>Ga0210393_10003961_pt1 | contig 11777 bp, 8 predicted proteins | sample IncBWC27OmetaG_FD_160068 | JGI IMG/M metagenome (GOLD analysis project Ga0210393, IMG submission 160068) | Forest soil microbial communities from Barre Woods Harvard Forest LTER site, Petersham, Massachusetts, United States - Inc-BW-C-27-O ... | reverse complement strand
GCCAAACGGCTTGCTGCTACGCCAAGTCGGAAAAGTCATGGATCGACGACCCGGCCGGTATCTCCTGGGAAACGTTCTACACGACCGGCGAAAGCATCAACTATGGCGACGGCACGGGTGAGAACGCTGCCCGCGTCGCACATGAGAAGTCATGTTGCGCGCCGGAAATTGCGCCAGCGCCCGCCACTGCATGCGGCTGTCCGGCTAAGTGAGGCGCGTGCCGTGCTCGATCAGTGTTGCAGGGACGATCTAGGTCATCTGCTATTGCAGATTAACGTCATCTGTTTGTTGCTGGCCTTGATCGGATCGACGGCCATCGTGAAGCATCCTGATTGGTTCAGCGGTACGTCGCCGACCATCACGCAAACCGTCGCCGAGCGATAAGCCGTGGCCGATCGACCGTTCAACGTACTGTTTCTTTGCACTGGCAATTCGGCCCGCTCGATCATGGCGGAGGCCATCTTGAACAAGGTAGGCGCAGGGAAATTCCGCGCCTACAGCGCCGGCAGTCAGCCCAAAGGACAAGTGCATCCTGAGACGATCCGGCTTTTGCAAAGTCTCGGCTATGACACGTCGAGCTTTCGCTCGAAGTCATGGGCAGAATATGCGAAGCCCGGTGCGCCGTCGCTCGATTTTGTTTTCACCGTTTGCGACAACGCGGCGGCCGAAGCCTGCCCGGTGTGGCCCGGTCAGCCGATGACGGCGCATTGGGGCGTTCCTGATCCGGCTACGGCGACGGGTAATGAGGCGGAAATCGCGCTCGCCTTCAAGGACGCTTGCCGGATGCTCAATCAGCGCATCGGAATTTTCACGGCGTTGCCGTTGCGCTCGCTCGATCGATTGAGCCTGGAAAAGAAGCTCAAAGAAATCGGCAGCACCTAATGCCATCGCTGGCGCAACGCGGCGTTGCCGAGTGCTTGGGGACGGCGTTCCTACTCGCGGGCGTGGTCGGCTCCGGGATCATGGCGGCGAAGCTCGCCGGCGTAACGGCGCGCTGGCGCTTCTTTGCAACACCCTTCCGACCGGCGCGATCTTGACCGTGCTCATTCTCACGTTCGGCCCGATATCCGGCGCGCATTTCAATCCGGCTGTCAGCATCGCTCTCGCGTTGCGCCGCGAACTGCCAGCGGGCGTCGCGACCATCTATATCGGCGCACAAGTACTCGGCGGGATCGCCGGTGTATGGGCCGCGCATCTCATGTTTGAACTCCCACTGTGGCAAGTGTCCGGCACGGTGCGAACAGGTCCCAGCCAATGGTTCGCAGAAGCTGTCGCTACGTTCGGGTTACTGTCGACGATCTTGGGATGCAGCGCGAGAACGCCATCGGCCGTGCCATATGCCGTGGGTCTCTACATCACGGCCGCTTATTGGTTTACGGCCTCGACTTCATTTGCAAATCCGGCAGTGACCATTGCTCGCTCGCTATCTGATACCTTCGCTGGCATCGCTCCTACGGGCGTTGTGGCCTTCATAGCCGCACAGTTCGTCGGAATGCTTGCGGCGGTTGTCCTTGGCCGCTGGCTTTGGCGAGCCTGAATGTCCGCTTTGTGTCATAAGCTGCCGCGATGAGGCCAAGTCGCGATGTCCGCTTTCACCCCAATAACGGACACGACAGCGCGGCGGCTCAGTGTCAGCTTGGGGGTTAGGCGACATCCCGCCTGGTTCAAAACGGGCAGGAGAAGCTGCCAATTGAGACGCCCAAACGAAAAAGCCCCGGCAGGGGCTGGGGGCGTCAGGCTGGGGCTTCTGATCTTCGAGACAAGACGCGCCCCGCGACCGCTAGTACAAGGACCGATCGACGAATTAGGTTCCTGCGGTTGATCGCAACGATGGATGCGCATTTGAACCAAACCCCCTCGCCGTTGTTGTCATAGCGAAAGAATACCATGACAATCGAAACTGACGCGTTACGCGACGATTTGCGCGCGTGGTTGAAGTCGCCTGCAATAGGGTTGCCGGAATACTCGGCTGATCTGCAAGTCCAACGCCGTATTGGAAGAATGATCGCTAATCGCGGCGCTGAGAATTTGCCCCGCGCGCAACAAAAATTGGCGGTCAGTTCAATACCGACCTTTCTTCCAACCAAGCCTTAGCCATCGCATTGTTCTCGAACCCTCTGCCGGGTAGGATGGGCTTTGGTAGAACGCTCAGCGATTCACTTGCTCGTCCGCAAGCGGGATTTGTTAGCGCGCTAGAGAGCCTTTCATTAGATAGCACATATGCGCTAATGTTTTTTTCAACGCGCTTACGACCGAGATTTTGGGGGCATTAAATGCGTGGCAAATCGCTTCTGCTCATTATTGCTATTTTTGCCCATTCGGCTGCTGCGACTGCGAGCGAAGTGACGCTTCGAGCGATATCGGCATTCACCGAGAAAACCACCTATTCGAGCGGGATTGAACGCTTCATCGACCGGGTCAACGCGGACGGCAAGGATATCGTTCAAATCAATTATATCGGCGGCCCAAAGGCGATGCCGGCATTCGAAGTCGGCAATGCGCTGAAGAACGGCGTCGTCGATATCGCGAACACGACCGGCGCATTCTACACAAACCTCATGCCCGAAGCTGACGCCTGGAAGCTCACGCAACGCCCCATGGCGGAGCTGCGCAAAAATGGCGGCTACGATCTGATGGCGCAGCTCTATGCGCAGAAGATGAATGCCATCTTCCTGGCTCGCGTGGTCGATAACAACCCATTCCATCTTTATCTCAACAAGCGGATCATCAGCCCCGATCTTACGGGCCTGAAACTGCGTATTACGCCGGTCTACCGCGACTTCTTTCAGGTGCTGGGTGCCACGGTCGTTCAGACCGCGCCGGGTGAAGTCTACACGGCGCTCGATCGCGGCGTGGTCGACGGATACGGCTGGCCGATCACCGGCGTCTTTGATCTTGGATGGAATGAAAAGACCAAATACCGCGTTGATCCCGGTTTCTATTCTGCTGAAGTCTCGATCCTCATTAATAAAGCCGCTTGGGACAAACTGGACGACCAACAAAAGGCAATCCTCAGAAAGGCTGCCGACCAGGGGGAGGCCGAGGCGCCGGCTCAATATCTTGCGGCTGACGCGAAGGATACGGAGCGTCAGGCGGCCGCAGGGATCGAAACGATAAGTTTCGATCCTGTCGTGGCAAAGGACTATCTTAAAAAGGCATATGAGTCCGGCTGGGACGGAGAAATTCGGCAAAGCCCCGAAATCGCTCCGAAACTGCGCGCGCTTTTTTCAAAGCCCGAATAGGTCGTCGGCGAAGCTGACTCAATCATGCCGAATTCAATTGCTGAAAAAAAGAAAACGCGGCCCGTTTTGGGCGGCTTTTTGCCGCGTGTGTCGCGATGAAATCGATATCCGACCTCTACGACCGTTTACTCGAAAAGCTGTTTTTGGCGGCGTGCGCCGTTCTATTCGTCATGATGCTGATGATTTGCGCCGATGTTCTGTTGCGAAACATCCCGTTGGTGAAATCTCTGCACGGATTGTCATGGGCGGATGAGGTCTCCGAATACATGCTTTACCTCATCACAATGCTCTCCGCGCCCTGGCTGCTCCGGCAAGGCCGGCACATTCGTATTGATATCGTGTTGCGTGCGGTGCCGGCTAAGATCGGTTGGGGCTTCGAGTGGCTAGCCGACGCCACAGCTCTCGCTTGTTGTGCGATCATGGTCGTTTACGGCCTGGAGGCGACCTATGCGAGTTATTCCTCCGATATGATGACAATCAAGACGCTCGTGACTCCTGAATGGTGGTCGCTGGCGCCGCTGCCGGTAACATTTCTTCTCCTCGCCATCGAAGTTCTGTTTCGAATGCAGCGGCTTGCGGTAGGCCCGCGGACGCCCCGCGACGATGCGATGCCGGCGCCATAGCCGCAATGTCGTGGCAGGCTGCATCCTGGTTACTGCTCGGCGGCTCGACGCTGCTGCTATTCCTTGGCCTGCCGGTCGCATTTAGCTTCCTCGCGATCAATACCCTAGGAGCCATCCTGTTCCTCGGCGGCGAGCCCGGTTTGGTGCAGCTGACGCGGAACAGCGTTGATTCCGTCAGCAGTTTCTCCCTGACGCCTATTCCGATGTTCGTGCTGATGGGCGAAGTGCTGTTTCACACCGGCTTGGCCGTGAAGGTCTTGGATGCCGTTGAGCGACTCATAACCAGGGTGCCGGGAAGACTCGCTGTCATCGCTGTCGTCGCCGGCACCATCTTCTCCGCGATATCGGGCTCAACCATCGCGGTCACGGCGATGCTTGGCAGCCTGCTGGTGCCGTTGATGCTCGAACGTGGCTACCACCCCGTGCTGGCGACGGGTCCAATCATCGCTGTTGGCGCATTGGACATGCTGATGCCGGTCTCTGCGCTGGCGGTGCTGCTCGGGAGCCTTTCCGGAATTTCGATCACCAGGCTTCTGATGGGAGGGTTTGCCCCAGGGATGCTGCTGAAGGTCGCGTTCGTCGCCTACATCATCATCTGCGTCAAACTGAATCCTTCGCTCGCGCCCGCTGGACATCAAGCGACGGCGTACCGCGGCTGGGAAAGAATCCGGCCGATCATTAAATATGTCATCCCCATTCTCTCGATCTTTCTAGTCGTCGTGACGTCTATGAATGTGGGATGGGCGACCCCAACCGAGTCGGCGGCGGTGGGCGCGTTTGCCACCGTTGTACTGGCGCTTGCTTATCGAGCGCTGACGCTCGAAATCCTGTTCGCCGCATTGCGTGGCACGATCATGATCTCGGGAATGATCCTGTTCATTATCGTCGGGGCGACAACGTTTTCGCAAATCCTCTCATTTTCAGGAGCAAGCAACGGGATCGTGTCACTGATCACCGGTCACGGTCTGACGCAAACCGCGATTGTCGCCGGAATGATGCTGATTCTGATCTTTCTTGGTATTTTCGTCGATCAAGTGAGCATGATGCTGATCACGCTGCCGATCTTTATGCCCATCGTGCAACAACTGGGCATCGATCCCGTCTGGTTCGGCGTGATGTTTCTTATCTGTATGCAGCTTGGCTTGCTACTGCCGCCACACGGCTTGCTGCTGATGACCATGAAGGGAGTCGTGCCGCCGCAAGTCACGATGAGCCACATATTCCGTGCGGTGGTACCGTACATCGTATTGAGCGTTGCAATGTTGGTGCTCGTGTTTTTCCTGCCGGCGGTGGCGCTCTGGCTACCGAATATTGTCCGCTAGCACACACCGACGAAGGTCGCGACACTGGGCTGCTCTTTAGTGCAAAGCGGGTATGACGAGCAGTACGACAATAACGGCGAGCCCCTGCCCTAACTTTTAGAGATTCAATGGCGTTTCGTGGGAGCGCCCGCACTCCATAAAAGCCCTCAGTGCTGCGGCGAAGTCATTTTGATTCCAGTGAGGGCGGCCAAGGTAGCTTGACGCGCGGTTTCGCGGCGCATGTATTCGGCCAAATGTTCCGGCGTGTTCTCGGCCGGCACGCTCATGCCAAGTGCTTCCATTCGGCTGCGGAATTCTTCCGATTGCACGACATCGTTCAGCTGTTTGTTGAGGTAGGCGATGATCGGCCGTGCCGTCTTGGCGGGCGCCGCGAGGCCGACGAAGCCGCGATAGTCAAAATTGGGAAATCCCAGTTCCTGCATGGTCGGCACCTCGGACCAGGTCGCGATCCGCTGCGGACTGGCGATCGCGAGCGCCCGCACTTTGCCGCCGTCGGCGAGTGGCTTGGCCTGCGCGTAGAACGCGAACGCGCCCTGAACTCCGCTTGGCGAGACGTTGCGAGCGGCCTCGCCCGAGCCGGAGTAGGGAACCCCCGCGATCTGAGTCTTGGCGAGATCGTTAAGCTGGGCCAGCGCCATCGCCGGGGATGTCGCCGGCCCGGATGTGCCAAAGCTTATCTTGTTCGGATTAGCCCTCGCATCGGCGAGCAATTCGTCCAACGACTTATAAGGCATCGCGGCATCGATGATCAGGACCAGCGGCGGTCCCTCGACGATCATGCCGATCATCTCAAAGTCGTCGATCGCGTTATACGGCACCGGAATGAAATACAGATTCTGCGTGTCGGCGATCGAATTGGCGAACAGCGTGTACCCATCGGCCGCGGCCCGCGCCGCATAGGCACCCCCCAAAGTGCCCGAACCACCCGGCTTGTTCTCGACGATGACGCTCTGGCCAATGCGATCCTGCAACATTGCGGCAAGAACGCGCGCTGGGACATCTGTCAGTCCGCCCGCCGCAAACGGCACGATCATGGTGACCGGGTGATCGGGATAGTCCTGCGCCGGCGCTTCGGTCGGCAGGAACCCGCCGACCACGAGGGTGGCGAGCAGCGGCAAGCTAAGTCGCAATAGGCTCATGTGTCGCTCCGAGAGGCAATCTACCTTGAGGCTGTTGTGGCGCAATGCCAAAGTCCATGCTCTCCCGGCGCGAGCCACACCATAACATCACGAGAGATAGACGATGACCAAGAGTGCAACCTGCGCCGTAGAGTCGCTTCTTCCGGTTGAGCTCGGATCAGGCAGGATCAAGTTTGCGCAGGGCGTGAAGGCGGGCCGCTGGGTTTTCGCGACGGGGCTGATGGCGCAGGACTTCATCAACGGCATCGCGCCGGACGTGCTTGCCGAGCGGGCGCCGCATGCGGGGCTGCCAAAACGCGAGAAGGAAGCGCTCAGAATCTTTGAGAATCTCGACGCGGTGCTGAGCGCCGCTGGTACCGATCGCAGCAACCTAGTGCGCACTGACCAGTACTATACGACCGTGAAGGCTGTGCCGTCCTATCAGCAAGTCAGACGCGAATTTCTCCGCGGACGCATCCCACCTTCAACCTCGATCGCGCAGCGGGGGCTGTTGCTGCCCGGTGCCGACATGAACATCCAGGCCATGGCCGCCATCCCCGGCCAGGGATTCGAGGTCGAGCACCTCAAGCACGACCAACTTAAGGGCCGCCCCACTTCCGGCTACTCGCCCGCGGTGACTGTCGGTGACTTCATCTTTCTTCCGGGCATTACGTCGCTTGCGGTTGGCGATGAGCCGCGCCGCAACGGCGTCGCCGCGGCGGCGCTGATGGCGGAAGGCGCGCAATGGGGCGGCCAGCCGATCAAACTCGAAACCGATTTTATCGTCACCAAGCGGATGGCCGCCTCGCTTGCGCTGGCTGGCGCGACGCTTGCGGATGTCGTGCACGCGCAGGTCTATCTCGCCGATCGTGACGACTATTCAGCTTTCAACGAGGCATGGACGCGGCATTTCGGTGAGGCTGGCCCGACCGTGTCGATCATTCCATGTATCGAACATGGACTTGCGCCCTACGACGGCAAGATCGAGATCAACGTGATCGCGGCGAAGCCTGGGAGCGCGGCCAGCAAGCGTCACGTCAATGCCGGCGTGGCGACGGCATTCCGTCATCAGCCGCAGGCCGTGAAGGCAGGCGACCTTCTCTTCATCCCCGCATTGATGGCTGCCGACCGCGACGGGCTAGTGCGCTCGGTCGCCGTGGATCCGCGGCAGCCGCATTTCTCATCGTCACCGGAGGCGCAGGCCGAAGTGATCGTCGACGACATCGCGCGGCTGTGCGAGGCCGCAGGGACCTCGCTCGCCAACGTGGTGCGCTTGCTGCTGTTCCACACCGACATTCGTGAGTTCTACCCGGTCTACAAGGTGTGGGAGCGTCGGCTCGGGGGGCGGCCACTGCCGTTTTCTGCGGTGGAGGTGCCGGGGCCGCTGCCGATGCCAGGGGCGACGGTAATGATGGAAGCGTGGGTTTACGCGGCTGGGTAGTCTCGCACCGATGCACGACATTCTTATCCGCGGCGGGATGCTATTCGACGGCTCAGGTCTTCCCGGCGTTGCCTCCGATTTGGCGATCGACGGCGCCTGCATTGCCGCTATAGGTCACACGGGCGCAGCCCGCGAGATCATCCCGGCTGAGGGTCTCGCCGTGGCGCCGGGCTTCATCGACATCAAGACACATTCCGATTTCACGCTGCCAATTAACCCGAAAGCGGAAAGCAAAGTTCGACAGGGTGTCACCACAGAGATCATCGGTCATTGCGGCTTTTCGGTCGCGCCCGTGCTACCTGGCAAGGTCGACCTGCTCAGGGATTATTTAAGCCCGAGCGCGCCCTGGTTGCCGTTCCGAGAGACTAGCTTTCCAGATTATCTCGCGACCTTCCCCGCGACCGCAGTGAACGCCGGCATGCTGGTCGGCCACAACACGCTGCGCTTGATGGTGATGGGCATGGCGGATCGGGCGCCGACCGACGCCGAGCTTCATGAAATGATCGCGCTTCTCGAGGATGCGCTCAATGCCGGTGCGCTCGGAATGTCCTCGGGACTGTTTACACCGCCCGGCTCCTACGCCGAGCCGGGGGAATTAATCGCGCTCGGCCACGTGCTCAAACATCACAACGCCGGCTATTTCACGCACTTGCGCGATGAGTCGAACAAGGTGATCGAGGCCGTCGAGGAGGCGATCACGTTCGCCGCGCAATGTGGTGTACACGTCGAAATCGTGCACTTTAAGTGTTCCGGTATGGACAATTGGGGAAAGGCCGCCACAGCGCTGGCGATGATCGCGGAAGCGAAGGTGCGCGGCCTCGACGTCGACTGTGATTCGTATCCCTACGCCGCTGGCTCAAACCCGCTAAAGAACCTGTTGCCTCAGTGGGTGCAGTCGGGTGGCGTACCAGCAATGATCGAGCGCCTCGGCCACCATGAGACGCGCCAGCGCATACGCGCCGACCTTGTACGTGACGGACTAAACAATTGGGGTCGCATACCGTCATGGGATTGCGTGCAGATTTCGATCTCGCCGCACTTGCCAGAGTGCGCTGGCCGCACAATCGCAACGCTGGCCGCCGAGCGCGGCGAAGATCCCATCGACACTCTTTGTGACTACCTCATTGAAGACCAGGGAGCGACGCGCGTGCTGGTGACTTCGATCTCCGAGCATGACATCCGCCAAATCGTCGCCTCTCCACTCGCCCTCGTCGGCTCGGACGGCAATTGCGTCGCGCCTTACGGAACTGTCGGCAAAGGCATGCCGCATCCGCGCTTCTATGGCACGTTCCCGCGCATTATCGATCGCTACGTGCGCGAGCAAAACGTCCTGCCGCTTGAACTCGCCATCCACAAGATGACTGGCGCGACCGCGCACGCGCTCAAGCTCAAGGACCGCGGTTTCTTGAAGAAAGGATTTCGCGCCGATATCGTGATTTTCGATCCAAAGGACTTCAAGGATCGCGCCACCTATGCAGATCCGCACCAGTTCCCAACCGGCGCGCGCACAAGTGTCATTGTGAACGGCTCGCTCGTGGTCAAAGATGCGACCCATACAGGCGCGCTGCCCGGCACAATCCTCAAACGCGATCGCGCCGGCGCCGTCGGTTAAGGACTCAATGCTCGGGGTTCGCAATTGAGCGTGGCGGGGCGTGATATGCTACTAGCGTCCGTAGTTTCCTGGCGTGTACGGCCGCAACAGGCGCATCGAATACAAGCTGACGGATCAAGGAGAATTTTGCTCAAGTACCATACGCGCACAGTCCGTCTCGAGGGGCGAGGTCTTCCGCTCGGGTTTCATGGCATCTACAATTGGGACGAGGGCGCATTCCGCACAATGAAAAAACGCATGTCGAGGAGACTTGCTATGGAGGCATCGGCGCCCGAGGAGATCGTTCAGGTTCGCGGATGGCCGCAGCGTTGGTGGAGGCTCTTCACCTTCACGTTCTTTTTCATGATGACGATGCAGATTGACAAGCTCAATCTGTCGTTCATGTTCGTCGACCGAGCCTTCATGCTGCACTTCGGCTTGCTCGGGAAGCCCGCGTTGATCGGTGCGCTAACTGGCGGCTTTTTAATTACCTACGGATTCTGTGCGGTTGCTTGGGGACCAGCGATCCAGCATTGGGGCGGGCGGCGGATGGCCGTCGTCGGCATCGTCGCATGGGCTGCGATCATGGTACTCCACGCGTTTGCCACAAGCTACGAGGAGCTCTTGGCACTTCGTATCGCGCTCGGTCTCGTCGAGGCGTGCGCGCTCCCGCTCCTTGCCTGGTTTACCGCGCATTGGCTCCCGTTCGACGAGCGGGCACGCGGTCAGGCGCCGTGGACGACCGGAATTGCCATCGGAACGGTGATCACGCCGATCTTCGTCATCTGGCTGCTCGGGCGGATGCCGTGGGAGACGACGTTCTACATCTTTGCTGCGCTCCCGCTGATCCCGCTCGCATTGCTGCTCTGGCTGCCCGATGATCCTGCAACCGCGCCCGGCATGCCGACGTGGGAGCTTGAAAGGATCAAGCGCGGAACGCTTTCCAACGAGTTGGACGCGCTCAAGCTTCCCGAGAAGCGTGTGCATACATTCTTGCAGACGATCTCAAGTTATCGCGTGTGGTTGATCGGGCTCATGGACCTGGGTGCGACGGCCGGTTTTTACGGGCTCATTACGTTCGGGCCCGTCTACCTTGTCCGAATACGGGGCTTTCCGGCGACCGACATGAGCTACGTCCTCTCGGGCGGAGCGCTCGTCGGCGCGCTGTGCGCAATCCTGTTTGCCATCGACTCCGACCGTCGGAAGCGCCGCGCCTGGTACGGCTTCGGGCTTTTCGTCGCCGGGGCGATCTTCCTGACCACGGAGCTCTTCCTTGCGAACCCGGCGGGTGCGGCATTCGCCTTGGCACTGGCGAGCGCGAGCGCGACGCCTTCGCTGGTCGTCATCTGGAGCCTGGCGCACTCCGTCGCCGAGCGGACGACGATCGCGTCGACCGTGGGCGCGACAGCGGCGGTTGGAATCGGCTTGGCTGGCGTCATCAACATTGGGATGGGAAGCCTCATTGCCGCTCATGGCAACTACGCGGCCGGATTTCTCCTGGTCCTCTTTTTTTATGTCATTGCGGCGATCTCGGCGCTCGTCCTCGCGTTACAGGGGTATTAACAACAGGATGTCGGCACCAACACGCGGCGCGTATTGCTGGCGCTGTTCGGCGGCGCCGTCGGCAAGGACACGGTAAGCAAACGCAAGAGCTTCAAATTCGGCATGTCGCTCTCCTCATACGAGAGCTAGCAGGTTCCCACTGAGCATCCGGCTCCCCTCGGTCGCTCGAAGCTGCGAGTCCGCTCCTGGCCCTTAGCTGCCGCGCCATCCGCGCGCCGTGGCAGCTTTCGGCGGTAAAGCAGACGCGACTTCCATAAGCTGGGCGCGGCAGCTAATAACCTACAGCGGCCGTCGAGCTAAAGAACCGGCGGCGTGTTCGCTGCGGTGCGCCATCAGAGGCGCGGCCTGAACATGAGGCGTGCTGGAGATTCAGGGCAAGGTCGCCTCAATCCTCTCGCGTAAAGTAGCGGGGCGGGCGATATTGCGGGCACCGTCTTTGTCAACTAACGGCTGGAACGTGTAATGCCGGAGCCTTTGAAGTGCCCAAAGTGCGGAGGAAGCATGGAGGCCGGATACATATCTGACAATACCGGCGGCACTATCCTCCATTCAACTTGGATATCTGGCACCAAAGTTGGTTTTTTCAAAACGCCGAAGACAATTACAATCGTCGCTCATCGCTGCATGTCGTGCGGCTTTCTTGAGAACTATGCCCCGAAGTCATCTCCATCATAGGGTGAGATCGAACAATCCGTGTCTGCTATTGGGGCAATAGCGGACGCCGCAAATTGCCGCCGCTGTGGCGGCTTATGACCCAAAGCGGACATCGGCAGCAACCGCTTGCGGGCCGCGTATAAAAGCGCTCTAATTCTGTCCTAGGGGAAAATGCAGGCTCCCCTATAGGCGGTTTCCGTCCAAGCTCTGCGCATCGCTCGAT
>Ga0210393_10003959_pt1 | contig 11781 bp, 10 predicted proteins | sample IncBWC27OmetaG_FD_160068 | JGI IMG/M metagenome (GOLD analysis project Ga0210393, IMG submission 160068) | Forest soil microbial communities from Barre Woods Harvard Forest LTER site, Petersham, Massachusetts, United States - Inc-BW-C-27-O ... | reverse complement strand
CCATATGTGCGTTCCACATCGCCCACCCGAGTACCATGGCACACCCGGTCGTCGCGAGCGTTATCAGGAGTGGAATAATTCGGATCGGCGCCCTGTGCATGTTGCGCTCCGCTGGCCGGATGGCACAGAAGCCGTGAAGATCACCATTCTTACTCTCCGGTCGGGATTCAGCATCCGACATTTTGGTCTCAAGATCGGACATGGCGACCTCAGCGTGAAACGGCGAGGACGATTGTCGACAGCACGATGATGTACACTGTGAAAACGAACAGCGCCGGATGCCAGACGTTAGCCAGCAAGCCAAAGCGGCCCCCGGCCCTGCGCAAGACCATGGTAACGCACAATGCCGCCAGCATCATCACGGAGATCGGCGCAACGTAGACGCCGAACAGATTGACCTCGACGAACTTCAAATTGATGCTCCTGCGTCAAAATAAGAGCGATGTCGGACCAAAGCGTCGCAAATCGCCAGAACTCGGCCACGCTCTTTCTGCACAAACGAGGTCTGCGGGTTGCCTTGCCCGAGTAGTGCAAGCCGTTGATCGAGCGCGGTCAGCCCTGCGGTTGCAGCGACGCTATTCCCTTGCGCAAGGGCTTCGAGCGCTAAGTCGAGTTCCGACACCTGCCCCAGTTGAGGTGCGATACGGCGAAGATGGATAATCCCCGTCCCGACTGACAGCGCCGTCAAGAGCTGCGCCCGCTGCAGGGACTCGGCTTGGTCCGGCAAAGCCGCGAGGCGGCTGTAGATTCGGTTTTCCCAATCGTCTGGTGGCCGCTGCACGTCAGCCGTCGCGAGGCGACGCAGGTCGCGCAAGGTCAGCGCCAGCAGCCTTTCGCTCTGCTTTGCCGGAGACAGCGGCGGCAGCAAGCGAAACGACAGCGCCGCGGCTCCGCACCCTGCAACGATCGCTAAGGTGGTGTTGTAAAAGTGCGCAGTATCGTAGCTCATCTGGTTGGCAGGCCCGAACAGCGGCACGAAATTTCCGGCCATGGGGGCGAACATCGAGGCCTGCCATGGTTGGGCCATCAGGGCGCCCACCGGGATCAGATAGAGCGCCATCACGATACTGAAGCCGGCGAAGGTTTCTACATTGGGCAACACTGCAAATGCCACGATCGCTGCGCCAACGGCGGCAAGGCCGGTGCCGGTCATAAAGTTGACAGCCTGCGCGTAAGCCTCGTCGGCCCTCGGCGCGAAGATGATGACCGAAATCGCTGTGAAGGTGACGGCCAACGCGCCGTTTGGCCATGCGGTGATTATCCAGAAAACCTCGACCGCCCCAATGGTCACGAATGCGCGCCCAGCACTGACAAGTGCCGGCAACCAATCGGGCACGTGAAGCCTGACGCGGCGACCGCGAGCCCCGGGGTAAGCGGAGTCGACAAGCAGCAACGCCAGCCCGTCGAGCACAAGAGATAAGCCGGCCAGCACTCGGATTGTCTGATCGGCGAGCAGCCGCAGCGAAGGCGTCCCGGTCGGCATGGCAACCAGCCCAGCTACGGCCGCGTCGCACAACTGGCGCATCCCGATCGGGTCCTCTATCCAGGGCGTCGGCTCTCCCTGCTGTGCGGCGTACCGCAGTTCCTGTGGAACGCTGCGCAGCACGGCATCGGCTTCCTGCCGAGCCGCGTCCTCTGGCAAGCGCGCGAGCCGCCACACCACGGCCGACCAACCGGCCAACGCCTCAAACAGGCTATCCTTTGTCGCCTGCAGCACCCACGAATGATAGCGAAGCTTCGAGGATTCTCCGATCGCCTGGTCGATCACAGGATCGAGCGCGATGACCTGTCGTACGAGTTCGCGTCGAACCGGCTGCATGTCCGACAACGCCGAACCGGCCAGCGTCAATGCGGAGCCGAACTTGCTCGTGATTTGGGCTGACAAGCCCGCGAGCAGTGCGGCGAGCCGCCGTGGAGCAGCACCGAAATCACTCCCGGCGAGGACGATGCCTGCGCACACAATGCCGATCCAGATCTCGCTGACGCGGGTGATAGCGAGCGTGAAGGCTTCGCCATTGACGCCGCCGGTAGCGCCCAGCTCATCGCCGGCAATGATCGCGGCGGTGTAGCCGGCCAGCGCTGCCCCATAGGCCGCGAAATTGCGCAAAGGCGTTGCGACAAACGCGCAGGCTGCGCCCCACACCGCCAGGCCGGCAAGAAAACCAGCGCGGCTCTGCGGGAACCACGCCGTTAGCACGACGATTGCGATTGCACCCACCAAGGTGCCGATCGTGCGGAACCATCCTTTGCGCAGCGACGCGCCAAGATGCGGCTGGCACACGAGCGCCGCGGACGTGCCGGCCCAATAAGCGTTATCGAGCTGCAGCCAGAACGCGATATAGAGGGCGAGACAGACGGAGGCCCACAGCCGCAGGCCGAAAAGCAATGGCGGGCCGGCGGCCCTGACTACGCTTATCAGGGGCGCTAATCGCGTCGGAAAGGTCCTTGCGTCAATGCGGCCCGGCTCTTCAACTACGTCCGGCATTGGAAGTTGTCCCTGGTCGGCTTGCGCGGTACGAGTCGGCTCGTTGCGGATTCGTCTCCACAAGGAGACGAGGGCTGAGGGGGTGGGCCTGAGCCCCGTCGAGTTTGGCCGCAACAGCCATGATGAGCGCCGCCAGCGCAAGGCCGGCGGGCAGCGCCAGCGACCACAGCCCAACTACGGCCTGACACCCGGCGCCGATGCCGCAGCCTACGATGAAGCCAGTGATCGCTAGACCGGTACGCTTTGCGCGCGCGGCTGCTTTCATCTCATCGCTCGGACTTCGCCCAAGCAGAACCTCGCCGAGGTCCATCACAAAACGGGTAGTATTGGTCGTCATCACCGCGGTCGATGGCGACCCCTTCAGCGATATCTGCACGAGAGCGTTCTGTACTGCCATCGCGGAGACACCCAACATCCCTGCGAAGGTGGCTTTTGCTGTGTTTAGATCGTGCAGCGGACCGCCGCCGACGCACACAGCCAGAGAACCGGCAAGTAACAGGAACTGGAGAAGGAGCAGAGGCCTCAGCGAGGCGACGAGCATTTGCTCCAGGCCAGCTGCCAGCAGCCGCGTCACGGCAAGCATGATAATGAATATGGGAACCGATAGTGCAAGAGCTAAGGATGCTTCGTCGCCGGCGACGATGTGCGCGGCTAGAATGACGAGATTGCCCGTAATGTGCGCGCTCAAAAGGCCGCCGAGCCCGAGAAAGCCGATGACGTCGACGCTGCCGGCCGTCAGGCTGAGCACGGTAGGCAGAAGCTTCGCGGCAAGTGACTGCTCGATCGGAAGCGTGCGGGGGCCAGCTCCGCTGGGATGCCGTGCATCGTCGATCATTGCACTGGCTTTCCAGTAATCTTGAAAAAGAGATGTGAAGCGATCCATTTACATGCAACGCCCACGGCGATTCCGACGACGGTGTCGATCAGGCGCAACAATGGTTGATGCCATGCATTCAGCGGACTCATGCCCGCGACCACCATGACGACGGCGGTCGTTATGCCGGTCGTTACGATGTCTTCGCGCCGATTCAGCAGCAGCATCAGCAGGGTCCCTATTCCGAGCAACGCAGCCATACCCAGCGGGGTAAACGGAAGGAACCATAAGTACGTCAGGCAGAGCGCAAAGCTGACACATGTGGCGATCAGACGCGCTACACCCGCCGAGAAGCTATCTCGGCGGGTTTCCCGGAACACGAACACGGTGGCAGCCACCGCCCACATCCCTCCCAACAAATCGGAATCTTTGTTGGTAAGAGGCTGAAGAGCATGGGTGATGGCCCAGTAGGAGATCGCGCATGCGATCGCCATGTCCAAAGCGTAGACGACATCCCACACGTAGAACTTTGCCCGCTCACTCATTGCATGCATTCCTCGCGAAGCCGTATAGAATCGAGCATGTTCTCTGAATTTATGCTCCTGCGAGACCGTGCCCGGTCATCTTCTTGGGATCGACGATTTCGTCGAAGCGCTTCGCGTCAATGTACCCGGACTGAAGCGCGGCTTCCCTCAAGGTCAGATCGTCATCATTGGCCTTGTGTGCGATCGCCGAGGCCTTGTCGTAGCCGATAACCGGACTAAGCGCGGTTACCAGCATTAGCGAGCGACCGACGGCCTCGTCGATGCGCTTGCGGTTGAGCCGTGTGCCCTCAACCGAGAAGCGCCGAAACTTGTCGCAGGCATCGCCGAGGATGCGGGCGGAATGGATGAAGTTGTTGATAATGACCGGACGCATCGCGTTGAGCTCGAAGTTGCCCTGGCTGCCGGCGAACGCGACTGCATTGTCCTCGCCGATCACCTGGATGCACACCATCACCATTGCCTCGCACTGGGTCGGGTTAACCTTGCCCGGCATGATTGAGGAGCCGGGCTCGTTCTCCGGTAGCACGAGTTCGCCCAAGCCGCAGCGCGGCCCAGACGCGAGCCAGCGCATATCGTTTGCAACTTTCATCAAGGCAACCGCGAGCCCACGCAGCGCTGCCATGGCGGCAACCATCCCGTCGAGCGAGCCTTGGGCCGCGAACTTATTGGGCGCGGTAACGAATGGATGGCCGGTCAGCTCTGCTATCTTGGACGCGATTTCCTGGCTGAAACCCGCCGGCGCGTTGAGCCCGGTGCCGACGGCGGTCCCTCCCGCCGCCAGTTCGTAAAGTCCCTCCTCGGAGACGCGAATGCGCTCCAGCGCGTCGCGGATCTGACGCGCGTAGCCTGACCATTCCTGTCCCACCGTCAGCGGCACGGCATCCTGCAAATGCGTCCGCCCGGTCTTGACGACGTCCCTCCATTCTTTCGCCTTGGCCTCGATCGAGTCAGCCAGCGCCTCCGCGTGCCGCAGCAAATGGTCCTCGAGCTCCATCACCGCGGCGATATGCATCGCGGTCGGGAAGCTGTCGTTCGACGATTGCCCCATGTTAACGTCGTCGTTGGGATGGACCGGTGACTTACTGCCGATCTTGCCGCCGAGTAGCTGGATCGCGCGGTTCGACAGCACCTCGTTGACATTCATATTCGACTGGGTGCCCGATCCAGTCTGCCAGACATAGAGCGGAAAGTGCTCGTCGAGCTTACCCGCGATTGCCTCGTCGGCAGCGCGTGTGACGGCATCCTTTTTCCATTGCGGGAGTCGGCCTGCTGCGGCGTTCACCAGCGCCGCGGCTTTCTTGACGTAGCCGTAGGCATGATAGACGCGCTTTGGCATGCGGTCGTTGCCGATCGAGAAATGGACAAGGCTGCGCTCAGTCTGCGCGCCCCAATAGCGGTCTGCCGGCACGTCGATACCGCCCATCGAGTCGGTCTCATGACGTTTGCCGGCCGCACTGATGCCGATCGGGGTGTCGAGCGAGTTGGGAGTTGCGGCTTCGTTCATTGGTATGATCTCCTTCAATGGATCGTGGGATATCACGGGGTCGGGCGGCCTAGAGCGGCCGCCCGAGTACGTCCTCAGTAATGGGGCTTGTAGAGCTGACCCTGGATCCAGGCGCGGATGTCGCGCGGGCGCTCCACTTGCGCCAGGCCCTGGTCGAACATGAACTCCGCGACACGAACAGCCGTGGTCACTTCCTGCTCCAAGATGCTGGCTTGGCTTGGAAACAGCATGCCCTTGGCGCGTAGGTGAGGACCGACCTGGTCGGCGCACGCCTGGGCCGCTGCGATGAAGCAGGCGTCGGTGAGCCTCTTCGGCCGTGCCACATAGGTTGCGAGGCCAACCGCCGGAAAGATATAGAAGTTATTGGCTTGTCCGGGGTAGAACGTCTCGCCGTTCAGCGTCACGTTGGGGAATTGCACACCGGCCGCGAACAGCGCTTTCCCCTTTGACCAGGCATAGGCCTGCTCTGCAGAGCATTCCGCCTTTTCGGTGGGGTTGGAAAGCGCGAAGATGATTGGCCGCTCGTTAGCCCGACTCATCGCCTCGACGACGCGCTGATCGAACGCGCCTCCCTTCGTGCTGACTCCGATCAGGATCGTCGGCTTCAGCTTCTCGATTGTTTCGGCGAGGTCCTTGGACGGCGCCGCCCTATGCGCATACACCTTCTGATCTTCCGATAGATCGCTACGCGATGGTTCAAGCAACCCGTTGATATCGAACATGGAGATGCGGCTGCACGCCTGCGCCTCCGACAACCCTTTTGTCTGCATGTCGGCTGCAATCAAATTGGCGATGCCGATTCCGGCCGAACCGGCGCCGAGGAACAGGATGCGCTGCTCGGTCAACGGCGCATCAAGGATCTGCAACGCCGTTATCAGGCCTGCGAGCGTGACGCTGGCGGTGCCCTGGATGTCGTCGTTGTAGCACAGCACCTTGTCGCGGTACCGCTTGAGCAACCGAATGGCATCAGTGCCCTTCCAATCCTCGAAGTGAAGGCAGCAGTTTGGAAAGACCTCCTGGACCGCCTGCACGAATTCGTTGACGAGCTCGTCGAGTTCGCGCTCGGACAGCGGCTTCTCACGCAAGCCCAGGTAGAGCGGATCGGCGCGCAACGCATCGTTGGTCGTACCGATGTCGAGCAACACCGGAAGCAAGGTGGTAGGCGGCACCGCTGCACAGGCCGTGTAGAGCTGCAGCTTTCCAATCGGGATGCCCATGCCGTTGGCACCAATGTCGCCAAGACCGAGGATGCGCCCGCCAGTGGAGACGCAGAGAAAACGGACATCTTGCTGCGGCCAATTGCGCAGAACGTCGGCGATTCGCCCCTTCATATCGCGGCTGATGTACATGCCGCGGGCACGCCGGTAGATGTGGCCGAAGGTGAGGCAGGCATAGGCCACGGTCGGATCATAGAGGATCGGTATGAAGCGCGCCGGATCGGACATCACGGTGCGGTAGAACAGCGTCTCGTTCCGGTCCTCAAGCCCGGTTAGATAAATGTATCGCTCGAGGTCAGTCGGTTTGGCGTCCAAATGCTCCAACACACGCTCGACCTGCTGGTCGACGGTGTCCACCGAATACGGCAGGAGGCCCTCGAGCCCATAAAGGCTGCGCTCCTCGCGAGTGAAGGCCGTGCCCTTGTTGCGGATGGGATCGCCCAGCAACGCAGCGCCGTGCAGAACGTCCACGGGCTTAGTCTTTGTGGTAATCTTTACTTGCTCAGTCATGCTTCTTCTCCTGGCTTGAAGTCGGTTGGGTTAGGAATTTCGAGGGATGGGCAGAACAGAGAGCGAGCGGACACCCTGCGCGCCATGAATGAGCACGCCCTCGATGTCCGCGGTGGCGGAGGGGCCAGTGTGGAAGCTGGCATAGTGCCGGTCGCGGAATTCAGGCCGGCGATAGGCATGATGCAGATTGACGACGATGTCGGCGGGATCGAGCAGCACGATCAGGTGCTGTGCGAGGTAAGCGAGCGCGTTGGTGCTTAGGTCCGTTTCGCTCAGGAGCACGGAGCCGGTTTCCGCTACGGCGAAGGACGCGCGCACGATCGCGAAATCGACATCCGCCAGATCGTGCGGCGCGCCGACGCTTGTGATATCGCGATTGCCGGCGATCTCCGGCACCGTCGAGCACACGATCTTGGCGCCGGCGACCTTCTCCCGGACGGGCGCGAGAACATTGCCCGACTCTGGCGGATCGAGAAATCTCCCTCCCATGCGGTCCAGGCTCTGCTTGAATTCAGAAAGAAGCGAAGTCGGCGGGTCTTCGTCGAATAGTGGAACATGCGGAAGCGGGCGGTCGACTTGCGGCCGGTTTGCCCGGATCGACGCGAGTATGTCGTCGCGGCTGGTCATAGTCTGTCTCCGCGGTTTGCTTGGTGCCAGCTGTGGAACGTGTGCTTCGCCGGATGCGGCACCTCGCGGTGCTCTCCCCAGGCGTTGAGACCGTTGTAGATGACGAAGCGCGGCAGGTGGGCCAGCGCGACATCGGCAGACGCGATTGCGGCGCGGTAGGCCGCGGGCCGGGACAGCAGTTCGCCGGCCGCTATCATTGCGGCTTTCTTGACCAGCGGCACTTCGCGCCGCTTCACCAGTTCCCTCCGCCAAGCATAGATCTGCTCGTGGATATTGATCTTCACGGGACAGACATTGGTGCAACTGCCGTTGAGCGAGGAGGCGAACGGCAAGTTGCTGTATTTTCGAGCGTTGAAGGTCGGATCGATGATGAGGCCAATCGGTCCGGAATAGGTTGCGCCGTAGCTCAAGCCCCCGCTGCGACGGTAGACCGGGCAGGTGTTCATGCAGGCGCCGCAGCGAATGCATTTGAGGGAGGTCCAGAACTCTTCCAGGCCGAGCCGCTCGGAGCGGCCGTTATCTACCAGCACGACGTGCATCTCGCCGCCCGCGTGCGGGCCGCGGAAATGCGAAGTGTACTGCGTCATCGGCGAACCCAGCGCGCTGCGCGAAAGGAGCCGAACGAAGACGGCCAAGTGCTCGAGGCGCGGAATGATCTTCTCGATGCCGATAGAGGCGATATGCAGCTTCGGTACATTGGCCGACAAGTCGGCGTTGCCTTCGTTTGTGCAGACGACGAACGTGCCGGTCTCCGCGACGACGAAATTGGCTCCCGTCATGCCGGCATCTGCCGCAAGGATCAGCGGGCGGGTCGCTTCGCGCTGCGCTTCCGCGAGATAATGGACGTCGCTGTTATCGGGGTCCGTGCCGATCGTGTTGGCGAACACATTCGCCACATCGGTCCGAAGCTTATGCACCGCTGGTACCACGACATGGCTCGGATCTTCCTTGTCGAGCTGCTGGATCCGCTCGCCGAGGTCGGTCTCGACCACCTCGATTCCGACGGAGGCCATGTATTGACGGAAGCCGCATTCCTCAGTCAGCATCGATTTGCTCTTGATCAGCGATTTCACCCCGTGGTCGCTGAGAATGCCATGAACAATCCGGTTGTGTTCTGCCGCATCGCGCGCCCAGTGCACGTGAACGCCGTTCGCCCGTGCCCGAGTCTCGAACTGATCGAGATAGTAGTCGAGGTGGGTTAGCGTGTGCTCCTTGATGGCTGAGGCAAGGGAACGGAGCTCTTCCCATTCGGGAATGTGGCGCATTTCCCTATCGCGCTTTTGGCGAAGATCCCAGAGGCGCTCATCATGCATCTTCTCGTGCTCGGGCGCCGCAATGAAGCGGGCGGCCGCTTCCGCTTGGTCGATCGGCCGATTGCCGTTGACCTTGGCACCGCGCGGCTGCGTTTCGGGCCGCGAGCGCATCGGCTTGGAGGCGCCCTCTGCGTGATCGAGGCGACGGCCGCCAGGACTGGTTGGAGCCTCATCATGATCCGCACATAGCTCGGGATGCAGCATAGCGCTGGCGTCCCCAGTCGGCTCGCTTGTGATGGTCATGCAGATTCTCCATTCAGGATCTGAGCGATGTGGATGAACTTCATCGGCAGACCGATGCGCTCGGCGCAGCCTTGCTGATGCATCAGGCACGAGGTATCGGCCGAGACGATGTATTCGGCACCAGCCCGTGCGTGGTCGCTAACCTTGTCGTATCCCATCTTGGTGGAAACGACCTCCTCGAACACCGAGAAGGTCCCGCCGAAGCCGCAGCACTCATCCGGCCGGGCTGGCTGAACGAACTCTATTCCGTCTACCTTCGACAGCAGATCTATCGGCTTGGAGAAGAATGGCTCGTGCAATTCGGACGGCCTTGCGTGCTTCAAACGGCGCAGGGTCCCGCAGCTGTTGTGTAGACCGACACGATGGGGGAACCTGGCCCAGGGAAAAGCATCCACCTTCTGGATGTCGTGGAGAAACTCGACCAACTCGTAGGTGCGGGCACGAACTTCCTTCACCTCGGCGCTCTGATCGATGGCGTCGAAATTGTCGCGCACGTGGTGGACGCAGCTACCAGACGGCCCTACGACGTAATCGAAGCCGGAGAAATTGCGCACGAACAGGGCCTCGGTAGCAGCGCATTCGGCGTTGAACCCGCTATTGGCCATCGGTTGTCCACAACAGGTCTGGTCGCGAGGATACACAACCTCGTGGCCGAAGCGCTCGAGTAGGTTGAGGGTCGCGATGCCGACTTTTGGAAAGAAAGCATCGATGTAACAGGGAATGAAAAGGCCGATTCGCATGTGTCGCTCCATCGTTTTGCTAAGCACGCCGCAGATGTCTCATTTCAAATCCCTTCCGTTCTAATAAGGATCTGCTGCGGTCGCGACTTTGCCTCGGAACACGGTCAGGTTGATCACGGTGTAGAGCAGCATGAGCGGGAACACGAAGAGACCCGCGCCCCAAAACATGAAGGCAAGGCTCGAGTGAGGGGCGGCCGCCTGTTGGATCGTGATCGAGAACGGAATCATGTAGGGCCAGAATGAGATCGCCAGCGTGCAGAAGGCTGCCAAAAAGAGCACAGCGACCACCGCGAACGGCAGTTCGTCCTGACGGCGATGAACGCTGGCGGCAAGCGCGATTACGGCCAACGCGCCGACGACCGGGAAAACAAACAAGAAGGGCCGGTCGAGCCAGCGCGTCATGACCGCAAAGTCTCGGGCCAGCGCGTAGACGAACACGACGATTAGAAAAACCAGCAGCGCAGCAGACAGATAAGGAATGAGGCGATAGGCCTGGTCGCGGATCTCCTCGTCGCATTTCCGCACGAGCCAGCAGGCGCCGAGCAGCGCGTAGCCGACACACAGGCCGACCCCGCAAAGCACCGCGAAGGGACTGAACCAGCCGAATTCGCCACCAGCGTATCGGCCGTCGGAAAGCGGCAGCCCCTCCACCAGAGCGCCTACCATCAATCCCTGAATGAACGCCGCGACAAGCGAGCCTCCCGCGAAGCTCGCATTCCAGATCCAGCGCATCCGCTCGGCCTTGGAGCGAAACTCGAAGGCCACGCCGCGGAGGATCAATCCCGCCAGCATCAACAGAACCGGGAGATAAAATGCCGACATCAGGACTGAATAGACGACCGGAAAGGCGCCCCAAAGGATCACGCCCGAGACCACAAGCCACGTTTCGTTGCCGTCCCAGATCGGCGCCACTGCGCTAATTATGGCATGCCTTCTCGGCTCGTCCGGAGTCATTCCGAAAAGCATGCCAATTCCCAGATCGAAGCCGTCCAGCAACACGTAGATGAGAATGCTGACGGCGAGGAGCGTCGCCCAAAACATGATCATGGCGATTCTCCCGCTCCAACTTGAAGGACGCTCGCAGCATCAGGGTGGTCGATGACGGATAGGGGCCGGTTGGGAACGGCGGCCGAAGGCGGCAGCACCAGATGTCCAACCGGTCCTGCGCGCAGCAGCCGGTAGATGTAGAAAACGCCGAACGCGAAGATGAAGGTGTAGATCGCGCAAAAGACGATGAGAGAAATCGTCGCCGCCCGCGTCGTCAGGAACGGCGTCATCGCGTCCGCAGTTCTCAGCACGCCATAGACCACCCAGGGCTGGCGTCCCACCTCGGCCGTGAACCAGCCGGTCAACGTTGCAATAAAGGGCAGCGGGAAGCTGAAGAACGTTGCCCAGAGCACCAGCCGATTGCGCTCGAGACGTCCGTCTCGGCTCAGATACGTTCCGGCCCACGCCAAGGCCAACATGAGCAGGCCACAGCCGACCATGATCCTGAAGCTGAAGAACGGAATGAGTACCGGCGGCCAGTCGCTTTCGGGAATGCTATCGAGCCCAACTTCCGCGGCGTCGAGACTGTCGGAGTCGATCAAGCTGCCCAAGGGGGCGGGTAAGGTGATCGCGAAGCGATTGCGCCGATTTGCCACGTCCGGCCACGCGAGCAGTACTTCGGATGCCGGCTTTTCGTCGTGCCATCGCGCCTCGATGGCAGCCATCTTCGAGGGTTGGTAACGGACAACATATTCACCATTGAGGTGTCCGAAGAAGAGCTGAATTGGCACGAGCA
>Ga0210393_10003958_pt1 | contig 11782 bp, 7 predicted proteins | sample IncBWC27OmetaG_FD_160068 | JGI IMG/M metagenome (GOLD analysis project Ga0210393, IMG submission 160068) | Forest soil microbial communities from Barre Woods Harvard Forest LTER site, Petersham, Massachusetts, United States - Inc-BW-C-27-O ... | reverse complement strand
CTCGCTTGTCTTCTTCACTCTCGGCCTGCAAAGCTCGCTTCGAATCGCTCCGTGGCTTTCCGTAACCGTTTCGCTTGGACATTTTCTCATCGATCCACGGCACCGATACCAGCATCGGCATTTCCAGAGCCGCCACCACGTCGCGCTCGTCGCGGATCGATTTGTCCCGGACTTCCAGCCAAATTGCCAGGCCCAGTCCGAACGTCAGCCCGGCAGCCAAACCCCCACCCGCAAACAGCAATCGATTGGGAAAACTCGGCGAGTCGGGAGGGTTGGCGGGATTCAGCAAACTCATTTGCTCTCCCTGTTGCCGGCGTTCCATGTCAGTTTGCATTTCCGATTCGTTCTTCTTGGCGAGCAAATCATTGTAGAACTTCTGCGCCGTTTCGTAGTCCCGCATCAACGCCTTGTATTGTTCTTCGACGCCGGGACTGAGCGAGAGCCGGCCTTGATAAGTCTTGATCTGATCCTGCAGCAGTTTCTGCTCGCGAGTAGCTTGAGCAATGGATTGATCGTACTGATGTATCTGCAATCGCAATTGCTTGATCTCCGGCGGCTCCGACGCACTTCCCTTGTCCGTATTTCCTGCATCTGGCGCAGTCGCCGAGTTCATTTCGTTCAACTTGCGCTTCAGTTCGGCGATGTCATTCTTGGTCTTTACCACGTCAGGATGGTCGTCGGTATATCGCGCCTGCAAACTAATCAGTTGGGTTTGCAGGTCAGCCAACTGCTTCTGCAGGTTCTCGGGATTCATCGAGGTCTGCGAGGAACTCCACGCCGCCAACTGCTGCGACAGCAAGGATTGCGCATACGCTCGATCCTGCTCGGCGCGATTCAATGCTTGGGTATAAGCATCGAGCTGCGAATTCAATCCCGCCAGCAGCTTCATGGTGTTCTCTTCGTCGCCGGGCAGTTGGCCCATGTACTGTTTCTTAAAAGCGGCCATCTTGGCGTCCTGGTTGTCCAGGTCATGCTTGGCCAACTCGACCTGCCGGGCCAGGAAATCGGTCGTACTCTGTGCAACCTGCTCGCGAGTCTTCAAGTTCTCCGCCAGCAGCATCGATGTCAGCTCGGTGCAAATCTGTTGCGCTTCCTGTGGGTTACTTGCCGTGTAGTTGACGTAAAAACCGGGGATATCGTTCTGTCCCGGTCGGTGCTGCTTCACTGCTGCGGAATCCGGAGACACCCATTCGATCAAGGGATTTTTCCGAACTTCCTCGCGTATGTCGTCGATTGCCTGTTCCGCGCTCCGGCCTTTCGCTAAGCCAAGCCGTTCGACCATCGCGTCTAATTCCTTCTGGCTGAGCACTTGCTGCTCCATGGTCGCGATGCGTTGCACAATATCTTCAGTGACCACCGGCTGCACGTAGCCTTCTGGAACCTTTTGCGTCTCTACCAGAATCAGGGATTGCGAAGTGTAACGGGGCGCAAATGCATACGAGATCAAAAAGCCGGCAAGCGTGGCCAGCAGCGCAGGAATGAGAATAGTTTTCAGACGACGGCGCAACATCGCCAGGTAATCGTCCATGCTCAATTCGCGATTTTCAATCATTCCGATGTCCCATTCCCACTGCCCACGCGCAAAACCAGAATCAATCGAGCCGGATCGGTCGAGGATTCCAATCCAAACCGACGGCCGCCACATTTCGCGGCACTGAGCCGCAGACTCCTCCCGTATTGCAGGAGGAACCATTAAACCAAAGATCGTTGTATTGATAACTGAAAAACAAAGCGAAGTGTCTTCCCAGCGGACGGTGCACAGCCACTCCCGCATACACATATTGGAAAGAGGTTGTGGACGCCGGGAGCGGACCCGTCAGACTCGGCTGCAGCGCGCTGCTGTAGGCGTAGCCAAGGTCCGCAGTCGCGCTCCACAAACGGGTTAGCGGACGCGAAACCGAAAAGCGCGCCACGTTGCTGACGGCTCCGGCAAAATAGCCCGATCCACTTGAATCGTAACGGTCGAAGTAGATTCCAATCGAGGTGCGTGGAAAACGGTACCTCAATGTCCCGCGAACGCTCGCTGTAATTCGATCGCTCGAGCCCCCAAATAAAGGAGAGTTATGAATAAACGTGAACTGAGGCCCCGCGCCGATCAAAAAGTCCATCCGTCCCGAAATGCGGTAGCCATACATAAAGTTCACCACCTGCGTGTTGAACGAACTTCCCGGAATGTTGGGATATTGAAAATCCTGAAAGCCGTAAATCACCGCAACCTGGCTCCGCCGGCTCAGTTGGTAATCGTACCCGACCTGGGCCGTGATCTGGTTGCTGTCGACGAAGTTCGCCGTATTATCCGTAAAGTGTACAATCTCATACCCGCCGGCCGCTGTGATCGACGAACGTGCCGACAAGCTCTGAACCACATCCGCAACCGATAAATTGTCGATACGAGGCGCTTGACCCAGACTGCCGAACTCGCCCAAGCCAAACAGTCCGCCCAGTCCCTGGCCCAGAGCTCCGCCCACATAGCCAATTCCGCCCAGGCCGAGGTTGTAAGCACCCGACTCTCCATATGCGCCGAACCCGAACGATCCTTCGGGCAGATAGCTGAATCGGTCTCGAAGTGTTAACACGCCGCTTCGCCAGAGAATTTTTTCCTCGGCGTCGAACTGTTGGATCTGGCTGACGCTGGGGCTGATCCCGCTGTAAAAGGCAACCCCGCCGACGTAGTCGAGAGCGGTCTCAAAGCGCCCGCCAATCTTCTGCAGCATCAGGCTACCCAGGGCTCGCGTCACTCCAGTAACGGCCGAACTTCCCGAGCTTTCCCCTGCATTCGTGTCTAGAGCTTCGCTTATATGCGCTCCCGGAACCAGAAAGCTTCGCGTCGGAAATCGGGCGCCCAGCGACGGTTGATCGAGACCGGAAATCGGCGGATTGTCAGGAGATTGGGTTGACGAGTTGTCCTGGCTGTCCGGAGCTGTCCCGGCTGCGCTCGACACCTGTCCGCTTTGGCTGCTGTCGCTTTGCGCCCGGACGGTTAGGGTCAAACTGAAACTGATCATCACCCCAATCGATATCCACCTCAGCGCGTTTCTCCTCATTGCATGTTCCTCACGGGACAACAATCGTGTCTCCTGGCTTGAGGATGATGTTTTGGTCGATGGCCTGGCCCTTGACCAGGCGCTTGTAGTTTACTGGGATTTTCTGCTGGCGCCCGTTTCCCTCGCGCAAAACATAAATGCCTTTCGTGTTCGCGAACTGCGTGAAACCTGCGTCGGCTAGCGCCTGCAGCACCGTCATGTTCGGCAACAACTGAATCGCGCCCGTATGCAGCACTTCTCCCGTGACGTAAACTTTTTGGCTGTTGATCTGGGTGACGATTACGGTTACTCGCGGATCAGCCACATATTTCTTCAGTTTCTCAGCAATCGAAGCTGCCAGTTGGGTCGGCGAGAATCCCGCAGCCGGCACGTCATTCAGCAAAGGCAACGAAATGTTCCCATCGGGACGAACTGGCAGCGTAATCGTGAGGTCCGGTTCCTTCCAAACCGAGACCAGCAGCACATCATCCGCGCCGATCACGTAGCTCGGCCCCGCCACAGACATGGGTTGACTAGCGGATCCTTGGTTGGAGGAGGCATGGCCGGGCGACGCATCAGCCGCAGACTTTTCTTTCTCCTTGGCAGCGTTCTGCGCCGCCATCGGCGCACTCGCAAATCCAAGCAGCATCGCAGTTGCGATTGCGATCATCGCCTTCATCCGTTCTCCTGCTGACATTCGATGGGACGACAGGTGCTTTGTCGAAATCTATTATGGAGCACAGTTGTGTCCCTCTCTACACCTCATGAGGCGCCAGAACCCAGCAAATACACCGGCCCCTGCTTTCAGCAACTTAGAACTGCCAAAATGGGAATACCTAAATTTTTGTATTGCCCTACCCTACCGCAAATGGCACGCGCGCTGAACCAAAAAGATGGCTGTGACTTTCAATTCCTGTGCAAATCCCATGCAGGTGTTCCCTGGCGAGGGAGTTGGGCACGCGAGGCTAAGACTTTGGAATGCGGAAAAGTAAGGCTTTAGGGCTGGGCGTAGTAGCCGGTACGCGTTCTGGCTGTGATTCCCGGCTTGTCGATCGTGACCGCAAGGGAGTGGTACTCATTCGCCTGATCCGCACGAGCGGTCTCGAACGAGACGACGTAAAAAGCATCGGCATCTGCGACACAATGCGCGATCTCGGCTGTGAGGTCGTTACTTGAATTGAAAACGCGCCCGCCGCTCTGAACCACAAGCACCTGCAATCCCAGATTGCCCGGTAGCGCATGGCTAGAAGAAGTTACGCCTTTCAAGAATTCCTCGTAATACGAAATCCGAACGCTAGCGGCATCCGACAGACCGAGTGGGTCAACACTATAGAGAGTGATGCGGGCTTGCCTTAGCCCGGTGGAGGCCGCGACGATGGTGTTGAAAAGCTGTTGCTGGCCTTTATGGGAAAGCTCAACGTTCGGCCCTGAAAGCAGGGGCCATCCCGGACTGAACCAAATCATGAGCTTTCTACCCGGTCGCGGCTGCTCATACTCAATAACCGAGGTCAAGGTTTTCATCGAGAGATCGAAACGGTCGGCTGCGCCGTAGAATCCCTGAGAGCGATTAATGGACCGCAGTCCGGTTTCGTATTGATCGTAGAGCGCCGCCAGAGCGTTTCCGTCGCGCGAGGAGCCGTCCTGTATCTTCGCTCCAGCGTCGGTAAAAACGATCAGCGATACCGGCAGGGCCAGCTTGCCTCCGTTCTGGAGCAGAAACTTCTTAAGTTCATTTCGTTCGTAATTGACGGTCTGGAAGGAAGCATTGACTGCGTCGACGACCAGAATGATTTCAACCGGCGGATCCGCAGGCGAGCCCGATGCGTTATCCACGGCGTGAAACGAGAGAATGTTCTTCGGCTGCTTGTCGTCGAGAAGCGTGAAATCTTGTTTCTGCAGCCCGCGGACAGCTGCGCCAGATTTGTCCGTAACCTGCACGTCGAGCGTGATTTGCCGGTCCGGGATGCTCGGCGGTGGAACCTCGGGCCCGCCAGAGCGGGGTTGGAGCTGGGGCGGGGCAGTGTTTTGCTGGGATGGCGTAGTGCTTTGCTGCGCCGAAGGAGAGTCTTGCTGCGCTACAGCAGCGAGTGGCAGAAGCAGAACAAGAAACCACCGAAAGTATGGGCCCATCCCGACTCACCTCGCGTTGCTAAGCTCCGTCCAACCGCGCCGGAGCTGCTTCTCCATCCCTACCAGAAAGTCTAGGCCCGGGTGTCCCGCGAAAGCAACATCAGCTCAGACAGAGCCCCTGTTCGCCTAGGATTGAGCGAAAAGAAGGCAAGGGCACGTCTCGATCCAGCCTACCGATGACGATAGTTCTTGACAAATTCCGGAACGGAATCGGCTACATGCACTTCTTGCTTCGTAGAATCTGGCAGCGTGACCACAACCTTGTCGGGATAGTATCGATCGGGAGCCCAGGTGTAGGCGTACTGATAGACCGCTCCATTTGCAAATTCTTGCCGGATCACAACCTCCGACTTATACCAGTTGCGAAGCAGGACGCGCCCGTTTTCGTCCGTAATTCTGGTCATCCGGGTCCCATCATAATCGTAATGGCGCTCGCGGCCAGACGAGAAGATCGCTGCTGTTAGCATTCCGTCAGAGTTGTACTCGTACCGTGTCCAATGGCCTGCGTCGTCCTGAGCGTGTTGGATGCGCGAAAGCTCGTCGTAGACGAACGTGATCCCATGTCCGTGCGGCGTCCTGATTTCCAGCAGATTCCGCTGCGGATCACGATGCAGTTCGAGGCGATTGCCGTTGGCATCTCGCATCTCCGTGGGTGCGCCTTGCGCCAGATTTCTGGCGTTGTAAGACTCAGGGAAACGAATCTCTGAACCGTCGGCAAGTCTTGTGGTCCACCCGTTGCCATTCCAACTAGTCGTGGCTTTATAGAACCTGGTGGAGGTCTCGGTGTGCTGGAACACAGAATCAGCGTAGCCTGTGCCCTTCGACACACGATCGAAGTATAGAAAGTCGCCATCTTCAAGAGCAATCATCTGATAGGTGTAGGGATTTCTGGTGCCGATCGGTGCAATGTCGAACGGATGATTCGCGTTCCGACCAAAAGCATGCACGGGATTGGCGGACACCCAATCGTGGGAACGGTACGAGCGTGTAAGAGGAACTTCAAACACATCATTCAGGTACAAATCCGACTGACGCATGACAAAGTTCCCGTTACGGAGATCAACCTCGAAGCGATCGATGGCCCTGGCGTGTTCGGTCGGCATGGCACATTTCCCAAGCTGAGGAACCACGTTGTCTCCACTCGCTGACGCGAACACGCAGGGAAAATCGCCGTCAAAACGCGGTTCAGCAGCAACCGTGTTGACGTACTCCGGGACCACTGCAGTTTGGGTGTGGACGTCGACGTAGGCGTTGGGATCGTACTCGACGATCCGGCCTGAGACGAGGTCCACTTTCTGATGCTGCTTCTCAAAATCCACTTCGAAGGTGGTGAAAACCCACGGGCCCGCTCCTCGGCCACCAATGATATGCGCTGTCGCGTCTGCCAAGGGGCCATGCACGGGAATCGTAAGATGCGCTTCCTTCCATCCCGTCTCGTCCTGCGTGACCTCTCCCTGCAGCCCGGGCGCAATGCTGATAGGCGTTCCCAGAAGCCTGGCTACGTCTGCGTTGGTCGACATCCGTACGACAGCCTCGTTGGCCGCCGCGTTGCGTTGTGTCCGTCGCGATCTGTAGACAACAATTCCGGCAGCGATGCCGACGAGCAGGCACGCCAACAACAATCCGAAGAGCACGGTCTTGCGATGCGAGTAAGGTACTTCTTTGGAGTGACCACAGAGTGGGCAAACGCCGGCTCTCTTCTCGGCGTCCTTGAGGGAAGTTTGTAGAATCTGGTCAACCGAAGCGTTGACCTGTTCCTCAGAAGGATCGAGTTCGATGCCGCAACCGTTGCAATTCATGAACTCTCCCAGTTAGCCGATACCGTGTAGCGGATTGGAAGTCCTGCCGGAGCCATCATAGGTCAGACCGGAGGCGTGTTCCACATGTACCTGAAGCAATGGTCGTTACTACCGTGTCGGGAGCGGAATCGCCCTTTGAATGCTCAACCTGCCGCCATCAGGTGGCACGAATGCGTTTTCACGATCAGCCAGACTTCGCGTCCCGGCTGGAGTTGCAGGGAATCGCGCGCGGCCAGGGTGAGATGAACTTCCATCTCCACTCCGCAATTCACGCGAACAACCACAATCACATCGCGTTGCGTAACCGAGACCACGCGTCCGGAAATTATGTTGCGAGCGCTCAACCCTGCGGGTTCAACCGTAGCCAGCAGGATATCGCCGGCACGAATCCCGACGAGCAGAGTCGATCCCACGTCCGCCCGCACTAACGGCGTTTCCAGTTCCACATCGCCTTCGGCAATGCGACACCGCATGGTGCCGCGTTTTTCCTGGATTGCAATCACGACTGCGTGGAAAATGTTTTCGAAGCCGATAAGCTGAGCCAGTGATTCCCGCCGGGGAGCGGCCATAACTCCATGCGGCGTACCGTCGGCAATGATGCGGCCATTTTCGAGCACAAGGACACGGTCGCCCAGGGCAAAGACCTCTTCGCGATTGTGAGTGATGTAAAGGATCGGAATGCCGTGAGCGGCGTTCCATGCGCGCAGGTCCTCGATGATCTTAGACTTGGTTGCCGCATCCAGCGCCGCCATCGGTTCGTCGAGCAGCAGAACGCATGGATCGGTTACAAGGGCGCGGGCAAGTGCCACCCTTTGGCGTTCGCCGCCAGAAATCTCTCCCGGCTTACGCTGGCGTAGATCCGCAATTCGGAAAGATTCGAGGATCGCGTCACTCTTTTTCTGTCGTTCGATCTTGCCTACACCCGCAAGGCCATATTCGACATTTTTCTGCACAGTGAGATGAGGAAAAAGAGCGAGGTCCTGAAAGACGTATCCGATTTTTCGGCTTTGGACAGGCAGATTCGTCTTGCGGTCGAAGAAAACACGCTCCCCGACCACGATCTTTCCCGAGTCAGGCGTCGTCAATCCTGCGACGCAGTCGAGCAGCGTCGTCTTACCTGCGCCAGATGGGCCAAAGATGATTGTGATTCCAGGGGCGAGGGCAAATCCGGCGTCGAGCGTGAAATCGCGCCCGGCATTGGCAAAGCGTTTATGGATCTGAATTGTCAGAGCATGCCGCAAACTGGGATCAGCGGGAATGTCAATTCTTGCGGTTTGCGGTGTCATCTGGCTCTGTCGGAAAAGCTTGAACCACTAAAGTCACAAAGGTTCACCAACGAAAACGTCGGGCTGCATCTTCGAATTATTTCCATGGCCACGCCGCTCCCACTTTTCGATTGACGCCATACACCAAGGAGAGCACTGCAAAAGAAATCGCTAACAGCACCAGCGCCGTCCGATTGGCGCCGGCATAATCGAGCGCTTGAACCTTGTCGTAAATGTCGATGGAAACCGTCTTAGTGACGCCCGGTATGTTTCCGCCAACCATCAAGACCACGCCGAACTCGCCCATGGTGTGAGCGAAGCACAGAGCGACCCCGGTCACCAGTCCAGGAATAGAAAGCGGCAGGATCACCCGGAACAATGTTCGCAGCCTCGATGCGCCCAAGGTCGCCGAGGCCGCAATCAGTCTTGGATCGACGAGTATGAATGAGGCAGCAAATGGCTGAACCGCAAAGGGCAGGCTGTAAATAATCGAACCAATCACTAGCCCCTCAAAAGTAAATGCAAGCGTGTGCCCGGTCATTGCCTGCCACCCGCGTCCCAGCGGACTGTGGGACCCGAGCGCAACCAGCACGTAGAACCCCAGCACAGTGGGAGGCAAAACGATCGGCAGGGCGACGACAGCCTCCACGAGAAACCTCCAGCGCCGGCGCGAATACGCGATCCAGTAGGCGATGGGCAAGCCCAATACCACAAGCACTGCCGCCACCAGCACCGCTAAACGGATTGTCAGCCAGAATGCCTGCCAGTCCATAGGTCTCCGTAAAGCCCGGCAAGAAACAAAGGCCAGTATAGCCAAAGCCGAAGTCGCACAGTCCCATTGTGGGCTAAGCGCACGCGCAATGTTCATTGATCACAAGGGCGCGCCCCATCCGCCAGCTACCATACGTCCTCGGGAGGTTATGGAATGGAGATTCAGGAAGCCATCAAAGTGATTCGTGCGCTCGCTGACGGAGTACATCCGGAAACCCGCGAGGTACTGAAGGAAGACGCGGTTTGCCGGAATCCGCAGGTCGTTATGGCATTGAACAGAGCGCTGGCGGCGCTCGTGACCCAGGAACAGCGTGAACTCAAGAAGCCCGCCAGCGCGGGGCAATACTGGTCACGAGCGGAAGACAAACAAGTCTGTGAGGAACTGCGCAAAGGAATGAGTTTTGATGAGATCGCGGCCACCCATAACCGCAGTGTGCCCTCGATCATCGTGCGCCTGGTCAAACTGGGGAAGATCGCTCCGGACAAATCGGGTTCGCTATTTCCACCGCAGGTGGCATGAGGAAAACATTTGCAACTGCACGATACTTTATTTTGTCGCGGGATAAACCTTACAGCTCGAATCGGGAGCACGGGCGAGGACGCTCGCGTTTACATTGGCTTGTATTTTTGTTGATGGCGTTGTTCCCGGTGAGTGTTTGCGCACAGGATTTGAGACCCGGCTCCGAATCTGAACTCGCCGGCCGCGCACAGCGAGCGTTGCGCGAGCAATGGTTCCTCCGCGGACGAAGCTCTCCCAGTCAATCAGGTGCAGTTCAGCGATATCAAGCCTATCTGCAGAAGATGCGAATGCGGGCTGCGCGAGCCGCAAGGACACAGAAGTTAGGGGATGCAGCGCCGACTGCGCTGGTTTGGAGCCCACTCGGACCGGCTCCGTTGTCGTCGGATGCTAGCGGTGTCGGCGAGTACAACTACGGATGGGTATCCGGACGAGCCACTGCGGTGGCAATCGATCCGGCGGATCGAACGGGGAGCACGGTTTACGTTGGCGGGGCGTACGGCGGAGTTTGGAAATCTACCAATGCCACGCAGGCGGTAACGCAAAATTCGTCAAGCGTGACTTGGACTGCTCTCACCGACAATCAGGCCACGCTTGCCGTGGGCGCAATCGCTATTCAACCGGGAAACAACAATCCGAATAGCAGCTTGATTCTGGTGGGCACGGGCGAGACCAACAGTTCCGCCGATTCTTATTACGGTTTGGGGATCCTGCGATCACCCGATGCCGGCACAACTTGGACGCTGATCACAGAAGACAGCACCCAGACACGGCCCTTCGCGGGCATGGGGTTCAGCAAGATTGCTTTCAGCAGCAGTGCTCCGAGCATCGCGGTGGCTGCTGCTGCGGGTGCGTCGGAAGGAATCATTGAAGGCCTTGCCAATCCCCTGACCGCAAATCTTGGACTGTATTATTCCGGCGATAGCGGAGCTTCCTGGACATTTGCAACCGTGAGCGACGGTGGCACGACCACAGCACCCGGCTCCGCGACCTCGGTCGTTTACAACGCCGGCGCCAACAACGGAAACGGACTGTTCTTTGCGGCACTGCGCTATCACGGATTTTATTCGTCCCCCGATAGCATCAATTGGACCCGGCTAGCCACCCAACCCGGCGGTGGGCTAACGACGGCCGCATGTCCCGCGAGTCCCAGTTCGTTGACCTGTCCGATTTACCGCGGCGAGATTGCCGTCGTTCCCGGCCGTAACGAAATGTATGTTTGGTACGTGGACGCAAACGATTTCGATCAGGGCATCTGGGAATCGACCAACGGCGGCAACTCCTGGACCCAGATCAGCGACACGGGCATCATCAATTGCGGTGACCAGCTCGGCTGTGGAACCGAACAAGGCAGCTACAACCTGGAGCTCGCCGCGGTGCCGAATGGTAACAGCGGTGTGACCGATCTCTACGCCGGAACCATCAACCTGTACAAATGCGAAATCATCAGCACGTCGCCGACTTGCAATGGTACGGGCGCGAATACGTTCCTGAATCTTACGCACGCGTACGGGTGCAGTTCCATCGCCGAAGTTCATCCGGCGCAGCACGCAGTGTCATTTCTGGTGAACACAAGCACAGAAGACGTGATGTACTTCGCCAACGATGGCGGAATTTACCGCGCGTTGAATGGCTACAACCTGCTGACAGGAACCTGCGGCGGAACTAATCCATTCGACAGTCTGAACATGACACTGGGATCGATGACTCAGTTTATTTCTTTTTCGCAATCGCGCAACGACGCCAGTACGCTTCTAGGAGGAACCCAGGGAAACGGATCGCCGGGCACGCAGTCGACCGGCAGTAGTTGGCAAAACGTGAACTTTGGCGATGGCGGCTACACCCAGATCAGTCCGCTCAACGAACTTCTTTGGTTCGTTTCCAATCCTCCCGACGCAATTTCGGGGGTGAACATATTCAGTTGTGCCTCGGGAATCAATTGTCACACCCAGGACTTTCAGAACACGCCCGTGGTTACGAGCGCAGCCGTCGGTGGCGACACAGGGCCATATTACCCGCCGTACATTCTCGATCCGCTGAACGCCGGTGAAATGATGGTCGGCACTTGCCGTATGTGGCGCGGCTCCAGCAGCGGCGGCGCATTTACCGTTCTCAGCCACAGCTTCGAAACCGGTGGCGACGGGATCTGCACCGGAACGGAAATTAATCTGGTGCGCTCGCTAGCCGCAGGAGTTCTCGACACGAACACCGGCTTTTCCAAAGTAATCTACGTGGGCACAGATGGGGATGGGCCGCTCATTCCGACGACTCCGCCGG
>Ga0210393_10003957_pt1 | contig 11783 bp, 6 predicted proteins | sample IncBWC27OmetaG_FD_160068 | JGI IMG/M metagenome (GOLD analysis project Ga0210393, IMG submission 160068) | Forest soil microbial communities from Barre Woods Harvard Forest LTER site, Petersham, Massachusetts, United States - Inc-BW-C-27-O ... | reverse complement strand
GAATGAGAAAATGTTGCGGGAAATTCCTGTCGCATACCTCGTGTTCGATGTTTTATACGTGGGCGGTGAGTTACTCATTGATCGCCCGTTGCGGGAGCGGGCGCTGATTCTGGATGCGCTGCTGGCCGGAGGAAGAAAAGTCATGCACCACCGAATCACCGAGTCAGAGAGGAAAATCGGAACACAAGGAAAGTTGAGGTTCGACGGCGAGGAAGAAATTTCGGCAGCCAGTGTCATCCGCGCTCCGGTTTTTCTCGTGGGTGCACCTGCGGAACTGGAAGAGCTCTTCGTGGCTGCGCGGGCTCGGGGCAACGAAGGATTAATGATCAAGGACCTTGCCTCACCGTATGCTCCCGGCAAACGCGGGAAGTCGTGGCTGAAGATGAAGCGCGAACTGGCTACGCTCGACGTCGTCGTGACCGCCGTCGAGTACGGACACGGCAAGCGGATAGCCGTGCTGAGCGACTACACCTTTGCCGTGTGGGATACGAATAAAGACCGGCTGGCGAATATCGGCAAAGCATATTCCGGATTGACCGACGGCGAGATAGCTGAAATGACGACGTGGTTTCTCGAACACACGATTGAGGATCAGGGCTTTCGGCGCACGGTCGAACCGAAGATCGTGCTGGAAGTGGCTTTCAACAACATGATGCGGTCCGATCGTCACGACAGCGGCTACGCGCTGCGCTTCCCGCGGATTGTGCGGCTGCGGCCAGATAAGACGGCGGCGGAGGCGGATACGATTGAGCGGGCGCGGGAGATTTACGAGCGGCAGAGCCAAGGAATCGGACGAATGGACAGCGGGAAAAGCTAAAAGTGCACTCTTTGCCGTTCTGCTGGTTTTCGCAGTCTTGGTATTGTTGTCGTCCAGGCCCTCGCCTGTGACGCCTGTGTTCCGACCGATATTCGTGTTGCTTTTCTTGTTGGTTCCTCTCTTGACGATCTATTCCATCGCGCGCTACTTCGAATATTCGTGCGATCGGGAAGCAATCAAGTTCACAAATGATCCGGAAGCCGGTCTCCAGGCGCTGGTCAATCTTTACCGGATGACTGGCTCTCCCATTACATGCAGCAGGATCGGGGAGGTCTTTATGACGCATCCCTCCCTGACTGACAGGCTTGAGGCTATTGCCCGCGCGGCGGAGATTGTCCTCAGCCGCGCTTCCGCGGTTCTGATCGAAGAAGGTCTACAAAGCCATTAGTGGCTGTGGTGGTGATGCTCTTCGCTCTCGCCTACCGGGATCACGCAGCCGTGCGCCACTTCGCACTCCACGTGCTCGAACTGGATCGTCGTATGGTCGATGTGGAAACTGTGGTGCAGGCGGTCTTTCACGTCGCGCAGGATGCGCTCGCTGACTGAGGGTGGAATATCTGCGATTGAGATGTGGCAGGAGAGTGCGCGAGTCTCGGAACCGATGCTCCAGCAATGGAGATCGTGCACGTCGTTGACGCCGTCGATGGAGCGGATGGCGATTTCGACCGATTCCAGCTGCACTCCACGGGGTGTGCCTTCGAGCAAAATATTCAACGTCTCACGTACGATGCCGAAGCCTGACCAGAGAATCAGAGCGCCGATTCCGCAGGACAGCGCCGAGTCAATCCAGGAATTGCCGGTGATCAGAATTGCCCAGCCTCCGGCGATCACCGTGGCCGTAGAGAGCGTATCGCCCACTTCATGCAGCAGTGCGCTGCGGATATTGACGTCGCCTCCGGAGCGGTAAAGCAGCAGGGCGATCACCCCGTTCATCACGACGCCAGCGGCCGCCACCCACATCATGATGGCGGCTTGCACGTGCTCGGGATGCTGCAAGCGGCGGAATGCCTCGTAAAAGATGAAGAACGAAACCGCGACCAGAGAGACTGCATTGACCAGCGCGGCCAGAACTCCGGCGCGATGATACCCATAAGTCTTGGTAGAACTAGCTGGACGCGACTGCAAATAGACAGCAACCAGCGACAGCAGCAGCGCTAAAAAGTCGGAAAGATTGTGCCCCGCTTCTGACAGCAGGGCCAGCGAATGGGCGCGAATGCCGGCCACCACCAGCAGCACAATGTATGCGAGAGTCACCGCCAGCGAGATCTTGAGCACTCGCTTGGGACTACCCGCGCCGTGGACGTGGGCGTGCATTACTTAAGTGTACGGGCGGCGAACCCGGGCTTCAAGCTGCAAGGTGCGGGAGTGGAAACGATCGCCTCTTAATTCTCATCCGTTCAACCATCAGCGGTTGAAAAGATTCTGCAGGTAGCGGTCGTTGTACATGGTGGTCGTGCTCTGAACGAATTCCAGGATGCGGTACATTTGTTCGCGCGAGTCGCGACTCATTTCCTTGAACTGAATCGCAATTCCCGATCCCGGATGCATTCTGGCGACGCTGCCTTCCGCGCTCAAATCAACCTTGTCCATGGAGAAAACTACTTTTACGTTAGAGCTCGGAGCTAGGATGGCTGCGGTTTCCACGTAGCAGCCGCCCAAGCTGATGTCGATCAGATTGCCGAAGATGGGTGCCGCACTTCCCTGGGGATGCAACTCGATGGTGAGCCGGCATTTCATCCGCGTGTGCAGCCGCTGATCCTTCGTGGTGGGTTGCTTTTGTTTCTCCAGATACATGCGGCGGTCCGCTTCAGTGAGCAACTGTTCGGCATCATTGCCATCAACCGGAGACACCGCGACTCCCACACTTAGGGAGAGAATGTCTTCTCCGCAAACATCAAATCCAGCCTGACGCGCCAAGGGTCGAATCTGCTCTATCTTCTTGGTGGCTGCGTCAGCAGGAAGCCCGGGAGCGATCACCACAAATTCATCTCCGCCCATGCGGGCGACATAGTCGTACTCGCGGCAACTGTCTTTCAGGGCCTGCGCAAACAAACGTAAGACTCGATTTCCCTCCAAATGTCCGAAACGGTCGTTGATCTTCTTGAACCCGTTCATGTCACAGACCATCAAAGTGAGGGAGACATTGTCGCGCTTGCAACGTGCCAATTCGCGATCCAGTTGCAGAAACAGCGACCGGGCGTTGGGCAGGCCGGTAAGGTAGTCGGTGGTGGCTGAACTTTCCGCCTGCTGATATTTGACGGCGTTCTCGATGGCCAAAGCCATTTTCCCGGTCACCGCGAGCAGAATCCGCAAATGATCGGAAGTGAACGCATCGCGCTCGGCGCGGTATAAGGCCAGAACACCGATTACGCCACTCACGCCCTCAAGCGGCAACGCCAGAGCGGAGCGTAGCGTGCTGAACTTGTCGGGGTCGTTTAAGTAGCCCGGCTCCACTGAAGGATTCCCGTTCACAATCGGTTTCTTATTCTGCGCGACCCAGCCGGACAAGCCATCGCCCATGGGTATCCGCAAGGAAGCGAAAAGACGGTAGTTGTCGCCATTTACATACTCCGGGATCAACTCGTCACCGCGCCGGATATAGATGGCGATGGCGTCGTAGGGAACCATCGGCTTGAGCTTCACCGAGAAGACGGACAGAGTTTCACCGAGGCTTAGCGACGCTCCGAGGTCCTGACTCAACTCAAACAGAGACTGAGCTTCCTGGCGCGCCGCCGCGATCGACGAGAGAAAATTCGCTTCCCGCCCCGGCGTATCCGACACACCGGCGCTTTCGAATCCTGCAGCAGGTGCCGGTCCGCGCGTAATCTTCATCTCGCCGGAGTGCACCGGTATGCCATCTTCGGCTGATTTCTTCAGCGCCAGATTCTCCAGAGATTTGTAACGCCTCTTCAGGACGTCCACGACTTTCGGATCAAACGATTTCCCGGATTCCGCCGCGAGGCGTTGCATCACTTCATCCAAGGGCATCGCGCGGCGGTATTGCCGGTCCGATGCCAGGGCATCCAGAAAATCGACGGCCGAAAGAATTCGCGCACCGATGGGGATTTCGATATTTTTCAGTCCGTAGGGATAACCCGATCCGTCCCACTTTTCGTGGTGCGCACGCACGATCGGCACCACGGGGTAAGGAAATCGAACGCGTTCGAGAATCTCCGCTCCCACCACGGTATGAATCTTCATCTTCTCGAACTCTTCCGGAGTCAGCCGCCCGGGTTTCGAAATGATATGTTCGGGCACGGCCAGCTTGCCAATGTCATGCAGCAGCGCGGCTGCGTGCAGGGCCTCCAACTCCGTCCCCTTCATGCCCAGTTCTTTGGCAACCTCGATGGCGTATATCCGCACCCTCTGCAGGTGATCATGCGTAGTCTGATCCTTAGCTTCGATGGCCAAGGCCAAGGCTTCAATGGTTCGAAGATGCAGATTTGCCATTTCTTCGACATGCCGTTTTTCATCTTCCAGCTTTCCGAGATATAGACGGTACGAACGGTAGATCAGATAAATGGCGGGAACGAATAGCAGCGAAGTTTCCCAGTTAAAGGCATGATTGAACCAGGAAATCGCGCCCGCAATTCCGGCGCCCACCAGATAGTAGGGGAAAGACCAGAAGTAGCAGTCCACCAAAATGTCTCGGAGCGGCTTGCCTTCGCTGAGCGAAATCACTGTGGCAATGCTTCCCGCATTGACAACGAAATAGACCGTAGCCGTCACGCACAAAAGCAGCGGACGGTTGGAGATAAGTTCATTGCAAAACGGATTATGGTAGACGAAATAGCCGAGCGCTGTGGAAAGAGAACCCGCGCAGACATTGAAGGTTAGCTGAATGGCAGTGGGCCGAGCCGGGTACAAGCTCTGAGCTATCATAGCTACAGCGCCCAGCGTCATCGCTTCGGCATAGCCGAGTTCCGCTATCCCCACCAGGATGAATAGGAAGCTGACGGAGAGAGTTCCGGTAATGCCCGGCAGAGTGACCCGCAATCGCGAGGCCAAAATTGCGATGCCCAGATAGCAGATGAATTCCGCGATGTTTTTGCTGCTCTGATGAATGGCACCCTGCAGCAGACACGCCGTGCCAGCAGCAATTACCAAACCGACCAATGCCTGGGCCCCAGCCGGCAGTCCTCTCCACGAATTGGTGCTGGCAGACATTTGAGTGGGGACCACCACGCCATCGCTGCCGCACACGCGTGCGGCGGCCATGCTCAAGGATAAGCACTTAACAGATTAAGTAACAGAGGTTTGGAAGGTAGATCGGAAACTTCGGTAATGCCCAAAAGTACCGAGAATTGATCAACTCCCCCGAAATGAGGCTCAGAAGGATCGCCCTGATCTTGTCCTCCTTGACTTGGGCTGCCCGGATTTGCGACCGGAGCTGCAGTGCTCAAACACATGCGATCATTTCCGTCAGTCGCTCTGATTCCTGTGATTGTCCTCACGGGTGGGGCTTCGCGAGACGATGAACGACCCATGCTCGCGGGCTTGACCGTGCGGCGTTTCGTGAGTAATTTCGGCCACACGACCGATTAGACAACCACCCTACCGCATCCACCGCCGATGAGCGGCAACAGCGCGCAGCTGAACCCGCGGACTCCTCCGCTGGCGACAGCACCCTGCTCGAAGGGTGCACACCTAATGCCCCAAAACAAGGACAAACAGAAGGACTACAGTGAAATTATGATGAACCCGCTCGGAAGCTCTTACAAAATCATGGTAATAGCAACCGGTGACGTCATGGAGCGGAAGGGAACCGAGGAAGCGCTAGAGAAAAGTCTGACGACCAGCGAACAGGCGCTTAGAGAACTGCCCGATCAAAAGTTCGCTCTGGAGCAACATGCCATCGTGGCGGTGACCGACGTCCACGGCACAATCACTTATGTCAACGAGAAGTTCTGGGCCATCAGTCTATATTCAGAGGATGAACTAATCGGCCCGAACCACTGCATCCTCAACTCCGGCCACCACCCCAAGGAATTTTTTCAGCCGATGTACCACACCATCGCGAATGGCGAGGTGTGGCATGGCGAGATCTGCAATCGTGCCAAGAGCGACTGGTTTTACTGGCTGGGTACCACCTTCTTCCCGTTCCTCGATGCTTACGGAAAATTCAGACAATACATGGCGATCCGCGCCGATATCACCGAGCGCAAGACGACGGAAGAAATACGCGAACGGCTAGCCACCATTATCGAGTGTTCCGATGACGCCCTCATCAGCAAAGATCTGAACGGGATCATTACCGCCTGGAACCGAGGCGCTGAAAAGACATTCGGATACTCCTCAACGGAGGTCTTAGGCGAGCCGCGGTTAATTCTCTTTCCCCCGGATCGCAGAGGCGGACCGGACAATTTGACTGACCGCCGGCAGCTTTGGCGAACCAGAAAACGTGCTCGGAGAATTCAAACCTTCCCACTTTGCGCAAAATCCCGCGCTGGTGATGCTCGGGGCGTAGGTCGGGGTGTATGACAGACAAACCGGCAGCAATCCATCCTGGACGAAGGGGCAAAGCCTGGCCGCCTGAGAATTTGCTGATCAAGTGGCGAAGTCACGTTGGTGCGGATTCAACCTGTCAACCGTTTGTTTGCTCTGACACTTACTTTGGAAGCTGGGGAAGTTCGATGCGCCCTCGACTGTTCACCACCGTCCTGGCGCTTCCATCCCGTCGGGCTCCGGGAAGACGACGGGCGAGATTTCAGAGTGTACTCCGCTTGCTTACGGTCTTCTTATTTACGGCCTTGGCGTTAGCGGCAACCGCAGTCGCCCAGCAGGACCTGACCGGGTTGAGTCTCGAAGACTTGATGAACACTAAGGTCACTTCCGTATCCAAGAAGGAGCAGTCACTTTCGCGGACGGCGTCGGCGATTTCCGTCATTACTTCGGAAGACATTCGACGCTCCGGCGCGACCAATATTCCTGATCTGCTGCGGATGGTTCCGGGTGTCGACGTGGCGCAGATCAACGCCAACACGTGGGCAATCAGTGTTCGGGGGTTGAATGGCCGGTTCAGTAACGAAGTGTTAGCGATGGTCGACGGCCGCGATGTGTACACCCCGACTTTTGGCGGAGCCTTCTGGGATCTATTGGACCTACCTCTTGAGGATATTGAACGGATCGAAGTGATCCGCGGCCCGGGCGCAACAATGTGGGGTGCCAACGCGGTTAACGCCGTGATCAACATCATAACCAGGAAAGCTGCCGAGACCCGGGGAGGCATGGTAGTCGCGGGCGGTGGCAACCTGGACCAGGGATTTGGCACGGTGCAGTACGGAGGCGGCCTGGGCAAGAGTACGGACTACCGTGTCTACACCAAATACTTCAACCAGGATCACATGCCGGGCCTGGCGGGCCAGGATGGAGGCGACGGCTGGCACCTGCTCCGAGGCGGGTTTCGAAGCGATAGCAGGCTCTCCCCTAAAGACACATTGATGGTGCAAGGCGACCTTTACACGGGGAAGGAGGGTCAGTCGTCGACGCTTCTTCCGGCAGTTACGTCGCCAGGAGTCCAGGAGAGGGAGAGTACGGTTCCCCTATCGGGCGGTTTCCTTTACTCGGTCTGGGACCACGTTTTTTCCACACGGTCCGATACATCTCTCAAAATTTCTTTCGATCGTTACAAGCGCGACGATGAACTCATGGAGCAACGAAGGACATTCGATGTTGAATTTCAGCACCACATCGCCTGGGGCTCCCGGCAGGACTTTGTTTGGGGAGCGAACTACCGCAATACCGACTCAGACACGCACGGCGATCCGCAATTCTCGTTGAATCCTGCGAATGTCAACATGCAGCTGTTCAGTTTATTCGTTCAGGACGAAATCGCCTTGGTCCCGGACAAGCTGTTCCTAACGGCCGGTATAAAGCTAGACCACAACTACTACACCGGCTTCAACATCTTACCGAGTGCAGGAGTGGCCTGGACGCCCAACAAGCGACAGATGTTTTGGGCGGCGATCGCCCAAGCCAACCGGACGCCGGCCGAAACCGACACCGGCAGCCGCATAGACTTCGCCGCGTTCCCGGGCCCTGGCGGCGTTCCCACGATCGCAGCCCTGGTGGGCAATCCTCATTTCAACGACGAAGCGTTGACTGCGTACCAGACCGGCTACCGAACCACGGTTCTCGAACATCTCTCGATTGATCTCGCCGCATATTACGGCCACTATTACCATCAGGAAACGACTGAACCTGCTGCACCTTTCTTCGAAACCACGCCGGCTCCTCCTCATCTGGTTTTGCCGGTGACCTACGAAAACCTGATGCACGGAAAGGCCTATGGGTTTGAGATGGCGGTCGACTGGAAGGCAACCGACCGCTGGACGTTGAGCCCCGGATACGGCTTCGAGCAAATTCACATGCACCTGGATCCGACGAGCCGCGACACTGGAGCGGTCCTCGACGCGGAGGGAAGCACTCCGGTTGACGGTGCCCAACTTCGATCGCACCTCGACCTCAGGCATGGAGTCGCGTGGGATGCTTCCACCTATTTTGTGGATCGCCTCAGGAGTGGACAGATTCCGTCTTACACGAGGCTGGACACTGGCCTCACGTGGCGGTGGACGGAGGGGCTTGCCATGAGCCTGGTTGGGCAAAATCTTGTGAAAGATCGCCATCTGGAGTTCGTGGACGACTCCGGCAGCGTGCGATCAACCTTGATCAAGCGCAGTGCATACGTCAAGTTCACCTGGCAGTTCTGAACAGGAGACGTAACATTTAACCGACTTAACCCACCGCAGACGGTGGCGGAGGAAGAAACCCGAGGAAACCGGGCGCGTTTGTAGGGGGGAAGTAAACGCGCAGCGACGCCTATTTGAAAGCCAACATGCAGGTTGTGAATCTCACTCCGGCGCAGCTTCGGGACATATTGAGTCTCCGGCGAGTTCTATGGGTGCTGGGCGTGGTGGCGCTGTGCCTCAGTGGCGTGTCGGCCCAGTCCCCGACTGCGGGCGAGTATCAAGTCAAGGCGACCTTCTTGTACAACTTCGCGAAGTTTGTCGAGTGGCGGCCGAGCAGTTTCTCCGATGCTTCAGCGCCACTTCGGATCTGCGTTTTCGGGCAAGATCCCTTCGGCCAGGAACTGCGCAACATCACCAGCGAAAAGACCGTAAACGGACGCCAGCTCCAGGTCGATCAGGTGGTCGACCTGCAACTGGCCAGAACTTGCCACATTCTCTTCATTGCGTCCTCGGACAAGGCAGAACTGAAAAGGATCTTTGAAGATCTGCGGGGGACCGATGTGCTAACCGTGGGCGACACCAAAGGTTTTGCCGAGTTGGGCGGGATCATCAATTTTGTGCTGGAAGATGACCGGGTGCATTTCGAAGTGAACCGCAAAGCAGCCGACCAGGCCGGGCTCAAGATCAGTTCCAAGCTGTTGAGTGTAGCGAAACGTGTAATTGGGTAAATGCGGTGGGGAGTAACTCTGATGCGTCATTTTGGGGATTTGTCGATCGGCCACAAGCTAACCGCCCTGTTCATGGCGATCAGTGGCTTCACTGCACTGGCGGTTTCTTGCCCCATGGCCGTTTATGAGGTGGTGAAATTCAAGCAGACCGTCGTCCAGAACCTGGCGGTTGTGGGCGATGTTCTAGCCGGCAATAGCACAGCTGCCCTGGCATTTCACGACGCGGAATCGGCGCGAGAGATCTTGCGGGCCTTGCGGGCCGAACCCAACGTGACTGCGGCCTGCATCTATACCCCCGATGGCAAACCCTTCGCCAAGTATGCGCGGGATGCAAAAGATTCAGGCTTTATACCACCAGTACCCCAGGCGGAGAGCACCCAGTTCCTGAACGGTCACCTGCTGCAGTTTCGGAAGATCGTGCTTGACGGTGAGACTGTTGGCACTCTTTACCTTGAATCTGATCTGGAAAGACTGCATTCGCGCTTGCGTGCCTATGCCTCCAACTTCGGACTGACTCTCGTAGTCACCTTCTCTTTGGCTTTCATGCTGGCCTCGCGCTTCCAAAAGCCCATCTCTGAGCCCGTCCTCAGCCTGGTAGAGACCACAAAGGCCGTTTCGTTTCGGGGCGACTACTCGATCCGGGCCAAAATTCTCAATCGGGATGAATTCGGCATGCTGGCGACCGAGTTCAACGGCATGCTACAGCAAATCGAATCGCGCGATTTGCAACTGCAGCAACACCGGGAGAACCTGGAGAAGGAAGTTGCCCACCGCACCACCGAGTTAGTGACCATGAACACGCAACTGACGGCAGCCAAGGAGGCGGCCGAAGCGGCCAGCCGCGCGAAAAGCGAATTCCTCGCCAACATGAGCCACGAAATCCGCACTCCGATCAACGGCATTATGGGCATGACCGAATTGACCTTGGATACGGAGCTGAACACCGAACAGCGAGACAACCTGCTGCTGGTGAAGTCTTCCAGCGAGTCGCTGTTGTCGGTGATCAACGACATCCTGGATTTCTCCAAGGTGGAATCGGGCAAGCTCGATCTGGAGATGATCGCATTCAACCTCTACGACTGCGTCGGAGAGACTATGAAGACCCTGGCTCTGCGAGCTCATCAGAAGGGGCTGGAGCTGGCCTACGATGCCGATCCCGAGGTGCCCTCGCAACTGGTCGGCGATCCCGGGCGCCTGCGGCAGATTCTTATCAACCTGATCGGCAATGCTATTAAGTTCACGCAGCATGGAGAAGTGCTGGTCACAATTGAAAGACTCTCGCAGGACGCCCGCGGCGTGGAGCTCCATTTCAAAGTGAAGGACACCGGCATCGGAATTCCTCCGGAGAAACAGGGACTGCTGTTTAAAGCCTTTTCGCAGGCTGACAGCAGCACCACCCGCAAATATGGCGGCACCGGCCTGGGATTGGCAATCTCGACCCGCCTGGTTGAATTGATGGGGGGAAAGATATGGTTGGAGAGCACTGCAGGTCAAGGGAGCACGTTCCATTTCAGAGCGCGCTTTGCCGCGGATGAGGCAAAGACTCAGCCCGCGTCGCCCGCGCTGGAAGCCGAGTTGCAAGGTCTTTCGGTGCTGCTGGTCGACGACAATGAGACCAATCGGCGGATTCTCTGCGGGATGACCCGGGGATGGGGGATGAGGCCTTGCGCTGTGGAAAGCGGTGCGCTGGCCCTTGCGGCCCTCGAGACGGCGCAGCAAAAAGGAGATCCTTTCCGGCTCGTTCTGATCGACGGCAACATGCCCATCATGGACGGGTTCGAATTAGCGGAAAGGATAAAGAAGGGGGCGGTGCAGGAGGCCGAAGCCACGGTCTTGATGCTGACTTCCGGCGGACAACGAGGCGAAGCAAACCTCTGCCGGCGGTTGGGGATCTCAGCCTACCTGCTTAAGCCGGTGCTCAAAGCCGACCTGATGGCCGCCATCCTTAAGGCGCTAAGCCAGCGGCAGGGGGAAAAGAGAGCCAGCCCTCTGCTGGTTACTCGCTGCACGCTGCGCGAATCGGCCCGCAAACTAAGGATCCTGGTCGCGGAAGACAACGAGGTGAACCAAAGAGTGATCATTCGCGTGTTGCAAAAGATGGGGCACACTCCCGTGTTGGCGCAAACCGGCAAAGAAGCGCTAGCGTTAGCGTCAGCAGAAAAATTCGATCTGGCTTTCATGGACGTCCAAATGCCCGAGATGGACGGCCTGGCTGCGACCGCCGCGATCCGCAAGAGCGAGACGAACAGCCGAGCTCACCTGCCGATCTTCGCCATGACGGCGCATGCCATGACGGGCGACCGCGAACGCTGTCTGGAAGCCGGCATGGACGGTTACATTACCAAACCGGTGCGCTTCAGCGACATCGAGCAAACGCTAGCAGGCCTGGCGGGAACGCCGGGAACGCCAGGAACGCCAGTCGAGCCTGCGCAGGCCGCATCTTGGAACAAGGTTGAAGCTCTCGATCGCATCGGAGGCGATGAGGAACTGCTCCGGGAAGTGTGCGAAATCTTTCTGGAAGAGTCTCCGAAATTGCTGAAGAAGCTGCAG
>Ga0210393_10003956_pt1 | contig 11787 bp, 8 predicted proteins | sample IncBWC27OmetaG_FD_160068 | JGI IMG/M metagenome (GOLD analysis project Ga0210393, IMG submission 160068) | Forest soil microbial communities from Barre Woods Harvard Forest LTER site, Petersham, Massachusetts, United States - Inc-BW-C-27-O ... | reverse complement strand
CTCTGGTCGCTCGTGGATCTCAGTTCGCTGGCAGGCCTCGTCGTCTACGCGGCCTTTGCACTCAAACGCTGCAAAGCCGGACCATTCTTACTCGCCCTAACGTGTTGGTGCGTGTTGCCGCTCGCGACCGAGTTGGTTTGGCGACGACTCGGACTGGCTGTCGAACCGAATACCGAACTCACACACGTTTTGGCCGCGTTCGAGTTGCATGCATCGCGCTTCGCCGCCGACCCACTGGGTTATTTGGGTTTCCTCACAGTGGAATGTGGGAATTTGCTCTTTGATGAGAATCCGCTCAGTGTGGCGATTTGCGTGGTGGCGCTCGGTCTCATCTCGCACAAATCCAAAGGCTTGCTGCGAGTCTGTTTTTTGGCCCCGATTCTGGTGCAACTGGTTTTGCTGCCCACGACGCGGGACCGAGGAGCGGCGATCGCCGGGAACACGATCGTAATCTTTGCACTCGTGTCCAATTTTGGTGTCGAAGCCGCGCGGCGAATGCAGGCAAGGTTTGGCGCCGAAGTCTTCGCGCTTCCGCTGGTTGGACTCGTGATGGTGCAGGTGGCCTGGGGATATTCCGGTCTTTACCGTTGGGACTATCCCGCGAATGCTTTTGCCACGGGTGCTCTTCGCGAAGCGGGAACAATCCAGCCGACAATATTTGCAGAGCTTTCTGGACCTCCTCGAGAAATGCCGACCGTGCTAGGGGGACCAATTCGGGGCCCGCAGTTTTGTGGCCTGCTAAAAGAGGAAGGCCGGCCGGCGTTGTTTCCGACCGACCGCGTGGCTCCGTATCACGAGAATTGGTCAGGGCGGTCCGCCCTGCGTCGTTTGTTGACGGCGCAAGCGCCGATTCTCGCCGCGTTGCTGATCGCAACGCTGTGCCTGATGCGCATCTGGCGCGGCGTCGTCACTGGCGTGCTGTTTGCGTGCTGCGTCGCGGGAGCTTTGCTCTGTGGTTCGACGACTGGTTTTTCCCCGACGGCTTTAGCGTCATTCGAGAGCAAAATCACGCTCAAAGAAGATGACAAACTGGTCGGCGCCGTGCAACTCTCGCCGGAATTCGTTGCGCGGCTGCAGGAGGCCGTCGATCGCGGCGATCAACTCGAGCTGTTTCTACGCCGGCGTGGCGTCAATGCCGCCTCCGAACATCCGGCGGAATTTCAGGTCGCGGAATGGAGTGCCGCGGATTCGCGATTGCCGGTTCCCGCGGAGGCGTTCCTGCAAGCCGTTCGCGCCCGCGGCGGCCGTGTGGAGTTTTCGCTCACGACAGCATCAAGTTCAAAAGGATTGTTACTGCACTCGTGGCAAAAGACGCGACCCAACGGCGAACGAACGGCGCGGCTGGTCCATGCTGACGGATCCCAGGAGAATCTCGACCGTTTCCCATCGTTCGAGATCCGAGTTGTGCGGGGCCAGAGCGAGTACGCCTTCCAAAAGTTGATCGAGCGATTTGAGCCAGCGCGAGCCGTGAGTTACACAGTCGTTGGATTTTGATCGCTGACTAGCGGCCAAGCGGCTCGCCCAAATTCGCCAGAGCGCGCATCCATATTGACGCTCTGGCGATGTTTCCGTAGAAGTACGCCGCGGTCTGGCACCGCTTCTCGTCCGGTTTGGGGGGTCTCTTACAGGATGCCGGCATGGATGCTCCGCGGCTGTCGATCGTAATCCCTGCGCTTAACGAAGAGGAGGCGATCGGCGACACGATTCGGCGCTGTCTCGCCGCACGCAACTACATTTGCGAGTGCGCGGGGCTGAGCGACGTCGAAGTGGTCGTCGTCAGCGACGGATCAACCGATCGAACGGTTGAAATCGCTCAGAGCTTCGACGAAATCAACGTGATCGAGTTCCCACAGAATCGGGGCTACGGCGCGGCGATCAAGGAGGGCTGGCGGCAAAGTTCCGGATCGCTGTTGGCCTTTCTCGATGCCGATGGAACGTGCGATCCTCGCCATTTCGGCGAGATGTCCCGGTTGGCGATCGCCGACTCGGCGGATGTCGTTCTTGGCTCGCGACTCGGGCCCGGATCGAAGATGCCCCGCATCAGGCGAATCGGAAATCACTTTTATGCTTTTTTACTGGGGTTTCTCTGTGGACGCCACGTGACCGACACGGCCAGCGGCATGCGCGTGGTACGGCGGAACTCCCTACGACAGCTCTACCCGCTCCCTGACGGTCTGCACTTCACGCCTTCCATGAGCGCGCGGGCTCTCCTCAACGACTTGCGGGTCATCGAAACGCCGATCAGCTACGACGAACGCACGGGGGAGAGCAAACTGAATGTCGTTCGGGACGGTGTGCGATTTCTGCAAACCATCTTCGATGGCGTGCTTTGTTATCGACCCGAACGGCTGCTGCTGTGCGGCGTGACGGCCTGCCTGATGCTCGTCTTGCTGATGGCGTTGCATCCCGTCGAGCATTATTTTTCGACGCAGCGGGTCGAAGAATGGATGATTTACCGGTTCGTAGTTTGTCACGTTCTCGGTTCGTTCGCCTTGTTGTTGCTCCTGGCGACGGCCCTCTCGAACGAGATGGCGAGCTTCGGCCCGCGCCGGCGTGAAGCCACTCCGTTCTGGCCGGCGCTGGTCTCAGTGCTGCTACGCTGGCCTGCAGTCGCCATTTTGATGGGCACCTTGTCCGCCGCCTCGCTCGTTTGTTTGTGGCCGGGTATCGTGGAATTCGTTTCAACCGGAAAAGTGCATATGCACTGGTCGCGGTTGATTGCCGGAGCCTTCACGGTTTTTTCAGCGGCGCAAACGGCTGTCTTCGCGCTGTTGATGAAGGTCATTTCGATCTGGCAACGCGAACGAGAAAATGGGCGACAAACAGATTACGACTCGGCCTTGATCTCCAGCCATTCGGAAAGGGCTCGGGACGGCCACTCGTCGATTGCGGCCTGATCGATTTCGCTCAACGCGGCTCAAAGCAAAGAATCGGCTCGCAATGGCTACACAATCCGAAACAACCCAGGCGCTACGCGCCGCAAACGAGCGGCTCAAATTATTTAAAGCACCGGACGACACGGTTGTCGGCCCCTCTGTGTTGCACTGGGAAGCCGGCACGGTGTGCGAGGACGAGGCGTGGGAGGCGGCCTACGAGCGGTTCGAGACGCCCGAGCAAGAAATTCGCAAATTCGAGCGACGCTACCGCCGCTTGGGACTCGGAGCGTTTTCGCGATCGTCACAAGTAGTCGAGCTATTTTGTGGGCGCGCCAACGGGCTGGTCGCACTTGATCGGATGGGCTTTCGCTCGATCGAAGGGGTCGATCTTTCGCCGGCACTGACCGCCCGCTATCGCGGTCCTGCCCAACTCTTTGTCGGCGATTGCCGCCAACTCCGCTTTGAGTCGGCCAGTAAAGATCTGGTCATCATCCAGGGTGGGCTGCACCATTTGCCGTCGCTACCAGGCGACCTCGAGCGAGTCTTCTCCGAGATCCATCGCATTCTGCGGCCCACCGGCCGAGTCGCGATCGTGGAACCGTGGCTGACCCCCTTCTTGCGATTCGTCCACGCCGTCTCGAGTAGCCAAACCGCACGGCGACTCTGGCCCAAGCTGGATGCATTGGCGAGCATGAATGAGCGTGAGCACGTGACTTACGACGCTTGGCTCTCGCAGCCGCAACTCATCCGTCGACTATTAGTTGAAGCTTTTGTTCCCGAGCGGCAATTCGAGCGATTCGGCAAGCTCTTCTTTCTCGGCCGGCCGCGCCCCTCCGAGACGTACGCATGACGACCGGGTCGGCCCAGCTCGATCGAGCCCTGTCCCTCGAAGTGGAGCCGATCGCGGCTTCCGCCGAGCAGGCAGGTCGACGGCACCAGCAACTTGTTCTGCGCTGGCAGGCATTCTGGCGGGTTACATTTTGGACCACTCTTGCCGCGACGCTCGTGGCCATTGCGTGGCTGTCGCTGATCCCACGCCAGCAAACCTTCGACACCGGCGGTGCCCGACATATCCGCCGAATTGGAGCACACGCTTTTGAAGCGGATTTCCCCGGCCGCTTGCCGCAAGGCTGTCTGATTGGTTGTGGCGGATTTGAATTAACGAAGTCCGCTACGGCTGAAGGGGTCGTCAAAGAGGAAAGACGTTGCTGGACCGACTCGGAACACGGAATCGTACGTTGGTCGCCTCGCTCGGAAGGTTCGCTCGCTGCAACCGTGGCTTCCGGCGGAACTTCTCCCACGATTCCCACCGCAGTTTTGATCGTCCCCGGAAGGCTAGCCGTTCCCCTCGGTCGGACACTGCTCTGGTTCTTGATCCCGGCCGCGATTCTTGCGGTCAGCGGCCTGGCCGTGGCTGTTGGCAACAATGCACCACTTTCGGTCGGCGCAGCGTTTACGTTAAGTGTTCCCACTAATCTCACCGGGCGGATGATCTTGATTGCGGCGGTCGGAATCGGACTGGCCTTTGCGCTCATTCCCGATTGGAACCGCGTGGTCACGTGCCCGGACTCGCGCAGCTACGTGGAAAACCAGCCCATCCGCACTCCTTTAACCGCTTGGTGGATTGCGACATTTGACTCCGAATGCACGCTACCTCGAGCACAAAGCGTACCCGCGGAACCTCGCACGATCGCTCATTGGGGAGCGTCACACCGGTATGCGACCGCGGTCCACGCATGGAAAGTGTTGTTCACTGTCAGCGTCTGCGTTTTGGCTTGGTCTCTCTCCTCAATCGTGCCGTGGTGGATGGTCGCGTCGTTCTTCCTTGCGGCCGCGGCAGTCGACGGCTCACGAGGTCCCTGGTCGAGCGGAATGAGCGGCTATCTGGACGTGCTGCTCTCTGAACCGCTCAGCTTTTCCCTGATGCTCTTGTTGCTCGCGTCGCTTGCCACCTATTTTTCTCGACCCACCTGGACCCGTGGGCTGGCTATTAGCGTGTGTCTGAACCTCTTGATTTTGGCGCGGCCTGCAAGTCTCGCGTTTGTCGCGGTGATCGGTTGCGTTTGGCTGCTGCACTGGCGTCGTGATGGACTTGGCATCGCTTGTCGGCGAGCAGGCGGAATCTCGCTACTTTTGGTCGGCGGCCTGATGCTTCACTGCGGCTTCAATTGGTTCGAACACGGCTACTTTCGTCAGCACGCTTTTACCGGCATGAACTTGTTGACGACTGCGCTTCAAGTTGCCGACGCGAATGATGCTGACAACTTCACGGACTCTAAAATCTCGCAGTATGCGCGCACCGCCATTAGCGAGGCCCAGGCGCGACGACAAGAAAAGTTCGGCGCGAGCGCGGCCGACGCAAATTGTTGGCGAATCGCGGTTCCCGCGTACGCCACTGTTTATGGTGCGACGGCGGAAGCGCAGCCTTTTGCAGCGGACGACGTGCTGGCCCGCGTGGCGCGAGCCATCATTCGCCGTCATCCGCGCGAGTTCCTACGGCTCGCAGCCACCAGCTTTTGGAACGGATTCTGGCAGACTTGGATTCACGTGCCGCTGCTGGTGACATTCGTGGCGGGGCTATGGTTCTTTTGGCGTTCTGGCGACCGGCGATTCTTGTTTGTCGCCGGTCTTGCGGCTCTGCCCTTCGTCGGCATCATCCCCGCCTGCGTGACGAACTATCCGATCGATCGCTATCGATCTCTGACAAGCTTCGCGGAAATCTGGAGTCTGCCACTCGCAATCGGAGTGGTGCTCTCCGCGTCGGTCGAGCGCTCAAGGAAATCGACTCGAAGTGCGAGCGTCGAAGAGCCAACGCGCACTCACACCCCGGTCGCAGTCAGCTCATACGGCTATGACCGCTGCCACACAACGATGTGGCTGTGCTGTCCCGACCCGCTCTTGCGCTTGAATCGAAGCAGGACTTCGCCTTTGGCCGCGCGACCGAGGGCCTCACGCACATCGGCCACCGAAGTGACCGGGGTCCGGGCGACCTCTTCCAGTACGTCGTAGACATCGACACTTCCAGCTAGAGAACTGCGGGCGTCGATGCTGAGTACGAGCAGGCCACGAGTCGTTTCAGAAAACCCAAGCTGAGTCGCCAAATCGCTCGACAAATCGTGCAGCGTCAGGCCTAAGGGTTTGATGAGCGATCCCATCGCCGGATGGCTGGGCGCTTCGGAAACCTTGTCCATCTCCTGCCGATTGGAAAGGTTCACTTCCACCGACAGCTTTTGCCCGCCACGGAACACGACGAGCACGACCTTTCGTCCGATCTGCGTGAGGCTGACAAGATTGATCAGGTGATTTTCATCGAGGACATCCACGCCGTCGAAGGACAGCACGACGTCATCGACGACCAGGCCGGCCCTGGCTGCGGGCGATCCCTGATAAATCTGTGTGATTCGCGCACCACGTACGCGGTCGAGCTTCAGGTCACGGGCCTTGTCGGTGGTAAAATCGGGGTCCAGCATCACGCCCAAGTAGGCTCGCTGAACTTGGCCGCGCTCCAACAGATCGTAAACGACCCGCCGCACCAAATTGCTCGGAATGCTGAAGCCAATGCCGTCGTTGCCACCGCTGTTGGAGGCAATCGCCGTATTGATGCCAACCAGACGCCCATCGACGTCGATCAGCGGGCCGCCGCTATTCCCGAAGTTGATCGCCGCGTCGGTTTGAATGAAGTCCTGGTTGACCAGATTGGAGTTACCGCCCAGGTGCAGGGCTCGGCCCCGCGCGCTGACGATTCCCATAGTGACCGATTGGCTTAGCCCGAAGGGACTTCCGACCGCGAGCACCAGGTTCCCGATTTCCAGTCGATCGCTATTTCCCCAGGCCATCGGCTTGGCTGTGTCAGCGTCGATCTTCAAGACGGCCAGATCGGTCTCGCGGTCGATCCACTTCTGCGTCGGATGGTAGGAGCGTCCGTCCCGAAGACGGATCGAGACTTGTTCGAGAGTCGCCGTATCGCCAATTACATGGCGGTTAGTGACGATGTAAAACCCGGGAACAGTCGGGCTGGTGACGATCACGCCCGAACCGGTCTCTTCCACGCGGCGATGGTCGGACGTTTCGAATCGGCTCTCAATGTGGACGACGCTCGGCGTCACCTCAGCGGCGACCCGCGCCAATTGCCGGCTGGTTTGAATCAGCGACGATCCGCCGCGATCAGCCGACGCGGAGTCCGCGAGAGTCTTGTCATCTGAGCGAGCGTGAGCAGGATGGCTGAGAGGCCGGGAGGCGATTCCCAGACCGAGTGCGACTCCCAGCACCAGCGTCGGCACGCTCCACTGCAGGGGGAGCCGGCGTAACATCGTGGTGTAACCACTTTGAATTGCTTGGGACGGTTTCCTGCTCTCCGACCCGGAACGTTCCGGAGAGGCTGTGGAGTCAGCTTGGTCGGGCAATCGTTTCAGTCCGCGATGTCGATGTCACCGAGCGTCAACTCGCGATCTCGCAGGCGTCCTTCGAGCTCAAAGGCCGATTCCCAGTCGGCGCCTTCATCAACTCCGCCGCGCGACATCTGTTCCTGAAGTCGCCCGCATGTGACGCAGACCAGGGTAAACGGTAAGGCTTTCAATCGCTCGATCGGAATCGCCTGATCGCAAACCTCGCACATACCATAACGTCCGTGCCGGATCAAATCGATGGCACGCTCGACTTGGACCAACTCGCGGCTCTCGAGCGCTGCCAACTGGGTATTCAGCTCGACCTGCGCGCCATCGTTGGCGGCGTCGGCCTCATCGCCTGCTGTGCAGACTTGGGTCTGAGTCAAATCCTCGGCGAGCTTCCTGCGAAGCGAATCGCGCTTGGCGACCAGCCGTTCGTGAAGCCGCAGCAACGCGTCTTTTCGAGCCATGGAGCTTTATTCCTTAATGCGCTTCAGGTCCGTTCAAAGCACCTGTTCCCCCGGCGCCCCGAACCGCTCCTAATTATGGAGCCGCAAGTCAATCAGCCAACTATAGCTCTCGAAAGTTGAAGCGATTCCGGTCGAAAACCTAGTCGGTCAGGTCGAATCTGCGCGAAAAATGGTCGAGGGGGATTGAGAAAACTCGATCGGTCGCTGCAACCAGGATGCTGCGAGAAACTTAGGGCGTTTGCCGAAGAACGAACTCGAATCTTGGCAATCCGTGGCTTGCAGCCTCCCATGTCTCAGCAACCGAAAGTGCCTGAGATCCTTACGTCGCCGAAAGGCAACATGTTGACAGAAGCCACCGCCTAACGGCGGATTCTGCCGATTGCTGTAACCTCATGCCATTTAGCGGCTTACAGGCAACAAACGTGATCAAGAGCCGCCCGAACAGTCGACCGAAAGTCAGCGGGACCCGTTGCGTTCGGGAAGCATCTGGGCGCGCTCCGTAGAACCTATGTATTTGTCACGGAGCCGAGAGAAGTTTGAGACGCAGCCGCGACGAATCGGTTCCGATTGTACCGCCACCAAGCGGAGAAAAGCCCATTCTGGCGATCTGTGCGACCGGTGGGACCTTCAGGACCGCCGACCGGGCGGTGGTGCTCGTTTTCACGCAGACGACACTTGGATTCGCGAAATCGGCTGGTCGCCAGCCTCGTCGTCACGCCGCCGACTTGGCACGTTTTGACCGGGTAGCGTCCCTTTCAGAGCCCGCCAAAGTGGGGAGTTGCGAGCAGATTGTTCGCATCGTTTCCAGGGTTTGCTCGTCGGCTTGATCGTGCGCGAGAGCCCGCATGAATCTTCGGAAGTCGCGACTCAGAGTCTCGGCCGAATGAGTCCGGTGGACTCCTTCGCAATCGATCAGCCAGACCTCCCAACCATCTTGGCCGGTGCGCTGTGGGAAAACATGTCGGGTCGAAATGCTGCGCCAAGACCAGCCGGAGCCATGAATCCGACAGAGTGTCCGAGCGAATTCCGCGAGAATCAATTGCCGATCCTCTAGCGGCAGCCGCAGCCAACTCCCGTCCAAAATCATGTCCGAGAGGGAAGCCGGCGGCGGCACCTCCCTAAGAATCAGAGCCGAGCGCTTCCACAGCAATCCCTCCTCAAGCAGTGCCAGACGTTCGGGAACCCGAAGTCCTAGTCGTTCGAAGGCCGCCAGTCCTTCCCATTCGCGGACCGCCAAGCTCTTGAGCACCTGGCCCGTGCGAATGTCCGAAAGCCGCGGCCACCAGCGGCGACGCCCCCAACTTAACTTGACGAACGCGGTAAACCTCTGGCCGTCCTCGTCGTGAAGTTCCGTTTTCCAGACTGCCCGACCAACATGCCGGACGTGAGCCGCTGCCCGGCGCTCGAAAATTGCGTCGAGAGAGTCCAGGCCGTTTTGGCGCAGGATGGCCTCGGTCGCCGGTGATGGAAAGATGACGAGAGGGCGGAAGGGCATCGTCTCATCCTGCTTCACGCTGCGCGGATTTCCGGACGAAGTTTAGCGACACAAGGCAGGGCTTGAAAGATGACCCATTCGACGACTCTGGCTCCCATCCATTTGTCGATCCGCAGAGCCGGATGTCGCTCCCGTAGCGACTGTTGCGAGCGTCGCCCGACTGACCTCGTGACAAAGCCAGAGACATCATTCGGCCGCGGATAGTTCCGGTCCTGACGAGTCGGCTTGAGGCGCTCGCGCGGGTCGCGTTTCCTTCGACCGGACTATTGAAAAGGCGTGTTTTACGCACGTCATCGGAATGATTCCGCCGAAAGCATTGGCGATGGGTTGGGTCCGCGGTGCGCCCCGATTTAAGCACGGACACTGAATGAGCGTCGCGTCGGTGGAAGCGCTCTGTGCGCCCGGCGCGAGGAACAAGTCGTTCTGATCAGCAAATCCGTGAGAGGCGTCGTGCCTGGTCCAACCATTAAAGAGGCAGCGGGCTTGAGCCGCAGAATCCTGCTCGTCGACGAATGGCATGCCGTCCGGCTACTTGGTCGGCGCGTTTTGACTTCGCTGGGATTTCGGACGCGCGAAGCCACCAGCGGACGCGAGGCGCTCGAGATTTTAGCCGTCGAGTCCGACATTTCAGTCGTGTTATTGGAGTGGAGGCCGCAAGACGAGGACTGTTACAAGCTCGTTGAGCGGCTCGCGAGCGTTCCGTGCCCTTCGAGGCCAGCGGTCATCGCCTGCGGAGACACCCTCGACCGTTCGCAAATGATCGCAGCCCTCCAAGCGGGAGCCGACGAGTTTTTGCAGAAGCCCTTTAGTCGGGAAACCGTTCGCGAAAAGCTCGCCCAGTTGGGGATTTCCGAGTCGGGCCATCCGCGGCGATCCGAGATGCTGACGCATGGTGACTGAAGAATGATGCGTTCATTGATGTCAGACCGATCGTCGCTCTTTGTATTGCGCGAACCGCACGCAACTGGGCAAGAACTGAAAGCGCACTACTTTCTGCAAGCGACCGGAGCAAGGCCCGGCCTCTCCAACTCTTCTCAGGGCCTATTCCAGTTCGGAGTGGCTCCTCACCGTGGCTCGGATCATCCACTCGCCAGTGCTGTCAACCAGGCGCTCGCGCCTGAGAAATCAACGTTCTTCGAAGAAGTGGATAATCTGGCCGCTCTGATCACTCACGTGTTGCCCGCGCTCATTGCCAGTCGCCGGTACGCACAGACTCTCAGGTTCTGGTCGGTCAACTGCGCGACGGGACAACAGACGTACAGTTTGGCCATTGCATTAGCCGAACTTTGTCCTGAGCTCGCAAATTGGAACGTCGAGATTGTCGCGTCAGATGGCGACGCACGGGCCCTGGAACGCGCCCGGTTGGGAATCTACGCGCCCTCGGAAGTTCAGCGCGGTCTTCCAACCGAATGGCTCGTGTGTCATTTCGAGCAGTTACCGGCGGACCGTGGCTGGATTTTCAGTTCCCAACTCCGCGAGCGAATCCGATGGCTGCAACTGGACCTGTCGCAAAGCTGCGCACCCGTCGGCGTGGCCGACATCGTGATCTACCATCGGCAACCAGACGAACGTGAATGCGATCAGGGGCTCGGAAGAGCGTTGCTTGGACGGCTAACGGATCAACTCGCCTCCGACGGTTTTTTGATCCTGCCGGCACCGGACTCCACTTTCGATCACCGGCCCGGATGGGAGCCCGTTAGCGCGGCGGTTCCGAACGTTTACCGACGAGTCAAACGCGAGCCTTCGCTCTTGAGTGCCTGAAGACGCCGGCGATTGATTCTCAATATCGTGTGACCGCGAGCCACCGCCCATGCGGAATGCCCCATCCAGCCCGACGAGCGGCGAGATCAGGTCATTCGATCTGCTCCCGCTTGGCTTGTGCATTCTCGATCGACAGATGATCGTTTGCGGCTGGAACCGCTCGCTGGAACAGTGGTCGGGAATTCGCCGCGAGCAGATTCTAGGACGCCCCTACAGCAGTGCCGTGGGAGCCACGGCTGCCTTGGCGCTCCACGACCGAGTGGCGCGGGCGCTCGAGGGAGACGTGTCGAGCGATACGGCCTGCACGCTGGCCGAGACATTCAGCAGTCCGTCAGAGGGCTCCGAAAATGGTCAGCCGCGGATGAGACAGCGAATCACGGTGCGCCGCTGGGACGATCAGGGCGAATTCGCGCTCGTCATCGTTGAAGATGTCACAACGGAATATCGACAAATTCGCGGATTACTGTCGGAACGAGAGACGCTGCGACTCGGCATGCGGCGGCTCGAAGAACGTGGACGAGCCCTGCGCCTCAGCGAGGAACGATTCAACTTCGCGGTGCGCGGCTCAAGTGACGGCATCTGGGACTGGGATGTCGCGACCGACGAGGTCTACTATTCGACTCGGTTCAAGGAATTGCTGGGTTACGTCGATCGCGACTTCGAGAACGTGCTCCGCTCACTCGAAGGGCACTTACCTGCGGAGGAAGCGACGGACACACTGACAACCATCCGCGCTCACCTCGAGCAAAACAAACCGCTGGACTTAGAGACTCAGCTGCGGACGAGGTTAGATGACTGGC
>Ga0210393_10003955_pt1 | contig 11787 bp, 9 predicted proteins | sample IncBWC27OmetaG_FD_160068 | JGI IMG/M metagenome (GOLD analysis project Ga0210393, IMG submission 160068) | Forest soil microbial communities from Barre Woods Harvard Forest LTER site, Petersham, Massachusetts, United States - Inc-BW-C-27-O ... | reverse complement strand
CGAGGACGCCCGCACCAGACATTTAGGGTTGCTGCGGCACGGCAATTCCCTGACCGTAGACTGCTTCGAGGATCGCATCTCCCCCGCGCTGGAGCAAGGTTTCGCCGACAGACTCTCCGAGCTGAACCGGATCGCTACCGTCGCGCGATTCGCGCAGAACCTCGGAGCCATCGGGGTCGGCGACAATCGCCTCCAGGTGCAATCGTCCCTCGCGCACCTCGGCAAAGGCGCCGATGGGTACCTGGCAACCGCCGCCAAGTTTGTTGAGCAATGCTCGCTCGCAAGTTGTGGCAGTTCGCGCAGCAGCGTCATCCAGGAAAGCAAGATGTTGTCGCGTGACCGAGTCCCCGGCGCGAATCTCAATTGCTAATGCACCTTGGCCAGCGGCTGGGCACATTACTTCCGCCGGAATCACTTGTTTGACCAGCTGTGTCTTGCCCAGCCGGTTCAGACCGGCTGCCGCTAAGATAATTGCATCGTACTCACCAGCTTCCAGCTTGCGCAGGCGAGTATCCACATTTCCGCGCAGCGGATAAGTATCGAGATCGGGGCGCACGGCTTTCAGTTGCGCTTGACGGCGCAGGCTGCTGGTGCCAATGCGCGCCGCTCGCGGCAGATCTTCAATACTTGTGTACTTACTGGAGCACAATACATCGAGTGGATTTTCGCGGGTGGTAATGGCAGCAATCTCGAAGCTTGGGGAAAGTTCGGTGGGAAGATCTTTCAGACTATGCACCGCGAGATCGATGCGTTCTTCAGCCAGAGCCTCTTCGATCTCTTTCGTGAACATGCCCTTGGTGCCAACTTTGGCAAGCGCGACGTCGGTAATCTTGTCGCCGGTGGTCTTGATGATTTCGAGTTCGACTTCATGACCGCGTTCGCGGAGCAGAGCGCTGATGTAATTCGCTTGCCACAGTGCGAGTTGGGAGCCTCGGGAACCGATGCGGAGGCGAGCCATCAGGCGCGTCCTCTGGGGCCACCGGACTGAGCTATCTTTTTGTCTTTTTCGTTTTCTTGCAGATTGAACAAGCGGCGAACTATATCGACGACAGTCGTCGCTTCGGACTCGCGGGCCGCAGTCTTCAAGGTGCTGATGGGCGTGTGCATGATTTTGTTCACGATTCCGTGAGTGAGCGTGTCGATCGCCAACTCCTGCTCCGGCGATAACGAGCCTAGGCGTCCACGAACCCGATCGATTTCAGCCTGGCGGATGGTTTCCAAATGGTCTTGCAGAGAAACGATCGTGGGCACAACATTGAGCGTCTGCAGGCGACCCTGAAAGCGTAAGACTTCGCTCTCGATAATATCGGCGGCGCGCTCGGCCTCTTTTTTGCGGTCCGCAACGTGCGAGGACACTGCCTGTTGAAGGTCGTCGATGTCGTAGACGAAAATCCCGTCGACCTTATTCATCTCCGGGTCAACGTCGCGTGGGACCGCGATGTCGATAAAGAACATGGGACGGTTCTTTCGGCGGCTCATAAAAAGCTCACCGTGTTCGCGACGGAAAATCGCGTGCGGAGCGCCAGTCGAGGTAATTACGATGTCGCCTTTATCGCAGGTGTCGTGGAGCCGGCTGAACTCGATGGCCTGGCCGTCGTAGGTCTGAGCCAGACGAATGGCCCGGTCGTAGGTGCGGTTGGCAACAAAGATCGACGCCGCGCCGTGAGCAAGCAGATGGCGCGCCGCCAACTCGCTCATCTTCCCCGCTCCAACCAGGTACACGGTCTTGCCATTCAACGATCCGAAAATCTTCTTGGCGAGTTCCACTGCAACCGAAGCTACCGACACCGCGGAAGAACCTACGGCGGTTTCAGTACGCACCCGTTTAGCAACGGCAAATGCGCGGGTGAGGAGCAAGTCCAGCTGCGAGTGGATCGCGCCCACGGCTCTAGCTGTGGCGTACGCTTCCTTTACCTGCCCAAGAATTTGCGCTTCGCCTAAGATCATCGAGTCGAGGCTCGACGTTACCCGGAACAAATGCCGGATGGCATCATTTTCGCGGTATTCGTAGAGGTGCGGCGCGAGGTCGGCATGCTCGATGTGAAAATATTCGCCAAGAAATCCGCGCAGATCGGCGCTGCCGTTCTTGGTTTGGGCCAGCAGTTCCACACGATTGCAGGTGCTCAGGATAAGCCCTTCGTCAACTCCGGGATGTTGGGTGAAACACTTCAGAGCATCGGGCAGTCGCGATTCCGGTATCGCAAGTCGTTCGCGCACTTCGACCGGCGCACTATTGTGATTCACGCCGATGAGCTGAAAGTTCATGATCTTGCGAACCTGTGAATCGTGCTGAAATAGTTCGCTGCCCAGGCGATGATGGCAAAAACAAATGCACCGGCGGCGAGATAAGCGGCGCGGCGCCCGCGCCATCCCGCAGTCCAGCGGGTATAAAGCATGATCAGGTAAACGACCCACATCAAAATCGACAGCAGAATCTTCGGATCAAAGAAGTCCACGCGTCCATAAGTTGATTGCGCGACGACCGTACCCGCGACCAGCCCCAGGGTCATGAAGGGAAAGCCAAGCAGCAATGAACGGAATCCGATTTCGTCGATGACTTCAAGCGCGGGCAGGCGCGAAAGAAGTCCACCTCCCTTTTTCGATTTCAACGAGCGTTCCTGGATGAGATAAAGCAGGCTGGCGCCAAAGCTCAACACCAGTGCGGCATAGCCAGTAAAGATCAGTGCGATGTGAGCAAACAACCAGCCTCGAGCCAACCCTGGCGAAGTCAGCACGATTGGCTGCTGTCCGGTGGCTGCGACGAAGGTCAGCAGAAAGACTAAAGGAAAAACCACAATGCCCGGAGACGTAGTCTGATACACGAGATATACGACCATGAAAACCACCATGATCAAGAAACCCAAGACGGATTCCGCGTTGTGCACGGAAGTCATGGCGATTTGGCCGGAGAGAAGTACCGAATCGGTGAGCGAGACAAAATGAAAGACCATCCCCAGGTAAGCCGCATGCAGGGCGATCTTGTTCAGCAGATCGCTGGTGCGGGTCAGAGCGACCAACGCATACAGCAGACCGACGGCATAAAAACCCAGCGCAACTCGCAGCCAAAGTATGGGCATAGCTTTATTTAGAAACCCAATTTAGAGACCCAATTTACAGCCCCTACGCGGGTTCGGGCATCCATCCCCAAGCCGCCAGAGTGATTATAGTCTGCCTTGTAGACGGGCTACCCGGCAGTTGGTCGCGTCACAGGTCATTGTGATGTGGATCACAAGTCCACGGGACTTGGGTATTGCCTCGGCAGGCTAACCCGGTGAAATAGAAGAACACCCAGTTCCTGGTCCCAGTTCATGGTTCTCGGTTCTCAGTTTCGGTTAATCGACCCCCAAAGCCGCCAGGACTTGCTCCAGAGTCTCGGCGTTCACAAACAACTGCCGGCCGTCGACCATCATATTCTCGATTTCATCGAAGGCCTGAAACAAACGCATCTTAACCGCGCCATATTGTTCGGCCTCCGTGAGAGTGCGGCCGTGGGCCGCTGACCACCCTTTGATCGCATCCTCTGCCAGGAAAATGCTGACCGCGAAAGTGGTCTTCCGATCGGAGGTGGCGTCGAAAACGTACTCGCTCGCGGCTGTCTCGGAAGGATGGACGGTGGCTGCACGCTTGCCCACGAAATAGTATTGGTAAACGCACCCTTGTCCACCGGTATAAGTTTTCATGCGGCGGATGGTCATAGGTCAGTCCTTATGGCTCGATCTTTGCATCCCGCAGGCGCCTGACTGCGGTCTCCGAAGACAAAGGCGAATAGTAGACTTCCTTGAAGGTGTAGGATTTCGCCTTGGCCGCCAGGACTGGCATGATCTCGATGTGCCAGTGATAATCCTCGTCGATCGTCTTCCAATAACCCAGATTTCCCGAGCGGTGCAGGCTGTTGGGCGAGGTATGCAGCACCAGGTGAAATTCTTCCGTGATGGTGCGCATGCGCTGCAGGGTACGTCGCAGCAGGGCGCCTAGGTCGCGCATCGTTCCAGGCCGGTTCAGGCCGAAGCGTTCGAAGGCTGCCTCGTGTGTACGTGGCAGAATCCAACTTTCGAAAGGCACACGCGGCGCATAGGGACACACGGCGATGAAGTCGCCGCGAAGCTCGATCACGCGCAGGTCTTGCTTTATTTCCTGGGAAATAATGTCACAGAAAACACATCGTTCCTTGCTCTCGAAATATTCGCGCGCGGCGCGGAGTTCGTACAAGACGCGGCGGGGCACGAATGTGGTTGCGGTCATTTGCGAAGTGGGATGCTCAAACTCTTGTCCGGCGCTGCTTCCGTGATCCTTGAACATGCTGACGTATTTGAAGCGGCCGTCACCTTTCAGATCCTGAATGCGCTGGGCGGCCAGCAGCAAGAATTGCTCAATCTCGACATCGCTTGCATTCCACAGGGGCCGATCGTGGGTGGAGTTTTCAATCAGAACTTCGTGCGCGCCGATCGGGCGCATCTTGTCGTAAATGCCATCCCCGCGGCGGGTGGGCTCGCCCTCAATGTGATACAGCGCGTTAGGATGTACGACGGCCCGCGCCGACCAAGGAGCGCCGGGTGTGCCCGACAGGCTGGCTATGAGTTGGAGTGACTCGCGCGAATCGGGACAGAACCGGCAGAAAGGTTCCAGGCGCGGCGCGTTATCTGGAACGTCGTCGCCAGTAATAACCCAGGAGCGAGTGATCGGATCCTTGCGAAGTTCCATGCACAAGGAAACCACCTCATGGTAGTTGCGTCAACTGGCTCGGCACTCCGCGTTTTACATCGCGCGGCGAAGGATTGCGGTTTGTTATAATCCGCGCACGAAGCCGCCTGAGATGACCGAACCTTCCACGCCGTTGATGCGGCAGTACGCCGCCATCAAGAAGGAACATCCTAGCGCCTTACTGTTCTTTCGTTTGGGCGATTTCTACGAACTTTTCTTCGACGACGCCATTCTGGCGTCGCGTGAGCTGCAGATTACGCTGACTTCCCGCAATAAAGAAAAAGGCGTGGCGGTGCCCATGTGTGGGGTGCCTTATCACGCTGCCGAGGGCTATATTTCCAAGCTCATCCGCAAAGGATTCAAGGTCGCGATCTGCGAGCAAATGGAGAACGCCAGCCTGGCCAAGAAGTTGGTACGCCGTGAGGTCACGCGAGTAGTCACACCGGGTACGGCCGCGGATTCGTCGCTGAGTTCCGAGGAGAATAACTTTCTCGCGGCTGTCGCGCAGATCGGAGATCGAGTGGGATTCGCGGCTTTGGATCTTTCCACCGGTGAATTCCGTGCGACGGAGTTTAGTGGCGAAGATGCTGGGAAGCGAATCCAGGAAGAACTTCAGCAGCTCAGACCGAAGGAACTTTTGTACGGTTCGGTTGCGCCGCTGTTCGACGAGCAAGGGTCGCGGGGGGAAGGGCGCCCTCGCTCGTCCGGCCTCCCAGCGGGCGGCAGTGCCGGCTTTGCCGAGACTCCTCTTGACGACTGGATCTTCGCGCCCGATCACGCGATTCCGCTACTTGAAAATCATTTTGGCGTCTTGTCGCTCGAGGGCTTTGGACTTGCTGGCAAACCCGCCGCAGCTTCCGCAGCGGGAGCCATCCTCTACTACGTTCGCTCCACTCAGCGTGGGACGTTGGACCACGTGGACCGGGTCGGCTTTTACGAGAGGCAGAATTACCTGGTGCTCGACGCGGTAACGGTACGAAATCTGGAATTAATCGAGCCGCTGTTTGCCGGAACAGACGCTGGGGTAACTTTGTTCCGTTGCCTCGACGCGAGCATCACGCCCATGGGCAAGCGTCTGCTGCGCTCGTGGATGCTGCGACCGTCAATTGACGTAGCGGAAATCAATGCGCGGTTGGACGCAGTCGAGTCGCAGGTGAACGAAACCGTCGCCCGCGAAGAGCTGCGGCGAGCGTTGGACGGAATCCTGGATCTGGAGCGGTTGCTCAGCCGAGTAACGCTGGAGACGGCAAATCCCCGCGATGTGCTCGCTTTGGCTGCGTCGTTGAGAAAGATTCCGGGGCTTCGGGTTGCACTGGCAAAATTCGCGACCGAACGGCTATCAAGACTTCACGGATTGCTCGACGAACTTGCTGATCTGCGGGAACGAATCGACAAAACGATTGTGTCTGAGCCACCGATTTCGCTCGTCGATGGTGGAGCAATTCAAAGCGGCGTGGACAAAGAACTCGACGAACTGCGCGATTTGAGCCGCAATAGCAAGCAGTTCCTAGCGCAGATCGAACAACGCGAGCGCCAGCGCACTGGAATTAACTCGCTCAAGGTCAAGTTCAATTCCATTTTTGGATACTATCTCGAAATATCGAAACCCAACCTGCATCTCGTGCCACCTGACTACGAGCGCAAGCAAACCCTCGTCAACGCTGAGCGCTTCACAACTCCTGAGCTAAAGGAGTATGAGGCGAAGATTCTCGATGCACAGGAAAAGATCGTAGAGATCGAGCGACGGCTATTCGCGGAGTTGCGCTCGGCAATTGCTGGAGAGGCCAAACGCATCCGGCAAACCGCGCTGGCGCTGGCCGAGGTGGACGTGCTTTCAGCGTTAGCCCATCTGGCCGCTCTGCGCAACTATTGCCGGCCTAAATTTGATAACTCCGCGGACATTGAAATCGTTGCGGGACGGCATCCCGTGATCGAGCAGCAGGAAACGGCCGGTGGCAACGAGCGCTTCGTGCCCAATGACTTGTATCTCAACTCGACCACTCACACCGTCCTGGTTCTCACCGGTCCAAATATGGGTGGGAAGTCGACCTATCTTCGCCAAGCGGCACTGGTTGTGATTCTGGCGCAGATGGGGTCGTTCGTTCCGGCGGCGTCGGCACGACTCGGAGTGGTGGACCGCGTGTTTACGCGCATTGGGGCGAGCGACAACCTTGCACGCGGACGTTCGACGTTCATGGTCGAAATGACAGAAACGGCGGCGATTCTGCACACCGCGACGCCGCGGTCCCTCGTTCTTCTCGACGAAGTGGGGCGGGGTACTGCAACATACGATGGGTTGGCTATTGCGTGGGCTGCAGTCGAATATATCCACGTACGCATGCGCGCCAAGACTCTTTTTGCCACGCATTATTTCGAACTCACTGAGTTGGCAGAACGGCTTTCAGGGGTGAAAAATTATCACGTATCAGTGAAAGAGACTACGGGCGGAATTGTGTTTTTGCGAAAAGTGGAGCCGGGCGCGGCGGATCGCAGTTACGGAATCGAAGTTGCCAAGTTAGCCGGGCTGCCGAACGAAGTTATTGAGCGGGCACGCGAAGTGTTGGCGGAACATGAGAGCGCGGAGCAACGAGTGACCGAGCAACTGGCAAGCGACGAATCGCGTCAGCGCCCTCCAGCGCAACTTACGATTTTCACGCCGCTGTCGCAGCCCGTTCTGGATAAGCTGCGTGAGCTGGATTTGAATCGCTTGACCCCGCTCGAAGCGCTGAATTTGTTAGCTGAACTGAAGAAGCAGGTGGATTGAATAAAACAACCTCAATTTCCGAAACCATCGGCCAACTGCTCATCATAGGCTTAGACGGAACCGAGATGTCACCCAGGCTCCGTTCTCTTCTCACACGACTACAGCCGGCCGGAGTGATTCTCTTCGCGCGAAATATCACGAGCGGAGAGCAAACGCACAAGCTGCTCAAAGAATGTCAAGCGTGCGTTTCTACGCCGTTGTTCACATGTGTCGACATGGAAGGCGGCAAAGTGGATCGCTTTCGCAATGTCACCGGATCCGCACCGTCCGCGGCGGACGTGTTCGCGAGTGGCGATTCAAAACTTTATCGCAAGCACGGGAAGATCATCGGTGAATCCTGCCGGGCATTGGGGTTCAACACCGACTTCGCGCCGGTTGTAGACCTGGCATTTGAGGCATCGCGCAACGTTATGAGTTCGCGCGCAGTTTCTGCCGATGCTAAAGAAGCTGTTGCTTACGCCCGCGAATTCCTTGCTGGATTGCGTTCGGCAGGAGTGTTGGGAGCGATCAAACATTTTCCGGGGCTTGGCGAGGCGAATCTCGACACTCACCACGAACTTCCGAGTGTCGATAAAATCTGGAAGAAGCTGTGGACTGCGGACATCGCTCCCTACCGCGCGTTACGGCGCGAATCTGCCCTGGTTCTGGTCGGCCATGCAGCGTATCCGGCTGTGACGCACGATCACACACCGGCCTCTTTGTCGAAAAAATGGATTACTGAAATATTAAGAAAGAAGATCGGGTATCGAGGTCTCGTGGTTTCGGACGACCTCGAGATGGGCGGCGTGCTGAAGGCAGCGCCGATCGAGCGAGCTGCTGTCGAACATATTCGGGCGGGAGGTGATCTTTGCCTGATCTGTCATATCGAGGACAACGTTACTCGTTCTCATGCAGCGCTGGTGAAAGAGGCTGTGCGTGACGTCAAATTTGCGCGGCGAGCGAGGGAATCCGTGGCGCGGGTATTGGCGTTCAAGAAAAAGTCTAAAGACGTGCGGCGCGCGGGACCCGCTCCTACTGCCGCAAAGGTGGCGAAGCTTTCACGCCAGCTGTGGGAGTTCAGCGAACAAGTGCGCCTGGCGACCATCAACCGGCAGGACCAGGCATGATCGTTGCCGGAGTGATGAGCGGCACGTCCGCTGATGGAATCAATGTTGCACTGGTACGGATCACGCGTTCATCGCGCGGCCGGGCGGCGACGCCCAGCCTCCAATGTCTGGCGCACGCGGAGTATAGCTATCCGAAACGAGTTCGCAGTGCTGTGTTGGCGGCGATGAACTCGCCTAGAGCGAGCGTGGCGGATCTTGCCAGGTTGAACTTCCTGCTGGCCGAACTTTATGCGGACGCGGTGCTCGCCGCGCAACGTCGCTTTCGTTTGAAAGCCGAACTGGTGGGTTGCCACGGGCAGACTCTTTATCATCAGGGTGAACGCACTTCGTTTCTGGGACGCAAGCTTGCTGTCACTTGGCAAACCGGGGAGGGCGCCGTGGTGGCGGCGCGAGTTGGAGTGCCCGTCGTTTCTGATTTCCGTCCGGCTGATATGGCGGTTGGCGGCAAAGGAGCGCCGCTGGTTCCCTTTCTCGATTTTCTTTTGTATCGCGATCCTCGTGTAGGCCGAATTATTCAGAACATCGGAGGGATCGCGAACCTTACCGCCATCCCGGTTGGCGCGACTTCCAGTCAGGTTATGGCTTTCGATACCGGACCGGGAAATATGCTGATTGATGCTGTCACTGAGCGGTTGTTTGGCAAATCGTACGATCGCGATGGAAGAATTGCTGGCTCGGGTGCAGTACTCGACCGCGTGATCAGTGACATCATGCGTGGGCCATTCTTTCGTCGAAAGCCGCCGAAGACGGCCGGACGCGAGGAATTTGGACGTGAGTTTACGCAGCAGTTCATCCAGCGATGCGGACGCATTGATAAACGTGACATCGTCGCAACCGCCACGGCGTTGACGGCCAAGTCCATCGCGAATGCGCTTGGCCGATTTGTACTGCGACCGACAGGCAGATATCGCGATTTCATCGTTTCCGGCGGCGGAGCCAGCAATCCGACACTCATGGCTATGCTTGCGAATGAATTGAGGCCTCTTGGCCTGCAGATTCGTTCTTCGGATGAATTCGGGCTGCCCTCAGAGGCGAAAGAAGCAGCGGCATTTGCCTTGCTGGCTTTTCAGACACGGAATCAGCAGCCCTCGAATGTGCCTTCTGCCACAGGGGCGAAGAGGCCCGCGATTTTGGGAAAGATCTCGTATGCGTGAAAGGAGAGCCTTTCGCCGCTCCGCGATGAACGCACAGCCATGGAGGGCTGTGCCAACGTGGTCAGTGGCATTTCTTGCGCTCTTTGTTCTTCCTTTGTTCTCCTGTTCCAGCGAACCCGACCCCAACACGTTGGTGATGGTTATCGAGAGCAGCCCCACCAATTTGGATCCGCGGGTTGGTTTGGAAGCCTATTCCGAGCGAATTGATGAGCTACTGTTCGATGACCTGTGCACCCGCGACGAGCACTTTAACGTCCAGCCGGGACTGGCCGAGCGTTGGGAAATCCCAGATCCTCTTACTTATATATTCCACTTGCGCCAAGGTGTGGCGTTTCACGATGGCCGACCGCTCACTTCGCGGGACGTAAAGTGGACCTTCGATTCCCTGCTGCAGGGAAAAATTCGCAGCACGAAAGCAGCCACGTATCGGCCCGTCGATCACATTGATGCTACCGACCCTTTCACCGTGGTATTTCATCTGAAACAGCCATTCGCCCTGTTGTGGAACGTTTCGGATGGCGCCATCGGAATCGTTCCTGACGGTAGCGGAGAGGAGATCAGCCGGCATCCCATCGGCTCGGGGCCGTTCCGTTTTGTTAGCGCTGAGCCAGACAAAGAAGTCATCGTGGAGCGCAACGACACGTACTGGGGCAAAAAGGCGCGGCTGAAACGGGTGCGGTTTGCGGTTACGCCAGACGTCAATACACGCGCGCTCGAATTGCGCAAGGGCAGTGCCGACATCGCGGTCACATCTTTGACCGGAGACATGGTGCTGGCTCTCGAACGTGAGCCCAATCTGGAGGTAATGCGTTCTCCCGGGACCGTGGTCGGCTATTTGGCATTTAACACGCGGGATCCAATACTGAAAGATGTGCGGGTGCGGCAGGCAATAGCGTATGCCATCGACCGAACGGCGATCATTCATCACCTATTTCGCGATTTCGCGAGGCCAGCTTACAGCCTGCTTCCGCCAGAAAGTTGGGCCTACAACGGCGACGTCCCGCGCTACGACCACAATCCTGATCGAGCGCGGCAGTTGCTCGAACAAGCGGGATACCCTGCGGTGAATGGCGTGCGCTTTCACGTCACCATGAAAACTTCAACAGATGAGAGCCCACGGCTGGTCGCCGCCGCACTGCAGCAGCAACTGCGCGAAGTTGGCATCGCCCTCGACATTCGTACTTTTGAGTTCGCCACTTTTCTCTCCGATGTCATCCGAGGAGCCTACCAGCTGCACACTCTGCGCTGGGTCGGAGGCAACGAAGATCCTGACATCTTTGGGTACGTCTTCGACTCGGCCAAATTCTCCCCCAACGGCGCCAATCGCACCTACTACACCAACCCGCGCGTGGACGCGCTTATCGAGCAAGCACGCGGCGAACCGGACCAGAATGCACGCAAGCAGATCTACGCGGAGATTCAGCGAATCCTCGCCGAGGATTTGCCGTACATTGACTTGTGGTACCTCGACAACGTAATGGTTCACAACAAGCGTGTACAAAGCTTAACGCTGAATCCGTCCGGCAATTACGACTTTCTTAAAACAGCAGAGCTAGTCCCGTAAAAGTATGGGGGACTGACTTCCTTGTCCGTCCTGCCGTGCGAAAGGCCTCGCGTTTGCGCGTGGTAACATCAAAACTTCGACTTGATATTGGATTTCTGTTGATTAACCGGCGGCGACGCCGACGAAGAACAATCATGCGCATTCTTTTTATCGGCGATATTTTCGGCAGGCCAGGGCGAACCATCGTCAAAGATCGTCTTTCGTCTCTAGTGAAAGAGCACGCGATCGACCTCGTACTCGCCAACGGAGAGAATTCAGCCGCAGGCTTCGGCATCACGCCGCCTTTGGCTGAAGACCTCTTCGAGATGGGGATCGACGTTCTCACTACCGGCAATCACATCTGGGACAAGCGGGAGATTATCGATTACTTCAACGCCGCCGACGGCAATCCGCACAGCCCGGCGCGCCGAGTGTTGCGTCCTGCGAACTATCCGCCCGGAATGCCCGGGTGGGGTGTGTACGAAGGTTACAAACACGACGTTCCCTACGCTGTTATCA
>Ga0210393_10003954_pt1 | contig 11788 bp, 9 predicted proteins | sample IncBWC27OmetaG_FD_160068 | JGI IMG/M metagenome (GOLD analysis project Ga0210393, IMG submission 160068) | Forest soil microbial communities from Barre Woods Harvard Forest LTER site, Petersham, Massachusetts, United States - Inc-BW-C-27-O ... | reverse complement strand
GCCGTCACTTCCAACGGCGAGGCGTCCAAGCCGGACGATCGGCGTATCGAGCTTGAGGCGAGAAACCTCGCCCGTCGGGGTTACACGGGCTACGGCGCCGGCAACTGCGTCAGTAAACCAAGCGGCGCCATCGGGCGCCACGCCAACACCGAGCGGCTCCAGGTTTCGGCCTGAAGTCGATATGCGTTGGATTGTTCCGTTCTGCACTCTGCCAATCACGTCAGAGCGATCGATCGTGAACCAGACGGCGCCGTCCGCCCCCGCCGCGATCGCTGTCGGCGATTCCAGCGTATCCGGCATGGGATATTCGAGGAACTGAGGCTCCTCGCCGCGAAAGAAGAACGCGACCGTTCCTGCGAGCACGACCGCGGCGAGCGCGAGGACGATCATCAGGTCGTTGCGGCGCGACAAAGGAAGTTGCATGGCGATCAGGAGCGCGGGTGATGGATACGAGCCCCCTCCCCGCGTAGCCGCGCGAGCCGCAGCGCGAGGAATCCGCCACCTCCGAGTAGAAGCATAATGAATGCGACGCCGCCAGCGACACTGACGGGATCAAGGCGCGCTAACAGATTGCCGCCCTCGACCGCCGTGCGCCAGACCTCGCCATAGGGCAACAGCGAATACATGGCGTAGAGCACGCTCGCGTCGCTCGGGTCGCGCGTGAGCGGACCCGATTCAAGGTGTATCGGCAGGGCGCCTTCCTTGAGCGCCCAGGTTTGAGCGCTGTCATCGCTGCGATACATGCCACGGTGCGTGGTGACGACGAGCGCGGTCGCATCCTGGTTGGCTGCGATTCCCCGCACAGTGGTTTGTGGCTCCGGCAGCAAGCTTCCGAAGGCTTGCCACGTGAGTCCGAGATCATCGCTGCGATAAATACGATCCGCGGCGCTCGCCCAGGCGCGCCTGGGCGAATACGGGTCGAGGCCGACCATATCGACCGGCCCAGCGAACGAGGCTTCACCGCGCCTGCGCCAATGTCGGCCACCGTCCTCGCTGGTCGCTATCCTGCCATCGATCACAGCGAGAAGGACTTCGCGCGGCTGCTCTGCTACGGCGAGGGCGGTGATCTCAGCCTCTTCGGGAAGTTCGGTCGGCGCCGCGCCGTAAGTCTTGCCGTCATCATCGCTCACAAACAGTTGGCTTCTGCCCAACAGATAAACTCGGCCCGGCGCAGCGCCGAGAGCGATGGCGCGCGCAGGTGTCGCCCCGTCGGGCGCGCGCGACTGAGTCCACCGACCCGCCTCGAAACGAAAGACGCCATTCGGCGCCGCACACATTGCGCTTTGGCCGTCGGGCGCGAAGGCGATGGCGAACACCGCGCCGAGGATCAAGTCCTCGGCCTCCCGCGTCCAGCTGCGTCCGCCGTTGTGCGAACGCCAAAGACCAACGTCAGTGCCGAGCAAGAGATGCCCCGGATCCCGCGGGTCGACAGCGAGAGCAAGCGAGGCGTTCAGGAAAAGACCGATATCGGCGTTGAGCCAGGCGTCGCCCATGTTGCGGGAACGAAACACTCCGCCATAGGGGCTGGGATCATGCGCTCTAGCCATTCCCGCCATGGGGAGCGCCTGAAGCATCAGCAACAAACAGGCTACCAACGGGGCGCACGGCCTCGCCGTGGGCGAACCCTTAGAGATCATCGGACAACCGCGACGAGCTCGGTGCGGACCCCTCGCGGCTCGCCAAGTCAAGCCACCGCCGGCGTCACGGGTGACGCGATTTCTCGCCTGGCGCGAGCGCCAATTCGGCCATACGCCCTCCGTTCATCGCGACCCAGGAGTTCGCGGTGACCGGATATTTATCCGTATAGGAAAGCGGCTCATGGGCCGAGATGCAGTGCTCGTAGCCGCCGGTGATCTTGTAGCACTGCTCGTAAGCGAGGAACTGCTGCACACTGTCGGTCTGCTGGATATTGGCGACCATCCAGTCCCGGATGCCCTCGTAGGATGAATATGCGTCGGAGCCGAACACCAGCTTGCCGATCGGCGTCGGCACCTCAAGCAATTGCGAGCCAGCGGTGTGGGCGCGGAATGCTGGGTGGATCTTCACACCGGGATAAACCTCCATTTCGCCATCTACAATGACCGCCTTGCCCTTGAGCACTTTCCCGTAGATCTCTTCGACCGTAAGCGGGGTGTAGCCGCACGCCGGCGTGCGATTGCAGCCGCCTGGATCGGTGTTTACCGCCCTGATGTGCGGGTTGGGGTAGTTAAGCGCCCATTCGATCGCCTTCAGCTCCTCCTTTTGCACATAGAGGGTCGCGTTCGGCAGATCGGAGAGCTGTCCGGCGTGGTCCCAATGGCCGTGGCCGATAACCACCTTGGTCACGTCCTCCGGCTTGAAACCAAGCGCGTTGAGCTGATCGGGGAGCGGGGTGAAGTGCTCGGTACCCGTCATCTTGTGATATTCCTGCTGTTTCCAGCCGGAATCGAAGAGAATCAACTCGTTGTCGCACTTAATCACGCCGATGTTCACCGGCAGATCCACGCTCTGGATGTTGTGTTTCGGGTCCGCGCTGCCGGGTATGAAATCCCGATCGGGCATGAAGGACCCGAACGGCACGTGCATGAAGCGGGAGCTCTCCATCAGCCAGGCGGAGCATACCGTGTCGGCGTGGGCGGCCGTTCCGCCCCAACCGGCGAAGACCCCCGAAGCAACCAAGGCGAATGCTCCGGTCCGATATAAAGATCCAACCAGGTTTCTCATTGCGCTTCCTCCGCTTTTGAGATGTCAGGCCACCTCGGCCCCCTCTATGCTCTTTCTACCAGCACGGACCCGTTCAGTTCGGCTTATATTCACCGGGCCACAACACGTCTCCTACACGTAGCATCTCCTCCGCCGCGTGTTGGCTCATACCCTGCGCGACGAGCAACCGCTGGTCGTTTCCATCCTGCGCCGTCTTGAGCATTTCCGCCGCGGCGTTTTCATAAAGCTGGATTGCTGCGAGATACTTCTCGTGCACGGCGTGCATCGAAGGCGGCACGTCAATCGCGCGAGCCTTCGATTCAGCCGCCGCAAACTGGATGGAAAGCGCCTGAACCTTTGCGCTCAGTTTGCCGGCGTCCCGCGTTTCGGTCTTGTAAAGAAGGCCCGCGAAGTCTAGACCGATCGCCCAGGCTTTGGCTGCGCTATGAACGGTCCACAGCGACTCGGCGTAGACTTCTTCTTCGGCTGTCAGCGCCGCAGGCTCGGCCGCACCCGCCAAGCCTGGTGCCGATTGCGACGACACCCGTCGGCCACAAAAATAACTCGCGATGCACAAACGCATCGCATTTGGCGCCGATAGCACCGTACTTTGCCGAGAAGTTTCTCGCTGCAGCGCGACGCCAACGATTCCGACGAGAAGCGCGATCACGCTCCCGAGCAACACGACGCGCCCGCGAGAGATTCCACCTGCTTGGATTGTGCTTCCCCCCATCGGCACCCTCCGATTGGACGAGTTAATAGATAACCTCTTCGCCCGTAAGTCAACGGTCATAGATCACGCGCAAGAACACTGTCCGCCGATGATAGCAACCGGCTGAAGGGCGAGCGGAATTATCGCTTGCACATGCCGCCTGAGGTTCCCCGTAGGCGACTTCTGGGGGCTGACAGTCTACGAGGTCGGGACTCGAGCGCTTATCGAGGCGCCTCAGCACGTTGCGGAGATCAATCCCAACGTCCGCAATTTCAGGGCCAACACGGATGGATCGATCGACCTCTTTTTCGGACCGACCGCGCCAAAAGGCATGGACGAGCGCGCGTGGTTCCCCTACTTCCGTTGGAATGGCCCCACGGAGACCTATTACGACAAGAGTCGGAGACTGCGGGATATCGAGCCGATCGATTGACCGTTCACTCAGTCAGAAGCCACCAAGCATTCGCAACGTCGCCTGAAAGGGTCGGGATATCCGAATTGGCACATCGGTTCAGTTCGCTGCCGCGCAGCAAGTCGGTTGCTGCCGAAGCAGATATTTAGCTTTGATGAGCGCACGGCTTAGACTTGACAGTCTCGAAGAACACTCGCCTGAGAACAGTCCAGCGCGTACATGGGGGCGCAGCCTCAGTCCTGCTCGTAGCCATAGACCTCCGGCAGGATGAAAATCGCCGCCAGGAGCCCGATCAGCGGAAAAATGGCGACGAACAGCGTGGCCTTCGCCTGGCCGATGGCGGTGAACAGCGCGGGAAACAGGAAGATCGCGAGAAACGACGGCAGCTTGACGAACATGTAGGCGAAGCCGCTCGCCGTGCCGCGATACTCGGGCTTGGCGACGAGCGAGGGGATGGTCATGCAGTTCGACGCGTCCCAATAGTGGCCCCACAACATCGTCGCCGCGGCGAAGGGCAGCACCGCCTTGTTGCCCGTGTAAAGCGCGGCCGCAGCGACGAGGAGCGAGGCGAACACGATGCTAAAGCCCGCGATGCTGATGCCGCGGTGACCGATCCTGGGTGTCAGCAGCGGTCCGACCCAGCCCGAGATCGCCGCGACGACATAGAGGGCCATCGTGACTAGGGTCGTGCCGAGGATCGACGAGACCCCGACCATGACGAACAGGACCGGCAGATAAAAGGCGAAGGTCGAGAATTCGCTGCCCTGGGCGAAGCAGGCGATCCAGCCGTAGAGGGTCGCGCGCCACCGGATCGGGTCCTTGCGAGTGTCGACGAGGAAGTCAGTCGCGCGTGGCTTCACGACTTCAACGTCCTCGTTGGGCAACATGTCGAGCGGATCGTTGTACATCTCGACGGCGACCTGCTTCGCCTCGCGCAAGCGGCCCTGGCGGATGAGCCAGATCGCCGTCTCCGGCAGATCGTGCCGAAGGATGAAAATGATGAGGGCTGGAAGCGCGCCAAGCCCTAGCGTGACGCGCCAGACGAGCTCATGGTTTAGATCGATGACGAGGAACACACAGATCACCGCGAGCGTCATCACCTGGCCGATGGCGAACATGAACTGCCAGCGGTTGCCCATCACTTCCCGCTCGCCCTTCGCCATCGCTTCCATGATGTAGGTGTAGCCGGTCGAGATGTCGCTTCCGAGCGGAATGCCGAGGAAGAAGCGGATCACCGCAAGCGCGACGACGCTGGAGACGAACGCCTGCGCAAGCGCCAGCACGATGAACAGCACCATCGTCGCGAGAAACATGAAGCGGCGGCCGATCTTGTCGGCGAGCCAGCCGCCGAACAGCGCGCCGATCACCGCGCCGCCCTGCGTTCCGGCCCCGGCGAGACCTAGCAGCAGAGGGTCGGGGTGATATTGCTCGCGAATGAAGATGAGGACGAAGGCGATGCCGTAGAGGTCCCACGCCTCGACCAGGATCGAGGCCATCATAAGCCAGCCGACGCGGCTGCCCTTGGGGCTGTAATTGACCACCAGGTAGCGCACCGCGGCGTCCATCGCCGACTTCTGGGCGGGCGCCGCCGCAGGCTTCAGAGCAATCGTCGCCATCGGCGCACATCCTCCCTTCGGCGCCTCCCTAGCGCTCCCAGCGCTTTCTGTCACGCGCAGCAAATCGCCGCCCGCGGAAGGCACCGCGGTTTCCGCGTCAGCCCTTGAGGAGCGGAGGGCGGCTTGGCGCCGAGTCAACGGTGCCGACCCGCGGAACCGGCTCCGTCAACCCCAAACAGAGTAGGCCGGTCGTGCCGAGTGCCCTTGCCGACGGCTACGGCATCGCGAAGGGCAAAACGAAATACTGTCTGGCCTCATCTCAAGTCCTGCGCAGCTATAAGTGTCTTCTCGGGAAGGGCGGGAAGCGCGGCGCGGCGTTAGGGCCGCGAGGCTCACGCGCAAACGGGTCAAAAAGCGGAACTCTGCGAGGCTCGGCTGATGACCGACAAGCTTCGGTCCTATGCAGCAGCAACGACGCAACTGCGATCGTCGGTTCGCATGAGCAGCGTCTGCGCAAAAACAATCGGGCCGAGAATTCATCTTCTGGTTTGTCGACGCGGGCGGAAGATGCAACGGCTCAGATCGTCCGGATCAGGGCGCTCCATAGAGCGAAAAGGCTGCAAGACGCGCAACCGTCCATCGTGCTTAGGCCCTTGCCACGATTGGAGCAGCAGCCGGCTCCGACACCGAGTTATCGACGGTGATGTCGTCGGTATAGGTTTCGGGTCCGAACCAGATTGCGACAGCCGTAATCGCGGACAGTACGATCACATATAGCGCGACCGGCCAAAACGCGCCTCCAGACCATATCACCAGAGCGGCCGCGACGAAGGGAGCCGGTCCGCCCGAGAGCAGAGAACCCAATTCGCGGGCGAAGGCAAAGCCCGCGAAGCGCCGCTGTGGCGGGAAGAGCTCTGCGAAATAGGCCGCCTGCGGGCCGAACATTGCGGCGGTGACAACTGCACGCGCCAGGACGAAGGCCACCGCGATCCAAATCCATTCCCGGGTGCCGACCAACCAGAAGAACGGAAAGGCCAGCGCGATGCCCGAGAGCGCGCCGAACATGTAGACCGGACGACGGCCAACCCGGTCGGAGAGCGCAGAGAAGCCCACAATCGTGATCAACTCTAGCGCGAAGGCCAGCATCAGCGCGCTCAGCGCATCTGCCCGTGGCACGCCGAGGGTAGTGACGACGTAGCCCAGTCCGAATACCGGGAACAGATATCCAAGCCCGTTTTCCGCCATGCGCGCCCCTAACAGGACGAGGAAGTTGCGTGGATGGAGCCGTAGCGCCGCCATCGCCGGATTGCGCTCGATTTTGTGGCGGCCTGCCACGGCTTCGCGGAACACTGGCGTCTCCATGACCCTCAGGCGCACGTAAAGGCCAAGCAGGATCAGCAGGGCGCTGGCAAGGAAGGGCAGCCTCCAGCCCCAGCTCATCAACGCGTCCTGCGGCAGCCTGGTGACCAGAGCGAGCGCTCCGGCAGCCAACAGATTGCCGATCGACACCCCGAGCGGTGCAAACCCGCCCCAGAATCCCCGATGCCGCGCCGGCGCGTATTCCACCAGCAGGATCACAGCGCCGCCGTATTCGGCGCCCGCGCCAAGGCCTTGCACAACGCGCATGGCCACGAGCAGGAGCGGGGCCCAGACGCCGATGCTGACGTAGGTCGGCAGAAAGCCGATGGCGGTCGTGCCAATGCCAATCATCAACAGCGTCGCGACCAGGACTGGCTTGCGGCCGAGCCGGTCGCCTAGGATGCCAAATAGGACCCCGCCCAGCGGGCGCACGACGAACCCGACGCCGAAGGTCAGGAAAGACAGCATCGTGCCGACGATTGGGTCGGACTTGGGGAAGAAAAGCGGCGCAAACACCAGCGCCGAGGCCGTGCCGTAGAGGAAGAAATCATACCACTCGAGAGCCGAGCCGATGCAGGCCGCCAGGATCACGCGGATTGGCGCCTGCCTCTCCGTGGCCGTCGTCGCCATCGCCCCCCCTTTGTAGTCCGATCCACGGCGCTCGCGCCCGGAGCGCGCGGGTTAGGCCACTCGGGTGAAGAACGACTTCCGCGAGGCCGATTGCGTCTCGTAGATTGAACCCTGCCGGATCGGTGGCGGCAGGGGAATCCGCACCGGCACGTCCGTCAAGCGCGGCGTCACGGTCGAAAGTCCCGCCAGCAGCCGGCTGTTGAATTCGTCAAAATCTTTCACACCCATCAATGGCCACGCGTCGCTCGCCGCGACCTCGTACAGCAGCAGGTTACGAGGACGGTCTGAGGTATTCAGCGCCGAGCCGTGCAGCGCGCGCACGTGATGGAACGACATGCTGCCGGCGGGGCCGACGCAGGGCATTGCGTGGGCGATCTCGTCCCGGATCACATCGGGGTCGATCAGCCCAATGAAGTGACCGTCATCCCCGTGATGGTTCCATACCGGGCCGCGGTGCGTTCCCGGCGTAACCAGCATCGGGCCGTTGGACAGGTCCGTGTCGTCGAGCAGCACGCCGATCGCCAGAACGTCGTCGTTGGTGTGCGGGTAGAAGGCCCAGTCCTGGTGCCATTCGACAGGCGAACCGTAGCGCGCCGACTTCATGTTCAGCTTAGAGCCGTGCAGCCGTAGCTCGGGGCCGATCAGCTTCGTCAGGATGTCGAGCACCGGCTGGCTGCGGACCAGTTCGTCGAACGCGGGATGGGCCTTATGCGTCGCCTTGATTCGGCGCACGCGCGGCGCCTCTGGCGTGTGGCCAGGCTCGAGATCATAGACGTCGGTGTGCTCGGTGACTGCCGCCGCGCCCGCGACAAGCTCGGCGACGACGCTTCGCAGATGCGCGAGGGTCTCCGGCCCTAGCACGTTCAGCACGACGATGACGCCATCGCGGCGGTAGGCGCGCACCTCATCGTCAGAGATCATTCCGTTTCCTCTCGTTTGCCGTTCTCTACCGGCGTTTGATTTAATGATAGCGCTATCATATATTCAGCGCAACCGGCGCATCGTCGCAACGTCGGGACCCTCGTATGCTGGCGCGCCATGCCCGGTCCCGTTTATTCGTCACCAGCGCCGCCCCGATGGAAGCCGACGCTCGACGCCGTGGCTCAGCGCGCCGGCGTCTCGCCGATGACCGTCAGCCGGGTTCTGCGCATCCCGGAAAAGGTGCGGCTCGCCACGCGAACGCGGGTCGAGGCGGCTATAGAGGCTGTCGGCTATGTGCCGAATCTCGTAGCTGGGTCGTTGGCCAGTGCGCGGACGCGCACGATAGCCGTCCTAGTGCCAACCATCGCCAACGCCATCTTCGCCGACACAGTCCAAGGGCTGTCGGACGAGGTCGAGCCGCGCGGCTACACGGTGATCCTTGCGCAGTCCCGATACGACGACGCACAAGAGGGGCGGATGCTGATGGCGCTATTGTCGCGGCGCCCCGAGGCGCTCGTCATGGTTGGCTCGCCGGCGACGCGCGCGAGCGCAGACCTGCTGCGGCGCGCGGGCATTCCCGTGGTGGAGACCTGGGACCTGCCGGCGCAGCCGATCGACGCGGTCGCCGGCTTTGACAATCGCGCGGCGGGCGTCACGGTGGCGCGCCACTTTGCAGCCGCCGGGCGGCGAAGGCTCGCGTTCGTCGGCGGGGACGACCCCCGAGCCACCCGCCGCTGGAAGGGATTCCGAGCCGCTTCGGTCGAAGCTGGACTGCCCGTCCCGCGCCGTTTCGGGGTGGGACGCAATGCGGGCGCCGGCGCACTGGCGGCGTTGGCTCTGCCAGGTGATGTCGACGCCGTGTTTGCGGCGAACGACTCGCACGCGATCGGCCTGCTGGCTGGGCTGCGCGACGCCGGCCGGCGCGTGCCGGACGAGGTGGCTGTCGTAGGGCTTGGCGATCTGGAACTCGGGCGACTGATGCAGCCGGCCCTCAGCACCATCCGCATTGACGGGATGGCGATCGGTCGCGCCGCCGCTGCACTGACGCTCGGCACGGCTAGTGAGCGACACCTCAACCTGGGGTTCGAATTGGTGGTCCGTCTGAGCGGATGAGGCGCGATCAGATGCCCGCGACTGCTTTGCTTAGAGCCGGTATGATCTATGGTCTCCGGAAGCCGGAGCCGCACATCTTCGGCGGCACACTGCAGATGCCGTAGAGGACTAAAGCCGAATTGGGGTAATTCAGGCCGCGGGTTTGCCGGCGCAGGACGCCAGAGACCTGCTTTCCTGCCAGGCCGGTTTCGACAACATCTCGTCTTGTGAGGTGGCACTCGGAGCGACGACCACTCCTCACTCGTCCGAAGCTTTGCCGTTGAAAGGAGCAACGAGCTTTGAAGATCACCAAAATTGAGACCATTCGTCTCCGATCCCGCGCCACTCTGATCTGGGTCCGAGTCCACACCGACGAAGGTATTATCGGTCTCGGCGAGAGCTGGTTCGGCTGCGCCGCCATCGAGGCGGACCTTCACGACCGCGTCGCTCCGATGCTTCTTGGTCAAGACCCGGGAAGGATCGAGGCGCTGAGTCGACACTTGCGCCCCCTATGTCGGCTTCGCCGGAACGGGCGCCGAAATGCGCGCCAACTCGATGATAGACGTGGCGCTGTGGGATATTCGGGGCAAGGTCATCGGGCAGCCGCTCTACGCGATGCTCGGCGGCGCGACCAGGGATCGCGTCCAAGTGTACAACACATGCGCCGGACCGGACTACGTATCCAAATCCTCTGATGTGCGGCCGGGCAATTTCGGTCTCACCGACGAGGCGCCGCGGGCGGGGAAAGTATACGACGATCTGCGTGGCTTCATGTCGCGAGCGGACGAGGTCGCATCGGAACTGCTAGAAATGGGCATCAACTCGATGAAGATCTGGCCGTTCGACTTTGCGAACGGAGCGGTGGACGGCGGCGATATCTCAGCGGAGGACCTCCGCAAGGCGATGGCGCCCTTCGAAAAAGTACGTAAGGCGCATGGTGACCGGATGCGGTTGAAAGCGGAGCTTCATGGCATCTGGGGTCTGACCGCCGCGAAGAAGATTTGCGCCGCTCTGGAAGACGTCTCGCCCGACTGGGTCGAAGACCCGATCTGGATGGATCGCATCACTGATGTTGCCGCGCTGGCGCGTTCAACCAAATGTTCCTTTGGCGGGCGGCGAGACGCTGGGCGGGTTGGGCCAATTGAGAGAGCTTATCCAACTCGGCCACATCGACACCCCGATCGTAGATGTGACTTGGGGTGGCGGGCTCACCTTCGCCATCAAAGTGGCGGCAGTCGCTGAGGCGTTCGCCAAGACGGTGGCGTTCCATGACTGCTCGGGTCCGGTAACTCTGGCTGTCTCGACCCATCTAGCAATCGCTTGCTCGATCGTCACTGAGCAGGAGATCACACGAGGCTTCTACTACGGGTGGTACCACGATTGCGTCGATCAGCTCCCCCCTTTGGAGAATGGGTTTATCCGGCCGCCGGACGGAAACGGCCTCGGCATGTCCCTCGCGGCCGACATCCTGAAGCGGCCCGACGTTGCCGCGCGTGCCACGGAAGCCTGAGCCGGGCGTTGTACAGAAGGGTAGGCACGCCTTCCGCGCGGTAGGTATCCCGCGCGCTACCAGTTGCTCCCGACCATCCGGGACCCCGTGTGGCGGTGCTATCAAGGCAAGGGCGGTTCGGTTGGGCATAGTGCGAAGCGCTCTCGCAAGCGGGCTCTACGCTCTAAGCCTGCGCCACCATGTGCCTCTGTTTATAAGTCTGCCTGGCGACGAGATACCGTTCCTGAAAAAATGGTTGGAAACCTGGGGTGAATGACCTGAACCTCTGCAATGCCCCTCACATTCGAAACTGCTGCATCGCCCGCTCTCGTCATCGAAGCGGCTGGTGCAAATTCCTCCACTCGATTGCCGCGGCGAGGGCCGACCTTGTGCCGATCGGGGCGCTCTCACTCATTGCCGCGGATAGGCGCGTAGCCGGTCGGCCGCGCTAGCCTCAGGTCGGCCGTGTTTCTTCAAGATCCGGTTGACAAGCTGCAGCCCGCAGCTTTGTCTCGCTTCGACGTAATACAGCCTGCAGGGCCTCGCGTTGATGATCGACGGCGAGCCGGAGATAGCGGAGCTTGTCGTTGGCCTTGGCAGATACCTCATCCGAATGCCATGTATGGATGCCCCCGTTCGCGCAAGATGGTTTTGCATCGTTTGGTCGCGTGATCGGGTGCGATCATGTAGCAGGCCTTCAGGCGCGGCCTGTCACGACCGCTGGCCGGTAAGGAGATGTGCGGACCAGGCGCAAAATCAACGCCGCGAGCTTTTGAGATCGATGGCATTTTATTGCATTTCCTGGCCCGGATCTGACCGATCATTTGCCCTTACGTTCCTCGACCTCCTAACACGCCCAACGTTCCCTTGGCCGCTCAACCTGATCGTGGATCAGAGGGTAGCAGCCTCAGGACCTCGATAATCTTCCTCCTTTG
>Ga0210393_10003951_pt1 | contig 11793 bp, 17 predicted proteins | sample IncBWC27OmetaG_FD_160068 | JGI IMG/M metagenome (GOLD analysis project Ga0210393, IMG submission 160068) | Forest soil microbial communities from Barre Woods Harvard Forest LTER site, Petersham, Massachusetts, United States - Inc-BW-C-27-O ... | reverse complement strand
ATGCAGGAGTACGAAAAGCTGGTCGTGGCCGGTACACTCAAGTCAGATGCTTACCAGACCCAAATCATCCGGAAACTGCAAGCCCTGCACGATGCTCTCGTTGTTTATCACCCCCCACCGCCAGTTGTCCCCCCCTCGCTCGTACACCCCTCATTTTTTACGCTCGCACCGTCCTCGGCTGACATCCCTCACATTCCCAGTTCTCTCGCCTTTTCTCCCGTCCCGCACCCACTCCTGCGAACCTAGATAGACCACGCGGATTATACCTCTATGGCGACGTCGGGACCGGAAAGACCATGCTCATGGACATATTCTACGACACCCTCCCCGCACGCATCACGCACAAGCGCCGCGTACACTTTCACGCGTTCATGCTTGATGTCCATAAGCGGATGCATGCTGCCAAGGCTGCTGGCGCTGGCGACCCGCTTGTACCCGTCGCACGAGACCTCGCGAATCAAGTACACATCCTTTGCCTGGACGAGTTCCAGGTGACGGACATCGCGGATGCCATGATTCTCCGACGCCTACTCGATACGTTGCTTGATCATGGCGTCGTGTGCGTGTTCACATCAAAGTGCGTTCTATAAATGCCGGACAAATGTTGCGTTAGAACTTACAAACTGATCACTTTCCAAGCCGCCATCCGGACGAGTTGTACAAGAATGGCATCCAGCGTACTTCTTTCCTCCCCGCCATCGACCTTCTCAAGACGCAATTCGACATCACCGACCTTGATTCGGGCACAGGTCCATCATTCGCCATCTTCTTCGCATGCCCGTTGCTTATTTCACTTTTCCGCGTTAACCCTTTAGATTATCGCCGCGTACCCCGCGCCCTCTCGCATGCCTACTTTTCGCCGCTGGACAGTGCTACGCGAACTGCCATCGACGCACAGTTCGCTGCACTCACCCAAGGTATCCCCATCCAGGAAGGCAAGACGATTCGTATATGGGGTCGCGACCTTACCGTGCCCCGCAGCGCCGGCCACGTTGCACAGTTCAGCTTTGCAGAGCTGTGCGGGCGGCCACTCGGCGCAGCGGATTACCTCGAGCTTACGCGGCGATTCAGGACGCTGTTCGTGACAGACATCCCTCGGATGGGGCTGTCTGAGAAGGACAAGGTTGAGTGGAACCAAGGCCTCTCCCCCCCCTTTGTTTTAATTATTCTGGCCTTTTTTTGTCCCAGGCACGGCGATTCATCACATTCATTGATGAGTGCTACAACAGCCATACCCGATTGTTTGTCTCGTCCGAGGTGCCCATCTTTGAGATCTTCTCCGACGACTCGAACACTGGGCCAGGTGCGCCTGCGTCTGATCACATGCGAGCCCTGATGGACGACCTAGTGCGTACTGCTGAATCTTCCGTGATTTACTTGTCGCCGACTGTTTTCGGGTATAGGGCCTACCAGCCGAGGTCGTAGGTGCTGCGTCAATGTTCAATGGAGAGGAAGAGCTCTTTGCATTTGCGAGATGCTGCTCACGGTTGGTTCAGATGGGCAGTGCCGAGTGGATGGAACATGCTGGAAGGAGGTAGCACTTTGTACAAGTGGCGGTGCTCAGGCCGCGTAAGCGATTGACCCACAAAAGCCCGTATTATATCATAGTAAACCCGGAGGCCACAACAGAGACAGTGGTCACTGCTACACATCAGACGTGGGTGCAATAATAATGACTCCATCCCTTTTTAATGAGCCACTTTCGACGTTCCTTTCTTCCCAGTCCCCACATCCATGTCTACAAAACGGATACCGTATCTCCCATCAGACATCATACATGCCATCGTCGACATTCTTGCACTCAAATTCGACTTGGAAAACTTGGATTCATACAAGCGACACGAGCGTCGACTGGGACGCGAGTACTACTCCAAAGATCTCCTCAGTCTCCGCGCATCATGCCGCGAATTCTGCTGGATCGTCTCACCGCGGGTATTCCGCACACTCAGACTGACGCACACCCTGAAGAGCATCGCAGGTTTCGTCCAAATCATGAAATCGCCCAGGGTCAACCACTGCGTGCAGTCCGTCAAATATCAGTACTGGAATCCAGGTAAGACAATCAATCCCTTTGCCCCTCCACCTTTCTCCTTTCGTTTTTGATCTCTGATTACGTGGCCGCTGCAGAGCCTCACCGATGCGAGGAGCCCTCGGCAGACCTTATTTCGGAGCGCGAAGCTGCCGCCGAGATCCGTCAGCAGCTCTCGCAGGCCTTGTCTCGCCTGCACGAATTCCCGGCTCTCAGATCCCTCTCCATCCGCTTTGGCGAGATCGCGCCCCTCGCCGCCGAGCTCGATCGCATCCGGGATGACCTCTCGTCCATCCTCGACGCGCTGGTCTCCCTCGGCGCGACTCTCCCCCGCCCGCTCGAGTCCCTCTCCCTCTCCCGCCTGCCCCCCATCCACCTAGAGCAGTACAACAGCCCGGCGTTCCTCGCGCTGCGCGCGGACCTGTCGCTCTTCGAGCTACACATCGCCGGCGCGGACGCGTGGTCGGATCTCGTCACGCCGCCGCTCCCGCGGGACCTCATTTCCCCCTGCGAACCATTCTTCTACGACACGATGCCCGGCCGCCTCCTGCCCCCGCCGAACGCCACGACGGGCCTCGCAAACCTCGAGGCGCTCGCTCTGTGCTTTTCCGGTCCCATCGGCGTCTTTTACCTCACCTACTCGTTCTCGGAACTACACTTCCCTCGCCTCCGCGCGCTGCGCCTGCAGCACGTACAGTTCTCCATCGCGTGCGACGCGGAGCGCTTCGTCTCGCAGCACGCCGAAACGCTGCTCGAGCTGCATCTTTTACACTGTCAGATAGCCGTCGCGGACAACGAGGGGGATCAGGGTGTGGACAACGAGGGGGATCAGGGCGTGGACAACGAGGGGGATCAGGGCGTGGACAATGACGCTACTGGTTTCGATGGCTGGCCCGACGTGCCGCGGCCCTGGTCGGACATCTACTACGCATTTAACGACAAACTCGCGCGCCTCGTCTTTTTGGACGTGCAGGATCCATGGTGGACCAGTTCCCTGGATAGATACATCGCGTATTCCTCGGGCCCTGGGGAGATGAGCCAATTGTTGGACGAGGGTCGAGAGGAGGATAAACTCGCAATCGAAACGTTTCGGACGACCGTTAAGGAACGAGCGGACAAGTTGACTGTCGAGTATGAACGTGAGCTCTTTTCGTCCAGTGCAACGCTTTTTGCCGATACTGATAAACAAAATTCGTTTAGCCGCCTTCCCGATACGAGACGAGGAAGAATTCATCTGTGAATGTCGCTAGAGAATGTATCGCTGCTGCCTTCTTAGTGTACTATCCAAGATAGTGTAGTACGACTCCACATAGACCCACGCAAATGTACATATCCTTGCAATGAGCATCATTCACGAGTCGTGATTAATGTGTGACCAGTAGTGACCAAAATCAGACATTGACTCTATACACCACGCATGCAAGACGACAAAGAGGCTTATCTCTTGCTCATCCTCTCGGACGCCAATCTCCCAACGGGCTCATTTGTAGCATCCGCCGGCCTCGAGTCCACCGCCACCCACGCGCTCTTCCGTCTGCCCACCGGAAACCCAGCTGGCTCGGACATCCTCGCCTTCCTCCGCAGCTCGGTCGACACCTACGCACGTAGCGCTCTCCCCTTCGCGCGTGACGCGCACCGCATCGTCGCCGCATACGCCGGCGGACAGATGACCGAGCTCGACGTAGCGCTCGCGGCGCTCGCGCGCCTCGATGCGTTGTACAATGCGAGCACGCTGAACGATGTCGCGCGTCGTGCGTCGTGCGCGCAGGGTGCGGCGCTGCTCACACTTTATGCCAAGGGATTTACGCGTCCACCTCTGCTGATGGTGAGACCCGAGTCGGCGGTAGGGGTGACGATACAAGATGCTGGAGTCCCCGCCGACGATGACGAAGATACGGAGCGCGAAAGTCGCGTGGGTGCGTTGGTCGCCGCGCTCAAGGTGCGCATGCGGCGCGGTGATGTAGATGCGCCGGGGCATCTCCCAGTCTGCTGGGGAGTCTTGGCGAGCGCTCTCGGGCTTGCTGTCGGTGAGCTCTCTTCTTGATCCCGTCGCTGCGCGCCACCACGCCTCATGTAAGTCTAGACCGCGCCGCCCATCTGCACCTCTTCCTCCATGCGCGCGGCGTGTTGTCCGCGGCGGTGCGCATGAACGCATTGGGCCCGTATGCCGCGCAGCAGCTCCTGCTGCACGCGGTGAAACCTATGCTCTCCGACGCTATGTCGTCCGCTGCGCATATTGTCTCCGGGGTGCTGCGAGATGAGGTTCACACGGAACCGGAGGACGAGCAGCTTCCTGCGACGACGTGGCCACTGGGTGAGATCCTTTCTGCACGACATGATCTGCTCCATTCCCGTATCTTTAATAGCTAGCAAATATGGCGGCCATCTACACCGCGGTAGACTCGGATCTGGATGTTGAACGATATTGTGTTGGGCTTTGGGAGGACATGCGGTGAACTCGCAGGGCAGCTGCACGAAACCCTGTCAATCATGCTCGTTGAATATTGTTATGACATTCTCATTCTCTATGAGGAATCACGAGCAGATAGTGGCAAGGGCATCATGATCATGAAGTTCTTTCTTCTTGTGGCCTCTAGCTTTGTTGGTTTAGCCATGGCACATTTGCGGTGTCTCGACGTCCAGGACACCACGTCGTCGCACCGACTGTCCATTGAATTGCCTCAGAGAGCGGGCATCAGACTAACAAGGAGATGTCCACACAACTATGGTCCCAAAGGAACGTGCGCAGGCAGGAGGAAGCATAACGCAGGGACGGCCGATTGTGAAGCGACATATTTTATAGTTAGGATACGATTCTGTCGGCTGGATCGAACCTTTGGGCTTATTTGAGAAGGATAAGCCACGAACTCACAGCAATAACTTAAAGACTTCTGTGATTGGGAGCGTATGTGGTTCACTTGTCTACTCTCGAGGGCCGCCACGTCCAACACCAGCAAACTGGGGGCGGAACTCGCCTGGTGCGCTATCCTTCTTTCCACCATCCTCTCGCCGACGGTAGTCATCACGGTCTCCGCGGGGAGCGCGATAGGCCCCCTCACCACTACCACCACCACCACCACCGGCTCGCGCCTGAGCGGGGCGGGTACGAACGGGTTTGCGATGAGTCTCCGGGACGACTTCTGCAGGGAGGTGGAGCCATTCACGGAGGTACTCAAGTCCCTCAGTCGTAAGAGTGTAATAGTACCACTGCCACGAGAACCGCGTCTTGACGTAACCACGGGAGGTAAGAGATTGAAGCACCTTGATCACCTCGAGGTTTGGAACCTCCAGTTCCTCGTGCTTGGAGGCGTTGAAGTCCTTTTTTGCCACCATAACACCTTCTACATGCATGGATGGGCATGAGCCACGCAGTGAGTGGATGGAATATACAACGCACCTTTGAAGAGATTTTGGTAAATGACGCGCCTGTTCTCCTTGGAAACGATCATGTTGAGTGAGCGAAAATCGGCGACAAGGTCAGACTGCAACAAGCCGATCAGCACCAGTCCCATTCCACGGCATCCAGATATGATTTGTGCATCCAGCACTTCTTGCATAATAGTCCACCCCGGTGGGTTTCAACACCAACGGATTGATGAACATAAACCGAGAGTAAACACTCACATGGTGTGATGGTGTCTGCCTTCTGTCTCGAATGATATATTTTTGATTCCCTTCGGTTGGTTTGTCGTGTTAGGCTCGGATGGATCCAGCAGTTCTGCTTTACACTCAGATATAAAGTCCGAAAGAGATATTTGCGAGGCCGACTCTTTTACAACTCCGATTGTCCGTCTTTCGAACACCGGTATTAGGTAAGGAGGTCTCCGTGCTGGGTGAGGGGTGAGGCAATCGCGTGACGGACTCCAGCAGCCTAAGATACAGTATACTTATTCACAAGTCGACGTTCATGATACCCGTTTACCGACCTACAAAATCTAATCGTAACTTGGAAACCTAAAGAAATCTATGGGTAAAGAACTTTCTTCCATTGTCCTATGTGCTCTAACAACGTGACATGCAGACCCCTCCATCGCGAAGCAGCTAGTTGACAAGATGTACGAGCGCCGGAAGGCTGCGGCGCTTGACCTCGAGAAGTACGACAGTCATACGCAGCATTTACATCCACACCTTTGATGACGGAAATGGGGTCCCTATCTCGCAGACTTGTCCGCGAATGCCATCAACAAGGAGACGAACGACGCATCGGTCAAATTGTTGACCAACTCAGTGACATGTTCTCTAGCGTCACCAATGCACTTCACGTCCGTAATGGGGGCTTAATTGGCCTTGCAGGCACTGCCATCGCTCTTGGTGTCGACATAGCCCCTTATATGGAACGCTTCCTCGAGCATCTTCTCGTCTGTTTCTCTGACCCAGAGAATCGCGTACGCTACTTTGCAGCGGAATGTCTGTATAACATTGCCAAAGTGTCAAAGGGTGAGGTTTTAGTGTATTTCAACCCGATCTTCGACGCATTGAGCAAAGTGTGTTGCGCCATCCTCTTCAATACGCTGTCTGACCTGCCATTAGCTCGCGGCCGACCCGGAGCAATCTGTCAAGAACGGTGCCGAGCTCCTTGATCGCCTACTCAAAGATATTGTCGCAGAATCTGCCTCCTACTACGTTCCTCACTTTCCTGAGATGGATAAGCGGCATATCACCGAAAACGGAATTGTCGTCCCGCACCCCGATGTCGATGGCACAAGCGCCGTGCCGCACCGCGCATTCTCCCTTCCCCGCTTTATCCCACTCCTTTCCGACCGCATTTACGTAGTCTCACCTTTCACCCGCTCCTTTCTCGTCTCGTGGATTTCGGTACTTGATTCTGTGCCTGAGCTTGAGTTGATTACATACCTCCCCCATCTCTTGGACGGATTACTGTACGAGGGTTTTTTTTCATTCTTCCCCTTTTTTGTCTTACCTCTATTCCAGAAAATACCTATCAGATCCGACAGAAGATGTCCGCATCGCAGCAGAAAACCAGCTGGCCGAGTTCTTACGTGAGATTCGCGAGGTTACTATCGTCCGGAAGCATCGCGAGGAGCAGGAGCATCTTCGAGAAGCTAAACCGGAAGAAAAAATCCGAGCAGAGGTAGAGCAGACAAAGGAACGGTCATCAGATATTTCTGTGATCTCCGAGACGGAGGGAATTTCCCTCCTTAATGGCAACTTACCTCTTGCACCCTCATCTGAAACGGAGAAGCCAAACAGGGGCATCGAGTTAGATATGAATGAGCGGGATGTGGGAGGTGCGTTCCATCTGTGTATGCAAACGGTTCTTCATTTTTGTGCAGACTGGGTTCCCGGCCAAGGTGTTCGAATCGACTACGATGCAATAATTGAAATACTGATCCAACAGCTTGATCCACAACGTGAGCGTGCCATTCACAACATTGGTGTTACTTATGTGACTGATGTCGACGTCCTCTCAGACGATGAGATCCAACAATCGACTGCCTTGCTCTGGCTTGCAGAACTATTGACATTTACACAAGATGTTATGGTTCCGTTTACCCCGCGTCTTATTCCAGCCATTCTTCCCAACCTTGCACATCACGTACCCATGATTCAGTCATTTGCTATTCGTACAAACAAGCTTCTCCTCGGCGTAATCCAATCGTTACCGTCCCCATCTGAGCCATCGTCCCGTCAAAGCACCCTGCCAAGCGAACGACCTGTCCCTGTGGTTGCCCGCCCTTCACCCGCGTCTCCTTCCCTTGTACCTGCTTCCCCCCCGTTGTCGCGCCAAAACACACAAATACCAATCTCCCGTGAGTCAGGCTCGGTAGAATCGCTGGCAGATTCAATGGCTTCACCGACACCGAGCAACATCACTATGCAGAAGCGTGCGAGTTTGCAGGTGCAAGCAGAAAGTGCCCAACCCCCACGTCTGCCAACATCGCTGGATGGCCAATTGCCCGTTCGATCCCCGACGCCCCGACCACCCTCTCCCCAATCACTAGGTAGTGCCGTAGGCCCTACATCTGTACCAGAGCGCGAAATTCCTGTGGATGCGTTTGACTATCAAGCTACGGTGAACGCATTGACAATTCAATTTTTGAGCGAGCACGAGGAAACACGCGTCGCCGCTCTCAAGTGGCTCATCATGCTCCATCAGAAGGCACCGAAGAAGGTGGGATATTCATCTCTAAGATTCCTTTTCTTTGTAGTCACGCAACCTAGATTCTCGCGATGGATGACGGGACGTTCCCGGCACTGCTCAAGACGTTATCTGACACCTCTGAGGAAGTGATCAAACACGACTTGAAGCTTCTCGCGCAGATCTCATCAGCATCAGACGACAGTTATTTCAAGGCATTTATGATCAACTTGCTGGATCTCTTCAGCACCGACAGAAGATTGCTCGAGACACGTGGAAGTCTTATTATTAGGCAATTGTGCCTCAACCTCAGCACGGAACGCATTTACAAGACTTTCGCTGAAATTCTCGAAAAGGAAGAGGTGCGGGACATGGTTCCTAACAGCGGGGCTCAACTTTACGCAAAATCGTTAGGACCTTGACTTTGCGAGCGTCATCGTACAGAAGCTTTCCACAATCCTCATTACTTCGCCCGAACTTGCCGACTTTCGGAGGCGACTTAAAAGCCTTGAAACACGGGTAAGTTCAATACCCCGCCCGTGCCGTCATCACCCATATCACTTATGTCCCCTGCACAGCAAGACGGACAAGCGCTATTTGTGACTCTATATCGATCGTGGTGCCACAATGCCGTTGCGGTGTTCTCGCTCTGCCTCCTGGCCCAGGCATATGAGCATGCGTCCAACCTCCTTGCCATTTTGCGAGTTTTCTTCCTTATAACACTCAGATAGACAAGCCTAACACCACCTAGCGCCGACCTTGAAATGACAGTCCAAATTCTTGTTCAGATTGACAAACTGGTGCAGCTTATCGAATCCCCCGTCTTCACCTGTGCGTGAGCGCACCTGGCCAGATTCTCTTCTCATGCTCATATACAAGGCGTCATAGACATTCGTTTACAGCTCCTCGAGCCTGACCGATACCCGTATTTGTTCAAATGTTTGTATGGCTTACTCATGCTCCTCCCACAAAGCTCCGCCTTTATTTCCCTCCGAAACCGACTGAACGCCGTGAATTCTGCTGGATTCCTGCACATAGCACCCAAACCGTCCGTCTCTAGCTCTGATAATCCGGGCTGAACTCCGACGCTGGTTTTATTGCAGGAGTACTGTCGCCACGGTGGCAACACGATCAAAACTCGCACGAGACGAAATAAAGTGGCCTGAGCTCCTCGCCCACTTTCGCACCGTGCAGACACGACATGAGAGGGCACGTCGTGCTCTTGCTCTCGGAAGTGCACCTGACATCAGTTCTACACTTCCGAGCTCTGCACTTCCAGAGCGTCCTGTCGCGCGGCGGCGCGGGACTGGAGTAGGCGATGTCCCCGCCCTGGCCACGACCTCAGGGTCGAGTGTTGGTACAGGAGGACCCAGTAATGGACAGCCAAGAGCCCTTAGCCCTTTAAATCCGCGAGCAAGGGTCCAAAGTGGCGTGGCCACGACTTTGACGGCGCAGGGGCAGGTACTGGGCGCACGGTCGAAGCGGGGGCTAAGCCTTGTGCGGAAAACATGACGTGTTATTGTGTTTCCTTTGCTTTCGGTTATCATACTGTATATACATATGTACATATACTCGCATGCTATGTAGCTGGCCAACGACCTATTAATGGACGAATGTGGGTATGGTGTGTGTTGTGGGCGGGGAATGCGTAGTAGTTAAGCGGCGTCGACATAGCGGACGATGGGCATGAATGTTGGCTATGGCTTTGGCATGAGGAGGTTCTGTCTGATAATGTCGATGTCGATGTCAGTGAGGCCGCATGAGCGTCGCGCGTACTCCTTCACGCCACCGTATCGCTCTCCCAACATTTTTATGAATGCTCGCATCGTCTCCTCTCTACCAGACTAATCAGCTAGAACCAGTGAGCTGGATTAGACCCACCTCGAGGACAGCATATTGTGAGCAGCTATTGGATCCGAGGCAAACAAGGGTTCGCGCGCAAGGCGAGACAAAATGAGGGGCCGCATAGGAGCACGTCCGAGGCTAGTTAAGGCGTAATCGGCTGAAATTGCATCAGACGAGGCGCCAGCGAGCTGGAGAGAATTGACTAAGTGACGGGCGATAGGGAAGGGGAATGCTAGAGTCACGAGAAGGAGCAGAGCAGCTGCGATCCCAGTGCGGTCTTTGCCGGCTGGAAGGTTTTTGTTTAGCAAAGGCTGCTTGCATAGAGCAGAGGACGCACCGGTGCAATGGAAGATGAAGGGATCATTTGGCGAGTCCCGCACGTGGCGTAGGATAGCGCCGAACGCGGGCCCGCCCGCGTCAAGAATTTCCGAGTACAACTGCATGAACGCCTGTGGAGCTCAGCAAGTAGAAGACAGGAAGTTGGACGGGGACGACACCTCCGTCTTCCCGCTTGCATAGAGTTGAAAGCGCCTATGGGGTAAAATAAATAGGGTTGTTCCAAGCTGGGGTGGATGGGTCAACTGAGGTGCTTACTGGGCCATACGCTCTGGGCTGTAGTCTTCCTTCGCAAACACAGGCGCACGCAATACGGCTATTCCCGCTATTTGTGGGGTTGCTGCATCGTACTTTGCAATTTCCGTGTCTGAACGGAGGTCGAATATGGTAGTGATGCCAAGGGCCTGCAGCTGCACCTTGCCTGCTTTCAGGGATTACTATGAACGCTAAAGGGGGAGAAGCAAAGGCGCACACCATGCTGAGTAACACCTGAGAGTTCCCCACTACGATACATAAAGCCCGATCGCGTGACATTTTTGCCGTCTGCCGCTGGAATCATGCCGAGATCACGGACGTTGCAAACGCCATCGATCGTTACAAAAGGATGCTTCGAGAGTACATCAGCGAGAAGGTCTGGATCCAGAGGGGCCAGCTCGGACATGTCTAAGATGAGGCGAGGAAAGGACGGTTCAGTGCAAAGCAGGCAAGACAAGGCATGTGCGACGAGTCGTCGGACGCCAGGTGGCAGATCTAGGCGGCCATTAACGACGATAAGATAAGATAAGATTGAGAAACCTAATAAAATTTTGACCGTCCATCCTGATCATCGTGATAACTCTCTAGTTCTCCCCTCTCATTCCAACAATGACTCTGCTATCTCATCCTTCAATCAAAGGTCTGCAAAGTATTCTCTACTTCAAGGAGATTTATTGAATGTTTGTAGATGGCTGGTTTCGCGAAATCAACTCACAATGGCCCGGTCAGGCCATGACTCTCAAGGTTACCAAAATTCTCCACGTCGAGAAGTCCCTCTACCAGGACATCCTCGTGTTTCAGTCGGAGACATATGGCAATGTCCTTATCCTTGATGGTGTTATCCAGTGCACAGAGCGCGACGAGTTCTCGTACGTGATCCGTTTTTCACTGAGATCAGCATTGACGCCCTCTACTCAGCTACCAGGAAATGATCGCGCATATCCCGCTTGCGAGCCACCCGAATCCAAAGAAAGTCCTAGTGATTGGAGGTGGAGATGGCGGTGTTGTGCGCGAAGCACTTAAGCATGAGAGCGTAGAAAAGGTGGTTCTGTGCGACATCGACGAAGTGCATCATTTGCTTCATCTATCTGTGTCTACATTCGCGCTGATTGTCTTGTCCTCCCTCAGGCAGTGGTGCGAATTTCCAAGCAGTACCTTCCGCATATGTCTGCTCTGCTTGAATCACCAAAAGTCGAAGTTTTCATCGGCGACGGCTTCAAATTCCTCG
>Ga0210393_10003950_pt1 | contig 11793 bp, 13 predicted proteins | sample IncBWC27OmetaG_FD_160068 | JGI IMG/M metagenome (GOLD analysis project Ga0210393, IMG submission 160068) | Forest soil microbial communities from Barre Woods Harvard Forest LTER site, Petersham, Massachusetts, United States - Inc-BW-C-27-O ... | reverse complement strand
ACTGTCATGGGCATACAGTAGGCAGGCAGGAGGACGGGAACCGACTGGAGGCAGACGCGCTCAGCTCAGAGTTAATCCCGCGCCCGCGCCTGAACCTGGCTGCACCCACGGATTGGCCCACTCTCTTCCCCCTTTCTCTGCGCCCATCTGTCTCCTTTCCATCCTTTCTTCCTGTCTTTCCTACCCCGCCCCCGCCACCCATGGACCCCATCTACCTCGACGGGTCCTCCACATCAGCCCCCTACGACCAGATCGAGATAGATGATGACGAAGAAGACCAGCTTGCTTCGGACATCGACGAACAGCCCCAGATTGCCCGTGCTCCTGATGGAGAGGAATTAGAACCAGACCCTGAAGACGAGGAACCGCGTGAAGGCGCCCACGCACCGAGCACCACCACTACTACCAATGGAAAGCGGAAACACCAGCGTAAAACGGGCGATCGCGTCCCCGGATACACACTACTGCCGGCCACTCGCCTAGAGAATATCCTGCGGGCAGACGGTATGCGCCCTCGCCGGATAGCGTCACGTCACTGCTCACCGCGGTCCTCTAGGAGAGAGTGGCCCGATGTCAAAGGAGGCGCAGTTCGCTTTGTCGATCGCAACAGTTAGTCCCCCGTCCCCTGACGTGGCAATCCCAACTCTTGACTAACGCGTTTTGTCTGCAGGAGGAGTTCATCAAACGTTTCACCAGAGCGGGCCACCTCCTCGCGAGCTCTGAGAAACGGAGTATCGTCAGCTATCGCGACATGGGTATTCCCCCCCCCCCCCACGTTCCTTGCCTTGATGAACCCCTTGTTGAATCACGCATCCAACAGCTGCCGCAGCCCAAAGTTCGCCTCTAAAGTTTCTCGAAGGTACCGCCCCCACTTCCGACCTCGTCTCCGATCTGCCTGACAGTGCGAACAGATGTCGTCCCCCTCCCAATGCCGCTTTCAGTCGCCCTCGAGACACGCGCCCTCAAAGAGAAAGAGCGCATTGACGAGGACCCCGCACTCAGCACGCGTCAAGTCCCCTCCCCCCTCCCAAAACCTACCCCTCTTGTTCCTTCTTCCGCTCCGTCCCATCCCGCCTCTTCCGCCACAACGCCCACGACGACGGCGACGGCCGCGGCCGAGTCCCCAGGAACGGCGTCGTCGTCCGCTCCCAGCCGCGCAAAGGCCAAGCCGAGCACGTCAAATGGACGCGCCAGCGGCGCGCGTTCAAAAGACAAAAACAAGGAGCTCTCGAACGGGAACGCGCAGCCGCCAGCGCCTTCCGAGCCAGAGCGAAAATCGCGCTCGCGACGTAGTACCCGTCGGTCTGAGCCGCAAACCTGGGTCGAGCCCGTGGTCGTGGAACACGAAGCTGCCCAGTCCCACTTGTATCCAGGGGGTGAGCAGCAGCCTCAACGGCAGGAGCCCCCATCGGCCCCGCCACGAAATACACATACAAATTCGCAACCCTGGCTCGCAGGTCCCGCAAGTGGGTTTCTCGACGAGCGTGTTCATGTTCCCGAGGGCCCTTTCGGATCCACGGGCAGGACAATCTATTCACAGCGGTAGATCTGGGCGCATATACTTTGCGTTGCCATAGTGGACGAGAGCTTGGTGGTCCGGTGTTGGGTGACTGATGCTCATTTAAGAGTTCCAAGTAGAGCAGCGAATGAACGATGTTCATTTGACTTCGATGCAGGTGTGACCAACATACATACAAACATACACTTGTAATTCGATGGGTTATCTAGTGTATCCGCTCCCATCTCTGTAGCTCGTCCACAGCTGTCTCGGTGAATGCCTAGTTGTATTTACCCCCACCAGCAAAGTTATTGCTGACCTTCGTTAGGAGGAAGTCGCCGTAAATCTTTGGCTCATATATCTTACGAATCTGTTGGGAGGTATTATACCCTTCCGTTGTGCGACTCAAATCTTCTTGAATGCGACGTGCAGCTTCGAGTGGTGCAACTTTTGCGTCGAAGTTGGGCTCGAAGAAAAAGGGGATGCTTGTCTTTGTCAATGATGACCTCGATGACTAGGATAAATCCACTCACGACACACTAAAAGGAGGTATTAAGAGGTGTCGCGTGCAAAAAAACCTGCTCTAGCTCACCGATAGTCAGGCCCCCGGTGTATTACACGGTGGAGAGTGCTCTTGTAAAGGCCATTCGACCATATCTCCCACACTATCACGTAGCGATAAGCCGCCAAAATTTAGAGTGTATCCTCACCCACGTACTCTCTCCGATATTGCAGACGATGCAGCCGGGGATAGGGTCTGCAGTGATCCAGATTCCCTCTTCAAGGCCTTCTTGGCGGATCACGCCACCGGGGTTCTCCACTGCTAGGAATTGCTGCGGCAGGAATACCTGCAGCGCACCGCGCGTATCGTCTGCCCATAGGAAACTGCCCAACACCCAAATGCAGTGGGCACCCAAGCTCAGGCTGGACGAATGAATGGGCCCTTACGTGAGACAACCATAGTCCCTGAGACAGATTTTCGTCAAGGGTCGTGGCTACTAGTACGAGTGGTGCGTGTAACCTTACTTGTGGGCTCCACAAGAAACCCCATCGTCGTCATTGGGAAGAGGCGGATATCCTACCTTCTCAGTTAGGAAGTAGAGTAGATTGACGCAGCCGACAGACCTATGATGCGAAGCACCCAGAAACTATCGTCAACCTGGGCTTTGAGGTCTTCCCACTCGGCATCAGTCATCCCAAGACCCACCGCCATGCTGAGATCGCATCAGACACAGCACGGAAAATTGATGTATCCGTGGAAGAGTTACGCGTGCATGACTATAAGGCCAAGTGCCTTCATCTTGTCTACCCAGGCCTCGTACTTTTTGCGGAATTCGGGAATGGATGGCCATTGGTTCTCGCCCCAGAGCAGCTTTCCCTTATCCGGCTTCTCCACCGGACGGTAAAAGTCAATCGCTTCGTGACTATCAGCCTTCCCCTTGGTTACATTTTCCTTCATCGGTTGATACCCTATCAGGGGGTGTGGGCAGATCGCCGAAGGAGAACGACTTTGAGAATGAGGGCGCACCTCTGGCATGATCCTGGTTTCTCAACGAGATAATATCCTTTTCCTCTTGCGGGAGATCAAAAAAGCTGTGTGCGAGGCGGGAAAGTTCCTCTGGTTCGTCCGGAGCTACATACGAGCTGATGTCGAGGTAGAAGAAACCGAATTCCAGACATGCGGCATGGATAGCAGCAGCGGCAGAGAGACGACCCTTGTGGTCATGGCCTTCGATCCAAGGAGCTATGTCAATGATTGGAAGCGTGCTTGCAGCCTTGACGGCGACCTCTTCAAGAGACATTGTCGGATCCTCCAAGCTTGGTTCGAAAGAATTTGTCCAAGTCTTCTCTCGGGACGCGCAGGAATGGTAAGCAGCGGGAGCTACCAAGGTTTACCTAACACCTCTACCTAATGCGTTGAGCTCGGGGCAATTGCCTCGGAACGGGCTCAATTGAAGGTAACGAGCCGAGACACGCGCCATGGCCAGGGAGCCGCTGCCACCGATAAGCGATAAGATGCGCGTGCTCAGACGATGTTACACGTGACCCACGTGCACCGAGCATGAATATTATCTTGACTCGAATCCGACCTTCACTGATTCATCGATTCCCAGTAATCAGCCTTTTTTCGAGGAGCATGTCGTCCACGAACGCCTTTTCGACGCTTTCGTCTCCGCTTCGCGAACTCTTGGTCGGCTCTACGCAGCTGGACCAGCAGCAACTAGGTGTATCCGAGAAGGACCGGGTGGACATCGCTCAATGGATTGAAAAGGCTGCTCAAGTGGACTTTGTCAAGTCAGATGCTTTGCGGGTATGTCATAACCTGTAGAAGTTTGCCTACTTTACCAGCAACTTCCAGTCGCTAGACGCGCACCTTAAGCCGCGCACATATCTCGTCAGCAACTATTTGACCGCCGCAGACATTGCTGTCTATGGAACGCTGCGACCCACATTCGTACGTCGCATGACCTTTAACATACAACAAATGTTGACCCTGCTCTAGGCACAACTACAGCCAGCACAGTACCACTCACACCCAGCCCTCACACGCTACTTTGACCACATCCAGTCTCGCCCGTCCGTGCGCAAGTCAGCGGAGGCACTCGCCCCTGCGTTCGACCTCGTCCCTCTTGACTTCTCCAACGCCCCTCCTGTCGAGCGCAAGGCACTGGAGGCTAAAAAGAAAGAAAAACCTGCGAAATCCACCGAGAATAGCGCTTCACCGACGCCCGCCCGAACAGCCGCCGACCCAGCCGCGGAAAGCAAGGCCGAAAGCTCAGAAGTCAAGCCTTCCAAGAAGAAAGAGAAAGAGAAACAGGGCATTGCTGCGGAAAAGGATGGAAAGAAGAAGGCTGCAAACAGCGCGAATGCGACGGCAACTGCGGCTGAAGACGCTGGGGCACCGATACCCTCGATGATCGATCTACGCGTAGGGCACATAGTGGAGGGTACGTGTGCGCATCGATGCTTGCACTGCACAGGTTCACAGTCCAGCAGTCAAAAAGCACCCCGACGCAGATGGTCTTTACGTCGAGGCAAGTCGTGAGCGTGGTATGTAAGGCTACGACTCATTTGGTGTTCTCTAGCAAATCGACTTTGGCGAGGAGACTGGACCCCGGACTGTCGTCTCTGGCCTGGTGAATTATATTCCCATTGAACAGATGCAGGATAAGTGGCTTGTTGGCGTGGTAGGCATCCGTCGCGCGTCTTCGTCTCATTTTCATTGACCCCATTTTCAGTGCAACCTCAAGCCGGCAAATATGCGTGGAGTTAAGAGCTTTGCAATGGTTCTTTGTGTAAGCGCAAGTCCAGCAGACAAGGACTACGTAGAGCTTAGACGTCGTCATTTCAGGCGACTTCCAAGGACGGGAAAGATGGCGGTATCGAAATAATCCAGCCTCCACCAAACTCCAAGCCAGGCGATAGAATATATTTTGAAGGTCCCGAGTACGAAGGTACATGGTCGACTCATCTTTTTTAACGAGTTGTGCTCATGGCTCATGGTTTGCAGACAAGACACCAATGTCACAGCTCAATCCGAAAAAGAAGATCTTCGAAACCATTCAGCCAGGTTTGTTTTCATGTATGTGTCCCGATGGCGTTTCTTTTATAAACGATTCCATGTCTGTAAGGTTTTACAACCCTCGAGACCCGAGAGGCTGCATGGGTCAATCCTCTGACAAAGTCTGTGCATAGAATCAGGACGAGGGAGGGGGTATGCTTGGCACCAACCCTAGTTGGGGCGTCTCTGTCGTAGGAACAAGATACGAGAATCACAGGGCTTGTGACGTCCCTGTACCTGACGTCGTTGAAAATCATCGCGATCAGATCTTTAAAAGTGCGGGGCAAGCGCCACATACCTAGACTATCAACCAACCGATGGTCAAGCACTCGTGTACTCACACAATGACTACCAAAAATTTGGCCGTCAAAGAAACAGTGTCTACCGGGGCAGTGAGCTCGTGTGAAGTGCTTGTGAGCTTGTTAGAAATATCGCACAAGGGTGGATGTGATGGAAGGTCAATCCATGATCATGATCGATGCATCATGATACATTCAAATCCATTTAACCCTGTTAGTACTAACATGACCTAGATGAATTCAGACTACTCGATCACTGGCATGCAGCTCTGGCAAGCGGTACATCAACGGTACGGCATCTTCTCAATGGACCGAACCGCCAACGAGCTGGGATTAATCAAGGGTGAATGATGGTACTCAGGGTATTAGAGTGATTGCCAGTGACGGATCGACTAGACACCGTGTCACCCTTGTGTTATGCATCGCTTCTACACATGGCGAGGTCGTAGTAGAACATGTGATAATGTACTTGCGACCATTTATCGACGTTGTTCGTTTCTTAGACGATGTATCCAGCCTAGCCTCTCAGAATAGTCAAGCAGACTCAGACTCTGAGGGCCGTTCTCGTTCTGCATTTCCTTCCGGGGTGTTTCTCCTCTCCCCGTCCATATTCTTGAATACTACTAGTAGTAGCCAGCTTGACCGACCTCTCTCACTCTGACAACGCGAGGCACGCCACGCCATGCGAGCACGATCACGATCACACCAAGTTCGCATTTCTCATCTCTTAGTAAACTCACTTTTTGCAAACCCCGGAGTCGGGCACAACGCAACCTGGATGATCTTGGGGAGCCGATAATTTATTGTATTACTAGGGTTCTAGATCATGATGCGGTTTCCGACAAACGAAAATTAAATATAGACAGGCGCGTATCCGCGTCGATTCGGAGGGATCATTTCTCCTGGGGCCATTTCGGGCGGGGTAACTGGCTCTGGCATTGTCAACTCGGGGAGCCCGAACTTCGCGGCGACGGTGTTCAGAAGATCGAGTAGGTCGAGTTGCCCCTTCGACGGACTTCCCTCTTTTTCGATGATTGCAATGTGCGCACCGTTTCGTACCGTGGCGAAGTAATCCAACGCGCCGCCGTCGTCCGCAGCCTCCAGGCCAGGCGCGTTCATTAGCTTATGGAGAGTCGTCCACGCGATTTGAGGGACTTCCTGGCTTTCGACCTGCGGCGTCATGTGGCACGCCAAAATAGAAAAGTTCTGGAGCGGGCCGTTTGAAATGAGACTTTTGAGGTATCGAGACGAGGACGCTTCTCTGCTGGTGTCCGGGTGTCCCTGACGTCGTTCTTGTCTCCGCTCACGCTCCTCGTCGTCTCCGAGGCACAGCCAATCGTAAATCTTGAGAACAAAGTGTTGTTCCTCAACATTCTGTATGCTCGGCTGTAGCCCTCGCAAACGGTATTGGTCTAGAACGACATAGTTTATAATACCCAGCGTGCAACACGCGTGGATTGCCGAAAGATCACTGACAGCTTCCGGAGAGAAGCCGATCATGCTGGCAGGGGGGAGGACCACATCCACCCCGGATTCATACCAACGAACTGTCCAGCAGTCCTCGAGGAGCGCAAAAACTTGTTCGAGGACTTGGAGACTTGTCATGGACGTGAGCTCCCGTGTTTCCTCTGGCAGGCCCGAGTTAATGCATGTGTCCAGATGTTCGCTAATGCTGCGGAAAAGGCCGTCCTCGGTGACCATCTTCTCGACGATGTCACGGGCATTTGCTTTACCGGTGAATGAAATGAAAGCTGGAAGTGCAGACAAGAATTGGGTAAGGACGTCGAGGTCTCCGAATGGATCCTTGGCGAATATCTGATCATGGCGCAGGCGCAACTCGTTAGTGGGGGAAAACAGTGGCGTAGCAATGGGTTGGACTAGGTTGTTTGGGGACAGGACCGTCACGAGGCGCAATCCCTTAGCGACCTTGTCCATGAATCCCAGTAGTTGAATGTATCGTTCGGCGGCGTAAGCGGGTAAACGCTTGTGGACCGTGACGCCGACCTTGGTTGATTTGTTTTGGGGCCTCAACGTTGAGATAATGCCTGTTGGACCATCCACGCTTCGCATATCCGGATTGTTCATGCCAGGGGGAAGGGGCATAAATGAAACCGTATCGGGCCCTTCACGCGCGTCTCGCTTGTTCGAGAAACACAGGGACTCGCGAACATCGGTATGTACTTCTTCGAACCGAGCGCGCGCAGAAGCGGAAGCGGTAGGCTGGGTGATGCTGAAGGAGCTCACCATCGCTTCCAGAGTCTCCCATATCGGAGTGAGATCCAGCGTCGGTCGCTCGGCATACGAAAGGACGTCCCGTATCAAGACCAAGAAGTTGATCAGGTGTCCCTCGCGTTCGATGATGGTGCGGGCGTAATAGTAATACCCCCCGGCTGACACCTTCAACCACGTCTCTTCGAGATAATATGGGTTGCGCCAGAGGCGGCTACTGAGACATGCCCAGGTTTGCAATTGCCGTGCCAGCGGCAATATGTGGTGAGGAAGGGGCAAAGTTTGTCCCATGGCCGGTGAAGAAAGAGAGCCAATGAGTTTGCGGAACGTCAGGGCCCTGACACACGCAGCGCGCAAAGCGATGGCAGAATCTTGACGGGTGCGAAAGGCGTCGAAGGATCTGACGAGTTCATTTGCCGCTCTTACTATATATTCGGGGTTGATCGACTGGTCGAGAACCGAGAAAGTTGCGTCCATTGCCTCGACACATGCGAAGGCGCGGCCTATACTTGTGGTCTGCGAAACCTCGCGCGATGACATGCATGACGTGAGATGATCCCTGACATGGTCCAACATGCCATCTTCAACCAGGTGTCCCATCGTGACAGTCGCATCCGTGATGAGGGGAGAACGGATAAGTGCGGGAAGTCCAGCGACGAATTTGTCCATGTCGTTTTCGTCCACATCTTCGAGCAACCATTGGAAAGCAAGATAGTCGAGCTTGGACGCTCGTCGTTCGGTGTCAGCAAACAGGTCTCGAGACCGGTTATATTGACTCAGGAGAACGGCGCGAAAGGAGATACGATGGCCACCCTTCATCGCACACATAGGCAATTTTAAAACGAATCGCAGGAAGACGTAGATTGGGCGCAGAGGAGTGGTAAGGGCCGTTTGGTACGGGGAGCTGCTGACGATGAGAGGGAGGGTACTGAGGATGAGATATGCCGAGAGAAGGATGAAGAAGCAACATCTTGCAGCGAGTCCGACGGTATCGTTGACAGTCCGAAGGAAGTCACTGAACGCAAAAAAGAAAAGGAAGACAGAGGTGTGGAGGAAGACAGGGATGGTCTCGACCATCTTTCGCATCTGAAACTTGGTCAGGCCTTGGAAGAGATAAGCGCGCACGCGGCCACGCTTTTGGGGTTTGTCACCGAGCTGGGAATATTGCAGGTACTCTCTCGCCCATTGTTGGATGAGCGTGGACATGAGTGCGCACGTCAGGCCAAGGAAGAGACTTATGAACATGAAGATGTTGATGCGGATGGCCATTCCCGATGGCTTGAAGGTTTGCATGCCAGCGGAGGGGTTCGCAGAGGCACCGCTGTTCGGTTGGGATTGCGCAACCAATTGAGTCAAGAGTGTTACTGTGATGGCGCCAGTATCAGGGAGGAGCAACTTGTACGTTTCGATGATGAACGCCGAAACGACAGCAGAGAACAAGCCCGTCTATTTGAGAGGAGAGTCAACGACTTTAATGCAGGCTTTCCCAGCTTGGACGATATGGCGCACTTACAAATATCAACATGGCGTCGGTTTGTCCCTTCCATGTCTCAGCGAGCTCCGTGTCGTATTTGTCAGCCTTACTACCGTATAACCTCCAGACCTTGGCGGACGCCGTCTCGGATTCATGTTCTACGGTGAGGAGGACATTCTAGTGAGCGAGATGTATATGAAGAGGAACGCAAACGCGTTCACCAACCTTGGGCATTGCCAACGTCGGCTACGAGGTGAGGGATCGCTGTCAAAAGTCATTCAGTTCGCACGCGTTGTCGGCTGTCATCAATAAAGCAGCCAAACCTTGGGGGTCTTCCACGTCTCCTTGATTAGGCGTTGGTGCAGGAGCAGACATGGGGGAGGCGGTTCAAGCGTCGAGTTGCAATGAGTTCAAGTTAAAGTCGTGGGGCTACGTGACGTTCCTACGGGGGAAAGTTAGTGGATACCAGGCACCTGATGCAAGCGCCGATATTTTTAAAAGTTTTTCGTCCGCTCACACGCAGGATGTCGCAGTTTTGCGATGAGCGTCATGGCACTATCGAAGCACCTTGAAGATCTTTGTCACAGTGCTTGGCTCGCCCTAGTACGTATTGCACACAAAGACCATCGACTCGAGACTGAAAGAGACGGTCCAAAGAGGATTACCATACCTGAGCGCACCGCTGTGTGTGACAGCATGATTCAACAATGATGGTTCACTTGCTTCAACCGGCCCACTGGCAAGCGCCCAGCGATCATCATGGGGCATAGTTTCCATGCCATCCCCATTTGGGTCCTGCATCATGCCAACGCCTATTAATACCGGATCACAATTCAGTGGTCACTCAATATTCAATATTCAACGCTCATGCTCAGGCCTCAGGCTTCATGTCTTTATGCTGTCAATGGTTGTTAGTACTATTCGGTAAATTTGAAAGGAAAATCCCAATAGAAAGATGCTATTCTCTCTCCTGTCCCGCCATTACTGAGAGGTGGTCGGCATGAAGCCCAGTCCGAGATGAACATCGATACGTAAAGCATGGGACTTGTGAATTTGAAGGGGGTAAAAGCCCCACTGGTGGCACGTGGACCCAAGTTCGACTTCCCCCTTACTAGTACCAAACACGATGTCCAAATAGCATTACAGCGCAGTATGGGTATATCCAAAGAACTAACCTATCGCAAACGAAGTTGGACTAACAATTGAATGCGGCCATTACCAGTAGGTTTGTCTTATCTAGTCAAACAGACACGGATCTCGAGCGCGGGGGCCTTCGATTATACATTCCCATCGTAGTGTATTGATGCAGAACGCCGCGTGACTTGTTCGGTACCCCAGGCTGGTAGCAGTTGATCAGGGTTGTTGCCATCAGTTTCTCACACGTACGAGCTGGCTTTTCACCGCGGCTTATCTGGGCTTGGCTCTCAGGCTATCAGCGTATATCAGCCACTGATGACTTTGTCAGCGAAGTGACAGATGGCAGTGAAACTCGTCACAAGCCGCCACGCCGCCACTAGAGCTGACTCGGAAATGACAACCCTTGCCAGGGTGTTGACCTTTATGCCATAAATCTAGGTGTTAAATATCACGGCAAGTAGGCGGCTGACTCGCACTGCCACCGTACTAGCCTGTCAGGCTTCTTCCCAGGCTCATATCGTCTTGTCGCATACTCGCATCTGCATGCGTCCATCACGGCTAGAATAAGATCCCTACTCGTCCCTCGTCCCCAGCCGGTGGTTACTCAACGTACTCAACCTCAACCCGGCATTGCCTGCTATTTCGATACGTAAGCAAACCACACGATTGCACACCCGTTCGGTGAAAATAGTCGCGCGAGAATGTCAGTCTTGCCAACGGCCAAACCAAGGGGGACCCGGGCCGCGATTCCGGGACCGGGGGTTGGATAGTTAGTTGGTCCCGTGATCAAAAAAAAAAAAGTGACCACCTTTCTCAGGGGTCCCGGTCCGCGATTCCCAGACCGGAAGTAGTCTCGCGATCTAGATTTCTGCTCACATGATTGCTCATTATGGCAAATGTGATCCCGAAACATTTGTTGTAGCCTACATCTTCTGTATAGATGCATTGCAGGGCTATCTATCCATCTATTAGGATGATGCCTTGATTGCCTTCCACTCATAGTCAATATATCATATATTCACTCAGCACCACCATCTGTCCCAAACTAAACACCTTACATCAGTAAATCCCTATGTTTACTTTTCATACTTTTTTTTACTTTTTCATACTTTTTTGCAAAAAAGTAGAGAAAGTAATCCCCTCTACTTTGTTTTTTACTTGCCAGGTTTGTGAAAAAAGTAGACTGGTAAAGTACACATAAAAGTAAGAAAAAAAGTAAAGTTTAGGTAAAATTTATGTAAAAAGTAAGCTGAAAAGTAAAGAAGTAGCTGAAAAGTAAAAAAAGTAAGCTAAAAAGTAGAAGGGATTTCTTTTTTCAAGTAGGTGGTACTTTTCAGAATTGGTACTTTTTCTGCTTGTGGCAAGTACAAAAAGTACAAAAAGTAAACATAGGGAAATACTGATGTAGAACATGTGCTGAAAAGAAAAGGACACATTGTCTATTGATTTGACCCATGCTAGACACTGTCGTGGACTGCGTCCATGACATCACACTCTCCAAGTTCTAAGTTGAAAGTCCCACAAGTAAACCCCATGATAAGACCAGCATGTGATCCTGAGAAACAAGGGGCACGTGCTGTCGCAACTCACTACT
>Ga0210393_10003948_pt1 | contig 11798 bp, 10 predicted proteins | sample IncBWC27OmetaG_FD_160068 | JGI IMG/M metagenome (GOLD analysis project Ga0210393, IMG submission 160068) | Forest soil microbial communities from Barre Woods Harvard Forest LTER site, Petersham, Massachusetts, United States - Inc-BW-C-27-O ... | reverse complement strand
CGGCTCGATCAGCCGGCCGATGTGCTGGCGCTCAAACAGCTGATCGAGAGACAAAAACCGGTTTGCGTGGTGATCGATCCGGCTTACCTGGCGATGGGCGGCGACCACTCACGCGACCTGTTTGCGATGGGCCAACTCTTGCGGCCACTGACCGAACTGTGCAAGTCGACCGGCTGCACGGTGCTCGTCGTGCATCATTGCAAACGGTCGAGCAAAGCCGGTGACCCGGCTACGCTCGACGACGTCGCGGGGAGCGGCTTTGCCGAATTCTCGGCCCAGTGGTTGTTGCTGTCGCGGCGTCGCCCCTTCGATGCCGGTACGGGCAAACACGAGTTGTGGCTGACTGGCGGCAGTCGTGTCGGTCACCACGGGTTGTGGGAACTGGACATCGACGAAGGGACCGTGGACCAGCCGGGAGGCTGCATGTGGAAAACGGCCCTCCGCCCGGTCACTTCCGCCGAGGCCCAAGTCGACGAGCGATTTGCCGCCGCCAGCGAAGATCGGCGGTTACGTCGCCGCGCGGCCGCCTTCGGTCACCAGCGACAGCGGGTGTGGGAAGTCTTGGCCGCGTATCCGGATGGCTGCAACGCGACCGTGATCCGCGACGCGTTGGGCATCAACGGCGAACGGATGAAGCGAATCCTCCAGGTGCTCGTCGACGAAAGGGTGGTACAGAAGACGGAGGAACAGATCGATCGCCGACGGTTCAAGGTGACCTACCAGCGGATTCCCAGCGTGCTGGATTTTTCCGCGGCTGCGATCGAAGCCCGGCGAGCCAGTCCGCCTGACCAGAAAGTGTACAACCTCAGGTCCGGACACTTTGTGGATCGGTCCGGGACCGGCGCTGTCGGCCCAAAGCTCGTCGGCTGGATCACCAACGGCCGCCTCCGCGCTGTTGGTCCCGGTACACCGACAAATCCACTGGCGGACAAGCCGCCAGTGCCACCCATTGAGGGTGTCGAGGTGTTGCCTCCGCCAAAGTCAGGTCCGGACACGTTCTCGAATCAGGTGGGGACGCAAGATGTGGCCCAAACACAGAGCAACGCCGCAGTTCAACCGCAGCCCCCGCAAGGGGGCGACAGAGCATAGCCCAGCGTGTCAACGCTGGATCTGATGGCGCTCACAAGCGCGCCAGCCCCGGAGGGGCGACAGAGCGGTGCGCAATCCGGCGGCCCATCCGAAAATCTGCACGGTGATGTCACTCGTTGTAAACAACACCACCGACGCGATTCTCGGTCCAAACAACAAGACGGTTCAGGCTAATTGTGATGTGCGACACACCAGATCTTGGCGACGTGCGGCTCTGTCGCCCCTCCGGGGCTTTGGACTGAATAATGGGGGCTCTTCTACCCAGCGTTTGCACGCTGGGCTATGCTCTGCCGCCCGCGTTGCGGGCTAAGAACGAAGTATGTCGGGTCCGTGGGGTCAGGTCCGGACACTCTCTCCGAAAGGAGACCAACTCGACCTGATTAGCTGGCGGGCGTCGCGAGAGGGAAGCTTCCCAGCGCCGCGTAGCGCGGGCCGTCGGATCCCAGTTCGGAGCGGATCAGCTCGATTTCGTTGATGGCCGCGGTTCCGAAGTTTGTTTTCGCGTGCCGCGCGAGCAATTCGTACAAGGCTTCGGGCGGTTTGGCTTTCACGCGAGCCAAAGTGAGGTGGGGCACGAAGGGGCGATCTTCGCGTTCGAAGCCAAGCGGTTCGAGCGCGGTTTCGAGATCCTTGGCAAGAGCAGAAAGGGTTTTTGCGCCGGGCCCTTCACAACCTGTCCAGACAACGCTTGGTCGCTGGGCGTGTGGAAAGACGCCGAGGCCAGTCAATGTCAGGTGACTTTGCGTTTGATGGCTGGCCGCGGTTGCGGCAATTGCCGTGATTTGGGGAATGAGGTTCAAGTCGGCCGAGGCGACGAATTTGAGCGTGACGTGCAGATTTTCGAGTTCGACGGCCTTCAGCGCGCGACCCATTTCGGACAGATCTCTCACGACGCGGCGCAGCGCGGGCTCGGCAGTGATCTTGACAGCCAAAAAGCAGCGGATCGTGTCAGGCATGCGGACAACTATCACTCAACTCGGCCAGTCAGGCGGCGCGCGCATTTGTAAACAACGGATCGTCGCGCGGACTTGTGGCGCGCCAACTGTCGCAAATCGCCCGCGATTGACGACGCCCGTTATCGTACTCAATCTGGCTGTTGTTGCCGCCGCGGATGCAGGGATTTCGAGTGGCCAGCGTCAAACCGCCCGGACGTTGTGCGCGGAGTCTTCGGTTAAGTCTGCTCAGGCGGCGTGTCGATAATTGATGGTGACGCTTTGCCGACGCTTTCGGCCGCGTTTCATCACGTTCAGTTCGCCGATCGCATAGTCGGACACGCGACAGGGAAGGGACACCCATGCGACCACGGTTGCGGTTATTCACCGGTGAAGACGAGGTGGGCTCATCGGACGCCGACGCGCAGGTCAACGTGCGCTTTGGCGAGATCACGCAGGCCTTAGTCGAAGCCGTTCGCTGGGATCGCACGTGGCTCCGCGACTTCGAGGATGATGAGGTTCGCGTTTCGAGCGACCTCTATGAGGTCATCTCGAGCTTCACGCGCTTGCGACCGAGCGCCTGAGTCGGTCTTCGGCTCGGCACTCCGGCTCGAACCCGGCATTCGCTCAATCGGGTTCCGATTTGAGCGACTCTCCCCCCGATCGCCGCGGCCCGGCATAATGACGCCAGGACCGCGCCGAAAGGGCCGACTGTGAGCGCCAGCGGGGGAAACAGACGACTGTGTGACGACGCGCTGGCCATTTGGCGCGCGGGGGTCGCAGCCGTCGATTCCGAGCGACTGGTGAGCGGTTGCGTTCGTGCGGACTCGCACGGGCTCGAGATCTGCGGCCGGCGGTTTCCGCTGTCATCGACCGGTCGAATTGTCGCGGTCGGTGCCGGTAAGGCCGGAGCCGGCATGGCGGCCGGATTGGAGCTGGCCCTGTCCGGGTCGCCGCTTTCTGAGCGGTTGAGTGGCTGGATCAACGTTCCGGCCGACTGCGTGCGACCGTTGCGAAAGATCCACCTGCACGCGGCGCGTCCGGCCGGTGTCAACGAGCCGACGGAGGCTGGAGTTGTCGGGGCCGCTGAGATTCTCAGTCGGGTGCGGCAACTCTCGTCAGACGATTTGTGCGTCGTACTGCTCTCGGGCGGAGGCAGTGCGCTGCTGCCGGCTCCAGCGCCGGGCGTTTCATTGGCCGACAAGTTGGCCGTCACTCGGTTGCTGTCGGCGCGCGGAGCGACGATCAACGAACTCAACTGCGTGCGGAAGCATCTTTCGGCGATCAAAGGGGGCAACTTGGCGCGGGCGGCCGGCGCGGCCCGCGTCGTGACGCTAATTATTTCCGACGTGATCGGCGATCCGCTCGATGTGATCGGCTCGGGCCCGACCGTGGCTGATCGATCGACCGTGGCCGACGCGTTGGGCGTGCTGGAGCGAATTGCAAATCAGCGGAGCGACGTGCCGGAAAACATTTGGACTTTCTTGGAAGCCAAACGCAACGCGCCGCCCGATCCACCGCTGCCCGACACGGTGTCCAACTTTGTGATCGGCAACAATCAAACAGCCTTGTCGGCCGCCGCGAACAAAGCGGGCGAACTCGGGTATCTCGTTCAGTCGTTGGGCAGCGCCAACGGCGGAGAGGCCCGTGATGTCGGACGCGAGCTGGCCGCCCGCGTTGTTGCGATTCGCGACTCGCAGGCTGCGGGGACGAGTGCGGTCTGCGTCCTGGGCGGCGGCGAGACGACAGTGCGACTCGCGCCGACGAGTGAGCCACGGCGGGGCGGACGCAATCAGGAACTCGTGCTGGGCGTCGTCGATTCGCTGTGGGAGGACGGTCTGAATCGCGTCGCCATTCTGTCGGGTGGAACCGACGGCGAAGATGGACCGACGGATGCGGCCGGCGCCGTGGCGGACGCGGAGCTGATTCGCACCGCTCGACAACTCGGCCTGTCTCCGGGGCCATTTCTCGCGATCAACAATGCCTACGAATTCTTCGAGCGGACGGACGGCCTGATCAAGACGGGGCCCACGCATACGAATGTCATGGATCTGTGGGTGGGCCTGATCGCTCCACCCTCCGACTCTCAGCAGCCCTGAGCAGAAAGGAACGCAGCGCCAATCCGCCGACGATCAAACCGCCGCCGATCCAAGTCCCCAGGCCAACCGGTTCGCCCCACAAGCAGTACACCCACAGCGGATTCAGAATCGGCTCCAACAGTGTCAGCAAGGCCGCATCCTGAATCGGCACCCACCTGAGAGCACTCGCGAAGATCACATACGGCAACCCCATCTGCACGACGCCGAACACGGCGACCACCGTCCATTGCAGCGGCGAAAGGTCCAACGGCCGCGTCAGCACCATGGGCAACAAGAGCAGCCCGGCGGCCGCATGACACAAAGCGACCAGCCAGGCCGAGTCTTCGTCCCGCAGCATTTTGAGTGTGATGATCACGCCGGCATAACAGAGTCCGCTCCCCAGCGCCAGGCAGTTCCCGAAGAAGTATTCCGTGTTCCAATCGCCGGCCACGATCCAGGTCAAACCCGCCAGTGCAAACGCGAGTGCCAACAGATTCGGCCGGTCGGCTTTTTCGCGCAGGAAAAAAATGCTGAACACGAAGGCCCAAGCCGTGCTCGTGTACTGCAAAAATATCGCGGCCGCAGCCGTCGTGCGAGTCATGGCCGTCACGAACAACAGATTCATGCCGGCAAAGGAGATCACGAATGGAACGAGCATCGGCCGCCAGCGGATGTGCTGCGGCCTGACGAAGAGTGCCAGTGCGGCCGCTGCCGCCAGCGCCCGGAAACAGGCCAAGATCGGCCCGCGGTTCTGCTCGGGAATAGCGGCCAACGGTGGACTTTTGACAAACGCGCCGCTCGTGCTCCACAGCAAAGAGGCCAGCACGACCATGAACCGCCCGCGGCGCAAGGACGCGGTCTGCGATCCATCGGGCGATCCCGGAGGAAACGGATCGGCCGCGCTCGACGCCCGCACTGTTTCGTTCGGATCGAGCGCGGGATTGCCCATCGTCGGTCGTCTGCCCTCGCGCGATCGAACTGTCGTCCGATTCACGCGTCGTCTAAATCCTTCGAGTCACTCGCCGTCGAAGAGAGTCTTGGGAGCAGGGTACGTTAAGCGGCCCGCCTTAACCACCGCACTCGGCGTCAGCACGTGCGGCTTCAGTTGGCCGTTCGGCATGATGTGGCTCACCGTGATCCCTTTTGTCGTCAGGTAATCGCTGACCAGCCGTCGATGACACTGCCACCACAACCCTTCTGCACACATCATGGCTGTCCGCCGCGTCGAAGCCTCTTCGACGAGTGTGTCAACACCCGCGTGAAACGCCTCCGTGTCCAGATAGTCCGCATAGTTGCGGAAGCTCGCATTGCGCCAGGCAAGATTGTCAGAACCCGCATTGGAAACGGCCTCGCGCCGGCCGCCGAGCGATTCGAACCAGTGATAAGCGATCCCCTCAGCTTCCAGAATCTCCTGCAGACGCTCGCGATTGAAGTGCGGATGTTTGCGCGAACCGGGGAATCGCCGAATGTCCGCCAGCTCTTCGATCGCGTGCTGCTTCAACAGTTCGAGAAACCGTTCGATCGGATGATTCGAATGGCCGATTGTGAAAATGGTGAGCATCGGGGTCTGACTGGCGCTGTTCCGTGCTTTCGGCCAACTCTACGGGAGATCGACGGCACAGTGTCCGCAGCGCGTAGCCTTGAGGGGGATCGCCATCAGGCAGCGGGGGCAATCTTTGGTCGTGACGGGCGGAGGCGCTTCCGGCCGCTTCAAGCGGTTCAATTGCTTGATCACGATGAAGATCGCAAACGCGACGATCACAAAATCGATAACCGTATTGATGAACACGCCATAACGGAGGGTCACGGCCGGCGCCGCCTCGGTTTTCGCCTTGAGCGTGACCGCCAAGCTCGAAAAATCGACGTTCCCCAACACCATGCCGATGGGCGGCATCACGACGTCGCTGACGAGCGACGAAACGATTTTTCCGAACGCCGCACCGATGATGATGCCGACCGCCATGTCCAGGACATTGCCTTTCATGGCGAACTCTTTGAACTCTTTGAACATTCCCATAGGAGGTCTCCGGAAGGGGATTCGCAAGGCCGCCCGAACGGGCTCGCACGAAGTTCTGATCAGACCAGAATAGGCATCTACAAGCTCAGGCTCTACGGTCACGCATTTTCCGCGGTGGTACCAGGCGCGGACGAAGTCGTAGGCTGCCCGCGCTTGTCGGGCGGTTTCGCCTCGGGCCGGTGCAGGAACTCGCACAGGAAGCCGGCACCCGCCCCGCCAATCATCCAGAACACCATTCTGCCGAGATCTCCGTGGAGCGGACCCGTAATCACAGAGGCGACGAGGGCTATCAAGGCCCCGGCGACGAGCCACCAGCGAACTGCGATGGCCCAGCAAATAAAGAGCACGGGCCAACCGAGAATCAAAAGCGGATTGTCGGTATTCTGCCGCATCAGCCAGACGAGAGAACCGAATAGCGAGATTACGAATGTTGTGATTGAGATCGCTCTTCGGTATCGCACAACGATTCCCCAGCCTCCGCACGATGCCTGCCCCATTATGGCGTATTTGTCATGAACTAAATCGCGCAAACTAACGTCCAAAGAGGAACGCCATCCTGGAAGCGCCCGCTACCCTCGGAGGAAGCTGACCCATGCTCAAAGCCGCCGTTTTTGTGCTGTTGATCGGGAGCCAAGCCGTCGCGCCCGCTTGGGCTCAGAGCACGGCCAGCTATGACCGCCTCCGCGTGAAGATGGTCTCCGAGTCGGTCGAGAAAGCCGGCGTGACCGACGAACGCGTGCTCGAGGCCATGCGTCGCGTCCCGCGGCACGAGTTCGTCCCGCCGACGTATCGTGACAAAGCCTATTGGGACTCGGCCTGGCCCATCGGCTATAAGCAGACGATCACCTGGCCGTCGGTCGTCGCGTTGATGACGCAAAGTCTCGCGCCGCGGCCCGAAGATCGCGTTCTGGAAATCGGCACGGGCAGCGGTTATCAGGCGGCCGTCTTGTCGCTACTCGTCAGGGATGTCTATTCGATCGAAATCCTCAAGCCTCTGGGGCAGCAAGCTGAGAAGCGGCTCAAGCGCTTGGGCTATCACAACGTCAAAACCAAGGTCGGCGACGGCTACGCCGGCTGGCCCGAGTTCGCGCCGTTCGACAAGATCATCGTGACGTGCTCGCCCGAGAGAATTCCGCAACCGCTGATCGACCAGTTAGCCGAAGGGGGGCGGATGATCATTCCGGTCGGCTCCAAATACGATCAGGAAATGTGCCTGCTGGAAAAGAAGAAGGGCAAACTCGTTCGCAAGCAGCTCATGCCGACCTACTTTGTGCCGATGACCGGCCAATCGGACAAAGAACGGACCATCAAGCCCGATCGGCTGAATCCCAAAATCCGCAACGGCGGATTCGAAGAACGCGAGGAAGACGGTCAACTCGCCGGGTGGTACAACCAACGTCAATTGACGCTGGTGCAAAAGGATGCGCCCGAGGGACGCACGTGCGTTCGCTTCGATAACGAAGAGCCCGGGCTGCGATCGAACGCCTTGCAGGCGATCGGCGTCGACGGTCGGAAGATCGGAAAACTGATCTTTACCTTCCGCTGCAAAGCGGAGCAGATCCGAGACGGCAAGGATTCGTTCGACAAGGCCGGCCTGCAAGTGATCTTTGACGACTCCCGACATTTTGTCGGTGACGAAGTCGCGGCAAATCTCGTCGGATCGTCGCCCTGGCAAACGATCAAGGCGACCGTGAAAGTTCCCCAAGGCGCCCGCCAGGCGGTCGTCCGCATTGGACTGAACGGCGCGACCGGTTGCCTGTTGATCGACGACGTTGCTGTGACTGCCGAACGCCGTTCAGAGACGCCCGCGGCCTGTCAGTCAGTAGTAATCCCGTCTGATGGGTAACTGTCAGGAATGGGTGCCATGCCCACGGCTCGGCGTGGGCATGCGTTGCCGGACATGCCCACCCAAAGCTGTGAGATCGTCCGGTAATTCGGGACGTGAATCGGGGGTGCCGCGGCTGAGCTCGCTCAGCCGTGTCTTCAACGAGCGACGTGTTTGCGATAACGCGACTTAGACGAGAGCTTGATATCTGCGGCGAAAACGCACGGCTGAGCCGAAACGTCTCAGCCGTGGCACCCGGCGAGACTGTCCGGCCAGACGTCACTCTAAGAGCGAACCGCCTCGGCCAACTCGCTCCCCTCGATCCTTGGAGCTTTGGTCGTGAATGAGACGGGGAGTGCCTTTAGTCCTCGCAATATGAGCCCGTTGCGCCAGCGCAGCGTGCTGGGGTCGACCGCTAACCGTAGGTCGCGGGTGCGGGCCAACAGGGCGTTGATCGCCGTTTGTCCTTCCAGCCGCGCGAGTGAGGCGCCTAAGCAGAAGTGAATTCCTTGGCCGAACGCCACGTGCTTGTTTGGTTCGCGCGTGATGTCGAGCGTGTCCGGGTTGGTAAATCGACTTTCGTCCCGGTTGGCTGACGCGATCGCGGCGAGCACGAGGTCTCCCTTGGAAATTTTTACCCCCCCCAATTCGACGTCCTCCTGCGCAAACCGTTCGGTGGCCGTCTCGACAGGCGCAGTAAATCGCAAGAGTTCTTCGACAGCCGGCTTGATGAGGGCCGGGTCATTGCGGAGTTTTTCCAATTGGTCGGGATGCTCGAACAGGGCCAGCATCCCCGTGGCGACCAGGTTCACCGTGGTTTCGTGCCCGGCGACGATCAACAGCAAGATCATCGACAGCAACTCGTCATCGTTCAAACGTTCGCTGGCCTCTTTCGCCGTAATCAGCGCGCTGATCAGGTCGTCACTCAAATTGACGCGTCGCTTCTGAATGAGCTTGCGGATGTAGCGCATGAAGCGCAAAGCACTCGGCATGGCCATCAACAGGCCAAAACGCGACGCATTTGCCGACAACATGGCGCCCGACCAATGATGAAACTTGTGCCGGTCGGCAACCGGCACACCCAACATCTCGGCAATGACCGTCGTGGGGATGGGCAAGGCGTAGTCGGCTATCAGATCCATTCGCCCCCGGCGAATCACGCGGTCCAACAGTTCATCTGCCAGCGTCTCGATGCGGCCTCGCATGCCTTCGACCAGCCGCGGCGAGAACGCCTGCTGCACCAACGCCCGCAGTCGCGTGTGGTCGGGCGGGTCCCGGTTGAGCATGTGACGCGCCAGCGGCATCAAGAACGGCGTCAACATCTTCGCCAGCCAGGGCGAATCGGCGAGTCGTTCCTTCGAGAGCACACGAAAGGCATCTTTGGCGAACCGCTCGTCGGTGAGCACTGTGACCACGTCGTCGTAGCGCGTGACCAGCCACGCCTTCTGCCCATCGGGCAACTTCACGCGATAGACGGGGGCCCGCTCGCGCAAACGCCGGTAGAACGGAAAAGGATCCGCCTTGAACTCGGATCCGGCGATATTGACGTTCAAATCAACCGTCACGGTGTACCTCGTTGCGGAAGTTTGACGCGAATTATGAGGAGCGTTTTAAGCAGCGTACCACCCATTGGCGAGCCACTCAATGAGCGTTGAGCCATGCTCACTCGCGGAACCCGGAATGCGCAGCCGGGGCGGTGGCTTGGCTCGTCGTCCCTCGCTCGCGTGAATCCCCCTCGCTAACGCTTCGGGTTGGTACACCTCCGCCACTAACCCGAAGCGTAAGCGAGGGCCGATCGAAGCAACAGCGCGGTCGCACAAGAATCGACGTTCGACAGCGTGGCCGGGGCGCCCCGCGAAGCGGAAGCCCCGGAACCGCTGGTGCAGTCGCGGCGCACACCCGCGAGAACTGCGAACAAGGGATTCTCTGCGTCAACCCAGTCCAAGTGCTAAAATTCGCCCTTGTGCCGGCTTCCCGCTCTTTTTTTGGCCCTTACAGGCGTCTGTCCCCCTTTTGCTCCGATAAAGTGTGCTGATGGCTTCCTCAAAATGGTTGATGCCAATAAGGGGCGTTGGCGGCAGTTTGGTTCTGCTTCTATACGTAGCGGTGGCATACGGGCGGGGCTGGCCGCTTCATTTAAAGACATATCTGTCGAGCAATGCGCACTATCGGCTGAGGGTCGAACCGAGTGACCAGTATGGAAGTGGAGGCGGGGCGTATCGAAGCGTTCGCGACGGACGGGAAGCATGGAACATTCGTCTGCCTTTTACCATGTGGGACGGAGTCGTGAGCGATCGCGGGACTGTGTTCGGATACGCGTACACACACGGAATGGGAGGAAATGGAGTCGGGGATGGCTACATCGTAGTGTTCGCGATTGACGCGAGCGGCAAGGTAATTTTCAAGGAAATAGCTCAGCGAAAGCTGCTCGTCGCCGACGGGAATCCAGAACCGCTCGTCCGGCAGCTGATTTACGACGAAGCAAACGATCGTGTGACAATCAGGTTGTGGAGCGAGGAATGGTGGATCTATCGGGTGTCGAACGCCGCACGACTTGCGAGTTTGCGGCCGACGGAGTGGATGGGCGATCGTCGAATTCTTGAGCTGCACGACGTTCGATTGGTCCGTGGCACACGGTTGATGGCGCTGCAGTGGTTGCGCCGCGACATGAAGAGTGCAGTGATGTTTACCCTGATTGATGGGGCGGGCAGGCCGGTCTGGAAGTTTGAGCTACCAACCACAGGTGACATCGAAGTACTGCGAGCTCGGGCGCGCCTCTTGCAGGTGGATCGGCCAAACAGATTTGAGATTGTGTTGCTTTCAGAAAAGAAAAAAGTGTCGTTCTCGGTAACTACGACTAAGAGCGGCGCATGGAAGGTCGAAGAGGTCGGTCGGGCTGATTATCCCGATCAGTCGACACAGCGTGGAGAGTCGAAATCTAAATAACTCCAGAGCTCAATCGAAGGAAGGAAAAAAGAGAGGACAGGCGCGTACACTGGGTGCGAACCGATCCGCGAACCGGGGCTTCCGCTACGCGGGGCGCCCCGGCCACAGACTGTCGATATCAGCGTGCGGTCAACACGGGCGCTGAGCGCTTTGCCGGTAGGACAGGGTCGGCCGCGTGGAGGAACCAGCGGTCGAGCACTACGCTGCGGGTGAACCAGCGGGTCGACATCAGGCGGGCGGCGGCGAATCGGAGGAAGCCGGCGGGCAACCAGTCGGAGACGGCGCTGGCCCGCGGGGTGCCGAATCGTTTGTGGATTTCGCTCGCGTAGGGCGAGAGACTAGAAGCGGAATAATTCCCGGCGGCGGCGATCAGCACGTCGGCCGCCAAGAGTCCCGACTCGACGGCTGGACGGATGCCTTCTCCACTTTGCGGATACGCCAGGCCGGCCGCGTCGCCGATGAACAGCACACCGTCGTCGACGAGTTTGGGTTCGATCCGCTCGTAGATGCGATACGCGTGACCGTGGAATCGCTCGGGCAACTCGCAGGCGATGCGGCCCCGATCGCGCAGGAACTGGCAGAACGCCTGCACGTGCGCCGAGACGCCCGGAGAATTGAGTCGCCCCAGTCCGATATTCAAGAAGTTGCCCTTGAGGAAACACCACCCATAACCGGCCAAGTCCTCGCAGAAATAAAGCTCGGGCACTTCGCCGCGGCAACGCAGCTTGGCGATCTCTTCGGGCGGCAACTCGAATTCGATTTCCTGAGCCGCCACCGTGACGATCTGGCCGCCTTCGCGCCCGCCTAGCGCGCGAGCGACCGGGCAAAAGTGTCCGCCGGCGCCGATCAAGACCGCGGCGCGGATCGCGTCGTTGATGATCCAACCTGTTCCCTCGCGGCGGATGTCGTGC
>Ga0210393_10003946_pt1 | contig 11800 bp, 12 predicted proteins | sample IncBWC27OmetaG_FD_160068 | JGI IMG/M metagenome (GOLD analysis project Ga0210393, IMG submission 160068) | Forest soil microbial communities from Barre Woods Harvard Forest LTER site, Petersham, Massachusetts, United States - Inc-BW-C-27-O ... | reverse complement strand
AGATCGCCCTCATCTGCGTCTGAATAGTTGACCGGGCCGCCCACCGCTACGGAGAGGCGACGGGGTTTAGGAAAGGAAGAGCTGATGAAGAGGGCAATACTGGGCGCGTCGGCGGCAGCAGCCATAGCACTGGCACCCCTCTGCATTCCACCAGCACAAGCACACGCCGACGATCCCTGTGTCAGCATCACCGATCCCGATGCCCACCAGGCTTGCATCGACGACTTCATCCAGAGACGCGAACAGACCCAGTGCGACGCGAGCTCCAATCACGGACAGCTGGGCCAACTTTGTGGGTAACTTCTGGGTCCGAAAGTCGAATAGCCGCTCAACAAGGAACCCTTGAGTTCTACTGGCTGAGAAGCCAGCCAAGGTTCTCGGGGTGAAGTGCTAACGCCGCCGTACGCACCTACCCTCCGCGCATGCGCGACCTCGACACCATCGACTCCGAGCTGCGATTGGTGGCGGCCTTTCGCTGTGCGGCTGGGGAGCGGGGTGGGCCACTTCCGTCGATAGACGTGGCGGATGCGCTGCTGGATGAGCGCTGAGACGAAATTCGACCCGCTCCCCGGCTTACACTTCCGCAATGTTCTCGGAGACGCGGTATGCGCTGAACGGGGACTTGCGCGTCGCCTATCGCGCGTCACGTGAAGGTGCGCGCGACATCGTGATCGTCCCGAGCTGGTTCACGTGCTGTGAGGTCGTTCCGGAGCTACCGTCCATTCAAGCGTGGATCGAGGCGATGACTTCGCTGGGTCGGCTCATCTTCTTCGACCAGCCGGGCATGGGAGCCTCCGATCCGGTCTCGCCGGGCGCGCTGCCGACCTTGGAGTCATGGGCCGACAGCATCACCGCGGTGCTCGACGATCTCGGGAGTCGCGAGGCGGTCCTCGTCGCCGTTACCGCCGCGTTGCCAGCGGCGCTTTTCGCAGCAACACATCCGTCCCGCGCAACCGCGCTGGTCGTGCTCGAGGGCTTCGCGCATCCGCTTACTGAAAGCCCTGCACAACACCCCGAGGAAGCCGTGGCCATGTGGGGAACGGGGGAGCTCCATCATCTCTTGAATCCGGACATGCCGTGGAACGAGGAGATCCGGGCAACGTGGGCTCGGATGGAACGTCTGGCGGCAACCCCAGGAATCGTTGCTCTTATGTTGCCTCTCGTGGCCGAAATGGACGTGCGGGCGCTGCTTCCGGCAATCCGCGTGCCAACGCTGGTCGTCCAGCATGCCGACGACCCGGTGATCCCGCCCGAGTGGGGCAAGTACCTCGCTGATCACATACCAGGCGCGAAGTACGTTGAGCTGCCGGGGCGCAACCTGTATCACTTCGTCGAACCGTGGCGTCAGTCGTTTCAAGAGATCGCCCAATTCCTCACCGGCCAGCAACCCGACGTTGCCGATGATCGGGTGCTCGCCACGGTCCTTTTCACCGACATCGTGGACTCGACGCGCCGGGCCGCGGAGATGGGGGATCGCGATTGGCGCGCGTTGCTCGATGCGCACGACGCCGTCGTCCGGTCGCAGCTTGCACGTTTTCGAGGCCGCGAGGTGAACACATCGGGTGACGGCTTCCTCGCGATGTTCGACGGCCCTCAGCGGGCGATCCGCTGCGCCATGGCAATCCGCGACGCGGTGCAGGCGCTCGGCATCGAGGTGCGCGCCGGGTTGCACACCGGCGAGTGCGAGGTCCGCGGCGACGACATAGGTGGAATCGCCGTGCACATCGGCGCGCGCGTGAGCGCACTGGCAGGCCCGAACGAGGTGCTCGTGTCCAGCACGCTGCGCGACCTCGTGATCGGGTCAGGGATCGAGTTCGAGGAGCGCGGCTCTTACGAGCTCAAGGGCGTGCCCGGCGAATGGCGCCTCTTCGCCGTCGCCTCTCCGTAACGGTGGGTTTCGGCGAAACTCATCCCGTCCGAGGGCTGGTGATTTTTCGCACCTCGGACGGGTCATCGATCCCTAGCATTACCCGCATGACGACGTTTGCGTTGGTGCACGGATCATGGCAAGGCGCGTGGTGTTGGGAACGATTGGCTCCGCTGCTGCAGCAGGCAGGACATGATGGGGTCGCGCCGGATCTGCCTTGCGACGACGGGTCGGCGAGCTTTGACACCTACGCCGACGTGGTTTGTGATGCGCTCAAGGGGTGCAACGACGATGTAGTGCTCATGGGGCACTCCTTGGCGGGCATGACGATTCCGTTGGTCGCGGCTCGTCGACCAGTTCGACAGTTGGTGTACTTGTGCGGCGTGATTCCTGACATCGGCAGGAGCATGTTCGATCAATTGCGTGACGAGCCCATGCTGAACCCGGCTTACGTGAAGGGGCTGAGTGAGCCTGATATGCAGACTCGAACAACATGGGTCGATCTCAAACTTGCTCGGCAGCTGTTGTTCGCCGGCTGTGATGAATCGACTTCGGAGGCAGCAGTCAACCGGCTTGGACCGCAGGCAAGGTACCCCTATTCTGCGCCGTTCTCTCTGGCCGAATTTCCTCCTGTCTGTTGCACTTACGTTGTCTGTAGCGACGATCAGTTTGTTAACCCTGAATGGTCGAGGCGAATCGCCCGCGACCGGCTCGGCGCCGATCTCATCGAGCTTCCCGGGAGTCATTCACCGTTCCTTTCACGACCGTCAGCTCTTGCTGACGTGTTGCTCCAGTTGGCCGAGACGTAGTGCAGAACCAGTGCGCCGCCCGAAGGCGATGGGGGTCCAAAGTCTACGAGGCATTGTGGTCGCGTCGGACCGCTACGCTTCGACGGTATGCGCGACATCGAGACCATCGACTCCGAGCTGCGATCGGTGGCGGCTCGTCGCCGTGCGGCTCGGGAGCGGGGCGGGCCGCTACCGTCCACCGCACCGATGGACGAGTTGCTCGATGAGCGCCTAGCGCACCGCCGCCGGATCAGGGCAATGGCGACGTTTAACCGGCGCTGCCTAATTCGGCGATCAAGTTGACCGTGGCAGCCACTATTACCGCGCCGAGCAGGTATGACACCAGCCCCTGGCGCAACGCGGTTACCCGCATCGGAGTTGATTGAAGCGCGGTGTCTGATACCTGATAGGCCATGCCGATGGTGAAGGCCAGATATGCGAAATCGGCGTAGCAGGGCGGGTCTTCCTGATTGAAGTCGATCCCGCCCCGCGGGTCTGAGTAGTAAAGCCGGGCGTAGCGAAGCATGGCCAGCGTATGCACTACGAGCCAGGAGGCGACGACGCTCAGCACGCCGACACCCGTCGCGACAACGGCTCGCCGCCCCGAACTCGACTCGGCGATTAGCAGATAACCGACACCACCAAGGCTCGCCAGGCTGGCGAACACCACGATTGCACTGCTGACCGCGGAGGTGGGGTCCTGCCGCGTCGCATACGCGGCAGTGCGCTCGCCGTCCATTCCGGACACGACAATCCATGTCCAGCCCACATACACCGCGGCGGCCGTAATCCAGCCGGCCAACACGTATCCCCGTCGCGCCGTCGCACCGACCGAAACTGCCACAACCACCCCGACAATCAAGGCAACTACCAATCGAGCCACCACCCTGTCGCGGGTGATCCGTATCAATGACCCCATAACCGGAGCTAAGCACCGGACACTCCCAGTGGTCCTTCGCCACGCCGTGTTGTCAGGGCGGATTGTTAGACGCGACTATTCCGGGTCGAACGGTTCAGCCGTGAGGGCCTGCTTTAGTGCTGTGACTTAGCGTCGCCCACCGCCACGCCCACCGCCACGCCCACCGCCAGGTCGGGGTCCCGGTCCAGGGCCTCCGACACCTGGTCCCGGTCCACCAGGACGCCCGATACCTGGAGGCCCTAGACCTGGAGGGCCAGGAACTGGGATATCGATATCGAGGTCGACATCGACGATGTCCGGGACATAAACCGGCAACCACGGATCGACGTACACTACCGGAGGTGGCGGGTATTCGCATACAACCGTATTGAAGTTCCAGTACATGCCCGGCGGGCAAGGCGGTGGTGGTGGTTGGGCGCGGCCGTCCGCTGGTGAGGCGAGTTCGATCAGCGACAGAAATGCCAACACGACGGCAGACAAGGCAATGCGTTGTAGCCAAGGCTTCATTGGACATCTTCTCTCGGTTGCCTTCTGCGTGGAGATCCTACGATTCGTGCGCTGTCCGGGGGCTCGATTCAAAGCAGCTACGACCACCGCAGTGCAGGGAGCCCTACCACGTAGATCGCGGGAGTAGCCCGCAGTAGCCGCATTCGATGAAGGAGAAGCAGCAATGATGTTGCCGTCACAACGTCCTGGGCGCCGGGCAGTAGTGGGAGCCGTCGGCGCTGTCGCGTTGGCTGGTGCAATGTTTCTCGGTGGCGCCGCGGCTGCAAGTGCCGAGCCGCCAACGCCGCCGCCACCTGCGCCGCCGAATTGCTCGCCCGCGGATTGGGCGGGCGTCAGGGCGAGCGTTGCCACAGCTTTGTCGACCTATCTGTTCACCCACCCCCCCGTGAACGAGTTCTTCGCGACCCTCAAAGGCCAATCCAGGGACCAAATGCAACCTCAGGTACAGGCTTATTTGGACGCCAACCCGCAGGTTCGGACCGACCTCCAGGGCATCAAGCAACCCGCAGACGACTTCCTAGACCGCTGTGACCAGGAACCGAATCCGTCGAACACGCCATTGCCCTGACCGCGCGCCACCCGGCTCCGTGACCGTTTCAGCGGCACCCCTTACTTCGATTTACCCCGCCCGTTGTATCTGCTGTCGCGCGGCGACACGCAACCATGCGACGTCACCTCGAAGACCCGGTTCCAGGGGTGGAGTTCTTTCCCTATGAGGAACTCCCCGAGTCGATACGTCAGCGCATCGAACAGCACGAGGGTGATGCGTGAGGACGAGGCCGCAGCCCCGAGAGGCCGCGGCGCAGGCAGCATGGTGCTTCCACTGGCTCGTTGAAGTGTTCTAGTCGGGCGCGAAGGGACCAGGGGTGCACTCTGTCCTCTCCGAAGACGTAGCCGCGGTCATCGAGCTGCAGGGGGTGTACCAGCGCGGCCCCTTGTTTATTCCTGGCCCTCCACCACATCTGGGGCAAGCAGGCTCCGCCCAGGTGCATTGAACTGGTTCAATCCCAGTATCGCGCACCAGTATTATCGCGGGTCAGAGCATGTTTTTGGTCCGATAAACGGGGCGCGTGCACACAACTAGCACAACGGGGGTCACAGCCCCTCGACGCCGTGGCCCCGGCTATTACTCCAAGCGAGGGCCGGATCCACGTCCCGATCTGAGCCGACCCGACTTCATTTTAGTGCGCAGGCTGTCGATTCAGTTGTGCTATCCAGACCGGGCGCGGCGCGCTCCACAATGCCCCCATTGCCCGAACGAGTGGCACGGTCTGCCGACTGACTGGTGCAAAGGTTCCTGGACGACCGACGACGCCTAAAATCCCTATCGCGCCGAGCCGCCCACGATCTCGAAGGAGAGAACACATGAGCGGACTAGGTGCGCGACATGGAGGAGGTGGGACATGGGCGTGAGCATCAGGGGTCACAGTGATCTCCACCTTCACTCCCCCTGCCCACAGTGAGGGTATGCGACCCGGTACAAGCAGTGGCCCATTACATGCGCCTGTTCCAATGCCCAACGGCAGAAGATCCGAACCACCCCCGCTCCTCATGTCGTTGAAATCTGGGCCGAGCAAGAGCGCAAGAACGCCGAGCTGCACCAAGATCAACCACCGTCACATCGGGCCCCTGCGTACCGCCGAGCGCTATGCCGCTGGAAGGCCGGGGCTCTGCGGCGCCGACAACTCGAAGGGGACTGACTACCCCGAATTACCCTCCGAGGTTTGGCACAATCTCTCGCGCAACCTCGATGCGCACTGGCCCCGCAGCAACACCGCAGCCGTGGCGATTAATCAGTTTCCGGCGAAACGCCAGAGCCAGCTAAGCTGCTCGCCTTCTGCAGTTCGAACAGCGGAATGACCCGGCTGGTCTTGGTTTGGTAATCACCGAAGACGGGCGCCAGCTCGACGAGCTTGTCGAATAGCACATTGCGCTCGTCGCGCGGCAGTTCCCGGGCGATGACGTCGTAAGACTCGGTTCCGACTTCGACATGAGCCTCGGGTTTCGCGCGCAGGTTATGCACCCACGCGGGATCCTTCGGCGCACCGCCAAAGGAGCCGACGATGAGCATCTTGCCGTCAATGGTGAGGTAGGCCAACGGCGACAATCGCGGCTGCCCGGACTTCGCGCCACTCGTGGTCAAGAGCACGATGTCGCCGGTAAGCGACCCGCCGACCATCCCGCCGTTGGCGCGGAATTGCCGGACGACGTTGTCGTTGAACGTCTTGCGGGCCTCGGGATCGGTCAAGAGCTTTTCTATGTCGATTTCCGTCACGCCTTCGTAAGACATTGGTGCCGCGAAATCTATTCCGATGGCTTGCCAGCGACTGCAGCGGGCTGTGTTTGCTGGGCTTGTCGCTGCTTTGTGGCTGCGTTGGGAGATGTCCAGCAACGCTCATCATGTGCTCATGAACGCCAAATCAACGCTCTATAACGCTTTGACTAGCGAAAATTTTGGTGGGTTCGTGGGCGCTCATGAGCGCAGAGAAGCACCTTACGACACCCGAAGCAGCTTCCCAAGCTGAATACGCGGGTTCGATTCCCGTCATCGGCTCACCTCTGAACAGGGCGAACGCCGCTGAACGCCGGTTCTGCCAGCGGGCCGGTACCTACCCGATACCTACCGTTTCAATACGAGATCACGGACTTCGCTGGCTACCCCAGGCAAAATTGCAGTCGGCTGACCCGCGAGATGTCACTATATTGACGTGAGCGGCGGGCACGTACGGTACGCACGCAACGGGACAGTTCGCCTCGCTTACCGCATATGGGGCGATGGAGACCCGACGCTCGTCTGGGTTCCTGGTTGGATCAGCAACGTCGACGTGTGGGACCTTCCGGAGAGTCCGTTCGCAAGCTTCCCCGAACTGCTTGGCGAACAAACCCGGTTCATCGCCTGGGACAAGCGCGGCACCGGGCTGTCGGACCCCGTGACTCGCGTCCCTCCACTCGACGAGCGGATGGATGACCTGCACGCGGTGCTGGACGCTGCCGAAGCTGAGTGCCCGGCAATCTTCGGCATCTCCGAAGGCGGGCCCATGAGCATCCTCTTCGCGGCAACCTATCCGGAGCGGGTGCAGTCACTTGTCCTGTATGGCACGCTGCCGCGGTTTTCGCCCGAGCCGCCGGATTACCCCTGGGGCTTCACCGCGGAGCAGACTGCCGCGGTACGGGACGAGATCGAAACACGCTGGGGCGATGGGGCAATGGCCGAATGGTTCTTCGGGCCGCTAGTCGAGGTGCCAGGCTTCCTCGATCTCTACGGAAGAGTTCAACGGGCCTCGGCGAGCCCCTCGATGGCCCTGATGCTCTGGGAGGCGCTGTCAACCATTGACGTGCGACCCATACTGAACAGCGTCCGCGTGCCGACGCTGGTGTTGGGAAGACACGGCGATCTCATCGCACCCCTTGAAGCCGCCAAGGCGCTGGCGGACGGCATACCTAACGCGCAGTTTCAGGAGCTTCCGCCGGGACCGCATGGGCTCCTGGACGAAGCGATGGCCGAGGCCATCCTCGATTTCGTATGCGGCGAGCACAACGTCGGAGCGAACGAACGCGTGCTCTCCACAGTTTTCTTCACCGACATCGTCAGTTCGACCGAACTGCTCAGCGCTCAGGGCGACGCGCACTGGCGCCATGAGCTCGATGCCCACGACAGGATCGTCGAAAGCCTGCTGTCGAAGTACGGCGGACGCCGGGCCAAGCACACAGGAGATGGCGTGTTCGCTCTTTTCGACGGGCCTACGAAGGCGGCTCGCTGCGGCCTTGAGCTCGTTCCTGCTCTGGCGACCCGCGGGATCCGGATACGCGCGGGAATCCACGTCGGCGAATGCGAAAAACGCGGAAATGAATGGAGCGGCATGGCCGTTCACCTCGGAGCGCGAATAAGCGCACTGGCCGGGGCCGACGAGGTCCTCACAAGTCGCACCGTGCGCGATCTCTCTGCTGGCTCGGGATTGCAATTTGAAAGCCTTGGCGTGCAACAACTCAAGGGCCTGCCCGAAGAAGTCGAGGTCTTTCGCATTAGCGCGCACTAGACGAGCGGACGGCGGGATTCAGTCCCCGCAGCGGTATGACGTTACTTTTGCTTATCCCGTTCTCCATCGCGCCGAGCGCCGCCATCGCGTCAGCATGGTCATCCGCGAACAGGTGGGTGTAAACGGTCAGCGTCGTCGTCACCTTGGCGTGGCCCATGAACCGGGACAGTTGCAACGGCGGAATACCAGCGGCGACACACAAGCTCGCGTAAGTGTGCCGCAGCGTACGAACTTCAAGCCGGGCGGCAGCACCAGGCCATCACCGCCAAAGCGGTTGGCGCGTAGCACCGCAGGCCGGAATACCGCCTTGTGGAACGTCTTGGCGACGAATCGGTGCCGACCAATCCAGCACCAGCCGGTCGGCGGCCCCGGTCAGTCGAGAGCGCGGCCAGGGTGCCGACGGCGGTCGGCACAACGCGCTTGCCTTCAGCATGCCCGCGCGGCGGCTCAGCGGGAAGCACGCGGCTGACTGCCGAATACCGGCGTCAAGTCACTCGGGTTCATCGTCCGCGGGGACCTGCTCACGGACCCAGCGCTCTCGGGCTCATGAGCGCCGGTGGACACGCTCTGGACACAATCTGGACACAGTCACACTTATCTAGAATTAAGTAGGAAGAGGCTATCTGTGCAGTTCAGAACAGGTTCGGCCCCCTGACCAGGACCACCCCAATCGGATCTCTCCCGATGCGGGGTTTGTGACGCTGGCCGAGATCGACAACCAGACGGCCGTTGTCGAGCGGCCGGCTGACGGGGTCCTTACACCGTCAGATCGTCGCCGCTAGCCTGCTCCAACAGGCTGCGCCGATAGGCCTCCATGGCGACCAGGTCACCGAACAGCGCGTGATATTCGTCGCCTTGTTCGATGGGCGACATGCGCTGCAATTTCGACTTCACCTCGGCGATCTGCCGGCCCATCCACACTTCCTGCAGACGAGCCATGACCCCGGAGATATAGCGCGGCAGCTTCTCGTCATCGACGGCGATGGCCTCCACCCCCAGCTCGCTGATCAGGCCGGCGGTCAGGTCCGACGTGGTCTGCTGGCGCACTGCGTCGAGCCACTGCGCCCCGGTGACGCCGGTCGATGTACCACCGGCCGCGTCGATGGCCGCTCGCACGGCTGCATACCCGGGATGAGTGAAGCTCTCGACGGTCAGCGTGTCGAACACCGGGCCGGCGAACGCCGGGTACTGCAACGCCGATTTGAGTGCCTCGCGCTGAGGCCACAGGGTTGGGTCACGCGGGTCGGGCCGAGCGGCGGCGGGTTCGGCCGCAGCACGGGGCTGCTGGGCGACCCGACGGGGGGCATCTGATCCCGAGCCGCGCCGAACGGGGGACTTGGACTTTTTCGCCTCGCCCCGCACCCGGTCAAGGACCTGCGCAACATCGTCCCAACCGACCCAGCCGGCGAGTTGGCGGGCGTACTCGTCGCGCAGCGTAGGGTCCTTGATCCGGCCCACCATGGGTATGCAGCGGCGTAGCGCGGCGACCCGGCCCTCGGCACTGTCCAAATCCATCTCGGCAATCGCGCTGCGAATCGCGAACTCAAACAACGGGTTTCGCCGTGCGACCAGGTCGCGCAGCGCGTTATCGCCCGACTTCAGCCGCAGGTCACAGGGATCCATGCCGTCCGGGGCAACCGCGACAAAGGACTGCCCCGCCAGGTTCTGCTCGCCGTCGAAGGCTTTGAGCGCGGCGGCCCGACCGGCCTCGTCTCCGTCGAACACGTAGATCAGTTCGCCACGAAAGAAGCTGTCGTCCATCATCAGTCTGCGCAGCATCGCCAGATGCTCGTCGCCGAACGCGGTGCCGCACGACGCGACAGCCGTGGTGACCCCGGACAGGTGCATCGCCATCACATCGGTGTAGCCCTCGACGACAACCGCCTGGTGCCCCTTGGCGATGTCGCGTTTGGCCAGATCGATACCGAACATCACCGACGACTTCTTGTACAGCTGCGTCTCGGGCGTGTTGATGTATTTGGCTTCCATCGGGTCGTCGTCGAACAGCCGCCGGGCCCCGAAGCCGATCACCTCACCGGCCGATGTGCGGATCGGCCAGAGCAGGCGCCGGTGAAAACGATCCATCGGGCCGTGGCGCCCCTGCCGGGACAGGCCGGCGGCTTCCAGCTCTTTGAACTCGAAACCCTTGCGCTGCAGGTGTTTTGTCAGCGAATCCCAGCCCGAGGGCGCGAATCCGCAGCCGAAACGACGAGCCACCTCGGCGTCGAAGTTTCGCTCCCTCAGGTATTGGCGAGCCGGTGCCGCCTCGTCAGACTCCAGCGCCGCCGTATAGAACTCCGCGGCGGCCGCGTTGGCCGCGATGAGCCTGCTACGACTGCCGCGGTCGCGCTGCACGCTGGTGGCCGAGCCGGTGTAGTTGATCGTGTGCCCGATCCGGTCGGCGAGCAGTTCAACGGCCTCGACAAAGCTGACGTGTTCGATCTTCTGAACGAAGGCATACACGTCGCCGCCTTCGCCGCAGCCAAAGCAGTGAAAGTGGCCGTGATTCGGGCGGACATGAAACGACGGCGACTTCTCGTTGTGAAACGGGCACAGGCCCTTGAGCGAGTCGGCGCCGGCGCGTTTCAGCTGCACGTAGTCACCGACGACATCTTCGATGCGGACCTGTTCGCGGATGGCGGCGATATCGCGATCGGAGATACGGCCGGCCATCGGCCCAGTCTAAAGCCCCGGTCGGTTCAGCTGGCCGGCCCGATGACGCCGCATGCGACCCGGTCCATTGCCATGTCGCTGCCGTCAGGACCGTGCAGCATCAATGCGGTCTTGTTCCCCGCCAGCAGCTCGTCCCTGGTAAACGCATCGGTGGTGGTCACCAGATAAGCGGAGCCGTCCTGGCGCACCTCAAGCGAGGTCAGATCACCGCTTTCGGGCTTCCCGGTATGTCCGGGTGCCTGGTAGTGACCGCCCGCGGACAAGAAATTACCGGGCGGGCCACCGGTAGGAGCGACCGAATTCGGCTCGCACTTGCCGATCTCGTGAACGTGCAGCCCGTGGAAACCGGGCGCCAAGATTCCGCCGGCAACCGTCTTGACGGTGACGGTGATGTAGCCGCCGGTGAAATCGAACGTCGCGGTGGCCACGGCTCGGCCATCGGGCGCGTTCAGTTGGGCGTTAAGCGATGCGGCACCGGGCGACGGGCTGGTTGTCGATGACGAATCTGGTGCACCGCTCTTGACGGGTGGCGTGGTGCCCGGCTGCGTGCTCGCATGCTGAGGCGAATTGCATGCGCTCACGGCCACGACGGGAAGCGACAGCAGGGCGGCAACGGCGGTGAGTTTGGTCATGTCGGGAGCCTAACCCCCGAGATGTGGCTACGGACTCTCCTGCCGGGCGTCGATGCGTTCTACCCGGCCTTCGGTGTAGGAGGCGATCTGATCGACGATGGCCCGTAACCGGGCGCCGTCGTCGGCGGCTGTGGTGAACGCCGCGGCAAAGACCGGATCGAGCGTTCCGGGTGCCCCCGAGTACAGCCATTGCGCCACTCGGTGGATACGTTCGCGCTGCCGGGCCTGCGTTTCCAGATGCCGCGGATCGGACATGATGAACTGCAACGCCAGGATTTTCAGCAAGGCCACCTCGGCACGTACCAAGTCGGGCACCTGCAGATCGGCCTGGTAGCGCACCAGCGGCCCGGGACCGGCCGCCGCCCGCGTCGTTGCGA
>Ga0210393_10003944_pt1 | contig 11801 bp, 7 predicted proteins | sample IncBWC27OmetaG_FD_160068 | JGI IMG/M metagenome (GOLD analysis project Ga0210393, IMG submission 160068) | Forest soil microbial communities from Barre Woods Harvard Forest LTER site, Petersham, Massachusetts, United States - Inc-BW-C-27-O ... | reverse complement strand
ACGGACCATTTTCGGGACGACCGGGTATGATTACCGGTTCAGGTTCAGGGCGTGTTCCGAACTGGGATGCTTCCGGAGTAATCTTGACCGTGACGTCGTTGGACTGGCTCGTGGCGAAAGTAGCATCCCCTCCATACCTTGCTTTCACCTCGTAGGTGCCACCGGGCAGATCCGACACAGTTCCGGCAAAGCTCCCCTTCGTAAGAGTACCGCCGAAGACGGCGCCGAACTGGTTTGTGAGTAGAGAAAAATCACCCGACGGAGATCCACTGCCGGATGTGGGTTTGACCACCACGTTCACCGGAAGTGGTTGGCCATGCTGAATCGTAGCCGCTTCCGCGACCGCAAGTACCGTCCTAGAAGGCAGTTTGATCAAGCTTCCCCACGCAGTGACCAGATTGGCTGCGTCCACCGTGCCCAGGCCAGTTGCCAGATCGAAACCGGGAGTAGCATTCGCTCCCACCTGTCCCGGAACTGAATTGTTTCCGGCAGTCACGTCATGGAAAATGCAATGGCTGGGTTTAGCAGGATTAGTCAGATTGCTCGAGTTGCAGGCGGATGTTTTTTCCGCTGCGGCCAGCTTGTAGAAGTTGTAGTTGGCGAGCCCCTGGAACGTCCCCTGCTTCTGTTCGACGAGCGCCATAATTCCGGCCATTGAGGGCGCTGCCGCCGATGTCCCGCCCACTGTGGTTGCACTCTCGAGAACGGTCTGGCCGTTGGAAACTGTCGTCTGGCACGAGCCTTCGAAGCAGATTAAATACGGATCGTGAATCCCAGCGGCATCAAGGGAGATGTCAGGAACATCACGCGACTGATCGTTCGGTACTCCAAGGCCGGTCTGCCAGGAAGGCTTGGGATAACCGGCGAGGCAGAGAATGACATTGACGTCGATGGTTGAGTCGACGCAAAAACTTGGGCCGCCGCCGCTGGCATCGAGAAAGAACAGGCCCGTTCCAAGACATTGATTCGGGTCGACCGTCGGATCGCAACTCTCATTCCAGACCTGCTCAGGAATGTAGCCAATCGCAGAGGAAAGATCGGATCGATTGTTCGCCAGCCAATAATTTGCGTCCAATCCGTTTTCGTTGAACTCGGTTCCTCCTACCGCGGTGTTAAATGGTGTGGAAGCAATCCCACTAATGTTGGGGCCGTGCGTTGCGGGTTGCACGTTCTCAGCAAGATCGCAGCCTGCGGCGCCGCTATCGCCCGATGCCACAAATACCGTTATGCCTTCCGCCGCGGCTTGTTCGTACTCGTCATTGAAAAACTCATTGCCGGCGTTGCCGAGAAACGCTTCGCATTGGCCAAAACTGACACTCATGATCGGCGCTGTCACGTTGTCAACAATATAAGAGATGGAAAGATCGATTCCATCGGTGGGAAAGGTGCTGAGCGTTGAGACCAGCTTGATGGTCGCCGCGGGCGCGATCGCACCCGACCACTCCACGTCGAGGTCAGCTTCTAGTTCGTCACCGCCCTGCAAGTTACCGGGGTCTACTCCATTGATGACAAATTCGGGGTCTTTTGCAGGAAGTCCAAAAGCCTGCCGAAAGGTTTGGACATCGGAGAGATTAATATCAGTTCGCGACACGATCGCAATGGAGACTCCCTCGCCCTTGATGCCGTTGTTGAACAAAGGCTCAGCATCATAGATCCGGGCTTGATCTCCCGGCGCGACGAAATGCGCCACCCCGTTCGAAGTCGAGCCAGTGAACTCAGGAACGAGACGGCCGCTGGCGGCATCCCGATGGACTGATTCCGTCTTGATGTGGGACGGTTGCTTGAGGAAATTATGCAGGGAAAGCACACCGCTGACGACCGGCGTCATGGCCTGGGGCAAAGATATGTCGCTGGAATTGGCCACGTGCTGCTGGCCGTTCACGACGTAGTTGTGCATTTCTGTATGGAAAGCGCTTTCCACTTGCCCGGCAGTGCCGGAAAACTCGATGGATTGTTCACCGCGCGCGACCTTGGTCACTGTGAAACCTTGTTGCCGCAACCACGATGAAATCTGCGCCAGATCTTCCTTCGCTGGTCCGAATTGTTCGCCGAATTGTTCGGGCGTTAGCCATTTGTGATAGGTGGCGGATTCGGCGTCCTGTTGGCTGTCAAGAAATTTTCTGAGCGCGGCCTTTTGTTGCGGACTCGGCTTCAGCACCAGCACCATACGCTCCATGGGAAGATTGGAATCGACCCGGCCGTGGTCGTTCTTGGCATTCGCTAGAGGATGAGTGGAGTTCGCAATACGGGTCAGCGATTGGTTGTCAATTGTTTGGATTCGAACCTGGGTTTGAGCTTGCAACATCCCGGAGAGAAAAATGAAGAATCCGGCAACAGCCGCTACTGGCGCGCGTTTCATGGGTCCCCCTCGTGCCCGGGAATTCTAATCGGTATAGAATTGCGGCAACAAGGTGGTAATGTTAAGAACTTGTAAAATATTCTGCGAAGGAAAGTTTTCATCACCGGACGCGATGCTGCCCGCGGTTTCAAGCCGATGAACAAGTGCCAAGTTACGCAACTACCAGCGAAAACCGCGACGGCGTTGCCGTGACCCTAACGAGCGCCCAAGGTTGACCTGGGGTTCCCCTCGCGCCCGCCCGCAACTTCGTTGTGTCGCTTGCAGGAAAAGTGTACGATTCGCGAGGAGAATTTCGTGGGTTGCCTCCTGCTAATTGTCTTTCTCGCCTTTCCTCGAATCGCACTCGCATTGTTGTTCCTGTTCTCGAATTATTTAGAACGAGCGTACCACGGTCTGATATTGCCCGTGCTCGGATTCTTGTTCTTACCCCTGACCACGTTGGTGTATGCGTGGATGGCGAATACGCGACAGCCTATAGCTGGCATTAATTTACTGATTCTGATTGTCACCGTTGTAGTTGATCTCGGCGGCCTTAGTGGCGGCGAATATCATCGACGGAGACGGTCATGGGATTAGCCGAATTCAGAACCTTGCCGATTTCATTCCGCCACAAATCCGTCGAACTTTTTCTTTGGAAGATGCGTTGTTTGCATCTCGCTGTATTGCGCTTTCCTACGATTGCTTCGCTTCTTCGACCTGCGCTGTAACATCGTTTGTCCACCACCACGTGCCGTCATTCTTGATCTAGATTCCAATGACCTGTGACTCGATCCCAGCATGACGAATATGGCTGCGGCGTCTGAACTGCTGAAGCCCTATGATGTACGGCCGATGCGGTGCTATTCCGTCAGCACGAGGATCAATTCCGTGGTGAATGATGATGCGGATTGTTCCGCTCCCGTCGAAGTCATCGACATTCAAAGTCGGCTCTTCTCGGCTGTCGGCTCAGATTTCGAGTGACGACTGGCGAGGTACAACTCCCATTTCCTTCACCACCCTCATCCGCGTGAGATTCGGCCTGTGCTCGCAGCAGCGCCATTCCGATGCACTGATCTAGCGACGTGGCCGTGGATGTTCTACTTATGGGCGGTTTTCGCCCTTGTGGGTTTGACGAAGCCTGCGTGGAGTTGGCTCCAGCGTAAGAGGGCGGCGGGTTGGCCTGTCGCTGAGGGGCGGACTGAGTCGGTCGAGATAACCAAGCCGAGCTTTTCCTTTACGACCAAACAGGGTTATTACATTGCGAAACTCGCCAACACCCAGCACGACCGGCGGGTCCACCATCCGCAGCCCCCACCGACGACGCTTTCCAACGCTTCGCACACCCTATTCTTCCGACTCGATACGGAGACTCCGATGCCCGCAGTCGCCACCACGGTTGTAGCACGGGTGGAATCGTAGGGAGCGAGCATCTAATGAACCATCCCTTCTTGCACGCCAGACTTAAACAGCCTCGACGCCTGGTCGGCCACAACGGGGTTGCTGAAATAAGAGCCTTGCCCTTCGCCGCACTCGTGGCGCTGAAGGAAGTCGAGCTGCGAAGCGTTTTCCACTCCGACTGCAACGACTCGCTGCTTCAGACTCTTTCCGATACTGATCATAGCTCCGACCAAGGTTGATCCCTCGGTATCCGCTGTGATCTCCTGCACGAACGATTGACCGACTTTCAGAGTGTCCACCGGAAAACGCCGCAAATAGGTAAAGCTAGAGTAGCCCGTGCCAAAATCGTCGATGGCCACTCGCACCCCCATCGCCTTCAGCGCCAGTAATGTGACAACAGCAGACTCCGCGTCCTTCATCAACACGGTCTCGGTTAGTTCCAGCTCTAGATGTTGTGGCTCCATCCCGGTAGCGATCAACGCGGCCCGAACTCCTGATAGAAAATCCTTGGACTGGAATTCGACCGCGGACACGTTCACAGAAATCGGTACAACTCCGAATCCCGAATCGCTCCACTCTCGGGCTTGTTTGCATGCTTCTACTAACACCCACTGTCCGATGTGTAGAATCAGACCGCACTCTTCGGCGATTGGCACGAAGGTCGCCGGAAGTAGCATTCCCCGCTCCGGATGCTGCCAGCGAATCAGCGCCTCCATCCCCGTGACCTGACCCGTCTGTAGATTAATCTTGGGTTGGTAGTGCAGTAAAAACTCGTTCCGTCCGAGTGCCGAGCGCAAATCCGCTTCCAATAACACTCTCTTTGCTAGTCGAGTGGTCATGTCTTTTCGAAAGGACTGGTAGCTATTGCGACCGTGTTGCTTGGCTTCGTACATGGCGACGTCAGCCCGACTTACCAAACTCTCCGCGTCCTGCCCATCAGCGGGGTAGGTGCTACCCCCAATGCTGACGTTAATGTCCAGACTCCTGTTATCGATAATATGCGGTGACGCTATCGCCCTTAGGATTTTCCGCGCAGTGACCGCTGCATCTTCGGCGTGCTCCACCTGGGAGAGTAGAATCAGAAATTCGTCTCCGCCCAGACGGCTCACCGTGTCCGTGCGCCGGATACAAGCTGTCAATCGGCCAGCGATCGACCGCAGCAGGTTGTCCCCTACGCCGTGGCCCAGTGTGTCGTTGATTCTCTTGAATTGATCTACATCAACAAACAGCACCGCGAGTTGTTTGCTCTGGCGCTCCGCCAGTGAAATCGCTTGTGTAAGGCGGTCGTCGAACAGCGTTCGGTTCGGCAATTGAGTCAGGACGTCATGTTGTGCTGCACGCGACATTTCGAGCGAAGCGGCCCGGGCCGTGCTTACGTCGCGGAAGGAAATTACTGCCCCAATCGTATCCCCCTCCTGATCGTGGATAATCGCTACTCGATTTTCAATTCCAAATTCCAAGCCGTCTCTTCGAATCAACGTGCAATTTGTGCATTTGGTCGTAGTCATCGCGCTTTTATCTCCTTGCGTGACAATTACTACGACATTGGAAAGGACCGCGCCGCTCGCACTGTCGACGAGTCTAAGCACGTCCGCAACTGGACGTCCCAGTGCTTCCTCTCGAAACCATCCACTCATTTTTTCTGCGAACCCATTTAGATAGGTGACGTTGCCGCATAGGTCCGTGCGCACGACCCCCTCTCCAATCGAGTCGAGCGTGATGGTCGCGAGTGCATTTTCCCGCGATACCGCCTGGTCCACCCAGCGGTCCATCATCGTGCGCACCGTCCGCCTTAAACGGTAGCCATCGGCTTGCTCCTTGAGCAGGTGATCTTGGGCGCCGTGCTGTACGGCTTGCCTGGCCTCTCCTTCTGTATCAGCGTCACTCAAGATCAAGATTGGCACACCAGGCGCAGCCTGAAAGAGCTTATCGAAGGTCTCGACACCTTTACTATCGGGCAAGTTCAAATCAAGCACTACCGCCCTCACCCCGCCGTCACACAGTCGCTCAATGCCACGAGAAAGCTCCGTAACCCACTCCACCTCGAACCGCTCTTCGGTTACGGAACCTAGTTCGCCCAAAACTCTTGCAGCGGCATCTGCGTCAGACGCAATCAGCAGGACACACTCGTACCTCTTCGGATTCGATGGGGAAGGTTGGCGCTTTTGGTTTGTCATCTTGCGGAGTCCAGCGACGGCATGCGGTGCGATCTAGGCTATCTTCGCCACTTTTGCCAACTTTGATGTTGCGGCTGCCTTGGCAGCATCCGCAGCCATGAAGCGCAGCATCTGCTGCTTCAGTTGCGCGTCCACCTCGTCGGCGATCGTCACAACCGCGGGAAGTACCGAATCGAACTTCAAATGGCTCTGGCTTTTGTGCAATGTCGTAAAAATGCTCACCTGGAGCAACCGAGATTCCTCCACCGCCATGGCCACCGTGTAGCCCTGTTTGGCGCGTAAATCTCCGTGGTGGGCCGCCGCCTGCGAAATCTCAGCCTTGGTTTCGTCGTCCAAACGTAACCGCACAATGACGTCACGTAGAAGCTGAGGGAGATGGCCTGTGCGGTCCTCAAAACTCAAAGGAATAGCAGTTAAGTCGGGCTCCCTGTCGACCCGCGCGAGCCATTCCTGAATTACAGCATTGAGGTCACGTTCGAGAATATCCGCCACGGTCTCAATAATGACGGGCCCGGCACTTCCGCCGGCCACTGGCGCAGGTTTTGTGGACTTAGCCATGAGGCCTCCTTGTACTCACAATCTGGTTCATGAGCCTTCTTTAATGCTAGCAATCGCGTGGCGACGTGTCTGTTCAAGAGTGATCACCCCCACCCAGGCCACGGGACGACGTGCTTGCTCATTCGCGGAACGATTTGTATCGTTCATATTCCAAGAAAGGTAACGGTTAGGGCGGCAGAGTTTGGAAGGCCAAGTGCCGACAATCAATCGTGCCCTTCCCGGATCGTCGTAGCAAAGATCGAAGCTGGATAATTGATTTTCGCCAGCAACGCATGGCTAACTCGCACCCTGCCCACAGGCTTGACGCTGTTCCCGTCCTTCTTACGCATTTATTCTTCAAAACACAGTAAGTCTTCCGCGCATTCACAACTCGTGATGAAGATTGACAAGAAGTCAATGCATGAAGTGCTTCACCGAGAACACACATTTCCCGATATGTTCGTGGGATACTTGTTGGCACATTTTGGAAAGGAAGGTAAGCAGCAGGCTGTGATCCCCAAGATGAGTCAGGAGACCCTAGCGGAAATGATCGGTACGACGCGGTCGCGCGTCAGTTTTTTCATGAACAGGTTCCGAAAGTTTAGGCGTCATCGACTACTCCGGCGGAAGCGGCTTGCAGGTTCACAGTGCTCTTCTCAACATCATTCTCCACGACTAGAACCTCGTTCCCCCAAAAGAAGAAGTCTACTCTCTCACCGACGCATCATCGGTCCGCGGCCATTCCGCGACGGAGGCTCCGTCTTAAGTCTCAGGCCACAAATAAGCACTGGCCCTCGTGGGATATCGGATGGCGGGGGTTGCCTCAGTGGAAGACCCCCAACATGTAGGCCACGAGGAGGATCAACAATATAGTTCCCAGTCCTATGCCCGCACCGCCGCCATAGCCCCAGCGGCTGTGGCCGTAGTAGCCCCCACCACCCCCTAAAACCAACACCAAAAGGATAATCAGTATCAACATGTGGATATTTCCTTCCTCTGAACGTTAAACCGAAAATAGTAGCGCGGATGAAGTCGTTACTTTCTGCCCGGCAGGCGGAGCACGATGCGGCCCACGAGAGCCACTGTGCCGCGCTCGACTACTTCTCGAACACCTTCTCAATCTGGCCGACTTTTTTTTGAACTTTGCCGGCGAGCTTTTCGTTTTGGCCTTCGGCAGTCAGATTGGGGTTATTGGTGACCTGGCCCGCCTTTTCTCTGACGGCACCCTTCGCCTCATGAATATTGCCTTTTATTTCATCCTTCGTGCTCTGGTCCATTTGGTTTCTCCTTGTCGGTCCGTGGCTAAGTGCGTACATCCTCAATGTCGAGGGTTGCGAAATGCTGATCTACTTCCGAGCGCTGGTTTTTCGTTTTGATCGGTGCGAAGTCAAGGACCACACGTGAGGGTACGTCGCCGCGTTCAAGCCGGCCGAAAATCTGGTTGATGGAAGACAGGGGCTGCAGCTCGATATCGGCCTTGACCTTGCCTCCGACAGCAAAGGCCAGGGCTTCCGCCATATCCTGGCGGGTGCCGACGAAGGAACCACGGATGGTGATGCAATTCGCCACCACATCGAAGAGCGGAACCGGGAATTCGCCAGGCGGCAGTCCGACCAAGACGCAAATGCCCCGCTTCCGGGTCATGCCAACCCCCTGTTTGAATGCGATGAGCGAAGGCGCGGTAATCAGAACACCATGAGCTCCGCCGCCAGTCGCCTTCTTGACGGCGACTGCCGGATCTCCAGTCTTGGCGTTGATCACGAAATCGGCACCAAGGCGCGTGGCATGGGCGAGCTTGCCGTCGTCGATATCGATTGCGCAGACGAGTAGTCCCATGGCCTTCGCATATTGAATGGCCAGGTGACCGAGTCCGCCGGCGCCCGAAATGGCGATCCATTCGCCGGGCCGTGCCTCAGTCTCTTTGATCCCCTTGTACGTCGTGATTCCAGCGCAAATCAAGGGCGCGGCATCCCCAGCCGTGAGGCCGGTAGGAATATGAGCAACATAATTCGGGTCGGCGAGGAGGTATTCGGCAAAGCCGCCGTTCCTGGTGTAGCCCCCGAACTGCGCCTGAGCGCAAACCGTTTCACAGCCAGTCAAGCAGTATTCGCAGTGACCACATGCCGAATAGAGCCAAGGCACTCCGACCCGGTCGCCCTCCTTCACCATGGTCACGCTCGATCCAACGGCAGTGACCAGACCGATCGCCTCATGGCCAGGTATGAACGGGAGGGTGGGCTTCACCGGCCAGTCGCCGTGGGCCGCATGGAGGTCGGTGTGGCATACTCCGCAAGCTTCAGTCTTGACTAGGATTTGGCCTGCGCCGGGAGATGGAACGTCCCATTCCAGGAGCTCCAAGGGTTTCCCGAATTGCTGAACAACCGCCGCGTGCATCTTGAGGGGCACGGATATCTCCTCTTTGAAACTCTTTGATCCTTAGGAGTTTGAGCTTAACAACAGACCTCTCGTTCTTCTGAGCAAGAGTGCTCACTCTCGCGCGGCGCGTCCGGTATATGCTCCGACGATGCGGTTCCATGGATCACAACGGAAGCCCTCGCCCATGGCGCTCGAGAGATGCCCATTGGGGGACCAATCTTCCATGAGGTCGAATCGGATCAAGACTGGGGAGAAGTAAGGTGGGACGCCATCACGAACTACATAGAGTCAATTCAGCGGAAATAGGGGGCGTCTGATCTTGCTTGGTGGTAGTGGTCACGACGCCTAAGAGGCGACCTCGAACCACCCGAAGCAGTGCTCCGGCCGAGCAGTGGAAGGAACCGTCGGTAAAACTGACGAGGGTCGCTTCATCGAGTTTGTCGTCCGTACCGACCCTGACGATTCCTGAATCAGCAAGCATTCACAACCGTCGGAGGATCTCGGGCTACATGTCTGCCGATGTCCTTGACGAGGGGTTCTGTGAGGAACATGCCAGAGACTCTGGGTGAGCAAACACGGACCGCGCCGCAGAAATCGGCGAAAGCGGGAACGAAGTCGGGTTTGGAAAAATTGTTCGTCCCTGACTCCGTGGCAGTGATCGGCGCGACCGAACGGCCCGGTACTGTGGGCAGAACGGTGCTTTCGAATCTGCTTGAAAGCCCTTTTCGCTCGAAAGTATATGCCGTCAATCCCAGCCATTCGGAGGTTCTCGGACTTAAGGCTTACGATAGCATTCGCCACGTTCCCAAGCAGGTGGACCTTGCCGTCGTGGTCACGCCGGCACTCACAGTTGCGCATGTCATTGGCGAGTGCGTCGACGCAGGGGTAAAGGCGGCGGTCGTGATCTCCGCGGGATTTCGAGAGCGAGGTCCAGAAGGCGCGGCGCTAGAACAACAGATTCAACAACAAGTGCACCGCGGCACAATGCGACTGATCGGTCCCAACTGTCTCGGCATCATGAATCCGGCGATTGGCCTCAATGCCACATTCGCCAAAGGCATGCCAAGGGCGGGCAATGTTGCGTTCCTCAGCCAGAGCGGTGCACTGCTGACAGCAATTCTGGACTGGAGTCAACGCGAAGAGGTGGGATTCAGCGCGATCGTTTCGACCGGCTCAATGTTGGACGTGGGCTGGGGCGACTTGATCGATTATTTCGGCAATGATCCGCATACCCATAGCATCCTGGTCTACATGGAGTCGGTGGGGGATGCCCACTCGTTTCTTTCCGCCGCCCGGGAAGTATCCCTCAGCAAACCCATTATCGTGATCAAGGCTGGCCGCTCCGAGGCCGCTTCTAAGGCCGCGGCGTCGCACACGGGCGCGCTCACGGGAAGCGACGAAGTTCTGGATGCGGCATTTCGACGCTGCGGTGTGCTCAGAGTCTACAACATTGCCGACCTCTTCTATATGGCGGAAACTCTTAGCAAGCAGCCTCTACCCAGAGGCCCACGGCTCACGATTGTAACCAATGCCGGCGGCCCCGCGGTTCTCGCGACCGATGCACTGGTTGCCAATGGCGGTCAGCTGGCTACGCTCTCCGAGGAGAGCTTGCGGAGTTTGGATGAATTTCTTCCCCGGCATTGGAGCCACAACAATCCGATTGATATTCTGGGCGACGCCGATTCCGAGCGCTATGCGAAAGCACTCGAAATCGCAGCGAAAGATCCCAACAGCGATGGTCTGCTCGTGATCCTGGCGCCGCAAGGAATGACCGACCCATTCGCAGTCGCTGAACGTCTGCAACCCTATGCCCAAGCCTCTGGAAGGCCTCTGCTCGCCAGTTGGATGGGCGGGATCAGCGTTTCCTCAGGAGAGAACGTTCTCAACAGCGCGGGCATTCCGACCTTTTCCTTTCCCGACACCGCCGCCCGCGCATTCACTTACATGTGGCGCTATCGCTATAACCTGCACGGTCTCTACGAAACTCCGGCGCTTGTGGAATCTCTGGTACCCGAGGGCGCCTCTCGGCGCCGCGCGGCAGAGGTCACCGATAAGGCCCGGAGCCGAGGGCGGGTGCTCCTCACAGAACTCGAATCGAAACAAATCCTGTCGTATTACGGAATTCCTACGGTCGAAACCCGAGCCGCTGAGAACGAAGACCAAGCCGCGAAACACGCATCGGAGATTGGCTATCCCGTCGTGCTGAAGGTGTTCTCCGAGACGATCACGCACAAGACCGAGGTCGGCGGCGTCCGGTTGAATTTGCAAGATGAGCAGGCGGTACGATCCGCTTTTCGCGGGATAAAGTCTTCCGTCACAGAAAAAGCCGGTCTTGGACAGTTCTTGGGTGTTACCGTCCAACCGATGGTGCGGATCGAAGGCTACGAATTGATCCTCGGGAGCAGCATGGATCCCCAGTTTGGGCCGGTGATCCTGTTTGGTTCCGGCGGCCAATTGGTCGAGGTCTATCGAGACCATGCGGTAGCCCTTCCGCCGCTGAACCGTACGCTGGCCCAGAGATTGATGGAACAAACTCACATTTTCAGGGCGCTGAAAGGGGTTCGCGGCCGTCCGCCGGTTGATTTGGTTGCTCTTGAAAATCTTTTGGTCCGTTTCAGCCAGTTGGTGGTGGAACAGCCTTGGATCGCAGAAATTGACTTGAATCCTCTGCTCGCCTCATCGGAAGGTTTGTTGGCTCTGGATGCGAGGGTCCTTTTACATGACCCGAGTTTGCGTCCAGATCAACTGCCGAAGCCGGCCATCCGTCCTTATCCATCGCAATACATTTCACAATTCACCATGAAGGAGGGAGCGGAGGTCACGCTCCGGCCGATCCGCCCCGAAGACGAACCGCTGATGAGCAAGTTCCATGAGACGCTTTCTGACGGTAGTGTCTATATGCGATACTTTTCCTCGCTGAGCCTAAGCTCGCGCGTGGCGCACGAGCGTCTGGTTCGCGTTTGTTTCGTGGACTA
>Ga0210393_10003940_pt1 | contig 11815 bp, 9 predicted proteins | sample IncBWC27OmetaG_FD_160068 | JGI IMG/M metagenome (GOLD analysis project Ga0210393, IMG submission 160068) | Forest soil microbial communities from Barre Woods Harvard Forest LTER site, Petersham, Massachusetts, United States - Inc-BW-C-27-O ... | reverse complement strand
ATGAAGTTCTAAAACAGCGCGTTACCCTTTTGGATATAGCCGCCGACGCCGGCGTTTCCCGGGCGACAGTTTCCCTGGTCATTCGCAACGTGCCGTCGGTGGCCGATTCTACACGGAAACGCGTCCAACGATCTATCAAGCGGCTCGGCTATGTTTATCATCGAGGCGCCGCCAGCTTGCGGATGCAACAGTCGCATGCCATTGGACTGATCGTCTCCGATATCACCAACCCGTTCTTTGCCGAAGTCATTGTGGCAATCGAGGAGCGGCTCGCGACCGCACGCCTGGTGACTCTCCTCGGAAACACCTCCGAGGATCACGCCAAAGAAGAACGGTTGCTAAAGACCATGAGGGAATTTCCCGCAGACGGGATCTTGATTTGTCCGGCGATCAGCCGGGGCACCTCGACCGGAACCCCGAATTTCGCAGGTCACCTTCCGGCTGTCGCTTTCGCCAGGCGCGCAGACGGGCTCGATTACGCAGGCGTCGATAACGCTCAAGGTTCGCAACTTGCGATAGAACATCTTTGTCAACTAGGCAACCGTCGAATCGCGTTTATCGGCGGTGATCCGGAAGTCTCAACGGGACATGAGCGAATTGAAGGATACAAACGGGCATTGGTCCAATCGGGTCTTCCATTCGATCGGAGTCTGGTCGTTCCCGCACCTCCGACTCGCCGAGGCGGCTATGATAGCGTGCTCCAGCTTCTGCAAATGGAGAATCCCCCAACCGCGGCTCTCTGTTTCAATGACGTCGTCGCGCTCGGGGCCATCGAAGCTCTGCAGTACGCAGGCGTGCGAACGGGTAAAGAGTTCGGAGTGGTGGGGTTTAACAATGTGCCTGACGCGGCGCAAAGCATTCCAGGGTTGACGACCGTTGATACTTCCCCTCGGGAACTCGGTCAAACAGCCGCAGAACTGCTGCTCAAAAGAATTGAACAACGTGATTCACCGATCCGCACCGTGATCCTTCAACCTCGATTAATTGTCCGCCAGTCGTGCGGAACACGCTAAATCAAATATTTGCTAGTTATGGCGCGATCCAAGATAATCCCCCTGGAAAAAATTGGCCCCTTGATTACTGACGGAGCGGTTGTTACCGTCAGTTCCTCGAGTGGATTAGGATGTCCGGACGCCGCGTTGCGCGCTATCGGAAAACACTTTCTGGAAAACGGGCACCCACGCGAGTTGACCATGCTCCACCCGATCGCGGCGGGCGACATGTACGGCATTGCTGGAATCGATCATCTGGCGCATTCCGGCCTGCTGAAACGGGTCGTTGCCGGCTCGCTCCCGAGCGGTCCTTCGAATATGCCAAGTCCAAAGATCTGGCAGATGATTATCGACAACCAGGTCGAAGCGTACAACGTGCCGAGCGGCATCCTTTACCATCTGCATCGCGAATCGGCGGCCGGCCGCCCCGGGATTCTGACTAAGGTGGGGATGGACACCTTTGTCGATCCACGACGAAACGGTGCGCGGATGAACAGCTGCACCGTCGAGGAGATCGTTCGCGTCGTGAATTTTGAAGGCGACGAATGGTTGTTTTTCCCTTCAATCCCGCCCGACGTCGCCATCATCCGCGCGACGACCGCCGACGAACATGGCAATCTCACGATGGAACATGAAGGGGCTTACCTCGGGTCGCTGGATCAAGCTTTAGCAGCGCGCAACAATGGCGGGATCGTGATTGCCCAAGTCAAGCGATTGACGGCTTTCGGCACCCTGCGGCCGCAACAGGTCCGGGTACCCGGCGTCCTGGTGGATTATGTCGTCATCGATCCCGACCAACAGCAGACCACCCAGACCGCCTATAACCCGGCCATCAGCGGGGAGGTCTTTCGGCCCATGTGGGACTTCAAACCAATCGATTGGGGAGTGGATAAGATTATCGCAAGGCGCGCGGCCCTCGAACTATGCGAAGAGGACGTCGTTAACCTGGGCTTTGGCATTTGTGCACTGGTCCCTCGGATATTGCTGGAAGAAGGACTTCACGGCGAAGTGACGTGGGTGATCGAGCAGGGCGCCGTTGGCGGCATGCCGTTGCTCGGTTTTGCTTTTGGTTGCGCTTCAAACGCGGATGCTATCCTTGCGTCGCCCGATCAGTTCACTTTCTTCCAAGGAGCGGGTTTTGACAGCAGCTGTCTCTCTTTCCTCCAAGTCGATCAGTACGGGAACGTGAATGTTTCTCGACTGGCTCTCCGTCCGCACGTGACGGCAGGCTGCGGCGGATTCGTCGACATCACTGCCACCGCCCGCGCGATCTCTTTTTGCGGGTACTTCACTGCGGGCGGCCTTGACCTGCGGGTGGAAAACAACCAGCTGCAGATTGCCAAAGAAGGCAAAAGCCAGAAATTTGTTCCGGAAGTCGAACATGTGACGTTCAGCGGCCGCAGAGCACAAAAGCTCAAGCAAAGGGTTTTGTACATCACTGAACGCTGTGTGCTTAGTCTTGAACCAGAAGGGTTGACGGTCATCGAAATCGCGCCCGGCATCGATCTAAGGCGCGACGTCCTTCTCCAGGCTGGTTTCCCCCTTCGGGTGAGCAAGAACCTCGCCGTGATGGATAAGCGGATCTTCCAGCCAGAACCTTTCGGTCTGCAATTGAATTCCCGCCATTAAAGTTCCCAAGATGAAGGCTTACGATCTGGTGATCATTGGAACAGGGATGGGCGGCGGAACGCTGGCCTTCGCCTTGCGTGATTCGGGTCGCAAAATTCTCCTTTTGGAACGAGGGGACTATCTTCCATCCGAGCCGGAAAACTGGAGCGCGGAGGCAGTCTTTGGCCAAACGCGATACAAACCAAAGGAGCAATGGTTCGACGAGGACGGCAAACCTTTTTTTCCTGGAGTCCATTACTTTGTCGGCGGAAACACCAAGGTCTACGGAGCGGCTCTTCCCAGATTGAGAAAAGAGGATTTCTCGAACGTTGAACATGAGGAAGGTGTTTCCCCGGCGTGGCCAGTCAGTTACGAGGAGTTTGAGCCTTACTATTGTCGCGCGGAACAGATGCTTTCGGTGCACGGCGAAACCGGAATTGACCCCACGGAACCGCCGCGCTCAGCGCCGTTCCCGTTTCCTGCGGTGCCTCACGAGCCCTATGTCGAGGATCTCAAAACACGCTTGGAACGACAAAACCTGCATCCTTATTTTCTGCCGCTAGGAATCGATTTGCGACAGGGCGGAAAATGCATCCGCTGCCAGACCTGCGACGGGTTCCCTTGCAAGGTGCACGCTAAGTCTGAGGCAGATGTTTCTTGCGTACGCCCTGCGCTCGAATCGGGCAATATTGAACTAATGACTCGAACTCTTGCTCGCCGTCTGATTATCGATGGTTCCGGCAGAAAAATAACCGAGGTCGAGATTGAACGTGACGGCGAAACGCTTCGCGTAAGCGCCGAAACATTTGTCGTTTCGTGCGGCGCGGTTAACTCCTCCGCCCTCCTGATGCGCTCCGCGTCTTCATCTCATCCGAACGGACTCGCAAATTCTTCTGGATTGGTCGGCCGGAATTACATGGTTCACAATAACACCGCCTTGATGGCGATTGACCCGCTCCGTGTCAATCCAACCACGTTCCAAAAGACGATGGCCATTAACGATTTCTATTTTCGGGGTGAAGAGGGTCATCGATATCCTCTGGGGAATCTGCAACTCCTTGGGAAGCTGCAGGCTGGCATGCTCACGGCAAATCAACGCTGGGTACCAAAGCCCGTGCTGCGCGCGTTCGCCAGGCGCAGCGTCGATTGGTGGGTAATGTCCGAAGATCTCCCCGACCCGGAAAGCCGAGTGACTCTTGGCGCAACCGGAAGGATCGAGGTTCGCTACCGTCCGACCAATCTCCTCGCGCACAACCGGCTGATTCAAGCGGGCACCCGGATGTTAAAGAGAGCAGGTTTCCCCATTGTTCTTATCCAGCGCATGGGCATCGAAACCAACTCCCATCAGTGCGGCACCATGAGGTTCGGGACTGACCCGACAAAATCGGTGCTTGACCCTGTTTCCCGTAGCCATGACGTGCCGAACCTTTATGTCGTCGACAGTTCATTCTTCCCATCTTCGTCCGCCGTGAATCCAGCGCTGACAATCGCTTCCCAGGCGCTGCGTGTTGCCGATCACCTCGAAGGCCGCCTGTTAACTCGCCCCCAAAACTGAAGGCAATACCCAGGACACTGAATCAATTGTCGACAGCTTCTATGAATTCGACTCCCCCATCCCATGGATACCGACCCCTTCCGGGTGATCATGCCTTTACGGCACTCAACCTTGCGGAAGCCGCAACGCTCGATGCTTTTTTCGAGCAACTCTTCCCGGCCGACGAAAACGGGCCGGGCGCATCCTCGATTAGAGTCATCCAGTATCTTGACCGGGCCTTGAGCGGGCCATATGCGCAGCATCTGGAGAACTATCGGCTTGGCATTGATGCCTTGGATGCCGAATCCGTAGATCGCTTCGGCAAACCGTTCCTACAAGTGGGTTCCGTTCAGCAGCAAGAGCTCATTGCAGCGCTCGAGCAAGGTTTAGCGGCCAGTTTCCGCGCCATCGAAGGAAAAACATTCTTCGAACTGGCGCGAACCCACCTTCAGGAGGGCCTGTTTGCCGACCCGATCTACGGCGGCAATCGCAACAAGGGCGGCTGGCGATTTTTAGGTCATCCTGGCATTTGGATGGAAAACAGCGCCGAAGAAAGCCTCTCCGAGAAGCCAGCGGATAAAGGAGGCGTGATTCGATCCCTGGCTGACCTCAAGCTTTCAAGCGCTGAAAAGCGGGCTATTCCTGGTTACGATCCTCAGCGCGGAACTTCTTCTCCGGCTTCCGAGGTCGATATCCTGCTCATCGGAGCGGGCACCGTAGGCTCAGTCGTCGCGCCGATTTTCGCGAAGGCAGGCCTGAAAGTCGTTGCGCTCGAACCCGGCCCATTTCGGACCCAGGCGGATTATCTGCCTGATGAACTTGGCGCGACCTACTATTGCCGCGCCACGATGGGTGCCAAGTTCTTGAGCGAGGTACCCCGTTGGCGGCGCAACGAGGGCGAACCGACGCGGGAAGCAACATTTTCTCTGGGTCGTATGATGAACAGCGTGGGAGGCTCCGTCATCCATTATGGCGGTTGGTTACGGCGATTTCATCCGCACCATTTCAAAATGTTGAGCTACGTCGACGGTCGGTGGGGACTCTCCGTGCTGCCGCCCGGATGCACGTTAGCTGACTGGCCCCTCACCTACCAAGATCTCGAACCGTACTACACTCTTCTGGAGCACGAAATAGGGGTAGCAGGCGACGAATCCAACCCGTTCATTCAGAGGAGCAAACCATTGCCGATGCCGCCCATGCGTCCGTTCCGCCTGGGCGAATTGTACAGAGAAGTCACGGAACGACTCGGTCTGCACCCGCATCCGGTCGCTGTCGGCGTCAATACGACGCCGTACCGCGGTCGCCCCGCTACCACCTATTGCGCATGGAGCAATGGATTCGGCTCCTTCAATGGCGATAAATGGGATCCTTCGCTCACGTCGATTCCGGAAGCGCTGGCGACCGGCAATCTTGATTTAAAAACGCATTGCCGGGTCATCCGGATCGGAACCGACGAGAACGGACACGCCAACGGGGCTGAATACTTGGATCCGCAAGGCTGCCGCCACTTCCAAAAAGCACGGACGGTGATCTTAAGCGCCTACACTTTCGAGAGTCTGCGGCTGCTTTTCCTTTCGGGCGATTCGAAGCATCGCCATGGGCTGGGAAATAATCGCGGTCAACTCGGCAAGCATTACATGACGAAAATGTTTGCCCACGTCGACGGCTTTTTCCCGGAGGTGAACTTCAATCGACACACCGGGCCGGCCGCACAAGGTTTGGTTCTGGACGACTTTTTCTCTTCCAGTTTTGACTCCTTCCAGCACGGCTTTATCGGCGGCGCCACCCTGGGTGCGGAACAACAGTTTTTACCAATCCAGATCAGTCGTGAAGCACTCCCGGCCGGCGTCCAGCGCTGGGGGAAATCCTACAAGGATCACCTCCGGCAGTGGCAGCATTTCGGCGTTGTTCGCATCCAACCAGACACCTTGTCCTACGATAACAACTTCGTGGACGTCGACCCGCACTATCGAGACCGGAGCGGGATTGGTCTCCCGGTCCTTCGAATCACGTATGACCTGCGAGAGAACGAACACCGGCTGGCCGATTGGATGGAATCGAAGTCGGAAGAAATACTGAGGGGCATGGGCGCAACCAGCACCTGGCGGGGTGACCGCTTTACCGGGGTGGGAAGCAGCCACGATTTTGGCGGAGCTCGAATGGGGGAAGACCCTGAAAAGAGCGTCGTCAACCCCGAGCTTGAGGTCCACGATACACTTGGGTTGTACGTCTATAGCGGAGCCACGTTTCCGAGCTGTCCGGGGATCAACCCCACTCTGAGTCTTCTCGCGCTCGTCTATCGTGCAGCGGAAAGACTGGTCAAGCGATTGACCACAGGAGAACACCGATGAGTCCAACCAACAAAGTAAAGTTCGAACTCGCTGGGGCGATTGCGCGCATCGTCCTGGATCGCCCTGAAAAACTTCACGCGCTCGATCCGGAGATGCTCACGGCGCTGGAGGACGTGATCAGCGCAGCGGAGCAGTCGCACGACGTTCGAGTCATCGTTCTTGAGTCTACCGGCCAAAAAGCATTTTGCGTAGGGGCCGATATCCTGGCCTGGACCGCGCTTTCGCCGCTTGAAATGTGGTCAGATTGGGTCCGCCGCGGTCACCGGATCTTCGAACGGCTCGAACGCGCACGACAGCCCGTGATTTGCGCGATCCAGGGTTTCGCCTTTGGGGGCGGCCTGGAATTGGCACTCGCCTGCGATCTCCGGATCGCCGCGGACTCGGCACGGTTCGCAATGCCCGAGGCGAAACTCGGCACGGTCCCGGGCTGGGGTGGAACCGGCCGTTTGCCGAAATTGATCGGCGGCGCTCGTGCTAAACAGATGATTTTCACCGGTGAACAAATAAGCGCTGAGACAGCCGAACGCTGGGGTTTGGTGAATGAGGTGGTTTCGGCCGTTACGCTGCGCGAATCGGTCATCACACTTGCGGAAAAAGTTTGCGCTAACGCACCGGTCGCAGTTCAGACAGCAAAGCAATTGATCGCCCACCCCTCGGCTGCGATCCTCGAATCGCTGGCCTCGGCTGCAAACGCCTTTACAGACGACGCCAAAGAGGGAATTGCTGCATTTCGCGAAAGACGTCCCCCTCAATTCAAAGGTCACTGAATCATGATTCCCAAAACACCCTTTCACTATGAGTTATGGATTAACGGCCAGGAGGTTCCTTCCGGATCCGGAAAGAGATTTGAGCGCCGGAGCCCGGCGCACGGCACGGTCGTTGGAGATTATGCGGAAGCCGGAGCCGCCGATGTCGACGCCGCGGTTCAAGCAGCCCGGGAAGCCTTTGATCGCGGACCATGGCCGCACTCTTCCGGCGCTGATCGGATGAAGTGCCTTTTAAAAGCGGCCGAACTCATTCGCCAACAAAAGGAAACGCTGGCATTGATCGAGACCCTTGAAAGCGACAAACCGATTTCCCAGGCACGGGATGAAGTGGATTGGGCGGCCGGACTCTGGGATTACGCCGCCACACTCTGCCGACACATTTACGGTGACAGTTATAATTCGCTGGGACCGTCCATGCTCGGCCTGGTCATCCGGGAGCCGATCGGTGTCGTGGGCATGATTACACCGTGGAATTTTCCGCTGTTAATCGTTAGCCAAAAACTCCCCTACGCGCTTGCCGCAGGCTGCACTTGCGTCATCAAACCGAGCGAGCTGACCTCCGGCACAACGCTCTGCCTCGGCAAGATCCTGGCGGAAGCAGGCGTTCCAGAGGGTGTCGTCAATATTGTCAGCGGTTACGGTGATCCGGTCGGAAGCCGGCTTAGTCTGCATCCGGAGGTCGACATGATGTCATTTACCGGATCGACCAATGTCGGCAAGGCGGTGATCAATGCCGCCCGGAATAATCTGAAAAAGGTCGAACTGGAATTGGGCGGCAAAAATCCGCAGATTATTTTCGCGGATGCCGACCTGGACGCGGCCCTGGATGCTGCCGTTTTCGGCATCTGCTTCAACATGGGAGAGTGCTGCAACAGCGGCAGCCGACTTTTGGTTCAACGCCCTGTTGCCGAGGAGTTTGTCAGCAAAGTCGTCGCCTTGGCGCGAGAGGTGCCCGTCGGGGATCCGCTGGACGAAAAGACGAAAGTGGGCGCGATCGCCAGCGAGCAGCAATTCAACAAGATCATGGGCTACATCGATCAAGGTCGCCGCGCCGGAGCGCGGCTTCAATTGGGCGGCGAGCCGCTCCAGATCCCGAATGGACGCTTCATCGCAACCACAGTCTTTGATGAAGTTCATCCTGACATGGCGATCGCGAGGGAGGAGATTTTCGGTCCGGTTCTCTCCATCCTGACGTTCGATACCGCGGAGGAAGCGATTGAAATCGCCAACAGCACAAATTACGGCTTATCGAGCGGGGTCTGGACGCGCGACTTCGAGACGGCGCTGTCGGTGAGCCGACGCATTCGTGCGGGCACGATTTGGGTGAACACGTTCATGGACGGCTATCCCGAACTTCCCTTTGGCGGATATAAAGAAAGCGGGCAAGGCCGCGAACTCGGCCGGTTTGCGATCGAGGAATTTACCGAACTCAAAACGATCCAGTTGCATCTTGGTCCGAGGAGTTCGTGGTGGGCTCGGCAGCGATAAGACAGGAAATGATGAACAGAATTCCCGTACAATCCATTGTTAACGAAGCTCCGGTGGTCGCGATCGTGCGCCGGCCAAAGGTCGATCCGGTCCGTTGTATTGAACATCTCTTCCAGGCAGGTATCCGAATGGTCGAAATCACGATGGATACAGCGGGTGCCGTTGACATCCTGAAATCGCTCCAACCGCGCGTCCCCGCGAACGCACTTCTCGGCGCCGGCACGGTCACCGATGTCGCCCGCGCAGAAGCCGCCCTGGCAGCCGGTGCGACTTTTCTAGTCACGCCAAATTTGAATATGGAAGTCATCCGCACTGCGCGTGCCCAGGGAGTGCCGATCATGCCCGGTGCCATGACTCCGACCGAAATTTGGAACGCAGCGGCGGCCGGTGCCGACTACGTCAAAGTGTTTCCCGCCAGTGCATTGGGGCCCGGTTTTTTCCGCGAGATCCGAGGACCTTTCGCAGAGATCCCGCTGATGGCGACGGGTGGCGTTACCTTGGAAAATGCTCGTGATTTTATTCGTTTTGGCGTCGATGCCCTGGGAGTCGGCGGTGCCCTGATCCCCAAGTCCAACGACGAATTTGACCGGTGCGCAGAAATTGCTCAACGGCTCTTGGCAATCGTCCGTGAGGCTCGTGCGTCGCGATGAACCCCGCGTCCGCAACGCCGGGCTTTGACGTGGTGACTTTTGGCGAAACCATGATTCTTTTTGCGCCCGGGGAGCGCGAAAAACTGGAATTTGCTTCCGCCTACCACGCATCGATCGGGGGAGCTGAGTCGAACTGCGCCATCGGCCTGGCGAGACTCGGACATTCCGTATGCTGGGTCAGCCGCCTTGGTGCCGATCCTTTTGGTTCCCGAGTGCTGAAGACACTGCGGGGCGAATGCGTTGACGTCAGCCGCGTGGAAGTCTCCGCGAATGAACCTACGGGCATTATGTTCAAGGAACCGGCGCCGGGTAACAGCTCTCGCGTCTTCTACTACCGACGCAATTCCGCTGCGGCTGCGTTGCGAGGCGAATCCTTTGAGTCCCTGAAGACGAAGTACCTGTTTGTCACCGGAATTACTCCGGCATTGAGTGATTCGAATCGCACGCTGACCTTTGAATTGGTAGACCGCTTCAAAGCGGCCGGCGCCAAGGTGGTGTTTGATCCCAATATGCGCTTCCGGCTCTGGAGCGCTGACCAGGCGCGAAGCGTCTTTCTGGACCTCGCCAAAAAATGCGACATTCTTATCCCCAGCCTGGCGGAGGCCGAAATTCTCACCGGATTCACAGAGCACGAGCACGACTCCATGCTGGATGAACTGCGTAGCCTGGGACCCTCCCAGGTCGTCTTGAAAGCCGGTGACAAAGGGGCTTGGTACGCCGACCGCGAGAAACGCGGCTTTTGCCCCTGCTTCCCGGTGACGGAGATCGATCCCGTCGGCGCCGGAGACGCGTTTTGCGCCGGGCTCATTTCCGGACTGCTAGACGGCTCTTCTCTTCCGGAAGCAGTCACTCGCGGCGCCGCGCTAGGCGCATTCTGCGTCTCGACCTTTGGTGATTACCACGGATTGCCGGATAGGGCTGCGCTCGAAGCGTTCACCGCAGGAAAACCATCTCACGGGCGATGAACACTCGACTGTCCTGTCACTAGCAAACAGGCGGCGCAGGCTATACTTTTTGCTTTGGAGCATATTAATCAATGCAGACACGGACAATCGCCCGCAGGATGCTGAAATCACCGGTGGAATCGGTGTCATCTACGGTTTAACTCTTCTTCGTTTTTCGGCCCAAATCAATGTGATTTCGTTGAGAGCTCCTTGGCGACGTCGATGCCGCGGGGCGTTAACTTAATCGAATCTGAGATAAGTCCTCGTTCTTTGAGTCGTCTCAGTGAGCGGCTTAACGAAGTTCGCGCTGCGTTTGCTTTCTCTCGTCCGACTGTCGAATTGTCTATGACGAGCCATTTATGTCCGAAGTCGTTCCTTTGCGTTCGAAGCGGAATCTTAAAGTAGTCTCGTAAAACATAGATTCGCAAAAGGTGAACCGGTGGCAGACAACTAATACGCCGATATTTGGTAGGCTCGTTCGATCCTGCTTTAATGATTTCGCAGTAAGCTTCGAGCAGAATCCACCGCTGTAATGGCGAAAGCCCTTCTTCAGAAAACCAGAGCATAAAAAGGATACCGGCTATGATTAGAATTGTTCAGTGATCACCGTCTGTCAAACCCGTGACGCGTTTATGATACTTGCCTCGGACTCGGCGCTGGCCTATCAACCCTCACTTTTGTCTGGCATGTTGCTGCGCTCCCCGATGCCAGGGCAGATCGTGAAGGAATGCCCCTTGGATTTCGACCTTGACCTTATTGTCTCCATCCGACTCTCCTTCGAACCAAAACTGCTCTTCTCCTTCCTCGCCTTCAAGATTCGCTGGAAATCCACGCGTGGAAAGGCCCCGGGTCTGTCCGTATTCCACCGCCTGAACACGCCAATTGGTATTTCGATGCTTTCGCGCTCGCTCGACGGTATCCTTTACCAACCGTTCGATGGAATAGATATGGCTTTGGTTAAATCCCCTAATCGAGTCGTTTTCGACCAGGGCAATGGCTTTAATTGATGTCTCATCGGTTCTAATATAAAAACTAAAGATACCATTTCGCATTTCTATAATTATCAGAATTGCAACGCGATAGCAAGATACAGCACAGCAGTATATATGCCATAATCTCTTACGGCGGGAGCGCCGGGTGACCGCATGGATCTGCGAGTTTCCGCCTTGGGATGCTGGCAGAACATCGGCTAAGAAACACGCGAGATTAATGTTTTTAAATAAAATGGCTCGCCCTGGGTGTCGATTGTTTCGTGGTTACCCTCTCCTCGATTGCGGGAGGGAAATCAGACCCGGGCGGCGGCACTAATTGGTAGGCACTGACGCTTACTCCCCAGCCTTCATCGAGGAAGCGGACTTTCCCGCACCTCCGGAAATCACGCATCGAAATCCAGTGTGAGAGGAGCCGGTATCGGGAGGCGTCCCTCGTCGTGCGCTGGATCGATAGCTCTCGCAATAGGATGGGTTGCAAAGAAACGAGCC
>Ga0210393_10003938_pt1 | contig 11816 bp, 8 predicted proteins | sample IncBWC27OmetaG_FD_160068 | JGI IMG/M metagenome (GOLD analysis project Ga0210393, IMG submission 160068) | Forest soil microbial communities from Barre Woods Harvard Forest LTER site, Petersham, Massachusetts, United States - Inc-BW-C-27-O ... | reverse complement strand
TTCCTCCTCGTCTGCACGCCAATCTTTCTCGCCGGCCTCGGCTACCTGCTGACTGTTCCGGAGCGATATACTGCACACGGGACCGTCATGGTTGGGTTCCGTCAACCAGAGCTGCTGACGCCCGAGCAGAGACACGATTCGATCCAGAGCGAGCCGGACATCGACGGCGCAACGACGCTCATGCATGCCCAGCCAGCCTTGAGGTTTGTGGTCAACGAACTCCACCTCCTCGACCGGCCTGAGTTTCGCGCCACGATGCGCCCGAGCAAGACGCTGATCAACCATCTGCGGCGTTCGGTCGCCTCGCTTCTGGGCCGGGCCAGTCCTATGCCGGGCAACATCGCGCCTTACGATCCAGTGGACGCGGCTGCCGACGAGCTGCGCAAGAACCTGAAAATCGAGCGAGTCGGACGAGCGGCGTTGCTGGATGTCTCGTACACCTCGCTCGATCCGGTGCTCGCAGCCGGCGTCGTCAACACGTTAGCCAGATTCACGTCCGAGGACGAAGGGTTTCTCTCGCGAATGACATTGGCCGAGCGCGCCGATTTCCAAATCGTCAAAACGTCCGTGTTCGTTGAAGCGGTGCCGCCGGAGGAGCCCACGTTCCCCAGTCCAATCCTGATCCTCGGCGCCACCGGTATCTGTGCACTCGCCGCGGGTTTTGGCGCGGTAATGCGTAAGGAGCTTCGGGCGCAGCAAACTGTGTTGAGCATAGACGAGGTAACCCGGCGGGGCCTGCGCTGTCTTGGGCTGATCCCGGAAGATCACAGCGTCGATCGCCGCAGCGGCGCCGGCGTCGCGTTGGTCGCGAGCGATCCGGCGCATGTATTCTGCGCCTCGGTGACATCGCTGCAAGCAGCCGTTTCCACCCTGCCGCGGTCGAGGAGCGAGGGCGGCAGGGTATTGCTGCTCACCTCCGCACTGCCGGCAGAGGGCAAGTCGACGACTGCAGCAGCCCTGGCCACTTCGATGGCGGCGTCCGGCAACCGGGTGCTGTTGCTCGATGCCGACCTCCGCTCCCCGACACTTCACCGCAGCTTCGATCTCGCGCCCGGCCCGGGCTTGGCCGAATGCGTCGGTTCGGAGGCATCGCTCGAGCCTGCGATTCGCAAGGACCTGACCACAGGCGTCCACGTCCTCGCCGCGGGAGACGCCCACGCGCGCACTCTGGGCGTGCTTGGCTCACCCCGTCTGCAAGCCCTGCTCGAGTTGTGGCGCATGCAATTCGACGCCATCCTGATCGACTCGCCTCCGATCCTGGTCGCCGGCGATGCGCGTATGTTGGCTCAGTTGTCCGACGACGTGATCGTCGTGGTCCGTTGGGGCTCGACCACCTGGAGCGCTCTGACGCACGCCGTTCGGGCGCTGGAGGAAAGCGGGGCGCATCTGGCAGGCGTGGCGGTGTCCCGCGTCGATGTTCGGCAGCTCTCAACTTACGATTATCCGGACGCTCAGATCTATGGTGCGGCCTACGGAGACCTCCATCATGATCGGCGGAATTGAGGTGGCGCTCATGTCCTTGCGAGTCTGTGCGCTCGCCGCGCTCGTACTGCTGCCGCTATCCTCGGCGCGCGCCGAGTATGTCCCGCACCGCGGGGACGTGCTGGATGTAGCGGTGCCGAGCGCACCTGCGTTGAACCGTCGGCTGATCGTGGACAGCGACGGGAACATCACCCTGCCATTCCTGGGCCCGGTCAAGGCAACGGAGACGCCGCTCTCCGAACTGGGGCGGCGCGTGCAGGCAGTGCTCGCGGCCAAGCAAGTGGCTCAGCGGGCCGACGTGATCGTATCCGTATCTGAATACGGCCCCATCTATGTCGATGGTGATGTGGCTCGGCCGGGCGAATATCGATATCGACCTGACATGACCGTACGAAGCGCAATCGCTTTGGCGGGTGGGATCGACCCATCCGGTGGCTTGAGGGGGCGTTTAACGGCCGCCCAGATCTCCGAAGCACAGAGCGACTACGGCGCAGCCGCGATCGAGCTGGCCAAGCAGGGCGCACGAGTCGCGCGGCTTAAAGCCGAGCTTTCCGGTGCGGACACGTTCGATGCCTCGGAGGTGACCGCCGGCCCGAGCGTAGACCGGAAGGTCCTGAACGAGATCACCTTGATCGAAGCTCGGCAGATGGAAGTCGATCGACAAATGAGACTGCACGAGCAAGCGCACCTGGAGCGCATGGTTGCTGCTGCGCGTGACGAGGCGGCGATGCTGGAGCAGGCCGAGGGTCAGCAGCGGGCGAGCTTCGAACAGGTCGTCAAGGGTGCGGCTCGATCGCGCGAGCTGCTGCAGAAGGGCTTGGATACCAACGTGCGCACCGAGGATTCGGAACGAGGCTTGGCGCAGGCACGGGCGCAGATCACCGACGTTCGGGTGCGCCTGGCCGAGGCGCGCAAGGAGGTCGAGGAGCGTGCGCGCCGGCTCGAGACGTTTGACGATGAACACCGGGCAAAGGTGCTAGACATGCTGGGGGACGCCGTCGCGGAAGCCGGGAAGGCTAGGTTTCGCCTCCAGTCGGCTCGGGAGCGCATGGCGGGCCGATCGGACGGGGATGCCGAGCCGGAGGTGGTCGTTCGGCGTGTCGCGAACGGGGCAACCGTTCGACTTCGGGGTGATCCCGACATGACTCTGCAATCGGGTGATAGCATGGAGGTCCTTACGCCTAGCTCCAGTTCGGACACAGCTGCCTTGGCCACGCAGAGCTCCGTCGCTCGGTGAGCGGCAGAGTTCGTCAGGCGCGCGTGCGCAACTGCCACTGCGAACAAGTAGCGGGCCGAAACCCGGCGAGATTGGACTACGAGGTGACGATGATTTCATCAGCGGACACATTCCCGAACGGGTCACCGTCGAAAAAGACGATGCGCAGCAGGTGGCGGTTTTCGTGGATTCTGCTTGTGGTCCTTGCCTTATCGGCACCTGCCCGGGCTGAGACGGTAACGGCAGCGAGCCGGCTTCCCTCGGGACTGGGGGTGCACGTCCAGGTCTGGCACACCCAGGCCGCTGACCTTGAACGCATCAAGGCCTTCGGCTTCCAATTTCTCCGTTGGGGAATGTCGTGGGAAGCGATCGAGAAGAGTCCCGGTGAGTACGACTGGAGTGAGCCGGACGCGTTCTTCGAAAAGATCAGGCGCGCGGGCCTCCCCTCCATTGTGGTCCTGGGGACCGGTAATCCTCTCTACGGCCGCTGGTTGCAGTTGCCGCGCGAACCAGGCGTCCGGGAAACGAGGGTCGCGGCACCGCCGGAAAGCAACGCCGCGATGACGGCCTTCAGTCGCTTTGCTGCTGCGGCAGCGAAGCGCTACGCCTACCATCCAGTCACCTGGGAGATCTGGAACGAGCCGGACTTACCGATTTTTTGGCCGCCGCGGCCTCACCCCGACAGCTATGCTCAGCTCGTGAGCCTGACCTGCAGCGCTATCAAGACGGCCGTGCCCAACGCGACAGTGCTCGCGCCGTCCACGGCGGCGCAGCCGATTAGCGCGCCCGGATTCTACAGAGCGATTGCGGAATCGGAAGCTTCAGGCTGCCTCGATGGTCTGAGCATGCACAGCTATCGCATGCAAGGCGGAAAGGAGCCGGATCCGGAAAGTGTGCAAGCCGACAACGTGGCCAGCCGCGCGCTTCTCGAGCGCATATCTCCGCGGTGGGCCGCCGTCCCCGTGCTTTGCACCGAGTGGGGCTATCCGAGCTCGGTAGTTGGCCCGAAAACCCAATCCGCCTATCTCGTGCGGGCGTATCTCGCGAACCTCGCCAGCGGCGTGACAGCCACGATCTGGTACGAGTGGAAGGATTCGCGGGACGAAGTCGCCAATCCAGAATCGCACTTCGGTCTTCAAACGAACGAGGGAGCCTTCAAGACCGAGCCGGACCAGGGACTAATTCACAAATTGCTTGCGATGAGGTTCATTCGACGGCTCGAGTCCGGTAATCCTCTGGTCCAAGCGCTCCTGTTCGACGAGGGAGGTAGCGATCACGTTGTCGCTTGGGTCAGATCAGACGACCCTGATCTGACCGTTCACGCTTTCATGGGAGGGAAACCAATTGTCCTCAGCAACTCTCCAACCATCTGGACGGGAGACCGGATCGAGGTAAGCGATAATGCTCGATAGGCTAATTGCCCTTTTCTTTGCGTTGGGTGTAATTGCGATTCCCTTTGACGCGATTGCTGGCGTGAGCGCGCTCGGAGAATTGAGTAACGAGGGCTCTTTCTATTTTTTCGCTGCGGGGATCGGGTTATTCGGCTGCAAAGTCGCGGGCGCGCACTTCGCCAGCCTCGTTCCCGCTACAACAGGAGGACGGGATCTCTGGCGCATTGGAGCCCTTATTCTGGTCGCGATCCTCATTTCCGCTCTCTGGAATGCTCCCGACATCGGCGCGGGGAGGTTTCACGACCGCAGCGGTTCGCTCAAATTTGCGACCTCGGCAGCTGTCCTTGTTTATGGGCTGGCGCTCGCGTCTATAACATGCGCAACTCTTCCTACAAGATGGTATACCTGCCTCGTTTTACCCGTCTGCATCAGTGCGATCTTATGCATTGGCTTTGGTTCACTGGAAGCTCTCACTCGGGCCGGAATCAATGTTCCGTTATATAGCACTCTGAACACGTCGCTTCACGCGGGCTCCGATGGGTTCTTGCGGCAGTGGTTCGATACAAAGCTGGTCGAGGGGTGGGATAAGCGCCTTCGAACGGTCTCCTTCGAGCCACCGGCGTTTGGCAACTTTGCCGGGCTGGCGTGGCCTTGGCTTCTCTACGCCGTTGCCATAACAAAACGCCTGGGGAGGGTGCTTCATGTTATGCTGCTCGTGGCATTCAGCATTTTGATTATGGGTGCGGAGGCTCGAACGGGATGGCTGCTCCTGGGCGCCAATCTACTTTCCTTTGGGCTACTGAAAGTGCTTTTTCTTCCTCTCAACCGCCGCGTAAACAAACCCGTAGCCTGGATCGCAGGCGCAGTTGTTCTGCTCACCATCGCGTCAGTCATCGTATTCTATGCGGCTAACCTCGATTCTGTCGTGCGAGTTGTAGTCGGGGGAAATTCCGTTTCCGATTTGTCGCGCCTGGCTTACCAATTCACAGCCGTCAGTATTTTTGCTTCTAGCCCAATCTTGGGAGCGGGATTGGGCCAGTTCGCGTTCAAGGCAGCCTTTTATATGCCTGCTTGGGGCTTTCTCAGCCCGGAGATCCGGCTCTCGCTCAGTGGTGGTGAAGCGCCCTGGCCGAACACCTACTCGCTGTACGCTAGGCTCGCCGCGGAGCTTGGATTGATAGGGCTTTTGGGGTGGCTGGCGATTTGGGTTACGCTGATATTGTCGGTGTACCGTGCCGCTCTGATTTACGCTGGCTTTGGTCGGTCTGTGCCACCGATGGCATATCCCATTATCATGAGCTGCGTCGCTATTCTCGTTACAGGCGTCACGACTGATACGTTCCGTATTCCGATGATTTGGATCACCTTGGGCGCGGGTGTCTGTTTCAGCGCACGTGCCAAACAACTCTTTCGTGCACGCCTACTAAGGCGCCAGTGTAGGCCGAAAGCCCAGCTCGAAAACTGGCGTGAAAGGGTGGCCTGAAGAAGCAGCAAAGATCGGCGTTGGTGCACTTGGTCGGTCCAGGGATGGTAGGGTGCTCTTCCCTCTCTGGTTCTGATTGCCCAATGCCCCATAAACACAACGCCGGCCGCCGCCACCACATACCGAAGATGTCGTTCATGGTGCGGAACTGGCCGGCCTACGAGGCGGGGCTGCGGCGACGGGGCAGCCTTACCTTGTGGATCGAGGACGCAGCGCTGGAATGCTGGCAGACCATGGGACCCAGCGGACAGGCTCGGTATACGAACGCGGCGATCCAGACCAGCCTGATGTTGCGCGCGGCGTTCAAGCTGGCGTTGCGGCAGATCGAGGGCCTGGTGACGTCGGTGCTGTCGTTGATGGGCCTGACGATCTCAGCGCCGGATCACACCACGGTCAGCCGTCGCGCGGTGACGTTGCCGGTCATCCAGGCGACGTCAGTGCCACATGGCCCGCTGCACGTATTGATCGACAGCACCGGCCTGCAAGTCTACGGAGCCGGCCAGTGGCTGGAGGCGAAGCATGGCGCGAAGTCTCGCCGGACATGGCGCAAGCTGCATCTGGCGGTGGACGCGGCGAACGGCATGGTCGTGGCGCAGACACTGACGGACCAGGATGCGGATGATCCGTCCCAAGTCGGCCCGCTACTCGATCAGATTAACGATCCGATTATCCAGGTGACGGCCGATGGCGCGTATGACGGCGCGCCCACCTACCAGACAATCGCCGCGCACGGCGATGAGATCGAGGTGGTGATCCCACCGCGCTCGACGGCCGTACCAGGCGGAGAGCCGGGTCCGCCGACACAGCGTGATCGCCATTTGGCGATGATTGCAGAACAAGGCCGCCTGGCCTGGCAAATTGCGACGGACTATGGCCAGCGGTCCTTGGTAGAAACGACAATGGGCCGCTACAAGACCCTGATCGGGCCCCGGTTGCGCGGCCGCGGCTTCGCTGCCCAACAAACTGAGGCTGCCATCGGTGTGGCTGTGCTGAACCGGATGTTGGCGGCCGGACGCCCGGATTCCGTCCGTCGCCGACCGGTCATCGCATAGCAGCTTGGGATTGGGAGTCATCTCGCCCGGACCGGCCAAGTGCACCAACGCCCTGAGACAGCGCTTTTGGCCTGACATATCCTGAATTTGGCCTGACAAAACATACGCTCGCCTCACCTTTGTGTTAAGCGCTTTCCGATCAGACTGCATCGTATCCCGCGGCGGCGAAATAGTTTCGGCTTGCGACTAGGTACGGCCCTATGCGATCCACACACAAGTTCAATCGGAGCAAGATCATTCGCATGCCTTCCATCCGATACGGCGCTAGCGATCTCTTGAGCACCGGCCGGCGGTTGCTGAGTAAGTCGCCGCTCGGGGTCTGGAAGCGATGGAGTGCCGCGCGGGCAGAGTCAGTTATCGACAGGCAAGGTTTCGGTATAGACACAGGAGGCGTGATCCGGTTGGACGAACTCGACTTTCAGAGTCCGCACAAGGTCTACGGCGTCACGTATGTCCCCTCGCCTGCCAGGATTTTTTCAGCGGCCATAAGGGCGCTGCCAAGCGACTTAACGAGTTTTGCTTTTGTAGACTTTGGTTGCGGCAAAGGCCGAGCCATGTTGAGAGCCGCGAAGTATGGCTTCAAGCGAATTGTTGGTTTGGACTTCTCGCCCGAGCTAATAGCAATAGGGCAGAAGAATCTGGAGATTTATAAGTCGAAATCCGGTGACGGTCGACTGACGATGCACGAAGGTGATGCTGCGCAGTTTGAAATACCTGACGAGTCGTGCGTACTATATTTCTTTAACCCCTTTGGCATCGAAGTCGCTTCGATCGTTTTCGAGCGCATAGCCGCGTCATGGAGAGCGAATCCTCGACCCATCTACGTCATTTGGTGTTTTGTGACTGAAGCGGTCCAGCCGATGTTTCGGGCGGTAGAGTTCGTTCCGCATGTCGGGCGTTTCGCCCCTGGGCCGCCTTGGATCGAGACGGGTTTTATCGTATTTCGCAGCCGGGATGTGCCGCCCGATTTTATGACAGCACTTGGCAAAAGCGTCTCTTCGCCTGAACTGCTTGCGGTTATCAAGAAGTATTCTCTTAGAAGAATTCAGCGATCGCCGTCCGGGGGATTGGGCTACGGTAGCACACTCAACGGGATGAATATCATTATTGATCAAGATTTGGTCGCTGCGATTCGGATATACGCACAGCCGCTGGACCGCTTAACTACGCCATACGAGCACGTCTGGCCGCTTGGTATACGCAAGACTATGTTTCGGAGTGAGGTACGCCAACTGCTTGGCGAGCCTGAGGTTGAAGGCCCGTTCTTTATCCGATACGAACGTCCTGAGTTTAGGGCCACCTTCGAGCTTCGCTTTGGTCCGACAGCGCGCCTTGAGAGCTTAGATATCATTGCGAGATCATGCTAAAATTGAAATATCTGAATAATTACAGGCTGAGAGGCTAATAATTTTGAGCGAATTCAAGGCGGTCTTGCTTCTTGCGATCAGCGACGATGCGGGCGCGAGCGACGTGCGCCGGTTTGATTGATGCCACGAGGGCGATGCTCATGCGCCGAGATTCGCCAACGGTTACTAGCAAGCTCTGCAATCGGGTCGGGGGCTGACTCGGGCGGAAACGGTCCATGGATCGCCGGGCCCGGCGATGACGGATCGGGATGGGTCAACCTACGAAGGCGATGGGGTCCGCGCGGATGGCTCAATTTCCGAGTTTTTCAACAGTATATGCGCACAACGGCCGTTGGCTGTCCGGGCGGGAAGCCTCAATTTCTCTTGTCACGGCGAGCGTCTCAGCCGAGCGGCCTCCGTGCTTCAGGGCGTTTCGGTTGCCCTTCGGAGCGCCGCCGGCGGCTCCATGCACCCGGCAGACGCTATGCCGCTTATGACTGACGTAAAACCCGCAACCCAACCCCCAGCTGACGGCTAGAGAAAACCGTCGGAGTCGACCGTCCAGCGGCGCTGAATTCAATAGGGTCGACGAGCCACTGTGACATGGTCTTTCGGGGACAACATTAGTCCGGCGATCCCGAGCCCGATGGCGACGCCGAGGTAGAGACCGCCGATTACATCTGACACGAAGTGATAATTCCCCCCGATCAGACCCACTACGACGACCGCGACAATCGCGGCCCAGACGACTCTCAGTTCAGGCCAGACCAGCCAAAGGATGGTCGCGGTCGTCGCGACGACGCTCGTGTGACCGGATGGAAAGGAGCCCAATCCGTCCCCGCCCTGAAACGGGAAAAACTCGTACACGCCGTCGCGAATCCAGGAAGGATTGTCTCCCAACCAGCTTTCTGGCCAGGTCCGTCCAAACGCCTCTTTGGCGATGCCGGTGATCGCGAGGGAGGCGAAAACCGACAGGCAAAGAGCTACCGCGATGCGGCCACGAATTCTTGGCCGCCAGCCGGCATAGGCCGCGATCGCCAGGATCGCGAAGGCCAAGGCACTGAGCGGTCGAAGCGCTTCGGATGGGCCCGCCATCAGGCCGAAGGGGCCGAATCTCAGCAAATGACCATGAAGGTTCGCCGCGAACCAGCCAAACTGCTGATACCCAAGGTGTTCGTGCATCCACGTAGCGACCGGTCTGTCGATCACCGCTACCGAAGCGGCGCACATCGCGGCGGCTCCAACGATCCAAAGCAGCGCTCCAAGAAGGTTTCGCCAAAGGGTCTCCCCTGCCTCCTGAGGTCGAGGCTTCGCCACAGGCGACCTCCCGACGACGTCCTCGAGCGATCCTAACTCCTTCGAGGTCATCAACGCTCCTCTCGAACCGATAATTCCAAATACTGTCTGTGCAACGCTTTCCTGTCCACTTTGCCATTTGAGTTGACAGGAATGCTTTCGACCGAAAGGACCTGCCTCGGGACCATATAGCTGGGCAGACGAGCCCTGCATGTCGAAATTATCTCCCTTTGAGCGCGATGCGAACCGCAAACGAACCCGACGACGCCTTCGGCGGCATCTTCTGCGGAAATCGGCCAAGCGACCGCCGCGACGTCAGAGCAGTCCGATGCAAATCGTAGCGCCTCCTCAACGTCGAGCAGCTCGACCCGATATCCATTGATCTTCAGTTGATGGTCGCGACGTCCGAGAAAAATCAACCCGTGGTCCCGGTCGGCGCGCACCGAGTCGCCGGTTCGGTACCAATGGTCGTAAGGATAACCCTCGATCCGCTGCGAGACGAACCGTTGGGCAGGCTCAGCCTCGTTATTGATATAACCCTTTGCGATCTGCGCGCCGCCAAGCCAGAGCTCGCCCACTTCGCCGAATTGAACAGGGTTCCCGGCGTCATTCAGCGCAACCGCCGCCGACTGCGAAAATGCGGAGCCGAGGGGCACCGTGGCAAGCCCGTCGTATGCGCCCGGACGAAACTCGTGGGCGGTAATCGCGATCGTCGCTTCGGTCGGCCCGTAGAGGTTGAGAATTCGTGAGTTCGGGGCGACGCGAAACCACTCCTCGGCGGTACTGGTGGGCAAGGCTTCGCCGCAGAACAAGCTTAAGCCTAACTGAGGAAGGGATCCATCTCCGAGTCGCTCCAATCGTTTGGCAACACTAACGACGGAGGGGACGGAAAACCAGCACTCAAGCTCATGCTTACGCGCAAATCCAACGGGATCGAGGGTCTCCTCATCTTCCATAATGTAAAGACAGCCCCCGCCGATCCAGGTGCGAAAAATGTCGTGAACAGACAAATCAAACGACAAATCGAAGAGCTGCGTGCACCTCGCTCCTGGAGCAATCACCGCAATTTCCGCTATTGCTTGCAGGTACGCGGCGAGGTTGGCTCGCGTGACAGCCACTCCCTTAGGCGTCCCGGTCGTGCCCGAAGTGAACATCACGTAGGCGACTTGGTCGTCCTTGACCGGGGTCTTCAGGACGATTTCACTCTGCTCGACCTCGGAATCTCCCCTTTCGCCTCCTTGACCGCGCCAGTCCGTTTGCGCGAGCTCAGCACTTAATTGCCGGCGACGCGCTTCGCTTTTCGCATCTGAGATGAATGTTCCGCAGCGCGCCGTCTCGGCCATGACCAGCTGTCGCTCGAGCGGGACCTTCATGTTCACCGGAACGTATGGGCGCCCAGCAAGGACGCAACCAAGAATTCCTTCATAGGCGGCAATTGACCGTTGAGCGAGAATGCCGACCGCTTGGTCAACGCCGAGCCGCGCGGCGAGCGATTCAGCAATGGCTGACGCCGATGTCCATACTTCGCCATACGCCCTCGTGCCGCCCGACTTCCACAGCGCCGGACGATCCCAGTGCTGGGTAAACGCGTATCGCAACATGGCAAGCAAGTCGGTTGGCTGACTACGTGCAGTCAATGTTCAACTCCAAGTTTTCGTGTCAACTATGCAACTCATCAAACTCGTAATACAAAAGATTCACCGAAACCCGCAAAGCTCAAATAGGCCGTTGGATATCTGCTCTTCCCAGAAGGGCTTGCGTAAGGATGCCAAGGTCTGGGCATGGTCAAAGCCTGCGCGTCGCACGATATTTTCCCTGAGTTGTCGCCACTGCCGTCCTCAAGCGTCCAATAGTATTCCCTTGGACTGCATGACGGTGTAAATCCTCGGAATTGTCGTCATGGATACGACCTCACCAGGACTAAGTTCGACTCCGAATTTCTCCTCTATGGCAAGCACAATGATCATATGAGAGGCAGAGTCCCATTCGGGAATGGAATTATACGCCAAGTCTTCCGAATACTGGTCGTCTCCGATTCCAAGCTCATTGACGAAAATCTCCCGGACCGCTCGTTTCATAAAATTACCTCTCTAGCGGTACCACCACCCGAGGATCCACCCGTTCAGATGGGATCACATCGACTCTGACTCCAAACTATGCAAAAGTTGAGCTTCAGATACAAGATATAGTATTACGAAGCCACAACGTGTACTGTGCCTCACCCAAAGAGAGAGTTGAAGTGCTTTCGGAGGCGTTGTGGCCTGTCCTACGTGGGGTTCCCCCGTCCGACACGGCAAGAATAACCCGGCCTCTCGGCCGGTTAGCCTAGCTGGCTGGTACCGTTCCCGCGCCGTTGCGGTTGCTTTAGGCCACCGCGCCGAACGACCGATAATCACCATCGTGCATTGTCAATATGCACCGCGTGCAGGCTGCTCGGCGCTGCGCCCGGGAAGGACATTTCTCAGACGCTCTCGCGCGCGGGTTCGTTGCGCGAGCGTCACCCCGCCTTCGCGTCCTCGTCATCGGCCGCCTCGGGCTGATGCCGCCCGT
>Ga0210393_10003933_pt1 | contig 11830 bp, 13 predicted proteins | sample IncBWC27OmetaG_FD_160068 | JGI IMG/M metagenome (GOLD analysis project Ga0210393, IMG submission 160068) | Forest soil microbial communities from Barre Woods Harvard Forest LTER site, Petersham, Massachusetts, United States - Inc-BW-C-27-O ... | reverse complement strand
GTGATCGCCGCGTTTACCGTGACTGCACCGGGATGAAACAAATAGAGCGGCCAGATATCGAGAGTGCCGCCGGCGAGGTCAACGCGGGTCGGAGCTTTGGATGCGATTCGCATGGTTGTCCAGTGATGGAATTTGTGGTCGGGGTTCGAGTGGGGTCAGTGTGCCGGAACGAGGAGTCAAGCTCAACAGTTGAGGCAAGGGAGTGCGTGCAGAGAGACAACATGCCGCTTCCCTTCCTTTCCGATAACCGACATTTCCGCGCCCTCCACTCGACCCGCGAGTTGGCGGCGGGGCTACGGGCCCGCTTTCGTTGCGCCAGATACTGCCGTCCAAGGCGCTTGTTTCAAATGGACCGATAAAGATGCCAAAATGAGCTTGTTATGATGAATCTCAAAGGATTCCGGCGCCCTCTCGCTGGTGCGCAGCCGAACTACCTGCATCCGCCGTATGTTTCGTCAGTTAAGCGCGCGCCGACGAAACGGTTGGTTACGATTCCGCAAACACTCTCCGAAATTACCGGCCCGATCTTTGGGGTCGAACGCGTCGATGTAAAAGCGTTCGATTTGACCAAACAGCATTTGGGGGAACCGCTGGGCGAGCGCATTATCGTCAGCGGCCGGGTGCTCGATGAAGACGGCAGGACCGTGCCACATACGCTCGTCGAAATCTGGCAGTGCAACGCTGCCGGGAGGTATCAACATAAAGTCGACATGCATGATGCTCCGCTCGATCCTAACTTTACGGGGTGCGGCCACACGCTTACGGATTCAGAAGGACGCTACCGGTTTGTGACCATCCGGCCAGGGGCGTATCCGTGGAAGAATCACTACAATGCGTGGCGCCCGGCGCACATCCATTTTTCCGTGTTCGGCCCGGCGTTTGCGACGCGGCTGGTTACTCAGATGTATTTTCCTGGCGATACGCTAATCCCCTTCGATCCCATTTTTAATTGCACGGCGGATGAAACGGCACGCCAGCGATTGATTTCGGAGTTCGATTGGAAGACCACCATTCCGGAACAAGCCCTTGGATTCCAGTTCGATCTTGTTCTGGCCGGCCGTGAAGCGACGCCGTGGGAGCCTCCGCGGCCCGGTGGAAAGTGAAATGAACCTTCGCGCCACACCCTCGCAGACCGTCGGACCTTTTTTTTCGATCGGCTGCGACCGCCTGAACGCGACGGATCTGGCAGAACATAGTGTTCCGGGCGAACGCATCGAAATCACCGGACGCGTGATCGACGGCGATGGGAATGGGGTCCCGGATGCGATGTTGGAGATCTGGCAGGCGAACAGCGCGGGGAGATACGCGCATCCGGACGACCCTCAGGACAAGGCAACCGAAACGAGATTTCAGGGATTTGGAAGGATCCCTACCGACTCAAATGGCGCATTCTGGTTTGCGACAATCAAGCCGGGTCCGGTGCCAGCGCCAAACGGCAGCCCGCAAGCTCCGCACATTGTCGTCTCGGTGTTCATGCGCGGACTGCTGCGGCGCCTGGTGACACGAATTTATTTCCCGGACGAAGCAGCGAATGATCAAGATTTCGTGCTCAATTTCGTCGAACCGGCTCGACGCGGAACACTCATCGCAAGAGGGTTCTCCGGAGAAAAAACTAAATTGGAATGGAACGTTATTCTGCAGGGAGAAAACGAAACGGTTTTCTTCGACATTGGTCTTTAAAAGACTGAGCGTGAATTGGCCTACGCAATGGTGGGCTGCGTAGTTACTCGGAAGACGCTGGAACCTGAATGGACACCAGCCGGAATCAAGAGCAGTCGCGCTCCTGTTCAGCGGCTAGCTAGTGCCTTTGCCGTATAGCTGATCCGCCAGATGGACTTTGAGCCGTCATCGGTCACCAGCAGCGAACCATCGGGAGCGACCGTGACCCCAACCGGTCTTCCCCATACGTGCCCGTTATCCACGACGAATCCCGTCATGAAGTCTTCGTATTCGCCAGTCGCGTGTCCTGTTTTGTCGACCGGGATACGAATCAACTCATACCCGACGCGCACCGAGCGATTCCAGGAGCCGTGTTCCGCGGCAAAAATGTCGCCTTGATACTCGGATGGAAATTGTTTGCCACCGTAGAAAGTCAGTTCGAGCGACGCATTGTGCGGATGGAGGATTACGTCGGGCGTGATCACTTTGTCTTTCAATTCGGGATGCTTTCCTTCGTGACGCGGATCCTGGTGTTTGCCCATGTACCACCAGGGCCAACCGTAGAAGCCGCCCTCCTGCACATGAGTAATGTAGTCGGGAACCAGGTCGTCACCCAGCCCATCGCGTTCATTGACCGAACACCACAACTCACTTGTTTTTGGCTGGATCGCCAGGCCAACGCAATTCCGGATGCCATAGGCATACACGCGCATGGCTGAGCCGTCGGGATTGAATTCGAGAACGTCAGCGCGATTCTTCTCTTCCGGCGTCGTATCCGGGTCGTTGATATTCGAGGCCGAACCGACGGAGACGAACATCTTCTTGCCATCGGGTGTGAACTGAATGTCCCGCGTCCAATGACCATCGCCGCTCGGTACGTCGGTGAGGTGTTCCGAGGGGCCGCGCGCCTTCAAGTCGCCGTTCCTGTAAGGAAAGCGCACGACTGAATCGGTGTTGCCGACATAGACCCATTGCGGATCAGGGCCTGGCGGATAGAAGTTGATTCCGAATGGCCGGTTCAAGCCCGTAGCGAAGGTGGCCGATTGTTCCGGTTTGCCTTCCGCGGTGATTCCGCGGAACACGCGGATCTCACCCAGCTTGCTTTCCGCGACGAAGAAGTCACCGTTCGGTGCCGTGCGGATCAGCCGCGGCTGATCCAGTCCGCTCGCGTACTGCTCGACTGTGAAACCACCGGGAACCACTGGCCAAGCTTTTTCTGGACGATCGACAAGCTGCGGACTATTGCCTGCCGATGTCGTTGCGAGTGGAGCGGGTAAATCCGCTAGCGTGATCTTGCGGGTTGTGCCGGGCTTTTCAAGACGATAATCGGTAAATGGAGCCTTCGGCGGTGGTGCGTTCATGCCGACGCTGACCGCTTCGTCGGACGAGAGGCGTACTCGAGGAGAGCCGGGCTTGGAAGCGCCGAGGACTCGAAGATAGTTGATGATTTGCCAGCGCTGCTCTTCGGGCAGAGATTCCCAAGAGGGCATGCCGTTATTCACATCACCTTTGGTGATGTACCAGAAAAGCTCGCCGTCACTGGCTCCTTGGGGCTTTTCAGAGATTAGCGAGGGTATGTTTCCCGAGCCTTCGCCGCTTGGGCCGTGGCAAACCACGCAACGAAGTTGAAAGGCGGCCTTGCCAGCCGCCGATTGCTGGCCCTGGTAAGGATTCTTCTCTGTTTTCGCCGAAGCCGGGGCGTTGTGGAAACTCGGATTCTGCGCCAGCGATGCGACACTCAGAAGAAGCGACAGGACCAAGCACTTCGCGAGTGTGTCCCTGCGCGTTTGCTTCGCTTCATTCATCATCTCGACCTCCAAAAGGTTTGAAGACTCTACAAAGATCCGCGGCTGAACGCTCGGTTATCTGACAGACAGCGCAGCGAGTACTGCTGTCAGGGAATGAGCATCGTACTGATACTCCCGCATCTCACGCAAGGCGGTCGCACCAAACTATCGAGCTTTCGCGATTACATTCGACCTAAATCGTGGCCTTGATGAAAGGTGTCCTGGTTGGTCGCTTCCACCGGCCGTAGCTCGGCTACATGCTCTTTGAGACATCGGGTAACAGGGGTTGCCTCTGCGTCCGACACAAGAATTTGGAACGACAGTGACTCCAAGTCTGCGTTCCCCGCTATTCAGGAATTTTTCATGGCCCAAATCAACTCCAGATGCGGCGAGCCGTGTCGACGACGAGTTTGAGTTTCGCCCACTGGCGGTTCTCGGCAATCAGATTGCCTTCAGCGGTTGAAGCAAACCCGCATTGGGGGCTAAGCGCGAGATTTTCCAAGGGCACGAAGCGCGAGGCTTCGTCCACGCGTTTGGCGAGCTCGTCGGAATTTTCCATTTCCGGGACCTTGGAACTGATCAGACCGAGGACCACTGTCTTCCCTCGAGGAATGAAGCGCAGAGGTGCGAAGGTGCCCGAACGGGCATCGTCGTATTCAAGAAGAAAGCGGTCAACGTCGAGGGTGCCGAATAGCTCCTCCGCGATGGCGTCATAGCCGCCTTCCGCGTACCAGTGACTGCGATTATTGCCGCGGCAGAGATGGATGGCCAAGGTGACACCAGGTTTGCGCGCGGCCTGGAAGCAGGCATTGTCGGCGCGCACGGCTTCGTCCAGCGCAATATCCGGATCGACATTCATTTCCGTCTTGATCCACTCGCGCCATTTGGGATCCATGTAGTAGCTATAACGCGGAGCGTCAATTTGGATGTACTGGACACCCTGCGAGGAAAGTTCCGCAAGATCCTTTTTCATGATGTCGACGATGGCCCAGAGCAGAGCAGAGTGGTCTTTATAGACTTTCCCGGTGACACCCTGCTTGAAAGCGATGGCGGGAAATTGCGTGGCGCTCGGAAGTGTGACTTTCGGAGCAACGCTACAGTGCGCGAGCAAAAACGGGACCTCATGTCCGGTGAGTGAACGGACCTGGCGAAGTTCCTTCACAACGATGCCGGTGACGCTGCTGACCTGAGCAACTTTTGTTTCGCCACCCTTCCAACTACGCGCCGTGGAGTCGCCGAGGTCGAAGCCATCGACGGCGTCCGTAAAGTCACTCATGAAATTACGGCGGCGCAATTCGCCATCGGTGGCAAGTTCGAAGCCCAGTTCCTTTTGCTTGGCAATAACTCGCTGAACGTGAATATCTTCGAGGCTGCGCAAGTAGGCGGGGTCAGAAGCGGCATTCTTGCGCGCCTCGAGTAATTCAAGAGGCCGGAGAAAGCTTCCCACGTGGTCGGCCCTATATTTCGATGACATTTTCGCTGGTTAGCCCCGGTAGCCAAGGATGCGAGTTAATCGGATTGCTGGGAGATTCAGCGGGCTAACGTCAATCCGTGATGAGGAGATAAAGTCGTGAGTGACTTGGAATATGGAGCGGCCTATCGGAATCGAACCGACACCTGAACCTTGGCAAGGTTCCGTACTACCACTATACTAAGGCCGCTCAACGACAATTCTGTTTATAACACGCTGCTTCCGTCGCGACAAGTGCGACCTCATCGCGCGTCTGCATACATTCAACAGTAAACCATGAAGGAAAGTCGCGATCAGGAGACTTGACTGACGCGCGCTGATTTGACGACGGGCGACCGGCGTTGCCGCTCGGCAAAACGCGAGGCTTTGTCTTTGTCGGTGTACACGCGGCCGAATTTCTCCCCGTCCGCGTAGTAGACGGTGACCAGCCAGTGGTGGTGTTTCCGCCGCCGATCCTTCCCGAAGGTACTTTTCTCTTTACTCGTCGTTTTCTTGGTCGACATTTTGGTCACAGTAATTTCCTGTACTGGAAGGTCTTTGAGGCCACTATCGCAGGTTAATAAACCTGGCGCAAGTACCATAGTAAATAGTCACGTGAACTCTATCACAATGAAAACTCGGGACCATCAAAATTTCAGGCCCACGCCAAAGAATATCTCGTCCGCCCCTGCGCCTACGATTCCTGACGGTTCACGCAGCTTTGGTGCGGGACCAGGGCGGTGAGACAGAGTGCCTTCGTCAGCCTGAAGTGTTAAATGCGAACGGCCGTGATACGCGAAGCCACGAACCGTCTCATAGTGACATTTTAATAACAATCCGCCTTGAGCGGTAACCCGCTAAATAGGCCCTCACCCGTCGCTTCCGGTGGCCGGGCTGAGCCCAATAGCCATATCCGCTTTCGGCCAACGACTTTCCGCACTGCCAGGGAGGTATGAGACATAATTCTTACACCCGCCAGACAGCCCCCAGGCATCTAACGCAATAGCCAACGAATCGGAGTTACAGACGGACCAGGAAGTTGCTGTTCATGAAACTTTTGCCCAATTCTTACGTCTTTACAGATGAGGAGAAAGTTAAGCTAATGTGGCGGAGAAACAGGATGACCATGACTGTACACAAACAACCGCCTCTTCTGGAGGATCTCCGGGATCATTCCCCAGAGCAGATCGCGGAACTGAGACTGCTCTTAAGCACGTGCGCCCCCTTGCGAGCGGATGCGCGGCGCCCGGGATTTTTTGAAGTGGACGGCGATACCAACGTTTTTTATATCTTTAAATACCCCACCGGCACGAAAGTGCTTCTCTTGGGGATATGGGAGCGCGATCGCGTAGCCGAAATAGCGGCATATGCATGCAATGCCGCGTAGTTCGCTCATTTCCTTCACAGCTTATAGCAAGGTTTTTCCAGTGCGCGCCGCGGCGATTTCGCGGCGCGTTTTACTTTTGATCCTCGTCCAGATTTAACGACAGCGAATTGATGCAATAGCGCAGCCCAGTAGGATTCGGGCCATCCTCGAAAACATGCCCCAGGTGCGCGTCACAGCGGCTGCATTTCACCTCTGTGCGCGACATGCCATGACTCGCGTCGGTCTCGGTTTCCACCGCTCCGTCTGCCGCCGGCGCATAAAAGCTGGGCCAGCCAGAGCCAGAATGATATTTCGTTTCCGAGCGAAACAGCGGCTGACCGCAACAAACACACTTATACGTTCCCGGCGTGTCGGCATCCTCGTACTCGCCGGTAAAGGGCGGCTCGGTACCTTTGAGCCGCGTCACATGATATTGATTTGGCGTGAGTTGCTTCTTCCACTCGGCGTCATTCTTGCGAACCTTCTCGTCCATCTCGATCCTCCCCGCTGTCCGAAATCCTTCCAGATTGGCACAATCTCTATGCAATATCTGATTCGGCGCACCGCCTTGACGTTGCAACTTCGTGTGTCAAGATTGACATAAGAAAGTGCCCACTAAAGAAAGCATGCCTGAAGAGGGGGAGAAGCAGTACGCCGACAAACGGCGGAGCCGCCGGGCGAAGATTGCCCGGACCCTGCGGGTGCGCCCGTCAGACCCAAAAGACGAACATTTTGAAGACTTGCCGGTCAGCATCAATGCTTCGAAGGAGGGAGTCTTGTTCAAGACGCGGCGGGCGACGTACTACCCTGGCATGCGCGTGTTCGTCACCTTCCCCTATAGTTCTCCGCATGATCCGATGAATTGCGAGTATGTGGCTCAAGTCGTGCGCGTTGACAAATTGCCGAACGGGCGCTTCGGCGTGGCGGTCAACCTTCTGATGACTGTGAACTACAGTGCGAGCAAGCCCGGGTCGTCAGGTCGAGCCTGATATTTGTCCGAATTTCCATGAACGAATTTCCATGGACCCATGGAATTGCGCCGGGCCGTTCCAGTGAACTGGAGATCGCAAACAATCGATTGACTCTCGACGGGACTTTCCTTATTCTGCCATTTCACAATGATCTCGCACACACATCGGCACCATCATCATCACGGCCATACGCCGCGCCCGATGAGGTGTGCATAGCAATTCGCTAGACAAAGCACTCATCGGCCCGCTGGCGCAACAAAGCCCAGCGGGTTTTTTGTTTTTAGCGACGAGTTTCCGAAACGCCTGGAAGGAGACAAGACGTGCAGATTGCTTTCGCAAAGGCGGGCGGCCTGGTTCCCGCGATCATCCAGGACGATCACACCGGCGATGTCCTGATGCTGGGTTTCTTGAACGAAGAGGCGCTGGCGGAGACGCGACGCACGCGCGAAGTGGTCTTTTTCAGCCGCTCGCGGAATCGCCTATGGAAAAAGGGTGAGTCGAGCGGCCATGTCTTAAAGGTCCGGGATATTCGTCTGGACTGCGATGCGGATGCGCTATTGATTCGAGTCGAGGCCGTCGGGCCGGGCGTTTGCCACGAAGGCTATCGCAGCTGCTTTTTTCGGCAAATGGAAGAAGATGGGAGCGCAAAAGTAATCGAGCAACGTACCTTCGATCCAGATCGCGTCTATGGAAAGGAGAAAGAGCGATGAGCCGGCTGAGGCTGGGCATCCCCAAGGGCAGTTTGCAAGACGCTACCCTCGACCTATTCGCGCGCGCGGGATGGAAGATCACCGTTAATTCGAGGAGTTACGTGCCCTCGATCGACGACCCCGAGGTCGAATGCCTGCTGGTGCGTGCGCAGGAGATGGCGCGGTACGTCGAAACCGGAGCGCTGGACGCCGGAATCACCGGCCACGACTGGGTCGTCGAAACGAGCTCGGCGGTCGAAGAGTTGGCCGAGCTGATTTACGCAAAGCAACGCCTGGCGCGCGTGCGTTGGGTCCTCGCGGTGCCAGAGGACTCGGCCATTCACGAACCGCGTGACCTAGCGGGTAAGGTGATCGCCACGGAGGTCGTGCACATCACCGAAGCTTACCTGGCTCGCCATGGTGTCACCGCGCGCGTGGACTTTTCCTGGGGCGCGACCGAAGTGAAAGTCCCCCAACTCGCCGACGCCATTGTCGAAGTCACCGAGACTGGGTCCTCGCTTCGCGCCAACCGCTTGCGCATCATCGATACCGTTCTGGAATCGGCTACGGTCTTCATCATGAATCGACAAGCCGCGGCCGACGCCTGGAAACGCGAAAAGGCCGAAAACCTGATTTTGATGCTGCAAGGCGCGATTGCCGCGGCGACCAAGGTCGGCCTGCTCCTTAACGTTCGGCGGGACGATCTACCGCGAGTACTCGACGTTCTCCCCGCGCTGAAGAAACCTACCATCTCCACGCTCAGCGATCCCGACTGGGTGGCCGTGAATACGATCATTGAAGAAGCGGTCGTGCGACAAATTCTGCCAAAACTCAAAGCGGCGAACGCGCAAGGGATCGTCGAGTATCCCTTGAACAAGATTGTGCTGTGATGCGAATTTTGAGACTGACATCAGCGGTCGAGAAGCAACTCCTGGGCGCGCGCCAGAACCGCGACACGCAGGCGGAACGCGTCGCGGCGCGTATCGTTGGCGATGTGCAGCGGCGCGGGGACACAGCCTTATTTGCCTGGACAAGAAAGCTGGATGAGATCGATCTTCGCACGGAGGGAGTCTGGATTTCGCGGCGCGAGATTGCGTCGGCCGCCGCTCACGTTAGTCGCGAATTCCGGCAAGCTGTGAAGCACGCGGCGCGGAACGTGCGGCGGGTAGCAGAGAGACAACTGCCCCGGCCGTGGACGCTGGAAGTTGAGCCTGGTGTGACCATCGGGCAAGTTGTGCGGCCCATCGATACCATCGGTTGCTACATCCCCGGCGGTCGCCACGCCCTGGTATCTACCCTCGTGATGACCGCGGTACCCGCGACGGTGGCAGGCGTGCCACGAACCGTAGTCGTCTGCCCTCGTCCCAATGCGGAGTTGCTCGCGGCTGCGAAACTCCTGGGAGTTACGGAAATTGCCAGGATTGGCGGCGCTCAAGCGATTGGCGCGCTCGCTTACGGAACGAAGAGCGTCCCGCGAGTGGAAAAAATCTTCGGTCCGGGTAATCGCTACGTCACCGCAGCGAAGCAACTCGTCAGCAGTGATTGTGCAATCGATCTCCCGGCAGGTCCCACCGAGGCGATCGTCCTCGCTACACGGGGGAACCCACGATGGATCGCGGCAGATCTTCTCGCACAAGCGGAGCATGCCCCAGACGCAGGAAGCTTCTTCGTTACCACATCGAAGCCCCTGGCAATTAAGGTACAAGTAGAAGTCACCACTCAATTGCAGCAACTCCCAAGGTCGAATCCGGCCCATGATTCGATTCAGCGAGCCGGCGCGATCCTGCTAACCCCATCAATCGAAGCAGCCTGCTCTTTCGTCAACCGTTTCGCTCCGGAGCACATCAGCCTGCCGGACAATGCCGCCGCTTTGCTGAGGAAGGTCGAGGCTGCGGGAACGGTTTTTATCGGTCCATGGGCGGCGCAACCCCTGGGCGACTACGCTAGCGGCAGCAATCACGTCCTGCCAACCGGCGGTTGGGCGCGACGACGCGGAGGACTCAGCGCCGCCGACTTCGTAAAATGCATCAGCGTACAATCCATCACACGCCGAGGGTTCGACCGGCTCGCAACCGACGTGCAAACGCTGGCCCGCGCGGAAGGATTACAGGCACACGCAAATTCCGTAGCGGTGCGGCAAGCGAGTACAAAGACGCGCTTTGGCGCGTCTCTTTCAGACGAGGCACCCCAATGAACGTTAACTTACCGGTACGCCAGGCAATCCTGGATCGCCGCACCTACGAACCGCCCGGTGAAGGCCGCGCCGACAAAATGCGCCTGGATTTCAACGAAAACACCGCGGGCTGCTCCCCAGCGGTCAAACGCGCATTGGCAAAACTCTCGCCGAAGCAACTCGCCATGTATCCCGAATACGAACGCGGAACAAAACGACTGGCGCGACACTTCGGAGTCAAACCTGACGAACTACTGCTCACGAATGGCGGCGATGATGCGCTGCGGCTGTTCTTCGACGCCTTCGTGGATTCGGACAGTAGCGTAGTAATTTGCGAGCCGACCTTTCCGATGTACCGCTATTGGGGAGAAGTCGCCGGGGCCAAGATCGAAGCATTGCGTTACGGTCCGGCTATGGAATTTCCGCTCGAAAGCGTCTTGAACGCGCTGCGTGCGCGTCCGCGCGTCCTGTTTGTCTGCAATCCAAACAATCCGACGGGAACGCTGATAGGAAAGGACGAGATCGAGAGGATCCTGAAAGCGGCAACACATACGGCGGTCGTTGTCGACGAAGCTTACGCTGAATTTTCCGGAGTCACCGTCGTCCCCTTGATTGGAGAATATCCCCAACTCTTCGTCGCGCGCACATTCTCAAAGGCCGCGGGGCTAGCCGCCTTGCGCCTGGGCGCGGTGATTGCCTGCCCAGAGTCGCTGTCGATTCTGCGCCGCGCCACGGCTCCCTTCCCCGTCAACGTGGCCGCACTGGTCGCCGCCGAGGCGGCAGTCGGCGATCCGCAAACGATGAAGCGCTACGTGCGCGATATCCTACGCACGCGCACCTGGTTCGAGAACGAGTTGAAAAAGCTCGGAGTGAAGACCTATCCGAGTGCCGGCAATTTCTTGCTGGCGGATTTTGGTCCCAGCGGTCCAGAGATGTGCCGGCAGCTCGAGGAGAAAGGAATTCTACTGCGAGAACGCTCCAAAGAGATCGGCCCGGGTTTCGTGCGTGTCACCATCGGAACCAAGACCGAAATGGAGCGCCTTGTGCGCTTTATCAAGGGCCTTAGATAACTCTTGAGTGCGGGAGCTAGCTCCTGCATTTGCGGCTAGAACAATGCCACGGACCGCCACAATCCATCGCAAGACCAACGAGACGGACATCCGCATCCGTCTGAATCTCGATGGGCGAGGTACCTCGCGCGTCTCCACCGGAATCCGTTTTCTCGATCACATGCTCGATCTCGTTGCACGCCATGGGGCCTTCGATCTGGTGCTCACAGCCAAAGGCGATCTCGACGTCGATCAACATCACACCGTCGAAGACGCAGGCATCGCGCTCGGAGAAGCGATGCTCAAGGCGCTCGGTACAAAGCGAGGCATCTTGCGCGCCGGGTATTTCCTGATGCCCATGGACGAAACCCTCGCGGCTGCAGCGGTCGATCTGGGGGGCCGTCCCTGTTGCGTGTGTAGCGGCAAGATAAGCGCCAAGCGCGTTGGCGATTTCCAAACCGAATTGACCGAGGACTTTTTCCAGGGCTTCGCGCAAGCCGCCCGCGCCAACGTTCACTTGCGCATCGTTTACGGTCGCTCGTCGCACCATCAGGTCGAAGCTATGTTCAAAGCGTTCGCGCGAGCGCTGCGTTTCGCGGTATCGCGTGACAAGCGCTTGCGCAATGTGCTGCCGAGCACGAAAGGCCTGCTGTGAAAGTCGCGCTGGTTGACTACGGCGCCGGCAA
>Ga0210393_10003931_pt1 | contig 11837 bp, 12 predicted proteins | sample IncBWC27OmetaG_FD_160068 | JGI IMG/M metagenome (GOLD analysis project Ga0210393, IMG submission 160068) | Forest soil microbial communities from Barre Woods Harvard Forest LTER site, Petersham, Massachusetts, United States - Inc-BW-C-27-O ... | reverse complement strand
AATCCCGGTCGGGCGCCAGCGGAGTGGTGCCTTACGGCGGGCAGGGTTTCAACGAATATACCAGCGTGATTTCGACTTACCAGAACCAAGGAGCGGTGCCCTGGCTGCACCTGAACAACCCGTTTCCCAATGGATTAAACCAGCCTGCCGGGAGCTCCCTCGGCTTGTTGAACGATGTCGGCTATGGGGCGAACGGCCCGCTCCGCATCCGCGCCGCCAACCTCACCCCCTACGAACACAGCTGGACCCTCGGGGTCGAGCGCCAGCTGCCCGGAAACATCGTCCTGGACGCCGAATATATCGGAAAAATAGGAACCCACCTTCCTTTCAGCGGCGCCAACCAGTTGGATATTCTGGGGCCGCAAGTGGAAAACTACAGCGCCAATCAGATCAACACCCTCAACACCTACGTGACCAATCCTTTCTCCTCGATGAATGGTGGACCGATCAGCGACCCGAACAGCACCATGTCAAGTGCGCAGATTCAGGCCGTCCAACTGGAGCTCCCCTACCCGCAATTCACCGGAGTTTCCACCGACGTCCAGATGATTGCCAATTCGAGCTACAACGGATTGCAGATCAGCGCGAACAAGCGCTTCAGTAATGGCCTGGAGTTCGTCGTCAACTACACTTGGTCGAAGTCGATCGACGACGCTTCGGTTGGCGACGATAACGTAACCTGGCTGGGAAGCTTCACCAGCATCCAGGATCCCAACAAGCCTGGGCTCGAGCGGAGCCTGTCGACCTTCGACATACCCTCCGTGCTGAAATTCAGCTATAGCTACGACCTGCCCTTCGGACGCGGCAGGGCCCTTCTCGGCAACATGCCGCGGGCCATTGACGCCGTCATCGGCGGTTGGAGGACCAACGGCATTTGGCAGCTCACCGACGGACGCCCGCTGCCCATCACTGTTTCCAACGGCGGTACGCCGCTGCCCACCTATGGCAGTCAGCGGCCGAACATCGTCGGCACCCCGCGACGCAACTATGGCCCCGATTGGCAGGACAACTTTTTTTCCAATCCCCAGGTCTTCCAACTTCCGGCTCCGTTCACTCTCGGCGACGCACCGCGAACCATCGCAGACGTCCGGTCACCCCTCATCTTTACCAGTGACTTGTCGATCATCAAGGAGTTCCTGCTGTCCAACGTGCGTGAAGGCATAAGGATGGAGTTGCGCCTGGAGGCCCAGAACGCATTCAATCATCCACTGTTCAGCATGGGCTCGCCTGGCCCCTACGGCAGCAGTACTCTAAACGTTGGCGATCCCAGCTTCGGGGTGCTCAGCAGCATGGCCCCAATCGGGCCACGGCAGGTTCAACTGGCCCTCAAGGTCAGCTTTTGAACCTCTAGCAGCTAGCAATCCGCATCCACGCGCGGCACCGTGGGGACCTGGGAACCGGTAACCGTCGTGACATCGCGTCTACACTCAGGTAATAGTGTGATTTCAGCCGTTGCGGGCATCCCCAATGGTCACCCCAATAGAATCAAGCACTTCTTCGGGTAACCAATCCGGGGAACGAGAGGGCGGTGTCCTAATTTGAAGCGGGGTGATGTCCTAATTTTACAGGACACCACCGACGAGAGTGCGTTGCGGCGGCTATTCCCCCGATTTAGGCTGCTAGTCAATGAGCCTTCACTCCTCGCACTCTCATGCCAAATCGCATCATGGAGCCGCGGTGGCCGCGGCAGGTACCGTCCGTAATCAGCGCCGGAGCAAGCGGATGGCCCTCAACGCCTCGATCGGATTGTCCGGGGAAGATCGCCTGAAGTGTTCATTTACCATGCCCGCCCGCGCCACCGGTCTCAACAAGCACGGAGCGGCGGTGCAGCTGACTCGTGACCTTGCGGTGGGCTCCGTCGTGCAGCTGCGAAACAAAAGCGGTGGCCAGGTGTCGGCGCGGATCGTCGCTCAACTGAAAGCGTCCCAGGGGGTTTCCACCTACGCCATCGAGTTTGTCGAGCAAGACGGCGGCGTAACCAATTTCTGGGGCATTTCTTTCCCGTCGAACGCCTAGTTGCCCGCTCGCGTGGGTGCTCCAACGCTAGTTGTACATTATTCGCGTGAAGAACCATCTTCAACCCGCGTGCTTTCTGCGCGTCTCCACCGCATAAACTCAGGGTGAGCGTTGACGTGCGGGCCGGTGCCGTTCTCCGGGACTTCCTGGTGTCACCCGAGCCATCCTCTGCTTTTTCCAAGAACCAAACTAAACATCTTGAGATCGGAACTGGAGGGCTAGAATTGACTGCAGCCGCTTGTCTTTTATGATTTACGCTGCCCTTCTCGTCTTTGTCGTTGTGGCAATTTGGCGTGCTGGTTGGCGCAAGGGCCTCGAAATCACTGGAATCACCGCGGTCATCTGCCTTATCTTCGCTCTGACTTTCTCAACGAGCGTTTGGGATGTCCCTCGCAACCTTTGGGTCGGTCTGCGCGGCATCGTTTACTTTCCCGTTTATGCCATCCACCATCCCGCACAATGGCTTAATCTCCTGACTCCGACTGCCATCGTGGCAGCGGTTTGGCTTCTGTTCATTGCCCTGCGAAGGCTGCGAAAGAAGCCAGCGACTGAGGATGATGAAGACATCGTGGATGCGCGCAGGGATGGTCAACTTTGACCAGTCCTCGAGCCCCGCGAACTTCGGCCAATTCCGGTCCGGCATACTGGATGTTTGTTCCCGCGCTCTTGATCTCCCCATTTGCTTTGTTGACCAGCGCGCCCGGCGGCCGCCTCCTGGCCTTGAGCGCGCTGCTGCCTGCGCTGTGCGGAATCGCTCTGCGAGCGATGCGACAAATGACGGGTGCGTCGATCTGCGCCGTGATTGTGCTGGCCTGGTACTGGCTGCCGCCACTTTTGCTCTTCTTCATGGCGTCGATGCGACGACACGGGCTCCTTGTTGTCGCTTTCGTGATCTACTCCATACCGCTCGGGATCTTCGCCCTGGTGGCGACCATTTCGTTCGCCAGAAGGGTGGGCATAGGATGGGCAGCCGGTGCGGCGATTACCGCGTTCCTCCCGTGCGTTATTCTGGCAGGCGCGGCGGAGAGGGCGCAGCGTTTGAAGTACGCAGCTCCCCGGCCCGCCGATCCCATGTCCCTGACAACCGATCTTCTTGCCCTACACACGTGCAACCAGGATTTTTCACGAGCGCATCCGGACAAAGGATATGCGCAATCCCTGGACCAACTCGGACCTCAGGGAACGCAGTGCTTATCGGCTAGTCTCACCGGCGGCGCGAGCGACAAATTTACCATTCAATATGAGCCGGGCGCTCGCAGCGCGGATGGAGTGGTGGAGAAGTATTCCGTGAAAGCGTGGGAAACGGCTCCAAAATCGAAGGAGTGGAACTCGATTTACAGCGATGAATCGGGATTGATCTGGTATCGGCTTGAAAATCCCGCGCGCCAAACGATAGCCCGGATTGAACCGCTCTACCCTGGGTCTGATTTCGCGAAGGTGCTAGGCTGCGTTCAGGAGCGCGACCCGACGCATGTGCGCATCTACCGGGGAGGAAATGACCCGGTCAAAATCACGACGCGCGATGAGTACATCAGGAATTGCATCTACGGCGCTGTTTTCAGTTCCGCGGACACATTCAGCCTGGACGGATACGAATATCGGTACCGGTTTTCAGACTACGAATTCGAAGTGAGTGCAAGACCGGCAACCTATGGCGAAACCCGTTTGCGCAGCTTCTTGGCGATCGGTCGACTGGGGGAAAATGACAGGCTTGCAACCCTGAGCGTCTACGCGACTCCACAGAATCGCGCGGCGAGGTCGCAGGATCCGCTGGCGATGGCAGAGGAGGTAGGGCTGCCCTTAAGCACTGGAGTCGCCAGGGAAGAGTACTGTGGCAACCAACTCTGCCCCTGACTTTCATACGGCACTCTGCAACTCGAATGGCTATTGACCCTCAAGGCTCGTCGAGTGCGTTCACAGAGATAGTGCCGGGCAACTTGGAAACGAGGGGAACCTGGCTCGTAGTAACCTGGAGATTTCCAGAATCTTCATCAGTTTATTTCCACCGATCACCACGCTTCAGGACGTAATGCGCGAACACACAGCGCCAGGGGATAAGGGGAATAAAAATCACAACCACCAGGACGGCTTTGATATCTTCTGCCGCCGCCGCGTTGATCTGGTGGGCGGACCATAGCGGCAGCGCAAAAGCGATGAGATAGATCGCCTTCCAGGTCAGCTCAAACAGCAAAACCGGCAACATCTGCACTGGATATCGCAGTCCCAATGCGGCGGTCGCGCCGAGGCCAGCCAGCAAGGCGCATCGGATCCCATTCGTGGCCGCGAACTCATTTGTGTGGTGGATGACGGCGGGCCAGATAACCGCGCCGAGTCCAGCGGCCATCACAAAGTACGCGGCCCGCAAAGTGTATAAGCGAAAAAGAGAGACCTCAAGCTGGGTGTCCCGTGATGCCACGTCACCGGATGGAACGACCGACCCAACAACCGAGTTCATGGTGATGCCTCCTCCGGCATATCTCTCGCCAGAGAACCCCGTTATAGCACCAAGCCGCAGCGCTCGCCAAAAAGAACGCGGACACGAGGTCGGCTTCCCGCCCCCTGCCCTGCGACGCTCCTTATGTAATCAAGTGCGGCGCCACAAGCCCGATAAACTCACGCGGCGTTATGATCTTGTTTTTCTTCCAGAATCTCGGAAAATGCCGCAGGTTGCCCGTGACGAGGTAATCGGCGCGGGCCGCATCGGCACATTCCAGGAACCTATTGTCATCGGGATCGCCCGACACTTCAAGACGCCGGGAAGGTACGACCAGGTTACCTCGGTTTTTGATGAGCTGGAGAAGTTGCTGCCGGAGTCCCTTGCGGATTTTGAATTCCGGGGCGGGAAAGGACTTCGGCATATTCCTCAAGAATAGGCTGGGAGACGTAAAGGCGCGCCGGCTTCGTAATGGCTAGAAGGAACATAGTACGCTGCAGCCCTTCGGGCTTAAGCGCAGCAGAAATGACAACATCGGTGTCGATTACGAGCCGTAGCGGAAGCATTACCGCTTCGATCTGTCGGCGCGCGAGGCCTTGATGACCTGCTCAATCTGACGCGCGGTCAAGCGATTTGTCCCCTTGCGTTCCGACTCCTCGCCGATGACCCTTAAGACTTCGGGCTCAGGAGCGGCAAGCTTCACATAGTCTCGGATGCTGAGCAGCACCGCCTTGGGCTTCTCGATAATGAGCGACCGACGCTCGTCCTCGACCCGGCGCAGGAGCTTGCCAAAGTTGGCGCGGGCCCGCAGGGCTGAGACAACTATCGTGCCGTTCTTGTCGCTGGTAAGGCTAGCCATGAACTCTCCATTTCAATTAACTGAACTGTACGGTTTCCCAGAAGGTCAGTCAATAATCACAAGCAGCAAAGGAAAAGCCAAAGCGGGAAACTCCGAAAATGACCGCACCGGAAACGAAATCAAAAACCAAGTACGGCAAGCCCGTGCAATTCTGGTTGCATGACGATGATCGGAATCTGATCCATGAATTTGAAAAAGTCTTGCTTCACTCCCCAAACACCCACCCATCACTCACCACAAAATTCACCAGCGAGCAAACCGCAATCGCAATCCCATTCGCCGCCAGATAGTGCAGGTGCGCTCGCCCCACCATCACTCGCATCATCCCCAGGTTGCCGCCGATCGAAACCAGGCCGGTCGTAAGATTGAATCGCAGAAATCGCGGCGGCGATTTTCCGCGCGACGGCCGCACCCGCTCCGGCTTTGTTCTGTCCGACCTAGCCCGATCAGCCCAGGTGAATCGTTCATGCCAAAAGAAGTTGTGCACCACCGCAGCTTCCACCGCGAGAGCGCTTGCCGCGAGATAGTTGCATCGCAGCACGCTTTTCAAGAGAAACAAAACACCAAACTGCACACAAATTCCAAGCGCGCCCACCAAATTAAACTTGCACCAGCGCACCAGGGTTGCGGTGCCGGTCGAATTTTTCCCGATTTCAGTCGCTTTTTCGCGGCCGGTGTGCCGTCCGAATCCGCGCAATCTGCCCACAAAAGTATGAGCATGGAGCGAATTTTCTTCCGGCCCACGCAGCGCAACTGGTTCCCCCACAATTGTTTGCCAGGATGTTGCCTTGCGCGCGCACTCCGCAATTCCGCGCAAAGCATGCGCTCCGCAAGAGTTAGCGCGGATCTTCACCCCGATCCTCGTCATGCTCGCGCTCATTGCGTGATTCTTTCTTCGCGATACAGCCGCCCCGTGCTCTCGATCGTGAAAACCATCAGCATCAGCCCCATTCCCGCGAGACCAATGGCCCCACCCACGTCGAACAGACGATATTCGCCTCCGAGAAAGTGAAACATCGGTTTCCACAACAGCGCTAAGTTCCCCACCGCCAGCAGGATGCGCAACTCCGTCGGCCCAAACCTCCAGAACGACAAACGAAACTCGCCGAGCGTGTAGGTTGCCAGATATGTCTGGATCGAGAGCATCAGAAAAGCTACGAGCAACCCCATCGCAATCCACGGATGCATGTAACCCGACCCAGCCAAACCACCCATAAGTGCAAGAGCCCCAAAGCTATCCACCATGTGGTCCAGGTAGAATCCGTAGCGCGGACGCAGCCGTTGCCGCGCCCGCGCCAACGTCCCGTCAAGTGAGTCGCCCAGCCAGTTGAGTGCGAGGCATGCGATCACTCCTAACAGCCAATATCGACTCCAGGCGGCGAGCGCGTAGCAGGCGCCCGCGCCGAACTGCGCGGCTAAACCCAATGCGGTGAGGTGGTCCGGGCTAATGCTGGAAGGCGTGCGCTCGGCCAGCCACACCAGCGCGCGCTTTTCTGCCGCGGCCGACCAACTGTCTTGCACGCGTCGCATCTCGCTTTGTGCTTCGTTCGGCATTTCACCGAGCGGGCGTGCGCGCCTCATCTTCATCTCTATCTCTAACAAAATGGGTGGGTTCACCTGTTCGCAGAACTCGGTCATGGTTTTGGAACCATCGGTTGCCATGTTGTCTCCTTACAATGATTTTCTGCGCTCGAAATTCATTACGCGTTTTCTCGGGCACGTCTTCCCGGTGCATGTTCTGCGAACACTTTGCGCGAGAAGCGATGGTGCGGCAATGCACTGGGACTCATGCGGGAGTCAAATGGAGGTCATGGAGCAAGTGCCTGAAAACTTGTGAGGTTAGGAGCGGAGGTCAGCTGTGGGTTGAGGGAGCCGTGCTCTTTCCGAGCAGAGGCAGGGGAAACAGCAGAATCAAAAACAAGAGCAACCCCAAAGTCAAAAGCAGGAACACCGCAAAAGCAACACCAAAGCCCAAAGCAAGCGGGCAAGAGTGCCCGCTCCACACGAGCTAATGCACACAGGCTATTGGTCGCGGGGCTAACGCAAGGATGAGGCGGCTTCGTCTACTGCGGCGCGGAGTTGAGTTACCGACCAGGTGATTTCTTCTTGGGTGATTACGGCGGGTGGGGCCAGCAGGAGGTGATCGCCGGAGGTGCCGTCGACGCAGCCTTGCATGGGATAGACGAGGAGGCCGCGGTGCATGGCGGCAGCGGCGACGCGTCCGGCGAAGTTCAGTTCTGCGGGGAAGGGGCGCTTGCTGCTCTGGTCGGCGACGAACTCGACGGCCCACAGGAGGCCCAGGCCGCGGACGTCGCCGATCACGCGGTGCGCCTTACTGCTATGGCGAGCATCGCTAAGACGATCTGCGCTACGCGGATCGGCACTGCGCGGATCTTGGTCAAGGAGTGACTGCAGGGCCTGTTTGAGGTGCGCGGCTACGGTGCCGGGGCGGGTGGAATCTGCGGCGGCGATCAGGTTGGTCGATTGCAGGTGCTTCAGTACTGCGTGGCCGGCGGCCAGCGAGATGGGATGCGCATTGTAGGTGAAGCCGTGGAGGAAGGCGCCAGAGCCGTTGGCGATGGCGTCGATTACTTTTTTGCTGGCGATGACGGCGCCCAGGGGAGCGTATCCGCTGGAGAGTCCTTTGGCGGTTACTAGAATATCGGGGGCGGGAGATGGATTCCTGCGGGGCGGAATGTTTTTCTTTCCGTTTTTCTCATTCTTGTTTTTCTCACTTCTGTTTTTTTCGTTCTTACTTTTCTCGTTTTCGTTTTTCTCGTCCAAGTTTTGTCCCAGCCAGTGCTCGACGGCGAAGTTGCGGCCGGTGCGGCCCATGCCGGTCATGACTTCGTCGGCGATGAGGAGTACCCCGTGACGGCGGCAGATTTCGGCGATGGATTGCAGATACCCCGGCGGGGGGACGACGGCTCCCAGCGTGGCGCCACTTAATGGCTCGAAGATGAAGGCGGCTGCTTCGCCATCGCTGGCTGCGATGGCGCGGTCGAGTTCGGCGGCATATTGCTGGCCGCAGTTGCGGCAGCTGTCGGTACAGTCGAAGGCGCAGCGATAACAGTAGGGCGTGCCGACGTGCGCGAACTCGCGGATCATGGGCACGTAAATTTCACGGCGGCGTTGGTTGCCGGAGACGGAGAGTGCGCCGAGCGTGGAGCCGTGGTAGCTCTGCTGGCGGCTGAGGATCTGGTAGCGGCGCGACTCTCCGATTTCGACTTGGTATTGGCGCGCGAGTTTGAGCGCGGTCTCGATGGATTCGGAGCCGCCGCTGGTGAAGTAGACGGCGCCTCCGCGAAAGCTTTCTCCGGCGAAGGCGAGAACTTCTTCCGCGTAGGCTTCGGCGACAGGGGTGGTGAACTGGCTGGTGTGGACGAATTCCAGCCTAGAGGCTTGCGCGGTCATGGCGGCGGAGATTTCCGGGACGCCGTGGCCGATGAAGTTGACGGCGGCGGAGCCGGAGAAGTCGAGATACTTTGTGTTGGCGGCGTCCCAGAGGTAGACGCCTTCTCCGCGCACGGCGGCGGGGAAATCCTTGCGGAAGGATCGGCGGAGGACGGGGGAGCGGGGCGGGGTGGTGGAGTCGGGCACTTGGGAATTATCGCACTCGGTGGTCGAGGGAAGAACCCCACTTCTCGCGCAAAAAGCGCGCGAGAAATGGGGCCCCGGCGGGAGAACCGAGTCCAGCGTCCAAAACGTCGGCAGCCGAAATCCCCGGCCTTCGAATACGTCCAGTGATGGAACTGCCCCACTCAAGCCAAAAGACGGCTTGAATGGGCCACGCGTCATCCGTCCACCCGTCGTCTGTTCCCGGTTTTTTTATTCGGTGGTATTTCCCCCTGCCGTTTTCTTCTCCTGGTTTTTTCTTGTCCATGGCTTTCATACGGGAAACACCTGATAGCCGGGCCAATGTTCGTCGCGGACAATGCGAACCGTGGTCGGGGCCAGATTCCAACACAAATAGGGTAGTGGTGCAGTTTGATGGGGAAGCCAGCCAAACGCGCGGTTATTGCGTCGCAATAACCGCGACCCTTCGGCTTCGCTCAGGGCTGGCTGCTTCGCGCGGCTCGCCCCGATTCCCTTCGACTTCGCTCAGGACAGGCTCTGACGGCGCTAAAGAACGCTTGTCCGGAATGACCGCCAAATTGCATCACCACGTAAATAGAGCAAATTGCGCCAACCACAAGCAGTCCGAGGAATTGAGGACAACCATGAGAAAAGCTTACTTGATCTCCCCCGCGATGTGGGTCAGTGTGTTGTTCTGCATCGCCAATGTCGCTTTTGCAGCCGAGGGGCCTTATGGCGGAACTCCGGCTCCCATTCCTGGCACGGTTCAAGCCGAAAATTACGACACGGGCGGCCAAGGGGTCGCCTACAACGTCACTTCAGTCAACGGGACGGGGAACAGTTACCGCTCGGACGGAGTCGATCTGGAAGTGACCACCGACACCGGCGGGGGCTATGACCTCGGCTGGACGGCCAGCGGTCAGTGGTTCCGTTACACCGTCAACGTAGCCACAGCCGGAGCCTATACGGTGAGCTTTCGCGTAGCCGCGATCGACGCCGTGACTGATGCCCTCCATATTTCCAACTCTGCGGGAACCAACCTGAGCGGCTCGGTCAACGTGCCCGCGACCGGCGCTTGGCAAACCTGGACAAACGTCAAGGCCACGGTCACTCTGCCAGCCGGTCAGCAGACCTTAACCATCAACCAGGACAAGGGCGGCTGGAACCTCAACTATGCCACCTTCACGTCGAATTCTTCGGGCGAAGGGGCTTACGGCGGAACTCCTGCCGCGGTTCCGGGCACGGTGCAGGCTGAAAATTACGACACGGGAGGCCAAGGGGTCGCCTATAACGTGACTTCGGTCAATGGGTCGGCGAACAGTTATCGCTCGGACGGAGTCGATCTGGAAGTGACCACCGACACCGGCGGGGGCTATGACCTCGGCTGGACAGCCAGCGGTCAGTGGTTCCGTTACACGGTCAACGTGGCTACTGCCGGGGCCTACACAGTCACCTTCCGTGTGACTGCTCCCGGCGCTGTCACCGACGCGTTCCATCTTTCAAATTCCGCGGGATCAGACTTGAGCGGGACAGTCAATGTTCCCGAAACCGGCGGTTGGCAAGACTGGACAAACGTCACGGCCACGGTGACACTGCCGGCGGGGGTGCAGACGTTGACCCTCAACCAGGACAATGGCGGCTGGAACATCAACTACTTCGCGTTTGCGGAAGGTGGTGGCGGCGGAACCGGCTCTTGCAGCGGCGTTTCCAACATCACCATCGGCTCAACTACGTACGTTCCGCAATGGTGCCAGGAGTTTAACGGTGCGGCGGGTTCTCCGGACACCACCGTGTGGAATTTTGACCTCGGAAATAATGGCGGCTGGGGCAACGGCGAGGTCGAAGTTTACTGTGGGCCTCCGGGATATTCAGGCAATCCGTCCCAGTGCCCGACCACTTTCAGCACCTCCACTGCTCCGGTCTACATCGATGGCAGCGGGCACCTGGTGATCCAACCTAGAAATGTAAGTGGCACCTGGCTATCGGGCCGCATGAATACGGAAAGCAAGCAAAACTTCACCTATGGCGTTCTCGTGGCCAGTATCCAGCTTCCCAACACCACAAACCAAGGCCTGTGGCCCGCTTTTTGGACCCTGGGCAGCAACATCACCACCGTTCCATGGCCCACTTGCGGTGAAGCCGACATCATGGAGAACTGGTCCCCTCAGGTTGACAACGGTGCAGGTCCGGCGGGGAACAATTCCACGATTCACACGGCTAAGACTGGAGGTGACGGAGTCGGAGCACGATATACATTCCCGAGCGGGGAAGCAGCGGACACGGCTTTCCATACTTATGGGATAGTTTGGACGGCGAACGAGATGCAGTTCTATGTGGATAACGCATCATCTCCGTTCTTCACGGCTACCCCCAGCAGCTTACCCTCTGGGGACACTTGGCCATTTAATCAACCCATTTTCACAATCCTGAATGTGGCAGTCGGTGGCACCCTGGGTGGATCGACAAGCGGTCTGTCCAATCCGCAGCCCATGGTGGTGGACTACGTTCGTTGGTATACGGCTCAATAGAGAAGTTGCATCGCGAGCGGTCATTTCGCGGAAGGTGAGCGTCAGCTCAAGGTCACCGCGAAAGGGATGAGGACAAGGCAATCGTCGAGCAGCTTGCGGCGATTGCCTTTTTCTTTATAGCGTTCTCGGGTAGCCCAGCCCTTGAACTCGCAGGCGGCGGCCCGCTCAAGGCCGGCTTCGGCGTGAGGTCCCTCGACTTGCTCGGGATTTCGGCGCGCGCCTCAGACGCCGCGCAAGTGCCTCGAATTTGAGTGTGGATGTTCACACGTCACAGGCTTGGTCCAACCAACAAACTTGATTGTCCTCATTGCCTTGGGGACTGACGCGTCTCGACCACAGCGGGCCTGAGTGGGCCCCGCGCACCGTCCCAGAGGTAGACGCCTTTTCCGGGCACGGCTGTGGGGAAATCTTTCTCGACGGAGCG
>Ga0210393_10003928_pt1 | contig 11838 bp, 7 predicted proteins | sample IncBWC27OmetaG_FD_160068 | JGI IMG/M metagenome (GOLD analysis project Ga0210393, IMG submission 160068) | Forest soil microbial communities from Barre Woods Harvard Forest LTER site, Petersham, Massachusetts, United States - Inc-BW-C-27-O ... | reverse complement strand
TGAAAAGACCAATCTCCTCCGAGCCGAGAAAGTTGGCCACGATCTCGCGCAGACCCTCGAGGGCATCCTCTGGACTCCTGCTCTCGCTCAGCCTTTTGCGCGCCGCTTCCAAGCGTGGATCGTTCCCGGCTCTCGCGGACTTCGTCCCAGATGTGGTGTTCTTATCACCGTTCATGAAGATCCTTGGTGCCCTGTGCGATGAAATGCAGAAAACCTAAATCGCCTTCAGTTCCCTACTCGCCCAAATAGCTCTGCAACAGAGCCACAAGTTCGGCGCTATCCACAGGTTTCGTGATGTAGTCATTGCATCCGCTTTGAAACCCGGCCTCCATGTACGATTCCTCGCCGCGAGTAGTGACCAGAACAATGGGAATCTCACGCGTGCCCGGTTGCTGACGCATCCTCTTGCAAGCCTCAAACCCATTCATGCGCGGCATGACCACATCCATCAAAACCAAATCAGGTTGCTCTTGTAGCGCCTTCTCGACCGCCTCCTGGCCGTCGCTCGCTGTCACACACTGATAGGTCGTCCGCCGTTCGACGATCTCGCGCTCCATCATCAAGGCAGTCTTGGAATCGTCGACTACAAGGATTTTCTTTGGCATCGCTCTCCTCAAATGGAACGCCGAGGCCCCTGGCGACTGGCACTCTGGAAGGCAAATCGCGGTATCAAAGCAGTTTGCCGCCCTGCAGCCCGTAACGATGTCTATCACAACCCATTATTACGTCGGTAATTACGTCGGTAATTTAGCCCTAAAGTTTGAATGGCTTTCGAGCACGGGGCTGGTCGATCAAATGCGCGATGCGGCAGTCGTCCGCAGACAGAGCTGTCTGTGCTGATTTCTAGGATGGCCACGACTCGGATGAAATTGAGTTAGCCGGACAGACTTCGTCGGACCCACAGGTAGCAAGGGATCGCACTCCACCCGACACGGCAAGAATGGCTACTCGACGTTCCAGCCGCTCACTTCGATTGCGGGATTCTTACCGCCAAGATCGCGGAAGCGATACCTTGCGGTGATCTCGCGCTTCTCGCCGGGCATCAGCGAAAGATAGTTGTCCTGCCACAAAACCGGAAGAATTTCTTCACCACCCCTACCCTTATCGACCTTCAGGCGCACAAAGAAGGCCAGATTCTTGCTCGGATTCTCGATCGCAACACGTGTGACTTCTTCATCACCTTTTCGCTCGCCACGGGAAGTGACGTTCAGCTTCACTTTAGGCAATTGCTTGAGGGCTGTGAAATCGGCGTAGGTCGCCGTGGGAGTCGTATACCAGTTTGATTTTTCCCAATCCAGTGTCTCGGGAGACGTGGATAGCCAATAGAAATTTGATCCCACGATTTTTCCCGCTGAATCCTGAACCGTCAGACGCAGGAAATAAGTTTGGCTCAAGCCCTGAATGTCGGGAAGAGCGAAAATCTTCCTCGTGCTGTCCGCAGATGCGTTGATCGTTTCTTCCTGCAAGAATTTCTCACTCATGTCCAGGTTGTAAACCTTGGCCGTGACTTTAAGATTGCTCGCTTCCCGGTACTCGCTGCTGACCAGCCAAATCGAGTGATCGTCGTAGCCATAAACAGGATCGAGCGCCTGCATGCCCGCCTTCGCACCAAAATATCCGCCTCCAGGTCGCATGTAATAGTCATAGAGATGCCAGATCAACGAAGGCCAGGCGTTGTTCAGCATCCATTGAATCACTCCCGTGGATGTGTACTTGTTCCGGCTATACGCTTCGTACATAGCGCGGATTCCCTCGTACGCCATCAACTGGGATTTCAAGGCATAATCCTCAACGTTGTCTGCCTTGCCATAGCGCGCAGTCAGCGCATCAGTGAACACGTGAATATCTTTGAAGGCGCCGCCGCCGGCATGGTAATTCCAGTAGTCATCGATTGGCCATAGGTGCTCTTTCGGCAAGAATCGTTCCAGACTCTCGATGGGCGGAACGGCCGGGCCTGGACTAGTTTCGGTATTGAACCCGTGCGCCCCGCCGCAACCACCTTCGTTGCACTCGGTGGGCGAAGGATGGTTGAGGGAATCGGTCAACCAATAAGAGGGCGCGACGTACTCATACGGCCCAGTCATCTTTACTCCACTAGTTCCGGAAACGCCGGCTGGCTTGGCGGTAGCTGACGAAACGATTGGGTTCGGCCAGAGCGCCTTTTTTTCAACGTCGAGATACATCTGCTCAACATCGGGCGGCGGCGGATTGTCGCTACCGTTCAGCCACATGATCAAACTGGGATGGCTGCGCAGACGGTACATCTGCGAAACCAACGATTCCTTGGCGATCTGGTAATCCGCGTCCGACCACTTCGACCAGTGCTCCCAGTGATCGCAACAGCACCAACCCGCCATCACCAGCACGCCTTTACGGTCAGCCTTCTCAAAAAAATCATCGGGCTCGAGTTTGCCTTCCAGCCGAATCGTGTTGAGCCCCATGTCCTGCACGTATCTGAATTGGTCGTCAATGTTGCTTGGGTCGTATCGCAGCATCATGTCCGAAGAGTAGCCACCACCGCGAATCAAAATCCTCTTGCCGTTTATGCTGAAGACGCGATTGCCGCTCTCATTGAGCTGCGACGTGATCTCTCGAATCCCAAAACGTGAGTCCGATACATCGGACGCTTGTCCGTTAATCTCGAACTCCAAGTGCAACCGATACAATTCGGGAGCACCCATCTGCGCCGGCCACCAGAGCCGCGGCTGAGAGAATACCAACTGCGAAAACTTGTCGGGCGCGAAGGTTACATCCTTCACTTCGTTCGGCGATAGTTCTACTTCCTGTTCGAACTGCGTCTTCTCAATTGTTCCTTTGAGCTTGCCCTTCACCGCGTGATTGGCCGAATTCTTGACCTGTGCAGTCACGGTGATTTGAGCGCTGTCGTTTGCGGGAGAGTTAATGTGTGAGAGAACCGCTGGGTAGCGAACAGCCACCGGACCGCTCGTTCTGACGTTCACGTCCCGCCAGAGCCCCATGTTCTTGTCCGGGGGAGCCGGGTTCCAGTCGACAAAGGTGATCGCCAGATCGTCTTTTTCGGGAGCCCACACTTCAACAGCCACAACGTTCTCCGCCCCAGGACGCGCAACGCCGGTGATGTCGAACTCATAGGTTCGCCACGCGCCCACGACTTGCTGAAGATTGGCAATCTGCTTCCCATTGACCCAGATATTGGCGCGGTAGTTGATACCGTTGAAGTCCAACCAGATCGTTTTGCCACGATCCCCCGCAGGCAGCGTGAACGATTTGCGATACCACCACGCCACGGCAAACGGGCTGTCTTGCTGCATGGGCGAGTTCGAAAAGTTTGCCCCGATAGGATACGTCATTCCGGGAAATTGCCGCAGGTTCATGCCAAAGGCAGGGTCAGGGTAGACTTTCTGCTTTACCAATGCGGCCACCACGGTAATTGGCACTGTAACCGTGTACCACCCTTTCGGCGCGTAGGACGATTTCGAAATCACGTCGCCCATGTCCGCAACTTTGCGCGAGGACTGAAGTGCCCATCCATCGGCCAGAGACACCACTGGAAATGGTTCCGTTACCGCGAAGAGTGCAGCCGCATACACAAGGTGAGCAGCCAGCAGTAACGAGGGAAAAACAAAGCCCGGAGTCTTCATGGTTCGAATCCCTTTCAAACAAAGAACCGTCGCAGTGCCAGGATAGGAGGCAGTACGGCACCATCGACTCCGCCCAGGCTGGGTTGTCGCCCTTAGATAATATCCTTTATTCATTCGTTTCAATAGGCCCGAAGTGCGAGATAATGACTGCACAAGACCGCAGAAGAAAAGGAGCCTTCGATGAAGCTTCGACGGACTAGTCTGTGTGTATTGTGCCTGGCTCTGATGCCGCTTGTAGTGGCGCGCCCCGGAAACGTTAACAGTGACGCACCACAGCAGTCGAACCCAATCGCGTTTCAGCAGGAATTGATCCGCACGCAAAAAGCTCTGCGGGACGCGCTGGACCGTGGCGACGCGGAATATGTCAAGAACGCTGTGGCTGACGATTTCTTATCCGTCGAGACTAACGGAAACAGCACAGGCAAAAAAGAATTCGTGCGTGATATTCATCCCTCCGAACACCCCGAGCCTTCCCCCATTTTGTATGAATTCGATGTCGTCCAACTCGATGAAGGCTGCGCCGTCGTAACTTACAAGGCAGTGTTTCCTGGAAGCCAATTAGAGAAATACCAGCACTTAAGCGATACCTGGGTGAAGCAGGCTGGCCAGTGGAAGCTGAAATTCCAACAGAGCACGCTCAATTTATGGAGCGCTCACGATCTGGACTAGCGCATCAACAATCAATTTTCAACTCTTACCGACTGCAAAGGACGCATCGGATGCGATTCATAGATCGCGAAGAGGTTGCCAAACGTCTCACCTATGAGATCTGCATCCCTATCGTGCGCGATGCAATGATTGCCTTCTCACGGGGCGATACCAAGCAACTGTTGCGTTCGATTATTCCGCTGTCCGAAGGCCGCCTTTTCGGCGTCATGCCCGGTGCGATGGGCGCGCACGCCCCGTTCGGAGCCAAGTTGATCAGCGTCTTCCCTGAGAACTTCTCTCGTGGAATACAGTCTCATCAAGGCCTCGTCATCCTTTTTGATCCCGAATCCGGCGCTCCGGTTTGCGTGCTCCATGCGGGAGAAATCACAGCAATCCGCACGGCAGCGGCTAGTGCCGTTGCCACCGATGCGTTGGCACGCAGAGATGCAGGTCGACTGGCGCTACTCGGTTATGGAGAACAGGCCGCGACCCATGCTCGTGCAATCGGTAAGGTTCGCAATCTTGCATCCATCGTCATATGGGGCCGTTCGCTCGAACGCGCGCGAGTTTTCACGGAACGCATGCACGCGGAACTTGGCTTGCCAGTGACCGCCGCAAAAGACGTAAAAGAAGCCATCGCCGAAGCTGACATTGTCTGTACCGTCACTTCTGCCGCCGAGCCGATCCTAAAGGGCGAATGGGTGCGGCCAGGCACACACTTGAATTTAGTCGGATCGAGCTACGCCGGGCCTGCAGAAGTTGACAGCGACCTCGTCGTCCGTTCCCGTTTCATTGTCGACAGTCGCGAAGGTGTTCTAAATCAAGGCGCGGAATTTCTGCGAGCCAAGGCTGCCGGATTGATCGATGATAAACATATCGTCGCCGAGATCGGCCAAGTGTTGGCGGGGGAAGTCGAAGGTCGCCGCTCGGCAGCGGAAATCACCGTGTATAAATCCCTTGGACATATTGTCCAGGATTTGGCAACCGCTTGGGCTCTTTACTCCCGGAGCGAGAGTACATCTTGAAACTAGTCTGGTGTCCACCCAAGAAATTCTTCGTGTCCCTTGAACATCTTGACCAGCAGATTTCGGACGCGCTGTTTCAGGGTTAACCGCTTCGGCTCACACAGCCGTATGATTTCCTTCTCGACAACGGTCTTGACTTGGAGAACGACGTTCGGGTTTGCGGCCATAGAGGTTTCCTCTCAATCCGCCGTACGGATTCAGCGCCTGGCAAGGCCGTCACAAACCTGTACTCCTGCCTTGATTGAATTACCGGGAAATCCCGGCTTGAATGGATGGTGCAGATTTGGGGCCCACCGTTTCACTCAATCCGACGGGACACGACTACGCGGAGTCCGCGCGTGGGGCGCAAAATATGGATGTGATGGCTTTATTCCGTTACCGATCCCGTGCCTGGGAATCGGGACATTATGCGTTTTCCACAGGAACCCGTCGCAATTGTTAATTACCGTTTAACATTTCTGTGTTATTAAGATGCGATCCCGGCTGTGGAGGCTTGATCCCCCATGAACTTTCATCGCCTGTCGGTGGTTCTTCGTTCTGCCAAGTCGTTTCCTCTTACCCTTACCACGTTTCTGATTCTCGCCCTTGCGCCGCAAGTGGTCATCGCGCAACAGACGTTGGCTTCCATCAACGGTACGGTGACTGATGCCAGCGGAGCCGTCGTGGAGAAAGCCACCGTCAAGATTCGCGATCTGGCTAACAACCTCGAAGTGACGGCAGTGTCGAAAGGTGACGGTTCATTCAACGCCGCCGATCTCCCCATCGGCACTTACCGAGTCACCTTCACACGAGATGGTTTCAAGACCGCTGTCTACGACAAGATTCTGCTGCAGGGCAATCGGACAACCACGGTCAATGCCAAGCTTCAGCCTGGCGCGGTTGCAACGACAGTCACAGTGGAAGCCACGCCATTGCTCAACGTAACGGACACCACGACCGGCTACACTCTGGACGACAAGCAAATCGCAGAAATACCGCTCGGCACCGGTAGCTTTACCCAAGCCGCTATTCTGAGTCCAGGCGTTAATGCCGACTTTCTGAATACAGCGGGCACAAACGCAGGTCTGGGCAATCAGGCTATCTGGGCTAATGGACAGCGCGACACCAGCAACAGCTTCACGCTCAATGGCGTCTCCGGAAACAACATTTTTAATGGCAAGTCGACGAGCCAGGTGACTTCTGGCCGCGTGGCCGTAAACATCGGCGAGGGCGGAAACGGCCAAAGCAATCCGAGCGGTGAGATCGTGACCAGCACATCGGTGTACGGAGCGATCGGCCAGGCGCTTCCCAGTCCGCCTCCGGAAACGGTGGAGGAGTTGCACGTCAATTCCGCGATGTATGACGCGTCTCAAGGGGCAAATAGCGGCGCCCACATCGAGCTTAGTACCAAGTCGGGCACAAACTTAGTGCACGGCGGAGTCTACGAATACCACCAGTCGACAGGGTGGAACGCGAATGAGTGGTTCTTTAATCACTTCGAACTACCCCGGCCGCAGATGCACCGCAATGTCTTTGGTGGCTACGTGGGAGGTCCGATTAAGAAGGACAAGCTTTTCTACTTCGTCTCTTATCAGGGCCAACGCGTGGCCGACCAGTTACTTGGAACGTCTCTCGTGGCCGTGCCCCCGAGTCTGACGGATGACCGCAGCGCTCAGGCCCTGGCGAACGTTGCCAACACGGATTTTGGACCGTGCGGTGGAGGCGGCGAAGCCGCCTGTATTCAGCCTAGCCAGATCACACCGCAAGCGCTCGCGCTATTGCAAGCCAAAGCGTCGAACGGAACCTTTTTGATCCCCAGCGCGGAAACCAATCCAACCATCCTCGCCAACCTGCAGAACAATTCGCGCGCAGATGCCATCGTCCAAGGTCCGGGTTCGCTTTTTGTGGCGGATCAGGCGAACGGCAATATCGATTACTTATTCAGCGCCAAAGATCGTCTGGCGGCGAAATATTATTTTCAACGCGATCCCAATACCACTCCGTTCGCAAACAGCCAACTACTTGGATTCCCGCAGACCATGAATGCAGGGAGTCAAACATTTTCGCTAGACAACACTACCGCGATCACACCGAATTTGACGTGGGAACAGCGTTTTGGCTTCGTTCGCGAAAGGGCCTACGCCAACCAGAGCCAAGCGATAAGTCCCTCTGACATTGGAATGAATCTTTTGGGGATTAATGTTTTCCCTCAGATAACCCTGAAAAACGCCGACAACGTCACGTTCAATGGCTTGTCGATCGGCCCCGCCAGTAATTTTGCCGATGCTGGCATGTTCCAAAATACTTTTGAGGGATCCACCAATCTCAAGTGGGTCCGCGGGCGGCATGGAATATCCACCGGACTGAATTTCGATTACACCCAACTGAATATCGTCAACAAGAATAACCAACTGTCTAGCGTGACCTTCAACGACTTCCCCGGCTTTTTGCTAGGCCAGCTATGCGGACCGAATGGGGCTTCCTGCGGAAGCCAATCGCCCACAGAACTGTTGAACGGAGCCAGTAATCGCCATTACCGCACCAAACAAGTCGGCGCATATGTGCAGGACGATATCCGCGTCGCATCGAATTTCACTCTGGATATTGGCCTGCGTTGGGACTGGGATGGGCCGCTGGTGGAAAAGAACGGACTGCTGACCAACTTCTACTCGCAGGATTATTCCTACAACGTTGCGAGTGACACGCTTAACAACATTGGCCTGGTGGTCGCCGGGAATAACCCAACCTTTGGTACTAGAGGCGTGAGCGCTTCGACTCTCACCGGCAGGCAATGGGGGTTTGCGCCGCGAATTGGATTCGCATACAATCCATCTTCCCTAAAGAATGTCGTCATCCGGGCGGGATACGGCATGTACTACGATCGCGGCGAATACTTCGCGGAACTTTCTCCGCCCGCCGGCGGAGGCATTAGCGGCCCGTTTGGCGTCACCGTCGAACAACCTTTCGTCGTGCCCTTCCTGGCTCCTCCCAACGCCACTTTTGCGAACCCGTTCGGCACTACGCCTCCTCCGCCACCGCCTCAAAATCTTTCGGGAGTTGCGGGGTTGATTCCGAATGCTGCCCAACTCATTGCCAACACGACCCCGTACTGCACTGCAAACAACCTCTCCGGCTGCGGGCCGCTGGTGTTCGGAGGTTACGATCCCAGAAATACTCTGCCTTACTCCGAAAACTGGACGCTCGATCTTCAATGGCAACCGCGGAACAGTCTCGTAATGACGTTGGGCTACGTCGGAAACCACGGGTCGCATGAAGCGATCCCGCTTCCCTTCAATCAGGCTCAAATTGCCACGCCCCAGCATCCCCTTCTCGCAGGCGGTCCCTACCAGCAGAATTATTCTTACGGATACAATGTTCCCGGCGTGTCCGCCGAAAATGTCTTCTCACTTGTGGAGGGATTTGCCACCGGCAATGTAGCGCTGCGCGCACCTTACCTGGGATACGACCCTAATTCGGATTTCAACCGGACCGTCGGCGTTTCCAACTATGACGCCTTGCAAGTTCACGTGGACAAGCGCTTCAGCCATGGCCTTCAGATAACCGGTTCGTACACCTATTCCCACACCCTCGATGAACAAAGCGGGCTTGGGCTTTTTTACAGCGGAAACGATCCCAACCACCCCGCCTCCTCTTACGGCAATTCGGACTTCGATCGCACCCACGTTTTCAACGTCAGCTACCACTACGAGTTTCCAAAGGTAGCGAACGGGAAAGGATTTGTGAAGCAGATCGCCAACGGCTGGGGGGTAAACGGCATTATCGTGTTGCAGAGTGGACAGCCCTACAGCGTTATCGATTTCAGCGGAGGCGCTGCCAGCATTTACTGGGGTGGCGGACAAGACCTAGTTACAAATCCGATCGTTCCGGTTGGCGGTTTCGGCGCAACCGCGAAGAATCCCATCCTGCAGGGCACGACCGGCATAAATGGAAACTCTCCCGTCCTAAACGCAGCTGCCTTCGGCATCCCCACTCCCTACGCGCCTGGTACCAACGGCGTGCCACCGTGCGATCCGGTGACAGGTGTCTGCGACAATTTTGAGAATGGTTATGCCAGTGGAGGTCGCAATATCTTCCGGGGCCCATTCCAAGAGCGTTTCGATTTCGGGGCATTCAAGAATTTTCAACTGAATGAGCGATTCGCACTTCGCTACGACGTCAACGCATTCAACATCTTCAATCACCCGAGTTTCGACATTCCCAGCAACAGCGTCGATTTCAATCCCGGCTTCTGCAATCCGCCTTCTCCGAGCTTCTCTTGTTCGCCATTCGGATACTCATTCCCGCCATTCGGGAACCTTGGCCAGCTCCAGCACACGATTGGCAGCCCGCGCTTCGTACAGATGGCTCTGCATTTGCAGTTTTGAGTAGCAACACGTTTTGAGTAGCAGCAGGCTCCGCTAGGAATTTGATTGAACATGAAACCCGTCACATTCGGTAGCAAGCTGATCAGTAGTGCGCTGATCGCGGTGTTTTGCTTGCAATGCGCCAACCTGTTTGGATGGGGCAATGAGGGACACGGATATATAAATCGCGTTGCCGCTGAGAGAATCCCGGTTGAGATGCCGCGATTCCTGCGGCGGGCGGTTGCAGAACTGACCTACCTTGGGCCCGAGCCCGATCGCTGGAGAAGCCCATCGGAGTACGCACTCAAAAACGCTCAAGAAGCGGACCACTATATTGATATCGAGCGGGTCGCATGGCTGGATCCACTTCCGCCGGGCCGGTACGAGTTTTACCGCAAGCTCTACGACAAGCGGGCAACCACCGCTGACCATCCCGATGATTACCTGCCGGAGCGCGTGGGCCTTCAGCCCTACATCACAATGGAGATATTCGGGAGGCTCAAGTCGGCTTTCCGCGAATACCGGCAACGGCGTGAAGCCCACCAGGCAACAGGTCCAGTTGAACACGCGATAGTCTTTTACGCGGGCTGGCTCGGGCACTACGTGGCGGATGGTTCGCAACCACTGCACACTACAATTCAATATAACGGGTGGGTCGGCCCAAACCCGAAAGGCTACACGACGGAGCACGGAATTCACGCGTTGTTCGAGAGCACTTATGTGGCGCAAAACATAAGTACTAAAGACTTCGCAAACCTGGTGCATGTTCCTGAACACCTGGACGACCCGTTTGCTGCATACATCGCTTACCTCAAGGAGTCGAACCGGCTAGTTGAAAATGTTTACGCGATTGAGAAAGCGGGTGGCTTCGCCGGCAAAGGTTCCGCAGAAGCATTTGACTTCACCGCTCACAGACTGGCAGCCGGTTCTCAGATGCTCTTGGATCTTTGGTACACGGCATGGCTGGACAGTGCGGTTCAGCCCGAGACGGCAGCGGGCACAGCTAAGAGTTCCTCCGGCAAGTAGATCGGTGGTTCTACGCCAAGGAGCTTTCCAAGCAAACTTCTATCAAACACACAGATGCGGCACTAGAACGCTTTCGGAGCGATCTGGGCATCTAGGTGCGTTTTAGGAGCACGAGGGCATTCGACTTACTTGTTGTCAGGAACGATGTTGAATGCGGGCCAGTGCGATGGCTGCGCATTGATGTTGGCGACGAGAAAGACTGGGCCATCGACCGGCTTCACCTCCACATTGTACCCATCCACCTCGACGAGCGGCAGGTCCCCCTGCAACCCTTTCGTCGCCGCTTCGATTGAGACGGTTGAGGATTCGCCGGGCACGAGCGAAAGGTAGTTGTCGGAGTAGAAGACAGGCAGGACACGCCGTCCGCTTTTCTTTTGATGAAGCTGCAGGTGCGAGAGCAGAGCAACATGGCTCGTGTTGTTGTGCAAGGTTACGGTAACCACTGTGTTGTCGCCTTGGGTGTGAGCGTTGGCTTCGGCATCGAGGGTGACAGTGGGCAAATTCATTAAACCGTCGAACTGATCCTGCGCCACATGCTGCCAGTAGAAATTGCTGGAAAGCAAGTTTCCATTTGCGTCGGTGAGGTCGAGCTTGATGAAGTAGAGCGGGCTGATGCGCGCGTTCACCACGATCTGCGCGGCCTTGATCGTACTGCTGCCGGGAATTTGCGCTACTGGATAGATCTTCTGTGAATCCAGCGTGCCATCAAAACGATAGATGAGCACTTTGACTTGAAGCTCGTTGAGCGTGTCCGGACGATTGTTGACCACCTCAATGCCGCGGTTTTCCTCGTTAAACTGCACATGAACGGTCTCGGAGGCCTTCTTCGCCGCGTACAACGCAGCGTTGGGCTCGAGATCGTAGTGGTAGAGCTGCCAAACGAAACTGGGCTGTGCCGGGTGACTCATCCAGGTAATCACGCCCGTGGTCGTTTTGAACATTTCGGCGTTGCGCCCTTCGTACATGGCGCGGAAAGCTTCGTATGTGGCCGGTTGGCCTTTCTGAACGAAGTCGGCGAGATTGCGAATGTGCCCGTAACGCTCCGCCAGGGAAGTTGGAAACTCGTTGCCCCGTTGTGCGCCAGCCGCCATGTCGTGTTGGGCCCAGTCGTCGTTGATCGTCTCCCAATCTTTCTGCGGCATCCTGCTTTGGATAGATTCGATCGTGGGAATAGAA
>Ga0210393_10003927_pt1 | contig 11839 bp, 5 predicted proteins | sample IncBWC27OmetaG_FD_160068 | JGI IMG/M metagenome (GOLD analysis project Ga0210393, IMG submission 160068) | Forest soil microbial communities from Barre Woods Harvard Forest LTER site, Petersham, Massachusetts, United States - Inc-BW-C-27-O ... | reverse complement strand
CTTGCCGACAGGTTTGGTGGTGTAAAAAGGATCGAAGACGCGAGAAGGCTCCTGCACGCCTTTGCCGCTGTCGGTGAATTCGACGAGAAGGCTGTCGCCCTTGGCTCGCGTGGTAACCCAAAGATCGCCATCCGTTGAGTGGTCCAAAATCGCATCGACGGCGTTGTTGACCATATTGAGGAACACTTGCTGAAGCTGGTGCGGGTCGGCGGCGGTAAGGGGCAAGTCCGGGGCGAGGTCCAGCTGGACGCGAACATGGCTCATTCGCAGATCGTAGTCGCGCAGAGCCAAAGTATCTTCGAGGATTTCATTGAGCTGGACAGGGACGCGCTCCGGTTTGTGCTGCCTGGCGAAACTGAGAAGATTTTGCACGATGCGATGCGTGCGCTGGGCTTGCTTGTACAACTTGTCCGAATATTCGATTCCCAGGGGGCCGAGTTGGCCGCTGGAAGTGAGCAGCTGGCTATAACCGAGGATGGCGGTGAGCGGATTATTCAGCTCGTGGGCCACGCCAGAAATGAGCTGGCCAACCGCGGCCATTTTTTCACTGTGCAGAAGCTGCTCCTGGGTGCGGCGCAGATTGTCGTAAGCCTGGCGGGTCTCTTCATATAGCAGCGTGCGCTCGGTGGCGCTGGAGACCTGGCTGCCCACGGCGATCAAGAGATTAATATCCGCCGGGGAAAATTCGCGCGGCGTGCGGCTACCGACAACGAGACCACCGATCACGCGGTCTTTCGACCACAAAATGACGATGTAAGCCGCCACGATGCCTTCCTTGCGCTGCGCTTCGCGGATGGGCTGGGGCAACGGCAAACCCTGAGCGGAAAGAAAGGTGGCGTGAACAGCTTTGATGTGCTGGAGCAACTCGGGCTGAACGGAAACGGTTGGAAAGTTCCTGGTGCCCTCGTGGCGGTGCCCAACGGCGGCGACCCTTCGCAAAAGCGTTCCGCTTTCTTCAAACAAGTAAAGCGAAGAGGTATCCAGGCTGAAAAGTTCCACCATCTGCCGCAGAGTGCGATGCAAGGAGTCGCTCAAGTCCATCGACTCGGTGAGCGTTTGCGCGATCGAGTTCAATACCAGCAGCTCGCGATTGCGGCGGCGAATCTCCTGCTCGGCGCGCTTTCTCTCGGTGATGTCCAGCAGGAACCCCTGATAGGCGGATACGTTGCCCGTAGCGTCCCGCACGGCGATGGAAGACTCAAGCATGGTGCGAATCTCGCCGTCCTTGCGGCGCATTTCAAATTCAAAATCGGCCACCGTTCCGTGCTCGTGCAGAAGTTTTTTCAGGCGATCGCGATCCGCGGTGTCGCCATAGAGCTTGCCGGGGATGTCCAGACCAAGCAATTCGTCCCGGGTGTCGTAGCCGGTCATGCGCAGAAGCGCGTCGTTAAAGTCGAGGAACCGTCCGCCTGGTGTGGAAATGAAGACGCCTTCTTGCACGCTGGAAACGAGGGTCTGGTATTTTTCTTCGGCGCGCTTGCGGTCGGTGATGTCTTTGAGCACGTGAATGGTGCCGAGAGCGAGGCCCGAGGGGTCGGCAAACGTGGAATTGGAGGCTAGAAAGTATCCCGGAAGCCAGGGATCGGGATGGTCGCCTTCCCCGGCCAGGCTTTCGCAATAAGGGCATACCTGGTAGGGGACTTCCTTGCGAGAAAGAAGGTCGGTGACACCCCGGCCAACGAGGGCGCCAGCTTCCTTTCCGAGCAGGTGGCTGAGCCTGCGGTTGGCGCGCAAAATGCGGCCCTGCTGGTCGTGAACGAAAATCGGATCGCCGATGGAGTCGAAGGTGTACGCCCACTGGTGCTGCACGCTGTCGACCTGCTCAAAAAGGCGCACATTTTGCAGGGTCAGCCCGAGCAAGTTCGCGAGGTTGACAAGAAACGCCAGTTCATCCGGTTGAAAGCGCCTGTCGCTCGAGGAGCCCACGCCAATTACACCCAAGGGTCCTTGCTTTCCGGAGAGCGCCAAAGTCACCAGATGCTTGATTCCGGTTTCGGACATTTTCTGGCGAGCGGCGGGATCCTGCTCTTCGTCGGATTGAAGAATCTGGCAGTCGCCCCTCAAAAGCTGCTGGGCCCAAGGTTCGGAGACGGAGAATTTCGAGTGCTTTGCTAAATAGTCCTTGGAGAATCCTACGGACGCACGGGCTACGAGCTGCGCCGACTTTCCGTCGCCTTCGATCAGGCGCACGATGCCGTGGCTGGCCCCGAGACTTTCCAGGATTTGCGCGAGAACGCGGTCCAGCATTTCCTGAGCGGAAAGGGTCTGCGTGCTGGCGGCGGTGAGAAGCGTGAGCCGCCTCATCTTGTCGTTCAGTTCCTCCGCGCGCGCGCGGGCACCCTCAAGAGCCACTACGACCATGGCGATGCCCAGAGTGACGTTCAGCAAGTGCTCAAAAGTAATGCGCATCAGAAAGAGGGATTGGCCTGTCCAGAGCGGCCGATCGAGGCCGTGCAATCCACAGAGTAGAAAAACTCCTCCCAGCAACTGCGCGCCGTGCCCATGGCGCGACATCGCTGCCCGCCACATCAGCCACCCCGCCACAAAACACAAGGCGCTTTCCAGAATGGCAGTTCCCCAGTGCACGGAGGCGAACTCATACGGGCCGCCGCGCTCGATATAGCAAATACCCGCCAAGGCGGCGCAACTGAGTGGCAAGACCGGCCATCCGCGGCCTGGTGCGCCGCCGGTGTAGCGCAAGATGGAAGCCAGCATGAGCAGCAGCGCGGTGGCGTTTCCTAAGATAAGCGCCAGACTCAGGCCGGGGAGCGGATGGATAAGCAGAGTTACTTCGCAGAAGGAGGTCAGCGTGAAGCAGGACCATCCCGCCAGCCATAGACCGAAATAGGGGTCGCGATGATCGCGGCGGAAAAGGAAAAAGAGAACGAGAAGGATGGTAGACGCTGTCGCCTCAAAGCAAGCGATGCCGAGCAGGCCTTGATTTTCCAACACTTTGCGGCGCCTCCCGGCCTGAAATACCGTCGCTGCAGACCACGTTCTCCTTGGCAAGATTATCGCAGACGGTATGGAGCTTTGTGAGAGAAGCTCTTTCGTGACGCTAACACGCTATTTTCTGACTGGGCAAGGGTACCCCCGTTAGTTTGTGCTCTCCCCTATAATGGCTGTAGGGAGCCAACCGCCGTGGAGATGGAAAACATTCTGGTCGTGGACGACGAAGAAGCTATTCGGGAAGTCGTTTCAACGATGCTTGAATCAAAGGGTTATCACTGCACTGCGGTTAGCAACGGCCGCGCGGCACAGGACCAGGTGAAGCGCCTGACACCGGACCTGATCCTGAGCGACATGATCATGCCGGAAATGGATGGGATCAAGTTGCTGGATTGGGTGCGGCAGTACGACCCGGAAGTGCCGGTGATCATGGTCACGGCGATGCACGATATCTCGACGGCGCTGGAAGCAATCCGCCGCGGGGCCTACGACTACATTTTGAAGCCGTTTGAGAAAGACCAGCTGTTTATGGGGGTGGGGCGGGCGTTGCAGCACCGGCGATTGATTATTGAGAACCGCAGCTATCAGCGGAACCTGGAGCAACTGGTGGAGGAGCGGACGGCGCAGCTTACCGGTGCGATTACGCAACTGGAGCAGTCGTACGACGACACGCTGGAAGCGCTTGGAAGCGCTTTGGACTTGAAGGACGCGGAGACCGAGGGACATTGCCAGCGAGTAACCGCGTTTACGATTTCCATCGCCAAGTCGGTGCCGGTTCCTAATCCTTATTTGTCGGTGCTGGCGCGGGCGGCTTTTCTGCATGACATCGGAAAGATGGCCATTCCTGATGGCATTCTGCGGAAGCCGGGTCCACTGGACGACCACGAAAAGCAGATCATGCGGAAGCACTGCGAAATCGGATACAACATGCTGATTCGGATTCCCTTTTTGCGCGATGCCGCGGAAATCGTGCTGGCCCACCAGGAATTTTTTGACGGCTCAGGGTACCCTCGTGCGTTGAAAGGCGAGCAGATCCCGCTGGGGGCGCGGATTTTTACGATTGCGGATTCGCTGGACGCGATGATTAGCGACCGGCCTTATAGGAAGGCTCTGCCGATGAATCATGCCCGCGAAGAAATTCGGCGATGCTCCGGTACGCAGTTCGACCCCAAGATGGTGGATGTATTTATGTCCATCCCGGAAGAACATTGGATCGAGCTGCGGGAGAACCTGGGCTCGCCGTTCCGCTTAGCGCACCTGAAGAATCTGTAGCCACTCCCTGCGTTGGAAGCCGCGCCAGTCAATGAAGCTTGGTATAAAGAAACGGGGCCGATGAACAATCGGCCCCGTTTCTTACTTGAGGCGAAAAATTTGCCAGTTGACTAGAAGACAATCCTAATTCCAACGCGGAGGCTGCGTGCGCCGCCGCTCTGGACATACGGATTCGCAAAACCCGTGCCTTCGGAGAAGGTACCAGCATCGTCGACAAATGGGTCGATGGTTCCGAATTGTGGGTGGTTAAAGGCATTGAGCATCGTGAAGTGAAGCTCCAGTTTCACGCGCTCCCAGAAGTTGATGGTCTTGAAGATAGTTAGATTGACGTTGTCCGTCGGGGCGTCCCTCAGAGAATTGCGGGCTGCGTTTCCGAAGGGGGTGCCAGCAATCTGGTCCGCCTCGAATCCGTTGACAATAACGCGAACAGCACTCTTCGCTACCGGTGTTACTGTGGCCCCGCCCGATGCGTTCAGAGCGTTAAAACTGAGGAGCATCGTTGGATCCAAATTGCAACCTGAACCAAATATATTACACGCGTCTCCCGCATATACGCCGACCTGAGTTGATGGAGCAGAGAGACTCCCAACAAATGGCCGAGCGCCGCCGTCAAAGTTGCCGACAAAAGCGTTACTAAAGCTAATATCCTGATACGGATTCCCCAACGCGTTAAACGCCCCCGATGCATCAGCCAGAGAAAATTGAACAGGAGTGTACGGTTGACCGGAAGTGTAGATATACGCCGCGCCTACCGCCCATCCCCCAATCACATGCCCGATGGGCCCGTGCTGTTGACGAAAGAAAGGCAACTGTTCCGTGGCGACGAGGGTGATTCGATTGGGGAAGTCTAGAGCGGAAAGGCCGTATTCCCCATTGGTGAAGTTCAGTGGATTTTGCGCGAACGCAACGGCACCTCCGCCGCTATTCGTGCCAAAAATCTCGTCGGCGTTGCTCATCGTCTTGCTGTAGGTGTAATTCGCCCTCATCGTCAGTTGATGCCATAGGTTGTTCGTCCGGAGTTCAGCCTCAACACCTTCATAGTTTGAATAGGACGTGTTTGTACGCTCGCGAACAACACCTTCGTTACAATTGACTCGACCAACGGCGCTGGCAACAACTGCATTCGCTTTAGCGCAAGGCGTGACCCCAGAGGGAAGCGCGTTGGGGAAGTCACTCGCAATACCAGCGATATAGGGGTTTGCATTGATCGACTGGAACAGGTCCCCTGCATGGTTTCCCACGTACCTGACTTCCAGCGCCGTCGTAGTTGTAAGCTCCCTCTGAATACCAAACGACCAGCGACTGGTTTTCTGTGGTCCAAAATTGGGAGAAACGGTAGTTTCGTTAAAAGTGCGCGGATCGGCCACGCCCGGTGTGAGATCGCCAGCGAACGCGGTCCTGACAGCGGGGCCAAACGGATTGGCTATGAGTGCTGGCGCCTGAAATGCCAACATCGGATTAGGGTTGGCTACCGTGCGAATTGTTTGAGCGAGGACATTGGGAGCCGCCGAAGAGATGTTCAGATAAATATTATAGACAGGTGGATCGTAGGAGTACCGATAGCCGCCGCGCAGAGTTGTCTTACCATGCCCAAGCAAACGGTTATCGCTTCCGGGCGTCCAGGCAAATCCAACATTGGGCCCAAAACTGTTTTTGGGAGCAGGAATGGATGGGAACGTAGTCACGGAAAGAGGCAGCCCAGGATTCCAGAATGGGTCTGAGCCATCTTGCTGCTTGGTTGTTTTTTGGTGGAACAAGTTGGCGGGCTGCCCATAATAGCTCCAGGTCAAACCCATCGTCAAAGTGAAGTTGTTTTTCAGCTTGAAGTCGTCCTGGACGTACAGAAAAGTATCATGCTCGCGGAAATCAAGGCTCGGGCTTCCCGCTGTGATGCTATCCGAGCTCGGCAAGTTCGCCGCAAACCGCACCCAATTCGTATAACTGAACGAGCCATTGTTGTTCGGTAAGAAGAAGTTCGGAGACCGCTGGTAGGTGAAATTTGCACCAGCCTTGATGGCGTGCCGACCCAGCGTGTAAGTCCAGTTGTCCTGGAACTGGTAGGTATTCACGATGCGGCCCTGTGGCGCGCTTGTGGCTGGACCGAAACCTAGATTTCCGCTACCTGTCGCCACGTTTGCCAGCGCGCCGGAGATGCCGGTGTCCGGGGGCACTGTATTGCCAATGGAGTTTCCGCCAAAACCAACGGTCAATCGGCCATAGCTGGCGCGAAACTCGTTAGCCATGCGGACGGAAAGAGTCCGTACCCAGCTGAATCCATAATCTTGAGAAAGGGCAGGGACATTCACAGGATAGCCGGCAGCCGCGGTGCCGAAAGAATCGGCATTGAAGAAGGTGGACTTGTTATAGAGATAGCGTCCATAGAAGTGGTTCTTCTCGGTGTTCAGATCCATCTTATAAATCCAGTTATATTGGTGCGATCCGGTCGGTAGGGTTCTTTTAACCCCGCCTACCTCGTAGTTGCAGAACAAGTCATTGGGACTATTAGCGGGATCCGTCGGCTTCGTCGTGGCAGTCAGTGTCGCCATGTGGGGGTCAACAGGTGTTGGGTTCCCGGCAGAAACCCCGTACGGCCCATATTTTGAGAGCGTAGCAAGGGAAGTCGAGCCTGGAAAACAGGCTTGCAATTGAGCGATTCCCGCGGGAGTGGGGGTCAGACTGCCAGTGGAATAGACCGACGACTGAGGGATAATCTCAGTATCGAAACCGCCGAAATAAAAAAGTTTGTCCTTATACATGGCACCGCCGACAGTCGCTCCGGCAAAAGCGTCATTGTAATGCGGCACGGCCGTCAGGCCCTCGTAGAATTTCTGCGTATTTGTGAGAGCATCGAGACCCGAGTTGCCCTCTGTGCCGTAGATTGACCCGTGCACGGTATTGGTGCCGCTCTTGGTGAGAATATTCACGACGGAACCAGAGTTGCGGCCATATTCGGCGCCGAAGTTGTTGGTCGTGAGTTGATATTCCTGCACGAATTCGGCGTCGCTCAAGAACAAACCGGGACCGCCAACCGAGTTATCGTTGTTGTTCTGTCCGTCGATTTGCTGGTCGTTGTTGCGGCCGCGAATTCCCTCGACCGCAAAACCCGCGCCATTCGTATTGCTGAAACCAACGTCCCGCGTGCTCACCACACCTGGGACATACAACGCCAAGGTGTCCAATCCCTGATTTTCCAAAACCCCGGGGAACGTAGTGATATCTGTGGTTGAGAAGGCCGTGGAGATCTGCGCCTCGGTGCTATCGACAAGTTGCGCCGACTCCTTCACTTCCACCGTCATCGCGATATCGCCCACTTCAAGGCGAAGGGCACCCAGACCGCTCTCTGCACCAGAGTTTATGGTGATACCGGAAAGTGCCAATTTCCGAAATCCCTGCTTTGAAACCTCTACGTTATATTGTCCGATTGAAAGGAGGGTGACACGGAACAAGCCGCTGGCGTCGGTTACCGTCGAGGCTTCCTCTCCAGTGTCTCGATTCTTGAATTTGATAGAGGCGCCAGCCACGGCTGCGCCGGAGGCATCGACCAAGCTGCCGGAAGCCGAGCCCTTTGAAACCTGCGCGGAAGCAGGAGCAGGCAAAAGACACCCAAGGATTACCCCAAATGCCAAAATCACAGACACAACCAGAGGCTGCAGCGAGCCTCCCCACAGGACACGTTTCATTTCGTTTTGCCCCCATTAATTTTTGGAACTTTGAAGAAGAAACCCTACACTCGCAACTCACAGATGACACATATGGTTGCAATATCGCGTCCAATGCGAATAGTCAGTGTCTTTTACATTAAAGCTATATAGTTCTTATATCTGCGAGCTGAGTACCGGGACTACAGATCTCAATAAAATTTCCAGGTATCCAGATATCTGTATACGCACAGCTGACGACTCCTATAAATTGAAGTTAAACTGCCGAGATTCCTTTCTACAGAGGGGCTTGGGCTTGTCCCGGTACGACTCGCCAGCGCTAAATTTTGGATTCGAGAGATGCGTTGCGCGGGATGCTAGCTCGTTCTCAAGGTTCGTTCTAAACCCACCCTGAAATTCTCTTCAGGCGCGATCAGGCTGAGCACGACGTGGCCGCCGCTGGAAAAATCGTAGAAGTGGCCCGGGTGGACGTAGACGTCCTTTGTCGTCAGTAGTTCAACCGCGAAATCTTCGTCCGAACGCCCCGCAGGAAGCCGCAGAACGGCGTACCACCCACCTTCCACCACCAAGCGGGTGCAAGTCCCCAGTGTGGCGAGTGGTTGCTCGGCGAGTTGGCGGTCGAGCTCCGAGAGATTGTTGCGTACACGGCTCATCAATTGGTCTTGAAAACTCTGGCGCTGCTCAAGGAACGCGGGAACTGCCAATTGTACTGGCGTGCTGGGCGAGAGATAGGTGTCGGCGATGAGTTCCAAACGTGCTAGAGCTTCCGCTTTCCGCGGCTCCGGCCCGCTGGTCACCAGCCAGGCGGCTTTCATTTGCGGAAGCCCACATATCTTCGAGAGACCACTCAATGTAAACGTGAGCGCACCCGTATTCGCGGCAAAGCTGGCCGGCCGCGTCTCCGCCAGCGCGAAATCCAAAAAAACTTCATCCGCTATGATGGCCATCTGGCGCGCCGAGCAAATTTCGTTGAGTCTCGCCGCTTCGTTGGTCTTAGTGAAGTGGCCCGTTGGATTGTTTGGGTGAACTACGATCGCTCCGCGAGTGCGTGGCGATAGCGCCTGTTCGAACGCGTGAAAATCAATCTGCCAGCCGTGATCGTAAATGAGCGGGTAGTGCACCAGCTTAACGTCTTGAATCTCCGCCAAAAAACTAAACAGCGGATAGCTCGGCGCGGGCACGAGAATTTCGTCACCCGGATTGCAGAGCAACCGAAAGACAAACGAATACGCCTCGCTCGTACTCGTAGTAACAAAAATGTCGTCAATCGCGACTCGATCGCCGCGAGCAGCGTAGTAACCGGCGATGGCTTCCCGCGCGACGGCCAGGCCCCGTGGATTCGGTTCATATTTTAGAGCGGCCGGATTTCCGAGCGCGTCCAAAATCCGCTTTTCGTCGTAATGAAACCCGCATTCCGTGGGATTCGAAACCGTCAAATCGATCAGCGGCTTGCCCGATGCGCGGTGGCGCGCAAGAGCCTCGCTCAACCGGTTCGGGGTGAGGTTCCAATTGGTGCGGTCAGCAAACATTTAGGATGCTTCTTCGCTCCTCGCCGCGAACTCGCTTCGTAAAGACAAGCGATTGGCTGCGGACAAACTCCATCCTGAAACTAACACAGAGCATCCAGTGGGCGGCGCGGAGGTCAGCCGGAATGCACTTTAAGCGCAGCACTCACGAACGCCACTGGGCTCCACTGTCGTATACTGGGTAGCCGAACTCCAACATAAAATGAGCACGCCTTCACCAACCAATCCCCTGCCCGAGCCCGTCCCGCAGCTCGATCTGGCCGCGCAATACGCCGCCATTGGCGACGAGATACACGCTGCTATCGATCGCGTTCTAAACTCTCAGCAATTCGTGCTCGGCCGCGAAGGTCTGGCGTTGGAGGAAGAAATTGCGCGCGCTTGCGGCGCCGCCCATGGTGTCGGCGTGGCGTCCGGAACCGATGCGCTTATGCTGGCCCTCCGCGCTTGCGGAGTGCAGGTTGGCGACGAAGTTTTGCTACCACCCTTCACCTTCGTAGCCACCGGAAGCGCCGTTAGCGCACTTGGCGCAAAGCCCGTCTTCGCCGACATACACCCGGACACCTACAACATCGATCCCGCCGGACTCGAACGCCGCCTCACCCCGCGCACCCGCGCCATCATCATCGTGCATCTTTACGGCCTCGCCGCGGACATGGATCCGATTCTGGAGTTTGCGCGCTCCCACAATCTAGCCGTCATCGAAGACAACGCCCAGGCCATCGGCGCCTCCTACAAAGGCCGCAGAACCGGTTCCTTCGGCGACGCGGCCTGCATCAGCTTTTATCCCACAAAAAATCTCGGCGCCTACGGCGACGCGGGGATGATCGTCACGAATTCAGCCGAAACTGCCGCCCGCCTGCGCACACTGCGCAATCACGGACAGACTTCCAAGTACGTCAGCAGCGAGCCTGGATGGAACAGCCGCCTCGACGAACTCCAAGCCGCCATCCTGCGCGTCAAACTGCGCCATCTTCCAGATTGGCAGCGACTGCGCCAGGCGCACGCCGCCGAATACTCGCGCCTGTTTTCGCAAATTCGCGGCGTGATGCCCCCGATCGTCCCGGTAGGCTACGAACACGTCTTTCACCAATACACGATCCGAGTCGAGTACCGCGACGCCCTGCAGAAATTCCTGACGGAACGCAAGATCGGGAACGCCGTCTACTACCCCTTCCCGCTGCACCTGCAGCCCATCTATTCTTTCCTGGGCCACAAGCCCGGCGATTTCCCCCATTCGGAACGCGCCGCGCAGGAAGTCCTCTCTTTGCCGATGTATCCGGAACTCATGCAAGAACAGATCGCCCGCGTTGTAAATGCTGTGGCTGAATATTTGCGCTGCTAGGATGGGACGCAGTTCCGATCGTCAATAAATCGCGCGCGGCTTACTTTCCGATGTAAAGAAGCGCCAGCAGAAACACCCACAGCGCATCCATGAAGTGCCAATAGTACGAAGTGACCTCCGCCGCCGTCGAGCGCGAGACTTTCGCCGTCTCAAATTTCCGCAGCAATACGTACGCCAGCGCCGCCACACCACCCAAAAGATGCAGCCCATGCGCCGCGGTAAAAATATAAAAAAAACTGCTGGCCTGGCTGCTGGCAACGTACACGCCCTGAACCACCAGTTGCCGCCACGCAACGAGCTGCCCAAAGAGAAACAGCACCCCAAGAACAGTGGTGGCGCGCCAATATTTCGTGAACCCGGGCAGGTCTGCATTCGAGAGCCGGCGCCGCGCCAGCTCCAAAGTGGCGCTGCTGGCCAGCAAAATAATCGTATTGATCCACAGAATCCGCGGCAGATGTACTGGCATCCATCGATCGCTTTTGGCGCGCAAAACGATAAAGGCACTCGTCAGCGCCATAAAAAACATCAACACGGACACTAGGGCGAGCCCAATCGCGGTGGAATATCGCTTTGGAGACGCTGGGCGCTGATTTCGGCGCTTGCCACTGTCATCCGAATCGCCGTCATCCCCGCCACCCGGCGGGCGCACTCCTCCTCCTCCCCCGCCAATGTCCTCGATGATGAGTTCGATCTCTTGAACTGTGTCTGTGCCCGCCATTTTGCTCTTTTCCCGCGCTTCCAAATTCTCTAACGCCGCACTTGGCCGTAGTGAATGCCCGCGGCCTGACTACCTGGCTCTCGACGCCTCCTCGGGAGAGACGTGTTGCGGCAAGAAATCTTCCGCCGCACCCGGCAAACTAAACTCGTACGCCCCACGATACACCACGGGGTCGGCCGCGCCAAAATCATCATCGGGAGGAGGCGAGGACACACTCCATTCCAGCGTGGTCGCCCGCCAGGGATTGGCCTCGTTGGTCTCTCTCGCAAAAAAGACGCTCCAGAGAAAATTGAAGAGAAATAGCAGTTGCGCGGCGACGGTTACAAGCGTCGCGACGGTGATGAACGTTCGAATCGAAGAGCCCGCGGTCGGA
>Ga0210393_10003925_pt1 | contig 11844 bp, 8 predicted proteins | sample IncBWC27OmetaG_FD_160068 | JGI IMG/M metagenome (GOLD analysis project Ga0210393, IMG submission 160068) | Forest soil microbial communities from Barre Woods Harvard Forest LTER site, Petersham, Massachusetts, United States - Inc-BW-C-27-O ... | reverse complement strand
CGAGATTCGCATCGCGCAATCCGAAGCCGAGCGCGCCCTCGTCTGGAAAGGCCGTAAAGCCGCTTTCGCCGCCATGGGCCGCATCTCTTCGCACTACATCGTCCAAGACGGCGTCATTCCCCGCACAGCTCTCCCCCAAGTGATGAGCGAAATCGCTCGCCTCAGCAAGGAAGCCGGCCTCCGCGTTGCCAACGTTTTCCACGCCGGCGACGGCAATCTTCATCCCCTCGTTCTCTATGACCGCGGCATCTCCGGCCAGGAAGAAATCGCCGAAAAACTTTCTTCCAGCATTCTCGATCTCTGCATCGCCGCGGGCGGCTCCATCACCGGCGAACACGGCGTCGGCGAAGATAAAAAACATGCCATGTCCAAAATGTTTGCCGAACCCGATCTCCTCACCATGCAGCGCGTGCGCTGCGCTTTCGATCCTTTTCAACTCTCCAATCCCACAAAAATTTTCCCCACTCCGCGCCTCTGCGGCGAAAAACCCGGCGAATACGTCCCCCATCCCGCCGAAACCTCTGGCCTAGCCGACCGCTTCTGAATTCGATTTCGCCTCGCGCCTCGGTGTAATGTATTCACGCCACCTCAACGTATGACTTCCTCTCTCGACGCCACACAAAACCTCTTCCGCGCGATCCTTGGCGCCGACAACGTCCGCCCCGCCATTCCCGCCGACGCCGTCTGCGGCATCCAACCGCAACTCATCCTCGAACCTGCCAACGAACTCCAACTCGCCTCCGTCATCCGCCTCGCCAACGATGCCCGCCTCGCCGTCATCCCACGCGGCGGCGGCACCAAACTCGCCTGGGGCCATCCTCCCGCGTGCGCCGACGTCATCCTCTCCACCGCCCGCCTCAACAAAATCCTCGAACACGCCTGGGCCGACCTGACCGTCTCCGTCGAAGCCGGCTGCACGATTCGGGAACTCCAATCCGCTCTCGCCCGCCACAATCAACGCCTCGCCATCGACACGCTCTGGCCCAAATCCGCCACTGTCGGCGGCATCCTTTCCACCAACGACTCCGGCGCGCTTCGTCTTCGCTTCGGCGCCCTCCGCGATCTCATCATCGGCGTCACCATCGCGCTCCCCGACGGCACTCTCGCCTCCAGCGGCGGTAAAGTCGTAAAAAACGTCGCCGGCTACGATCTTCCCAAACTTGTCACCGGCGCCTTCGGTACTCTTGGGGTCATCACCCGCGCCGTCTTTCGCCTTCATCCTCTTCCGCAATCCGCGCGCACTCTTTCCTGTCTCGCTCGCGACACCGCCGAAGCCCAGCGCCTCCTCCTTGCCATCCAGGATTCCAAGCTCGCTCACGCCGCTCTGCAGGTCCGCTTCATCGAAAATGCGCAGCCGCAAATCGATATCCTCTTCGAAGCCACCGAAGCCGGCCTCGCCGCGCAGTCCGCTCAATTCAAATCTCTCGTCGCCCCGGCTCCCGTCACCGAAGCCGAACCACCCGTCTGGAACGCCCGCCAGGAACTCTATTCCGCCGCAGTCCGCCAGGAATCCCCCTGCGCTGTCGCAAAACTTTCCGTCCTACCTTCGCGGATCTGCCCATCAGCCGACGCCGTCTTTTCTCTCGCCCGCTCCCGCCAACTTCGCGCGCTCGCCGTCTTCCAAGCCACCGGCCTCGGCTGCGTCTTCTTCGAAGGCGCCCCCACAGAACTCCACGCTGCACTCCAATCTCTTCGCACCCAACTCGAACAATCCACCGGCAGCCTCTTCCTCGCCCACTTCCCTGCCGCTATGCCCGCTCTCAATCCCTGGGGCAATTTCGGCGACTCGCTCCCCCTCATGCGCAACCTGAAACTCCAACTCGATCCCCACCAAACGCTCAACCCGTCCCGCCTGTTTACTCATTCCACGTAAAGACCACCCTGCAAAAGATATTTCTTCTCCACCATCACTGCGCTCCAGCAGCGGCGAACAATTCGCCCTTCCCACTGCTCGGCTGGCCCGATTCTCGATTATTCCTCGTAAGAAGTTAAATCCGCCATCAAAATGCCTGTGTGCACAACCGCACAGAAACCCGTCCTCACTCTGACTATAGTTATGCTGGTGCAGTCTTCTCCGAACAGGAAGAAGCTCCAGCTCGGTTCATAACAGTGAACTCGCAAATGGTTTGGTGCACCGAAGCGAGGTAAGGAAGGCAAGCTCGGATTTATAGTCGCGTTTCTGATGGTTTTTGGCTGCTTGGGATTCTCGCATCTGGCATAGGTAACGCTTTCATTCCGGTTCTGCTCTTTGTAGCCATCATCTTACTGGTTCCGTATTTTTGAAACGCCGCTCTGAAATCTCTTGCAACGCCGCTCTAGATCAATTCCGTTGTGGAAACCCCCGAGCCGGGGGCGCATCAAGGAAAGCAGCGGTGTTGAAGGCCCAGACAACTCGCAATCACGCGTTTCAACTCGTCGGAAATTTGGAAAGGAGGAACGGAGATGAATGGAAGCACCTTTAAATTTCAGCGATTGCTTCCGCCTTTGGGCTCCCTGATCCTCTGTGTGTCGCTGATCGCCGCGCCAGTTTTTTGGCGGCGTGCCCCCCGGCAGCCGCCCGCGGACGCCACTCCGGCGAACCAGGACCAGGCCTCCTCGACCGCCGATCAACGAAAGATGAATCCCGCCGACCGCGCCCTCACGCAGCAGATCAGAAAAGCCATTCATCATGACAGGTCTCTCTCCGCCTTCGGACACAACATCAAAATCTTCACCCAAGAGGGAAAGGTGATACTCCGCGGGTCCGTGCGGTCCGAAGACGAAAAATATAATCTGCAGAATAAGGCCATCGACGCCGCCGGCGAGGAAAACGTAACCAATCAGCTGGAAGTCGCGCCTTCACTCTTGTGACCTTGCAATCCAAAATCCCCGGTGCGAGCGGTTTAGATGCTCGAGCAAGCCACCCCGCAAGGCGTTTTCCGTGATAACCTTGCAATTGGATCACCGAGGAGTTACCGCGTGCAAATCACCGTTGAATTGCCTGACGACCTCCTGCAACGTCCCGACCCCGCCCGAGAAACGCTAGAAGAGGTTGGCATCGCTGGCTATCGTTCCGGCAGCTTGACCGCATACCAAGCAGGACGGCTCCTTGGCTTCAGTTCGCGATTCGAGTTCGAAACATTGTTGAAGAATCGCGGCATCTGCGACGGCGCCTACGGCGCGGAAGATCTCGCCGAAGATTTGGAGTCCTTGAACAAACTACAGATTTCATCCTGTGCCGAGTATCCGCGATAGACATGATCGTCGTCGCGGATGCCTCTCCGCTAAACTACCTCATTCAAGTCCAGGCAGATGAACTCCTCCAGAAAATCTTCGGGCGGGTCCTCGTTCCACCAGCAGTGATGCAGGAACTGCGCCACCCGCGCGCACCAGAGTCGGTGGCCGCCTGGATGTTGCGGATTCCTTCGTGGATCGAAGTCCGCGCTGTCACAACTTCCAAGGACGAGAATCTTCAAGTTTTAGGTCCAGGGGAAAGCGAGGCCATACTACTCGCTCAGGAGACGCACGCGAATCTTCTCTTGATCGATGAACGGCGTGGCCGGCTCGAAGCACGGCGGCGAGGCATCACAACTACCGGAACACTAGGCGTACTGCTCGCAGCAGGGTGGCGTGGTTTCGCCAACCCCGAATCTCTATTTCAGCGGTTGACCTCAGAAACCTCGTTCCGGTCGACAGCAGACGTTCGAGAAATTTTTCTCGCCGCGTGCATCAAAATAAATCGGAAACACTCCTGAAGGCGCGGCTGCTGCCTTTATTGCCTTAAAACCCCGGCGTGCCCCGCGCTTTCGGGTTTTGAGAACGCGGCCCCTCTATGGAGTCACAGACGCAGTTGGATTCAGTTGGCTCTTCGTCCCCACCCCGCAACTTTTGACTTCCGCACCTCCATCCCCTTCCATCTCAATACTGTCCCAAGCCATTCGAATAGTAACCATATATTAACTTGACCTACATCGAATTTCCTGCTACTCTCTTGCGTGTACTTCGCAACTCATCCACGACCTGTTTCTTCACCTCTGCACCTCCCTGCCCCCAGTGAACTCTGCGTTGAGACCCCCTTCGCCCGGCATCGCCTCACCGAACGCCGTCCCATTCCCGGGTCCCATTCTCATCTCGCCACTAACCCGCCGCGCATGCTTCGATCGGGCCCGAGACCCGGCCGGGGCCATTCCCCCGTCGACGTCCCGCTCCCCAAAGTTGCCATCCCGAACGCCTGTGAGGGATCTGCTTTTGCCTCACCACGCCCGAAAAGCGTTCCTGTAAGCCCTTTGCATGCAACACTTACAAGCCGCCTTACAAGTGTTGCATCTAAAAGACTTACGCACCACGTAAATGCTTTAGAAGCAACACTTACAAAAAACCGGGGGAGGGGGCCCACCTCTCCCTTTGCCCTATTCTCCTTCTTCGAGTACCTTCTCGATGGGCACACGCCAACGACTCTCTCCATGACCACCACTCCCAACGCTCCCAGCGCCTTCGATCTTCACCACCCGCCCGCACCCGAACTCATCGACAAATGCGTCCACTGCGGATTCTGCCTCCCCACCTGCCCCACGTACACCCTCTGGGGCGAGGAGATGGACTCCCCGCGCGGCCGCATCTACCTCATGAAACTTGCCGCCGATGGGAAAACGGAGATGACGCCGAACTGGGTCCAGCACTTCGACACTTGCCTCGGCTGCATGGCCTGCATGACCGCCTGCCCCTCCGGCGTCGACTACGGCAAACTCATCGAAGCCACCCGCGCGCAAATCGAGCGCAACTATCCCCGCTCCATCGCCGAGAAAATTTATCGCCAGCTTCTCTTCGCCACGTTCACGCGCCCGGACCGTCTGCATCTCCTTCGCTGGCCGATCCTCGCCTACCAAAAATCAGGCCTGCAAATGCTGGCCCGCAAATCTGGATTGCTGAATTTTCTTCCAAAGAAATTAGCCGCGGCAGAAATGCTTCTCCCCACGCTCGGCGCCGCCGAATCCATTCCCGAACTAACGCCCGCCATCGGCGAAAAACGTCTCCGCGTGGGATTGCTCCTCGGCTGCGTGCAACGCGAATTTCTTCCGCAGATCAACGCCGCCACCGTCCGCGTGCTCGCGGCCGAAGGCTGCGAAGTCGTCGCACCCAAATCGCAGCATTGTTGCGGCGCGCTGATGGTCCACGCCGGCGAGGAATCTCCCGCGCTCGAACTCGCGAGAAAAACGATCGACGTTTTCGAGCGCGCCGATGTCAAATTCATCGTCACCAACGCCGCCGGCTGCGGCTCCAACGTCAAGGAATACGGTCACCTGCTTCGCGACGACCCGCAATACGCCGCACGCGCCAAAGCGTTCGCCGCCAAATGCGGAGACATCTCGGAGGTACTCGCGGATCTGCCGCCGCGCGCCAAGCGCAACCCAATTCAGTGGCAATCTCGTTCTGCCAAATCTGCGAGCCCGGCGCCGCTGCGCGTCGCCTTCCACGACTCCTGCCACCTGCAACACGCACAAGGCGTCCGCTCGCAGCCTCGTTCCCTGCTCTCGCAAATTCCAGGCGTCACCCTGCTCGAAATTCCCGAGTCCCCCATCTGCTGCGGCTCCGCCGGAATTTACAATTTGGTTCAGCCCAACGCCGCCAACGCCCTCGGGGACCGCAAAGCCGAACTCATCGCTCCCCTGAATGCCGACGTCATCGCCACCGGCAATCCCGGCTGCCTCCTGCAACTCCAGTCCTCGCTCGCCCGCCGCGGCGCGCACACACCCGTGGTCCATACCATCCAACTGCTGGACGCTTCCCTGCGCGGCGAAAATTGGAGAATTTAATTTAAAGAGAAGAGAGATTCGCTATCGGTAACTGCGAAAAAAATCGCTAGCGGTAGTCGCGGATGAAAGAAGAATCGTTATCGGTAGCCGCGGACAAAAAAATAAATCGTCATCGCGCAACCGACGAGAATCACGAACCCGCGAATCCACGCCTGAGGCAGTTTCTGCGCGTAATGCGCGCTGGATATTCCGCCGATGAGCGATCCCGCGGTCATCACCAGCGCCTGCGGCCAAAGGATCGCCCGCGCAATCACGAAGGTCACCACCGCCACGCCGTTGATGACCCCGCCAAGCAGCACCTTGAGCTTGTTCATCGCGTGAATGTCGGTCATGCCCATGGCGGCGAGCATCGCCAGATTCATAATGCCGATGCCCCCGCCAAAATATCCGCCATACACCGCGACGAACAACTCGAAGATCGACGCACCCACGACGGCGGCGCTGGTAGAATCGTGTGATATTCCCGCCGAGATGCGGCCGGTGAGATGCTTGCCAAAAGCGAACAGCAGCGTGGCTCCCAGCAGCAACCATGGCAAGACCCTGAGGAATGTCTGTGCCGGCGTGTTGATCAGCAGCACGGCGCCGGCGAGCCCGCCAATCACGCTGGTGACGATGAGGGGAATCATTACCCTGCGCGGGATGTTGAGCTTCATGCGGTAGGCGCCGCCGCTGGCGGTGGTTCCCACCCAGAGCGCGAGCGTGTTGGTGGCATTGGCGGGGACGGGAGGAACGCCGGTGAAAAGCAAAGCGGGAAAGGCGACAAAGCTTCCGCCGCCGGCCACGGCGTTGATGGCGCCTCCGATTGCACCGGCAAAAAAAAGAAAGATGGCGTCGTGAAAGTTCAAACGAAATTTGTATCACGAATGTGGCTCCGCGCTCCAGCGGCGGGTGCCGAAACTGAAATTTTCGCTGGAGTCTTGTTGCGTCGGCAAAATACCCCGAGAGATTTTCGGCTTCGTCTTGCCAAAGAATTCCATTTGGCCGAAGGATTCGGAAGGCGCTCTGCCCACGAAGGAAAGCAAACGGTTCGCATCACACCGCCGAGCTTTGGATTTGGCGGCGCAATTTTCTTGACGCCGGAGCGGAACGCGGACAGGGATCGGGCATGGCGAAGCTGGGGCTAAGTCATTTCTTGACAAGGCGGGCGGGGGCGTATATGAACGGTGCGATTTGTAGCCCTTCCGCCACTGAAGACCTGGCTCGCAACCTTGGCGGGCCCCAGGGGGGATTCAAGAGGAAGGAAATACTTTACTAGTAAACGTGTGTTCGGTTAGCGGCTCGCACGCGCGAACGTGTGCGCGCGTGCACGATGAATGGCCGGTCGTAAGTTCGACAGGAGGAAGCATGGCGAGTCAGGCAAATCCAGCAGCCGGCAGGGCCGATTACAGCATTCCGGGAATCATTGCAGCATCGGCCGTCGGAACGATGATCGAGTGGTATGACTTTTATATTTTCGGCAGCCTGGCAGCGGTGCTTTCGCCGAAATTTTATCCGGCGGGAAACGATACGATTGCGCTGATCGCGTATCTGTCGACATTTGCCGTGGGATTTCTGGTGCGTCCATTCGGCGCGTTGTTCTTTGGGCGCATCGGCGACCTCGTCGGACGGAAGTACGCATTCCTGGTTACGCTTACGATCATGGGCGGAGCGACGGCGCTGATCGGATTTTTGCCGACGTTCAAAACGGCCGGATGGTTCGCGCCGATTACGCTGCTGCTGATTCGCGTGCTGCAAGGGCTGGCGCTGGGCGGCGAATACGGCGGGGCGACGGTGTACGTAGCCGAGCACGTGCCGGACGGGAAGCGCGGGTACTACACGAGCTTTATTCAGATCACGGCGACGCTGGGATTGTTCGTTTCGCTGATCGTGATTCTGGTGACGCAAAACTCGATGACCAAGGAGCAGTTTTCGGATTGGGGCTGGCGCATCCCGTTCCTGATTTCCATTTTGCTGGTTTCGATTTCACTTTATATCCGGCTGAAGATGAAGGAGTCGCCGATTTATACGCAGCTCAAAAGCGCCGGTATGACTTCGGCGCAGCCGCTGTTTGATGCGTTTGGAAAATGGGAGAACCTGAAGCGCGTGCTGATTTCGCTGTTTGGCGCAACGGCGGGACAGGGCGTGGTGTGGTACACGGGACAGTTTTACGCGCTGTTTTACTTGCAGACGATTTTGAAGGTGAACGGGAAAACGGCGAATATCATCGTGGCGATCGCGCTCGTTTGCGCGATGCCATTTTTCACGGTGTTTGGAGCGCTCTCCGACAAAATCGGGCGGAAGTGGCTGATGATGGCGGCGTGCCTGATCGCGGTCGTGACGTATGTTCCGATTTATCACGGGATGCAGAGCGCGGCGGGAAACAACGTTGTAGGCGTGAAGTCGGCGAAAAACAAGGTGACCGGAGCGATTGCGCTGACGCCGCAGACCATCGATCCTGCGACAGGCATGCAGGTGGCGGCGAAAGAAGCGGCTGCGCCAAACGTTCCGATGCTGGTCTTCCTCGTGTTTCTACAGGTGATTTACGTGTGCATGATTTACGGCCCCATCGCCGCGTACCTGGTGGAAGCATTCCCGGCGAAGATCCGGTATACCTCGCTGTCGCTTCCCTACCATATAGGAAACGGAGTGTTCGGCGGGATGGTGCCGCTGATCGGGCTGTCGTTATGCGCGTGGCACGGGAATATTTACGCGGGGTTGTACTACCCGATGATCGTGGCGGCGCTCACCTTTGTGATCGGATCGTTGTTGCTCCAGGAAACGCATGGACACAAGATTTGGGATGAAGTGGGCGGGATGAAAATGTAGAGGCAGCTGACAGTAGACAGCTCACAGTTGACAGTCAGCGAAGGGCAAAACAACAGCCGCTCATTTCAATGAGCTGTTTGATGGAATGGAGGGGGTCGCGGTGTGCCGCGCATTTTTCGATCGAGTCGTACGAGTTGCCGCGGGCGGTTTGACTCGCGCGGCTGGGCGGTAGCATCATTTGTGGCGGGCAAGTTCACTCCATTTTGAGAGTGGGCTTGCCCGTTGTTATGAAGCAGAGCGTTTTTGAGAGTTCCTCGCTGTACTGTCTTACTCTGAATTGATTCTTTCAAGGGAGTTGCCGCCGTGGCCAAAGCACGCAAGCCTGCAAAGTCGCAAAATTCGAAGAGCAAGCCGGAGCTCACCGAAGCGCAAATCGCGGTGCACTGGAAGGAAGAGGAGCGGTACGAGCCTTCGAAGAAGTTCCGCGCGCAGGCGAATTTGGTCGATCCCGGGTTCATCAAGAAATTCAGCGAGAAGAATTTTCCGGAATGTTTTGATAACTATGCCGAGCTATTGCACTGGGACAAGCGGTGGAAAAAGACGCTGGATACTTCGAATCCGCCATTCTGGAAGTGGTTCACGGGCGGAAAACTGAACGTTTGCTACAACTGCGTCGACCGGCATCTGGCAGAGCACAAAAATAAAGCGGCGCTGATTTTTGTCCCGGAGCCGGAGAACGAAGCGCCGGTGGTCCTTACGTACCAGGAGCTATACAAGCGGGTGAATGAAGTGGCGGCGATGCTGCGCGATTTCGCGGGCTTGAAGACCGGGGACCGCGTGACGATTCACATGCCGATGATTCCGGAGCTGCCGATCACCATGCTGGCGTGCGCACGGCTGGGCATCGTGCATTCGGTGGTGTTTGGCGGATTCAGCGGAGAAGCTTGCGGACTGCGCGCGGCGGATTCCGGAAGCCGCGTGCTGATTTATGCGGACGGCTATTACCGCAACGGGAAAAAAATCGATCACAAGGGCAATGCGGACATCGCGGTGGCCACGGCGAAGAAAGAGGGACTGGAGATCGACAAGGTTCTCGTGTGGCGCAGGTACGCGGGCCACAGTTTGTCCGAAGCGCCGATGATCATGGGGCGCGACTTTTTTGTTGATGAAGTTTTGAAAAATTTCACCGGGAAGACTGTTGGGCCGGTTTCGCAGGATGCGGAGGCGCCGCTTTTTCTGATGTACACGAGCGGCACGACGGGAAAACCGAAGGGTTGCCAGCATCGCACGGGCGGATACTTGGCTTACGCGGCGGGGACTTCGAAGTACTACCAGGACATTCACCCGGGCGACGTGTATTGGTGCATGGCGGATATCGGGTGGATCACCGGGCATTCCTACATCGTGTACGGACCGCTGGCGCTGGCGGCCACGAGCGTTTTGTACGAAGGCGTGCCGCAATTTCCGGATGCAGGGCGGCCGTGGCGGATTGCGGAGCGGCTGGACGTGAATATTTTCCATACTTCGCCGACGGCGATTCGCATGCTGCGCAAAGCGGGCGCGGACGAACCGGCAAAATATGACTATCACTTCAAACACATGACTACGGTAGGCGAGCCGATCGAGCCGGAAGTCTGGAAGTGGTACTACGAAGTGGTGGGCAAAGGCGAAGCGGCGATTGTGGATACCTGGTGGCAAACGGAAACCGGCGGATTTCTTTGCAGCACGAAACCCGCGCTCGATCCGATGAAGCCGGGGAGCGCCGGGCCCGCGGTGCTGGGAATTTATCCGGTGATTTGGGATGAGAACGGGCAAGAGGTAAAAGCAGGCTCGGGGCGCGCGGGCAACATTTGTATTCGAAATCCGTGGCCGGGAATCATGCAGACGATTTGGGGCGATGCGGATCGCTTTGTGAAAGGTTACTACGGAAAATATTGCAAGAATCCGAAGAGCAAGCGCTGGCAGGATTGGCCGTACTTTGCCGGCGACGGCGCAATGATTTCCGCGGACGGCTACTACCGGATTCTCGGGCGCGTGGATGACGTGATCAACGTTGCGGGCCACCGGCTGGGCACGAAGGAGATCGAATCGGCGTGCCTGACGGTTCCGGAAGTGGCGGAGGCGGCGGTGGTGCCGGTAGTGGATGAGATCAAGGGACGCGTGCCGGAAGTTTATATTTCGATCAAACCGGGGTTGAAGACCAACAAGCAGGTGATCGACAAGGTGGCCTCGACGATCGAAACGATGATCGGCAAGATCGCGCGGCCGAAGAGAATCAACGTTGTGCCGGACATGCCCAAGACGCGGTCGGGAAAAATTATGCGGCGCGTGCTGGCTGCCATTTCAAACAACATGCATACGGGGGACATTACGACATTGGCGAATCCGGACATCGTCGAGCAGATTCGCGAACTGGTGCAGGGACGCATCGCGACCCCGCTGAACGAGGGCCCCGAGGATATCAAGCGTTTCGGCGAAGAAGCTTAGTCGCCGGCCAGAGCGCGCCGAAAAAGGAGTGGCGGGTCAGTTTCCGCTTGCGCGACTACGCGTCCAAGTGAAAATGGTTAAGTTGCCGCAGCAGATGCAGAGTACGTGCGTGGCAAGCCGCGACTTCTACAGATTTACTTGCCCACGGCATCGGTTGCCGATAGTCTCCGGTCAACATGCAAGGAACGGCGAGGTGCACCTGATTGCAGGACGCATCTTCTCCCAGCGGCAACCCCGCAGGTCGGACAGGGCACGGTTATCAACTGTTTGGATTTCAATTCCCTAGTTTTCATCCAGATAAGATGCGGCAGGATCCGGCCGCGAAACTGTTCCATTTTGGACACTACCGATGTCAGCTGTTACGGGAAAAACTTTCATTAATTTTGATAAATAATGACTTCTGGTAAGCGCTAGTAATCTCCGTCTGCTACACTATTCCTTGCTAGCCGGTATCCAGTGAACAAAAAACTAATCCTGCCAGCGGACGACAATGACGACCCTCCAGGCCGCATGCCAATGAAAAAAGAACGCGTGGCCGAGATTTTGGAGCGCGATGCGGAAGGTGCGATACGTAGTTGGATGTCCCGGGTGGAGCGAAACGAGGAATTGTGCGGCGTTTCACTGAGCTATCGAGACCGCACCGGCCATCTACCGCTGCTCCTGACCGAGCTCGTTTGCCGTCTTCGCCTCCCTACCGGTGCCGAACCTCCCATTTCCCGCGCCGCACGCGACCACGGAATTCTCCGCCGCGAGCAAGGCTACACCGTCCCCATGGTTGTGGAAGAATCGCGAATACTGCAGGTGAGCATTTTTAGCACTC
>Ga0210393_10003924_pt1 | contig 11850 bp, 8 predicted proteins | sample IncBWC27OmetaG_FD_160068 | JGI IMG/M metagenome (GOLD analysis project Ga0210393, IMG submission 160068) | Forest soil microbial communities from Barre Woods Harvard Forest LTER site, Petersham, Massachusetts, United States - Inc-BW-C-27-O ... | reverse complement strand
TTGCTGAGAGCATAATAATTTCTAATTGTGACTTGATATTCGGAATGAGGACCCGGGTCATCATAGACTTGATCGGTTGATATCTGAATCAAATGGCAGGCGGCGGCCCTACGCTTCATCCAACTCGTGACATTCTCCACAGTTCTACCGTTCACCATGTATGCGCTATTCGGCTGCATCTCACACCGATCAACATTCGTCAACCCAACCAAATTGACAATAATGGCCGGCGCCACCTCGTCCAATAGTGCGCTGGATTCTTCTGCGCTGCTAAGATCCGCTTGAAAATCGGCTCCTTCCCCCCGGCCATGTGTCGCAACCCTTTGCCCTTGACTGCCGAAGTACCTCAACAACGCGGCACCCAATAGCCCGGTCGATCCCAAGACAAGGATTCCATCCTCGAGACCCAATCTAGAATTGCCACGGATCATTGGCTCGCACCAATGAGCTTGAATACTTGCTCCGCGCGCTTCCAATCTTCCTCGGTATCAATATCGACGACGCGCCAGTTCGGGACGGGCATGCCGACCCCGTCGACGTGCATTCTCTTCTGTTGAAGCCATGCCGATGCCTTGCCCCAATAAAATTGCCCGGCATCGTGAAAAGTCTTCTCCAAATCTTGAGTACGGGTCAATTCGTGTTTTTCGTCCAGGAACTGCATTTTTCCGGACGCTAGTCGCCGCATTGCGCGCTGCGTTGGATGAGCATACTCCGTAACAGGATAAGCGAACTCAGCACCGCCTTGTTCAACGAGCCTAAGGGCCGCGCTCAGGTCGCTTGGCATTAGAAAAGGAGCACATGGGTATACGCAACAGACGTAGTCGGCATTCCAACCGGCGTCTCGGCAAGATCGAATCGCATGTGCAACTACGGGAACAGTGGGCGTCCGATCATCGGACAACTCAGATGGCCGAACAAAAGGAGTCTCGGCACCCCACTCCCTGGCGACGGCCGCTATCTCCTCATCGTCGGTGGACACCACAATCCGATCGAATTTTCCCGACCGCTCGGCCGCGCCGATAGCCCACGCGATTATCGGCCTTCCACAAAACTCCCTTACATTTTTTCGCGGAATACGCTTGCTGCCACCACGCGCCGGAATTACCGCGAGCCTCACTATAGCCTCGCTGGACGGTCATCGCCCATGCGCACCTCGATTCAGTTCGGCAATCTCATTGATTGTAAGGAAGCGCGGATTCGTGCCGGATTGAAACTCAAATCCCGATTCAACGGACACGCCGCTTTCGCCAAGTCTGTTGACTGCGAAGTCCACAACACCAGAAAATTGAATGCTGGGCTTGATTACGTAATGGTCCGTGAATTGCAATGTGAGGTGAGAATCGTCGGCAGGACACATGACCTCGTGCAGTTTTTCGCCCGGTCGGATGCCCACGATCTTTTGAGGTAAGTCAGGCGCCATTGCAGCGGCCAAATCAACCACTCTCAAAGACGGTATCTTGGGGACGAAAATCTCCCCTCCATGCATTCGTGAAAAATTCTTGAGCACAAAGTCGACGCCCTCCTGAAGCGTAATCCAAAAGCGCGTCATCCTCGTGTCGGTGATCGGCAGAAATTTGCAACCCTCGTCGATTAATCTCTGAAAAAAAGGCACCACTGAACCGCGTGACCCGACTACGTTTCCGTAGCGTACAGCGGAAAACCGGGTCTTGTGTCCGCCCGCTACATTGTTCGCTGCAACAAATAATTTGTCAGAAACGAGTTTGGTCGCACCGTAAAGATTGATCGGGCTTGCGGCCTTGTCGGTTGAGAGCGCGATTACCTTCTCGACGTTGTTGGCGAGTGCGGCATGTATCACGTTTTCCGCGCCATGAATGTTTGTCTTTATGCACTCCATTGGATTGTATTCAGCGGCGGGAACCTGCTTGAGTGCCGCAGCATGAATGACGAAATCGACGCCATTCATTGCCTGCACGAGACGGTCGCGGTCGCGCACATCGCCAATGAAATAGCGCATGCACTCCTGGTGGTATTCCTGCGCCATCTCATATTGTTTCAGTTCGTCGCGCGAATAAACGATCAGCCTTCTGGGCTTGAATCGCAGCAACAAGCTTTTGACGTATTGCTTGCCGAACGAACCAGTACCCCCGGTGATCAAGATCGATTTGTCGTTAAACATGTTTCAACAGTTATCCGCAATTGATAGCCATCGAAGCCGCCGCGCCGTCATAGATACTGATGTACCAATATGAATCCTATGGCTAAGTTGTAAATGATTGTGGTTACAGCCTGCCAGAGCGGCAGCGCCCTAACTCTTTCAGTGTCGAGCGGCACGACGATCGTGTCGCCAGGACGCATCTCGAAAGATTGGGAGCGCCTGAACCAACCTGATCGGCCACCGGAAAGGACATCGCCATTTGCGCGCACGACATAGATACGCTTTCGATCCGCCTTTTGTGTCGTGCCGCCACTCTTGGCGATGTAATCGTCGCGTGAAAGGCCCGGCTCGTATACGTGCGAAGTCGGGCTTTGCACCTCGCCCAGTATCGTAATCTCCTGCGTCTTCTTCGGTATGATCAGCTTGTCGCCATCTTTAACGACTACGTCGTTCGGGCCACCTGGTCGCCCCTTGCTAACACCTTCTATGTCGATGACGAGGCGGCCGACCGGCTTGGTTTCGCGCAGCTGTGCCAATAATTGTTGTCCTATTAACAAACCCTGACTTGCGGTTGCTCCTCCGCCCCCGCCGGACGTAGCAGCACTGCTTGCGACAGCCTCGAGGGACAATGCAGCCAAATCACTCTGTAAGCGGTTAGAAAGCATCTCGAGCTGATCTTTTTCACGCTTCTTCAACTCTTCACGGATGAATACCGCGCCCTCAGGAAATGCGGCGTCGGTAAATCCGCCCGCCCGTTGCAACACCGAATACATGGTCTCGCCTTGATGAATCGGATACTTCCCCGGGAATCTCACCTCGCCCGCCACTTCAATGGTCCCGGGTTCCATCCACATGGGTATCGGTTTGATGACGAGTACGTCATAGGGTTTGAGCTGCAAATCGGCATCCAATACACCGCGCCAAATTGCTGCGAGATCCACCGGAATCAGTTCGGTCTGGCGCACATCCCCGTTGGTCACTTGATAGCGCGTCAATTCCGCCTGTCCCCGGTAAGCAGCATCCTCCAAGCTGCCACCAGCTCGAATCAAATCACTGACGCGCATCGACGGTTCCAGCGGGTAACGCCCCGGGGCTTTTACCTTGCCGTCGATGCTCACGACTTGCTCTGGTTTGTCGGGCGTCGCCTCGAGTTCAAGATCTCTAATGACCGGCGCCATCAACTTTTCGCGGCTTGCCGCCAGATCGAAGACGTATATCTCATCTCGCGGACGCAGCTCCGGATCTGCCGCGGACCCGCGTGCGGCCAACGCACGTTCGAGGTCCGCGGAAACAACCGTGACCTTCTCCTCCGGGGGCAACTCGCGGCGAATCATGATGTAGTGCTTGTCCGCATTCGGCCGCAACTCATCGAAGCTGTTCAAGACGTCAGTGAGACGCAGGCCTGGGTGATATTCAAAAGCGCCCGGGCGAAACACATAGCCGGTGAGCTTCACCGAGTTTTCGAGGGTGGGCCTGATCTCAGGTACGCGTAGTATGTCGCCGTTGGCCAGCTCGGCCGCCCGGCCGTCTGCCAGGGTCAGATCAATGTTACGCATCTCGCGTAAGCGGGTCGGCAGAATGCGCTCCAGTTGGCCCAGTCTTTGATCTGCGGCGGGCATCAATCCGCCGGCGAGATCGATTGCCTGCTCCACGGTCCGTTCCGTCTTCAGTTCGTAAATGGCCGGACGCCGAACAGCACCGTCGACGGATACCGTGTTGCCGATCGGAGGAATAAAAATGACGTCCCCGGGCATCAGCTGCCGATCGCCGCTGGTGTCCCCGTGAAGCAACAGGTCGTACAGGTCTAGAACGCCGACCAATCGGCCGTTGCGCTTCAGCCCGATATTTCGCAGTGAACCAATCTTCTTGACTCCACCGCTTACGAACAGCGCGTTCGTCATGGTCGACAGACCACTCACTGTGTACGATCCCGGCTTCTCGGCCTCGCCCAGCACGAATACGCGAATGGACCGCAAATTACCCATGGTCACACCCACGCGCGTTCCGATGAGCTGCTGCGAGACGCGTTGCTCTATCGTCTCGCGTGCCGCATCGAAGGACATGCCGCTCACCGTGATCGGCCCGAGCTTTGGGAAATTCACACGACCGTCACGCTCAACGGTGAGGGTATAGGTTCCGGACTGACTTCCATACAGCAATATGTCAAACGTATCGCCCGGCCCCACGATGTAGTCCATTGGCACTTGAATGTCCGACACCGGCGCAAAGGTGCTCGGGACACCTTCGAACAAGTCATAGCCGAACGGCTTTAGAGCTTCGTTACCCGATGGTTGGAGACGAAGCAAGGTCACTCGCACAGTGAAGTCGCTGAAATCGGGGTCCGCATTGAGGCGACTGGTTGCTTCAACAGCGGTTAATCCCGCGAGCGGAATGGCAGGTAGTCCCCGAATCTCAAGCACACCAAAGCGATTGAGTTTATAGGGGTTGTTCGCCAACACCTGCTTGCGGAAATCCGCAGTTTTCTGCTTTTCTTCCTCTGTCTTCGGCTTCTCCTGAAAGACATCGTTGTTATTGTTATTATTGTTTCCGTTGTTATTGTTGTTGCCATTCGGCGCATTGCCGTTGCTGCCGGAAACGCTATTATTAAGCCCGGCTAATGCACCGATAGCGCTGGAACCATTTGCACCGCCGATGCCGGTACCATTGAGGTTATTGCCGAAGCTGCTCGAATTGGAGGACGGGGTCACTGGAAACGGGACGCCTTTGGGGTTCAGTTCGATCAGTACCGTGTCGTCGGCGCGCAGCTCCGGATCCTCGTTAGGCTGCCGAAGTATCCGACCATCACGAGTCTTTGTCCGTAGACCCTTTTCATACAAATCTGACTGGCTGTTCTTTGGTTGCACGGTCTCCGGCGTGCTCAGCTTTTGATCCGTTTTCTTGCCGGTGCCGTCGCCCTTGCCCAACACTCCTTGCAGAAGTGAGCCCTGCTGATCCGGCGACAAACTATCCTTGAGCGCTTGGAGCTCGTCAGAGGTTGGGGTTTGTGCGATCGCCGTCAGGCCAAACGATAGCAGGATCAGCGAAACACACAGGAATCTATTTCGCATCATGCCAACTGGTGCAACAGGACCCTAGATAACCGCCCGCCGAACACACCCGCGACATCATTCTGTTCCTACCAAACGTCTTGAGACGCAACCTGCAGCCGATGAAACAAATCGCATTTCCCTGGGACCTCTGTTGCAATCGCGCAGTTAATTGACTCACCGACAAATATCGAGTTTGCATCATAGCCTGTCAGTGGAGTCGGCGCGTCCGCCGCAGGGTCGCCGAAAAAGCTTCAAGGCCCTGTGGTCGGCACGGATTGTATGTAGTCGTCGCGGTGCAGGCAACCCACGCCACGCGATCGGTCCATTACCGAAGCTTAACCAACGAACGGATCAACGCCCCTGGTTCTTTTTCCGACATATCAGGCTCAATCGCACCCTAAAAATCGCCTCAATCGCGGCGCAGGGCCAAATTCCAGCATACTATGGGGAGCAAACCGCTCGTGAGGACCGCCGCGGATTGTAAGGTGAGCCTAGTGTGGGGGCAACTCGGCCGGTCAGTGCAGGCTCCAATTACCTTCGTTGCAGCTCGCATGGTTCCCGACCCGATGCGCAGATCAATTGACGATAGACCAACAGATACTCAGTTCGGCGACCGGCGATTGATCTCCGGTGCAAACAAACCCCCATGAGCACTGAATCCATTCAGGCAAATTCTGCTCATAGGCTGATCGGACTGCAGTACTTGAGAGGTATGGCAGCGCTCTTGGTATTGCTCGATCACGTAGGCGGAATGCTTGCGCTACCTAGGTACGTCGGACGCAATCCACTACCTTTGCTGGGCTATGGAGCAATCGGCGTTGACATTTTTTTCACGATTAGCGGATTTATCATCGTCGTGGCCTGTTTCGAGGCCCAAACTCTCAGTCCGCGCGTTAACGTGGCTCAATTTCTGAAACAGCGTTTCGCACGCATCGTCCCGTTCCTGTGGGTATGCGTAATTGCGTTCGCGATTGTGCGATGGGCAGGTAGAGGTTTATTCGAGTGGGCGCCGTATATCAGGTCGCTGACACTGTGGCCACTCGGTGAGGTTCGCCCAAACGTCGTCTGGACGCTACGTCACGAAGCATTGTTCTATTTGACGTTTGCGATATCGATGCTTTGGTTGAGGCGGCCGATTCTATTGATTTGTTGGTGCATTTCTCCGGCCATTTTGGCGCTCACACACCTCAACACCGGCGAACTCGGCGCTTTTCTATTTAATCCGGTAAACCTGGAATTCGGCGCGGGAGCGGCCGCAGGATGGGTCTACCTTATGGCATGGCCGTGCTTTCAGAGTTTTACCCGACAAACATTTCTTTGCACCGTCGCCCTGATCTTCGCGACGTTGGGTTTAGCCGCCACGCTCAAACTGGGGATCCGCACCGTCCACTTCGTTTTCATTGTTGCGACCATGTCCATCGGATTGGTGTTTTTTTCCGCCTTTCGGTGCCGCGACCCCCGGCTCCTGCGAGTAGCCGGTACACTCGTCGGCGACGCGTCATACTCCATCTATCTCACTCACGCATTGATTGTTCTTGCCGCTCTAGAGACGCTTCGCCGACTCGCGCCGGGACTTAACTCATTGGTTCTTTACGGCGTTCTCACGCTTGCCGGAATTCTGGGCGGGGTCGCTATACACTTGGCCGTCGAACGCCCGATTGTTACGAAGGCTCAGCGCGCCCTCGGTCTTAAGAATCGATCCGTAGCGCATCATCCAGCGCGAATCCCGGGTCGAGCCTAATTTACCCGCGTCACGACGGATTCCGTCATACCCGAGCCGAGAGCTATGCAACTATCTATTGTAATTCCGATCTAACCAAGCTGCGTAATCTCGTCCCAAAAGCACCCGCCACCAGCCAGTGTTGGCTAAATACCAGTCGAGTGTAGTCCGCAGTCCCGCGGCGAGGTCATGCGCCGGCGCGTAACCCAGATCCCTCTTCGCCTTCGTATAGTCGATTGCGTAGCGCCGATCGTGCCCAAGACGATCGCGCACGTGCGTGATCAAATCCACCGCCCGTCGCCCCCCCTTGGCCGGCGAGGCCGGAAAGAGGGCACGCAATTCCGCACTTTCGCCGAGGCGCTCATCCACCAGTTGGCACAGCGTCTTCACTATCTCGATATTCGTGGTTTCGCTGTTGCCTCCGATGTTATACACCTCGCCCGACCGTCCCCGGGTCAGCGCCAGCACGATCGCCGCGCAATGGTCGCCTACGTGCAGCCAATCGCGTACCTGCAACCCATCGCCATACACCGGTAACGTCTTGCCCTGGAGAATGTTGACCAGCGTCAGTGGAATCAGTTTCTCCGGAAACTGATAAGGCCCGTAGTTATTGGAACAGTTGGTGACAGTCGTGTCGAGCCCATAGGTCTCATGATAGGCCCGTACCAGATGGTCCGAGGCGGCCTTGCTAGCGGAATACGGCGAGTTGGGTGCGTACGGCGTACCTTCATGAAAAGGGGCGTCTTGCGGTCCCAACGAACCGTACACCTCATCCGTGGACACATGATGGAAGCGGTGTGAAGGAACCGTCTTTTGGTCTAACCATAGCGCCTTAGCCGCCTTGAGTAGTGTGTGAGTACCTATGATATTGGTGCGCATGAAGTCATCAGACCCGAGTATCGACCGATCGACATGCGACTCCGCCGCAAAATGCACCAGGGTGTCGATGCGATGATGATCAAGTAGTGCACGCACCGCACCTTCATCGCAGATATCGCCCTTCACGAAGACATACCGAGGGTCCCGCTCCAGACCCTCGAGGTTGTCGATATTGCCGGCATAGGTCAGTGCATCGAACACGACCACCCGCCCCTCGCGGGGGCTCGCCAACCAGTGGCGCACGAAGTTCGCGCCAATGAAGCCGGCGCCACCCGTGACCAACAGGTTACGAGGTTCGAAAGGCATCCAGCATGGTCCTTAAATTGTGTCGCCAATGATGCGCCGGCGCCTTGATCAAAGCCCGCGTGGATTCGGTGTCGAGCACGCTGAACGCCGGGCGCCGCGCCCGGGTTGGATAGGCCGCGCTACGAATGGGTGCGATGGGCACAGCTCGGGGCAACAATCCGCGAGCCACCGCCTCATCTTGAATGGCAACGGCGAAATCGTACCAACTAGCCACCCCCAGATCCGTCCAGTGGTATACCCCGCCGGGCGCGTTGCTCTCGATAAAGCCCCAGATCGCGGCGGCGATGCTGCCGGCCCAGGTGGGCGCGCCAATTTGGTCACAGACCACGCTCAACTGTTCCTTTTCACGCATCAGCCGCAGCATGGTCAGCGCGAAGTTCCGCCCTACGGCCGCATATACCCAGGCGGTACGCAAGACGATGCCGCCCGGGGTGCCATTCAGCACCCTGCACTCGCCGCCGAGCTTGCTTGACCCGTAGACGCTCAAGGGATTGGTTAGATCGGCAGGTAGATATGCGCGATTGGACGCGCCGTCGAACACGAAATCCGTCGACAAATGCAGCAAGCGGCAGCCCGCGGCAGCCGTTGCCGCGGCGAGCACCCCGACCGCAGTGTCGTTGACCGCCGTGGCGCGGGCCGGCTCATCCTCCGCCAAGTCGACCGCCGTATACGCGGCGGCGTTGACTACCCACTGGGCCCCGGACTCGGCGAATGCGCGCGCGACGGCACGCGCATCGCCGATATCAAGTTCCGCATGGGTTCTGCCCGCAACCTGATGTTTCGCACCGGCCGACGCCACGACAGCGCTCCCGATCTGACCGCCGGCACCGAGCACCAGCACCCTCACGCGAATTTCTCGATCGCGGCAAAGCTCGTGCCGTGCGCGTCCTTGGGCGAGAGTTTCGGTGCAACTCCCGCAGGCAGCGGCCAGCGAATATTCAAATCAGCGTCATCCCAGGCCAGAGTGCGTTCATGCGCCGGGCTGTAGAAGTCCGTGCACTTGTAGAGAAAGTCGGCGGATTCCGAGGTCACCAGAATGCCGTGCGCCAGGCCCGGCGGCACCCACAGCATCCGATGGTTCTCGGCGGAGAGTTCGACGCCCCAGGAAGCGCCGAAACTCGGGCTGCTTCGCCGCAAGTCGACGATGATGTCGAAGACACTGCCCGCCGTGACGCGCACCAACTTGCCCTGCGGGCGCTGCACCTGAAAGTGCAGCCCGCGCAACGTCCACTGGCTCGAACGGCTATGATTGTCTTGCACGTAGGGCGCAACGAGTCCGGCCGCGCTGAACTTCTCTTGCTGCCAGGTTTCCACGAAGAATCCGCGCGCGTCCCCGAATACTTGGGGATCGATGAGCACGGCATCTGCGATCGGAGTTTGCGTGAATTTCATGCGCTCGGCCGCTTTAAAATTGCGACCGCTCGTTGACGATGCGCAGCAGGTATGCGCCGTAGCCGCTTTTTTCCAGCGGCTTTGCCAGCTTCTTCAATTGGCCGGCAGTGATGAAGCCGGCGCGCCACGCGATCTCCTCCACGCAGGCGACTTTCAGTCCCTGTCTTTCCTCGAGGATGCGCACAAACACGCCAGCATCGAGCAGGGAATTATGCGTGCCGGTATCGAGCCATGCCGTGCCGCGGCCCAAGCGCTCGACGTGCAGTTCGCCGACGCGCAAGTAGGCGCGATTCAAATCGGTGATCTCGAGTTCGCCGCGCGGCGACGGCTTCAGTGCCTTCGCAAAGGCCGAGGCGCGCCCATCGTAAAAATAAATCCCGGTGACCGCATAATTCGACGGCGGCGACTTGGGCTTTTCCAACAAATCCGTGACGCGGCCATCTGCGTCGAACTGCACGACTCCATAACGTTCCGGGTCCTGCACATAGTAGCCAAATACCGTCGCACCGGATTCACGCTGCGCCGCTGACATCAGCAAAGTCGGAAGATTTGCGCCGTAAAATATGTTGTCGCCCAAGATTAATGCCGACGGCGCGCCGTTTAGGAACGACTCGGCCAGGATCAGCGCCTGGGCAATGCCTTTGGGAGCCTCCTGCACCACATAGTCGAAGCTCAACCCCCATTGCGCACCGGAACCCAGCAGTTCGCGGAATGCCGTTTGATCCCGCGGCGTGGTGATGATCAGATATTCCCGAATGCCGGCCGACATCAGCGCCGCCAGCGGATAGTAGATCATCGGTTTGTCGTACACCGGCAACAGCTGCTTGCTGAGCGACGTGGTAATCGGGTGCAACCGCGTACCGGCGCCGCCGGCCAAGATTATGCCTTTCCGAAGTTTCACGACCGATCCGCCTGTTAGCTTGATGCGCGATTATAGAGTAACTGGAGGCTGCGAATGTTTAGGTTTTCCAGCGATGCGATTGTCCGTCCGAGCGGGCGCCGGAGATGACACAAAAGCCTTGACCATCTCACCTGTCATATCGTGTACTGCTGCGACAGATCGCCGGCCAGTGGAGTCAATCGAGTGTTGTCACGGATCAAGGGTTGGAAGTCGGCACTCGCATTCATCGTGCTCGTGTCGTTGGCGCAAGGCACGCTGGCGGCCGGGGTCAGCGCCTATCTGCCGCTCAACCTCGAGCCAGAAATGGAGCGGCAAATCGAACGGGTGCTCATTCTCGCCGACGAACCCATCCTCAAGCGGCCCTTTGCCGTTGCCTTGGTGCAAGACGCGCTGCCGCAGGCCTGTATGGTCGACAAGCCCCTGTGCATGAAGGTCAAGAGATATCTGCAGCGGTACTCGCGCGACTATGCCGTCACTCACGCGAGCGCGACCGGCGCGCTCACACACGACGCGACGGGGCTCGTCGTACCCAACGAGCACGGATTGCCGGCGAGCAGCCGCTGGGAATTGTCGGCGCAGGGATTTGCGCAGCCGAACGACTACCTGCTCGTCAGTGCCGGGGCGATCGCTTACCAAGGCCGTACCGTCCCCACGGGTTCGATGCTGAGCCTGGGCTTCAACTGGGCGCAACTGGACATCGGTTACCGCGACCACTGGCTGTCGCCTGCAACCGACAGCAGCATGTTGCTCAGCACGGAGGCACCGACGATGCCGTCCGTGACGTTGTCGAATTACGAACCCCTCACCAGGCTCGGCTTCCAGTACGAGTTTTTTCTGGCCCGCATGGATCAGGTGGGAGAGCCGGAGCAGACGGGCAACAATATCTTGTACATCGGCAAGGGAAGCGTCGGAAATCCTCGCATCTTCGGCACGCAATTGTCCTTCGAGCCCTTTCCCGGCTGGTCGATCGGCGCCAACCGGCTCTTGCAGTATGGCGGCGGCAGCGGGTTGCCCAGCTCCGCGAGCTTTCTGGCGCGGGATTTTTTCAAGCCCAGCGGCCTATCCCAGACCCAAGGCAACCAACAGGCGTCGTACGTCAGCCGGTTCCTATTTCCCGGCAGGACACCCTTCGCGGTGTATTTCCAGTACGCAGGAGAAGATAACTCAGATGGCGGCAGCTACTTGCTTGGCAATGCGGCACTCACCGCCGGCATCGATATCCCGCGGTTCGCGCGCCACTTCGACCTGACGTACGAAGTCGCGGAGTGGCAGAACATCTGGTACGTGCATAATATTTTCTTGTTGGGCACCACCAACTACGGCCTGGTTGAGGGGAATTGGGGCGCGGATGAACGCAACTTCGGCGACGGTGTCGGTGCGCGCAGCCAAATGCTGCGAATTGGCTGGGAACCGCCGTTCGGAGGTTATCTGGAAGAACGCGTGCGCACCCTGGTCAATCAGTCCTACTATGGCGGTGACCTGCGGC
>Ga0210393_10003922_pt1 | contig 11850 bp, 6 predicted proteins | sample IncBWC27OmetaG_FD_160068 | JGI IMG/M metagenome (GOLD analysis project Ga0210393, IMG submission 160068) | Forest soil microbial communities from Barre Woods Harvard Forest LTER site, Petersham, Massachusetts, United States - Inc-BW-C-27-O ... | reverse complement strand
GCAATGTGGACGATACAGTGCTCAGCGTTCCCGGTGCTCCCTATCGCGGTGTCGCTCTGCGGTCCTTCGACCCGAAGACCCAGCAGTGGTCAATCTGGTGGCTCGACAGCAGGACACCATCCGAACCGTTGGATCCGCCCATGATTGGAGGCTTCCACAATGGCGTGGGCACTTTCTATGGGGACGATACGGTCAGGGGAAAGCGAGTTCGGGCGCGCTTCATCTGGTCCAACATCACTCCGACATCGTGCCACTGGGAGCAAGCGGCTTCGCCAGACGAGGGCAAGACCTGGGAGACTAACTGGGTGCAGGACATCACACGAGTTCCCTGATCGAGGGGATCGACAAATAGGAAAAATGGCCTAACTTGTAGAAGAAGCCCGAAAACTCGCACCATTTTTCCTGCAGTCGACCACCCAGATGGAATCATCGAGAGGCGATGTGCTAACCGGAGCACTGGCGAAGACAACTTATTCAAAAGCGGAGATCTCAGCTCAGGCTTAGACTGAAGCTCCTTCCCGCCGAAAACATGGAACCGGTCGCGACCGATCCCTTGCTGCAATTGTGGCACTCAGAAGACTAACTTGATTCCAAGCGTCATCTGGCGGATGCCACCACCGAACTGCTTCGCATTTAAGAAAGCATTGCTGAAAGGCTGTGCATAGCCTGGATTTCCAAGAGCGGTTGTGATACCGGTCGTATTGAAAACATTCCCATTGGTCAAAGTGTAACTGGGATGGTTGAGTACGTTGAAAACCTCCGCCCGCAGTTGCAGGTACTTGGTTTCGCCGAAGTAAGTGTTCTTGAACAGGGAGACATTGAAGGTGCTGAAACCAGGCGTTCGGTAACTGTCTCTTCCAACATTAGATTGCACTCCATTAGCCGCGATGAGGTACCGGTCCTTGGGATTCACCGGCGTATAACCAATCGCGGGGTCGTAACCGAAGGGAGCGCTTGCGTTAGCGTTGCAGCCATTGAACGGAGCAGTCAGGAAAGAGGTTGAGCCCACGTATGTGGCGCCGCCTGCCCCTTCGCATACCGGAAAAACATCGCCCTGAAAGGGCTCGTTCAGCACGTTGCCAGTCCCGGCTCGATTGAGGACAACCCTGTCCCCCGCAGTATCCACGTTGCCGTTCGAATCGACAACACCGGACTGCAGCGTGACTGGCTGTCCTGATTGCGCGTAGAACACGGTCCCGACCTGATAGCCGTTCAACAGGGTTTTGGCGAATGTATTCAACGACTTCGCTTTGGGCAACTGGTATACAAGCGATAACGCGACCTTCTGCGGAACGTCCAACTCCGAATCAGCCCGGTCCGCCGCAAGGTGGTACCCATCCTGCGCCCGGCGTGGATCCAAAGCGCTGGTATTGAATTCGTTTGTGGCGGAGTCGATGGTGTGCGAGTAGGTGTAGTTTCCATTTATCGAAACCCCATGACCCGCGCGCTGGGTGAAGCTCACGGAGGCAGCATGATAAATACTATTTCCATAGGGGTCATATTCCGTCACGTTCCCAAAGAAACCGTATTGCTGGTAAATGTCGGGACTTGGCTGAGTCAATCCCGGGACCGGGTTCAGAGTCAGGTTGCCATAGTTATTCTCAAAGCGGTTGAAGTTGGTGTCGGTTGGGGTAGTGGCAGTATAGGTTGCCGGAATAGATGAGGGGCTGAGATATGTGGGCAGAGGCGAACCACCGGCATCGAAATAACTGATGAAGTTCCGGCGGAATTGCACCGGCAACTCCAGCCCGCGCGTACCCACATATCTCACTTCTAGTGTGGCATTGCGATACATTTCATGCTGGACACCGAGGCTCCATGTGAGCACTTTGGGTAAAGCAGTGTTATTGGGAAGGTGGGCGCTGGTTAGGTTTCGCGCCGTAGCCTGATCCGCAGGAGGAATGTAGACAGGAGGCAGGCCACCTCCCGCCAGGAAACCTGTCCCCGTCGAACACCACGAGGGTGTCGGGGTCAAAGTGCAGGCCGACGACGAGTTTAGTTCACTCTGCAGTTGCGGTGGTAAGGAAACAGAGTCAAAGTTCTGGAACTTCACGTCGTAGTTAATTCCGAACCCACCTCGAATCGCCGTCTTTCCGCCACCCGTTGGGTCATAGGCGAATCCAATCCGGGGGGCAAAGTTATTTTTGTCCGTGCTTGGATTTGCGAAGGTGATCAGTCCCGGAACATTCGAGATGGCATTGAGATTCCACTCTTTGTCTCCCACCGGATTAGTCCAGTATTCGTAACGCAGACCCAAGTTTAAGGTAAGTCGGGATGAGACTTTAAAGTCATCCTGAACAAACCCAGCCATTAAGCTTTCCGTTCCCAGAAAGTATCCAGAGCCCGCGCCGCGCAAGACCCGTGACGTGGGCACAACATCGTTGATGAAGTCCGCCGTCGTCTGGTATTCGTAGTCACCCACGCTGCGCGACAGGAAGAACTGTGGATAGATGAAATGGTTGTAATCGCCGCCAAACTTGAAGGTATGTTTGCCGTGCACCCAGGACAGCGTGTCTCTGACTTGATAGCTGTTCTGCTTCTGATGCTGATTGTCTGCTACGCCTGCGGTGTTCCCCGTAAATAGGTCGCCGACGGTTATGTCCGGCTGGCACGTGACATCGGGGGTACAGGGATCCAACAAGCCGAGAAAGTAATAGGAGTACTGGAGCCGAATGTCGTTCACCACGTTGTTGCGGGCCGTCCAGGTATCGGTGAGCGCGATCTTGCGATTATTAACGGGCTCATTCTGATTCCAAACCGGCAGCGGAATCGACGCGGGAACAATGAATTTTTCCTGATTGAAGGTGAAGCGCGCGCCCAGCTGGTGGCGTCCCCAAGTGTAGTCCGTGTTGAATTGTGCGTCGTGTTCTCTTTGAAAGTTGGGTGCGACAACAGCCAGACTTCCTACCGGAATCGAAGTGCCGTTTACTGCGAGAGTTCCTCCGTTATTAGACGGCGCCACGGGGAAGGCGGCGAGGGCGGCTTTCACCGCGGAACTCGCAGCAATGCCTTCGAGCATGCTCAATCCGGCCGAGGTTGGAGCCGTGGACAGTAAAGTGGTTGGGCCGGAACCGTGAATGGTTGTGTATTCGTAAGCGCCAAAGAAAAAGAACTTGTCTTTAATGATGGGACCGCCGATCGTGCCGCCGAAACGGTTGTCATCATATGGCGGCTTGGTGAGAAGCGATCCGGGTATCTTGAGGGTTTGGTCCGTTTGGATCTGCGCCTTGGTTAAGTTGTCGAGAGAGTTGAAATTCCGATTCTGCGCGTACCACTCGCCCGACCCGTGCAACTTGTTGGTGCCGGTTTTTGTAATCAGACTGAATTGGCCTCCGGCGGAATGTCCATATTCGGCGCTGAATTGGTTCGTCTGGAGCGCGAACTCGGCCACCGCATCCGGAATCACCGTGGAATTGTTGCCCGTGGTACCGAGATTGTTGTCATCGACTCCATCAACGCTGAAATTGTTATCGCGCGGACGTGTTCCACCCACCGCACCGCCCACTCCCTGCGCTCCGCCCGGCGTCGCAACCACATTGGGAGCCAAAATCGCCAAGTTCAGGGGACTTCCGTTAAGCACGCCAGCCGAACTGGGAAGATTCGCCACATCCTGTGCACTGAAGTTATTCGTCAGATCCGAGGAAGTGGTCTGCACCTCCGCCGTGCCCGCGACAACTTCAACTGTTTCTGAGGACGCGCCGATGTCCAGTCGAGCGTCTGCCACATTGTCCTGGTCCGCCAGTACTCCAATGCCTTTCTTCACATATCTCTTGAAACTCTTCGCTTCCACAGCAATGGTGTAGATTCCGGGCAGCACGCTCGGAAACTCATAGGTTCCGGCTGAACTTGTAACCGTGGCCTGAACAACCCCCGTGGCTTCGTTGCTTACAACCACATTCCCTCCGGCCACTGTTGCCCCGGTTTGATCGGAGACCTGTCCGCGTAGCGTGCCCGTTGTGTGCTGGGCTCCAGCCAAGCCGCTCCAACATAAAATCAATGTGCTCACAAACGCTATCCCTAAAACACGTATAAAACCACCGCAACCTCTCCGACTCGCTCGGGCCCTGGAATTGTTCACTTTTGGCTGCATATCTCTCCTTTGCGATTGCACTGCGGAATCGCGCTCCGGCGTCCACAGGCGCTGCGAGCTAATTAAGATGGTTTGCATAGTTGAGCGGTCGGCGTAATCCCAACTCCGAGCACAACCCTGTGTAGGAGCGAACGGAGGCCTTAGCTACATTCGAGCTGCCACGGTTCACTCATGCTCGTATCACTGGGACCGATAACTCGCCTTAGGGGGCCAACGGTCGACGGCCATGGATGCTTCCACGAATTCGGCGCTAACGCGCGCAAGAGCTTTGACCACAATCACCTGCATTTTCTACAAAAACCCGTAGAAATCGGCTCCAAGATACTAAGTTCAGAAGCAGGAATCGCTGGCGGCTAGACTGAAGGGCAGACAATTGGAGACAAAGGTCACCTTCCACACGAGAGCCACGCAGAATCCGCGAGAGAGTCACCGTGACACTTGTCGTAACCAGCTATAATGTTGTCCGCTCTGCTGGCAGGGGAAATGCAAATGAAACCCAACTGTGAAGAATGCGGCCTCCCCCTTCTCACGGACGCAGAGGCATACGTATGCTCGTATGAATGTACCTTCTGCCCTGAGTGTGCTTCGAAGCGCCAGAACCTGTGCTCACACTGTGGAGGCGAGCTAGTTCGCAGACCGCGGGGGCGCGCCACCCCCACTGCATCCGCGAAGCATAATCCGGACCAGCCCGCCCTGCGCACCTGGCTGGTGTGGGCGATCAGCTTTGGAGTCTGGACATTAATTGCGGTTGCGGGCGCGGTCACCATGTATCAGTTCAATCGCACGCGCGGCTTGCCGAGAAACTTCGGCGACATGTTGATCTTGGAACTGAGCCAGTCACTTACCTACGCCCCCCTTACTCCCTTTGTATTCTTAATAGCATGCCGCTATCCAATTCAGCGGCGGGCTTGGCGACGTCGGGTAGTGCTATATATTGTTGGAGGCTTTTTTTTTACCTTGGCGCACGTGTTCTTGAGGGGCTTGACTTACAAGGTCTGGGACGTCGCGACTGCGAGTTATGCATCTGCGATTTGGAACTCCCACGCCCACGTTTTGAAGATAAGATGGGACTTATTTCAGTCGCTGTTTTTTTATAATGTCGTTGATGATATTACGGGGACTTATGTGCCGATTGTCCTCATCGCTCATGTCATGTCGTACTATACGAGTTTTCGACAACGGGAGCTGCGCGCATCGCAATTACAAGCTCAACTTGCGAAGGCCCGCTTGCAGGCGCTGAAGAGTCAGCTCCAGCCTCACTTCTTGTTTAACACGATGCATTCGATCTCGGCGCTTATGCTGACTGACGTGCGAGCTGCCGATCGAATGATGACCCGTCTCAGCGATCTGCTCAGAATGAGCCTCGAGGCCGAAGGCACCCAGGTTATCGCGCTCAGTCATGAACTTGACTTTGTAAACTGTTACCTGGAAATCGAGAAAATACGCTTTGAAGAACGACTGAACATAATATGGGATATCTCTCCCGAAACACTCGATGCCCAAGTCCCCCACTTATTGTTGCAGCCTTTAGTAGATAATGCCGTGAAACACGGCATCGCAAGGCTGCCGGCTGCTGGACAGATTCGCATTACTGTGAAATCACAGGGTGGCGAACTTCAACTGGAGATCAGCGACAATGGTCCAGGATTTGGCGAGGCGGGATCCTTTCAGCACACCGGCTTAGGTCTTAGAATCACACGCGAACGGCTCGAATCGCTTTACGGCCAGGATCAGAGCATGGAACTCCTGAGACCACCGGAAGGTGGGAGCACGGTGCGGGTCTCGATTCCTTTTCGTCCACAACCCGCAGAAAGCAAAGGAGGGTCAGCATTTGTGGCTCTTCGGCAAACCGGCTAAGACCTGCACCTCTTTTTCGTTCCTTCAAGCACTGCAATGAATCGAAACGTGCCATCCAAGTCAGGATCCCACACAGACGGGGAAGAAGGTAAGAAGTTTTGTAGTGACATTTGCGGCCTAGAAAGTGACCTTTAACGCCACCTGAATCTGCCGGGCGGAGGTAGTTTCGTCAGGCTGCGTGTACGTACCGGTGATAACCCCAAACTGCGACTGTCCGATCAGATTGCCCAAGCCTGCCGCGTCCGTTCCCGGATTGAGGAAGTGTGGATGATTCAGGATGTTGTATCCTTCGAAGCGCAATTCGGCCTTAATGCGTTCGGTTATAGTCATCCTCTTTGCCAGGGTTACGTCCCAGTCCCAGAAGCCTGGCCCATACCACTGGTTGCGGACGTTGTTCGAGGGAGAGCCCCACGGCGGATTGGTAAAAGCGCATAGGTTGCTGATGTACGCATATCCAGAGCCTGGGGCAAAAGGCCCGGCGGAACAACCGGAGCCCGCTGGCGGGCCAAAAGGATCGCCAACTTGGTAACCCCATGCGGCAATGCCTGTCCTTTGCGTGTCCAACGTTCCACGAACCTGGAACGGGTGACCCGATTGCGCGGTGAAGATTCCGTTCAGCTCGAAGCCTTCCATGATTTTCCCGAACACTCCGTTGCTCAGGTAGCTCTTGCCTCGGCCAAACGGCAGTTCCCAAATGTAGTTCAGAACCGCTACATGCCGTGTGTCATTGTCAGAATTGCCGTAATTTTGCGCCAGATTGAGCGAGTTCCGAGGAAAGGTATGCGCTCCGGCGGCAGGCCCAAGGGGATCGACCGAGTTGTCGAGCGCGTGTGACCACGTGTAAGCACCCTGGAACTGGAGCCCATGACTCATGCGGTGTGTGAACTTGGTTTGTAACCCGTGGTAGATCGAGTTGAATTCGTTGATCTGGTAATCGGGCTGCAGCAGCGCGTTGTTGGTCACCGCATTGAAAGGTAAGTCGTTGAAGCCGGCCGCCGGCGTCGCACCTATGTATAAGCTGGTACCGCTTACGTCGGTTTGATCACATTGCCCGAGTGGGTTAGAGGGAGAGATCAGTCCGGCGAACCCCTGGTTGAGTGGATTGGCTGGGACACAGAAGGCTAACAGCTGTTGAACTAAGCCTGGATTGGGCGGATTTCCGTCTCTCTGACCATAAACATGCACGCCCATCGCCCCGACGTAGGCAACGTCTGCGACGTTGTTACCCGGCAACTGCCGCTGAATATCAAGATTCCAGTTATTGCTGGCAGCGTTAGGAAAATGAGTGTTGAATACCACGATACTCTGCGCGAACGTGCCATCGGGAATCGATATCGATGGCGTCTGGGTTGGGACTTGGGATGGAAACGCACCCGTGCCCAGAAAATTGTGAATTGTATCGAAAGGATCAGTGCCGTATTCCGCCTGAAAGGGCGGATCGGAACGCACATTTCCGAATGCATTCCCAAATGTTCGGTCGTGGAAAATACCGAATCCGGCGCGAACGGCAGTCTTCCCGTCTCTCCAGGGGTCCCAGGAAAATCCTATGCGGGGCTCGATATCCTTATAGTCGGGCTGATAGAGGGAGTGGCCTGATCCTGGACCCACAATGCTAAACACGACGGGGGCGCCGGCTGCAAACGAACCGGGATTCTGCAGCAGGTTCGAGAGGTTTCCGCTGGTCTCATACGGGACGCCATTGAGTTGGTACCGCAGCCCCAGGTTCACCGTCAAGTTTGCTCTTACCTTCCAGGAATCCTGGCCATACCAATCGAATTCGTGTTGCTTGAAATTCTTGTTGTCCGAGGCCTGGCGCGCGCCGCCCTTGTTGAAAAACTGGTTCTGGACGTCTTGCACCGCGAAGCCCCAATACGCGTCTGCAGCATCGACCAATGACCGGTCCGGGTTGTTCGGTGGCTCGTTGGCAACAATCCCAACATCAAAGCCTCCAAATACGACTTCGGGATCCAAGCTGAGTTGGCGGCGCGCGAAGAAGTCGTTGTAGCCGCTCTCGCCCACGTCGCGAAAATCGAAACCAAACTTAAACGTATGACTTCTGTGAACCCAGGTAAGATTCTCGGCGTAACTGATTGTGCCTGTCTTCCGGGCTTGGCTGTCCGACCCACTCAAAGAACTAGCGAAGTTGGTAAACGGGTCCATGAGGTAATCCCAGCCGTTTCCTATGTTATCGACACCGCCGGGTGCGTCTAGCACGCTCGCGGTCGCTTTCCCCAGATAGAAGTTTGCGTAGAGATGGTTCCAGCCAAACTGGAAATTGTTGACCAGAGTGTTGCTGAAGGTTGATATCAACTGCGCAGCCAAGCCTTCGGTAATGCTCTTCTCCGCGAATTCCCCCACGCCACCCGGGAGGATATCGGAATGGCTCGGGTTAGGATCGTAAGCGTGGTTGTACCCGTAACGCAAGCTTATGGATTCACGATCTGTAAATCGATGGTCGATCTTGACGGTTGGATTGTAAGAGCTGGTCGCCGATGTGCTCGGGAAAAAGACGTTCCCCGAGATGCCGTTGGCCGACTGAGACGCCGTGGGATAATTCGCGAACACTTTCTGCATCGTGGGGTCAAATGGGAGGCCGGCTGCGTTGTTTACACCTGTCGGGGTGAGATCGATTGGAACCGTATGCGACACCCCTGACGTATCTGTGTAGTTATAGTTAAACTTCCCCGTCAGAAACGCCGCTGTCGGCACTGTCGCCTGGTTGGTCAAAGTTGTGCGGAAGCGATCCATCTCGTCGTTGAAGAAGAAGAAAGTTTTGTTCTTAATGATGGGACCGCCAACCGAAAATCCGAACTGATGCCGAATGTAAGGGTTCATCGGCCCGGCGTTTGGTCCCACAGCAGGGTTAAACCAGTCGCGTGCGCCTCCAAAACCATTCCATCGGCCGAAGTAATACATGTCTCCGTGGAGCGAATTCGTGCCGCCCTTGGTCACCACATCAATGATGGCACCGGTGTTGCGTCCGTACTCGGCATTGAAATTGTCGGTTATGACACGGAACTCCTGAGTGGAATCAGGGTTGGCGCTCAGCACGCCGCTCGAAGCTCCGGGCACAGAAGTATCGTTGTTGTCCACCCCATCAAGCAGGAAATTATTGTTCCGGTCCCGTGCACCGTTAACAGAAAAGCCGCCATGAATGCTATCGGTCTGCGATGTCCCGGGCGACAGTAGCACAAGTTGATAGGGGTTGCGCGTGATAAGCGGCAGGCTCACCATTTCCCGCTGGTCCACTAGATTGCTGATCTGTGAGGTCTCCAGATCGACGTCCCGCACCAGGTCCCCTCGCACCGTCACTTCTTCGGTTACCGAACCCGTGGTCAGTTTCGCATCAACCGTCAACGACTGCGCCACAGTCAATTGAATATTGGGTAAGCGGAATAGTTTGAAACCCTCTTTTTTTACCATGATCTCATAGGGGCCAACGGCTAGATTGGTCACCGCATAAGCGCCAGTCGTACTGCTGGTTGTCTGGTGCGATTCGTTGGTGGCGGTGTTCCGAGCCGTGATTTGTGCACCCTCGACCACCGCACCACTGGTGTCCGAGACGGTTCCAACAATCGTTCCTGTCTGAGCGAATGCGGGAGCGAACGCCAGCAAGACAACAAAAACAACCAACACTCCTTCCGTGTTAGTCTTCCACGCGCTCTTCCTCTCTCCAGTAAGTCGCACAGTCGGAACACCGCACAGTCCCTTATTGATTGACGCCCTCCGAACGAAAGCCGCCAACGGAAGCAGAAACGATGGTGATCCCACTTCAACAAACATGGGGCGAGTAGAACATTTCATTTTGTTCTCCTTCTCCACTTCAGACCTGTAAGACATTGCGCAGAACTGACAAGCGCGAGCAGAGGCACGCAATTTATGTGCGGTTCATCGATAGGCGAGACAGGGTCTACCACACACGCGCTGCGCGGGACAGCCTTGGAGGCGCGCCCACGCGGATGACGTGGCACGCATAGTTCCAATATCGAGCCAAGCGGTTGGTTGTGGGACGAGTGCCACGAGGTTTGTGACGAACCGTTGATAAATCACGGCCGGTTCACCATAATCTTCCAATTTCAAGAAAGAATCCCGCCACAAGTTCTCCACCCTTCTACCGAAATCGGTAGAGAGCGCACAGTCGCACACATACTTCCACAGTTTCGGACGGTGCCTCTCAGCGGTTGCATTTCGCATCTCCGCACTGGGCACGGTTGAGACTCACGTCAAACGGGTCCGCACTCATCGGGAAAGGGAATGATCGTCGATCACCTCACCCTGCATGAGAGGTCCAATCCATAGCCAGGTTCGAGCGCTTCTTTCATCGACGTTGTCATACACCTCGCCGTAATTGACCAGACGTCTCAGCACAACGGTCACTGACACCTTAGGCTCCTTTTGTCGCGCCAATATTTCAGGATGGGTCTCCTCGATCCTGCGACACAGCTCCTGAGTTGTAAGTGGGGTCGAAGACGCCATCAACGTCCGACGACATGCTTGTGTAAGTCCTCGACGGGAACGAGCCGTGCGCCGAACCGGGAGCGTAGGAGGCAGGGTGCGCAGCTCTTCATCAGTTAGAGCGGATCCAAAAACACCGGCCAGGCCCACGATGGTGTTCTTGATAACTCTAACTCGCATGGCAATCGCAGCGCGCTTTAGCGAGAGCAGATCCAGCTCTGCCTGGGCCCATCCGACGACTCTTTCAATGTCCTCACGGGAATTGTATTCTGCCACACTGTGCTCCTGAAACAACGCAGTTCTCGACCTGTTGAGCGGTAGTCCCATGGATCGAATCCAAGGCGCGATTATGTTCCTCATTGTTTAAAGTGCGCACAGCATTGGGATGAATGGTTTTACATTTGGAACAATTGCAGGATTATCCGGGATGGAACATTCTGATCCTGTCTCTCACGCTCGTATCGCGTGCAACACTCTTGCGCGACTCGTTGCATTGTTTCGGTGCACGGTGCGTTGATCCAAGGGCGCTCTCCGGTCGTCCGCGATTTCTGATTGTTTGTCCCAGTGTTATCGAGAACCCTTAAGAATGTGTTCATAATTAATGATCAGGACTCGGTCGATGATACCTATGGGCGCCTTGCCAAGTGAATCCGCTCCCAGCTCTGTGGTTGCGCTAACAAAGCTCTTGCGAAGCGAACTCGGTCAACTATCTGAGCAAGATGAAACGCTGAGACAACTTAGGCGTAGCTTTCAGCTTCTGTTACACGAGTTGCAACAGCTGGGCCGGCAAGCGACAAAGGATCTCGTTGCAGAACCGCCTAGGAGTGCCAGGAGACAACCGGTGAAGGAGGTGGTCAACGAGATTAATCGCACGACGAAAACGGAGCTCCGTGGGAAAGCAAGTATCTCAAGTGAAAGGTTGCGCCGTGCTTGCCGTATTGCGGTCATGGAGACAGACGAAGCGGCGTCCACAGATGACATTCGTTCACGCATTCTACGCAGAGGGTCGTTCCCGTTCACAAATCTCGAGTATGCCGCCGTCGCAATCGCTCGAACGTTGGATATGATGGTCGAAGCAGGAGAAGTGTTCAGTCTGGAAAATGGTTCGGACCGCCGCTGGAAACGGATCAGCAGCGAAGAAAGACCTGCAACGCAGTAGACAAAAGATCCATTCAACAAATCCGCGCAATTCCCTCTCTTAGGAGGTCGGGCAGCGACCGAACCAAAAAGCTCGATGGCGATATCGATGCAGTCACTCCAGGTTGACTACACTGTGGTAGGTCATGCCCGGTTGGACATTTACGCTGTCGGCTGGATGATCCATTTGTGCGGGAGCCACCTTCGGGTGCAGGTATAGCGTCGCGATCGATAAAGAGGCCCGCTGTCTAAGAGCTCAACAACCCAGAGGTTCGAGGATGCGTTCGGGTAGCCAAAAGCGATAAACTCGT
>Ga0210393_10003921_pt1 | contig 11852 bp, 8 predicted proteins | sample IncBWC27OmetaG_FD_160068 | JGI IMG/M metagenome (GOLD analysis project Ga0210393, IMG submission 160068) | Forest soil microbial communities from Barre Woods Harvard Forest LTER site, Petersham, Massachusetts, United States - Inc-BW-C-27-O ... | reverse complement strand
GGGTCATAAAGGGAGAAGCCTTCTTCGATGAGGCGCAACCCGAGCGGCATGAGCTCGTTCATGCGCGTTTCGAAGACGTCCCAATTGGCGTCGTCGGCGGCGACGTGGCGCCGGCAGGTGAACGTGCCCCATGCCATGTGGCGTCGCTCGTCGTCGCCGATCCGCCGGACCAGCTCCTGCATGCCGGGAAGAATGCCGCGTTCCACGCAGATCTTGTGCCAAGCGTAGTAGCCGGTCAGCGCCAGCATGCCTTCGACCATGTGGTTGTAGGTGACCGATGCCCGGACCTGGGCGGCCGGTGAAGGATCAACCGACAAAGCGTTGAGGCAGTCCGGCAACTCCTCGTAGAAAATCGTGCGGTAGGTGGGGATGTCGTCCAGATAGCCGTGCAGGTCGTCGGTGACGCCGACGGCGTCGAGCCACATGCGGAACACCTGGACGTGCTTGGCTTCCTCGAACGCGAACTGCGTCAGATACATCTCGTCGCCCAGCCGACCCTCGGCCCGCATCGCGGACATGAACGGCTGAATGTCCTCGGTCACCGCCTCCTCGCCGGCGATGAATTCGGCGCACAGTCGGGTGGCGTAGTGGCGTTCGTCGTCCGATAGCCGCTCCCAGTCCGCGCGGTCGCGGGAGAAGTCGATGTCGGCCGGATTCCAGAACTTCGCGTTGCCGCCGGCGAAAAGCTTGAGCGGCAGGCTGTCCCAGTTGAGTCCGCCCCTAACCATCGAACCTGAACTCGTGCGTGTCATGTGACCTCCTCAGATCATTTCGGGGCTGGATTGATGGCGAGGTTCGGCAGTTTCACCCAAGTTCGAGAACGCGGCCGCCAGCGCCGCGACAAGTCGGCGCACGGCCAGGGCCGGCTGCTCCGGTGTGGGCTCGTCGAGCCCGAGGATGGGATCCAAGCCGCGCATGTAGGGAGCCAGCGCAAGGTGCGGAAAGATCAACAGCAGCAGCGACAACAACACGTCGGTGTCGGCGTCCGGCCATAGGTCACCCCGGACCTGCGCGCCATGCACCAGCGGCCGCAGCACTTCCAGGTAATGACGGTGAATGACGTTGCGCACGCTGATGCGGGCGTCGGTGTCGACCTCCAGGGTCGCCGCCGCGTGCAGGGCGCGTTCCCGTGGATGTTCAGCGTAATAGGCGACCCAGCCGTCGAGCAGGTCGGTGAGAAAGTCAAAGAACGGGCGGTCCGGGTCGAGCTCGCGGATGAGATCTTCCATGTAGGACCGCACCCGCTGGCTGCCGATGTCGGCGATGAACGCGTAGAGGTCGCGCTTGTCCGCGAAGTACTGGAACAGACTGCCCTTGGCGACTCCGGCTCGGCGGGCAATCACATTCAGGCTGCCCCGAGAGAATCCGTGCGCTCCGAACTCGGCTTCTGCGGCTTCGATGACGGCCGCACGACGAGCCGGGTCGACACGTGCCCAAGTCACCGTCGGCAATGTGGCCTCCTAGCGTCGATGACCACTGGTCACTTTACTGTGGGCCAGTTCACTCCTCAAGGGGCCTGACGGCAACTTATGGGCGCATTTGGTAGGCGCCGCTGATCGGTAGGACGTGTTCCTTCCAGATCTGGTCGTAGCGCGCGGGGTCGTTGGCCGGACGACGGATCATCCGCATCGCGAAGCGGGCCTGTTGGTCCGTCGCCGAGGGCTTGTCGTTCAGCTCGACCGCATAGCTGTTGAAGTCCCTGACCAACAGGGCGAAGATCTCGTCGACCAAGGCGTCATCCACCCGAGACAGCGCCGCCTCCTCGAGGATGAGCTGGGCATAGGGCACCGTCGCGAACAGTTGGCCAACCGCGAAGGCGAAGTCAATGTCCTTCTGCTGGGCGGCATCCGGGGTAGCGCTGGCCAGCATTTCGGCGAGCATGTCGATCTGCTCGCGCAGCAGCGCGACGTTGGCGAGGTGTGCGAAGCTCTCGAACGACGCGCGCCAATCGTGGAAGCGCACCTTGCCCAGGCCCCCGGTGGGTCCCTGCGCGAACAGGAACGAGTCGTCGGCCGCGTCGTCACGACGGCCGATCACGGGGAGTTCACTATTCGGCGCGAACAGGAAATTGGGCATGAACTTGCCGAGCAGCCCGATGTTGATGTGGACGGTGCCTTCCAGCCGGGGCAGCAGGCCGATCTCGCGGGTCATCGCCTCGAAGATGGTGTCCTTCTCGACGCCTTTGGCGGCGATGACGTCCCACAGCGCGATGACGACTCGCTCGCCTTCGCTGGTGATCTTCGCCTTGGTCAGCGGGCTGTACAGCAGGTAGCGACGGTCCTCGGCGGATGCACTGCGCATGTAGTCAGACGCGCGGGTGGCGACCAGCTTCATGGCGACCAGCCGCACGTAGGCGTCGGTGAGCAGGCGCCGCACATGGGTGAAGTCGGTGACGACGGTCCCGTACAGGTATCGGTTGGATGCGTGGGTGACCGCCTCGTACATGGCGTGCGTGCACATGCCGATGGAACCCCAGCCCAGGTTGTACTTGCAGACGTTGACGGTGTTGAGCGCGGCGTGGAAGGCCTCGGGGCCGCGGTGCAACATGTCGGCTTCGGTGACCGGATAGTCGCGCAGTGCGTAATTGGCTACGTAGTTCTGCGAGTTGACCACGTTCTTGATCAGGTCGTACCGGTCGTGCTGGGAGTCGGCGGCAAAGAACACGTACTCTTGGTTTTCTGGGCTTCCGGCGATCTTGCCGAAGGTCGAGACCATCCGGGCGACGTTGGCGTTGCCGATGTAGTACTTCTCGCCGTTGGCGATCCAGCCCCCATCGGCCGGCTGCAAAATCATGTCGGTCTGGTAGACATCGGCGCCGTGGGTCTGCTCCGACAAGCCGAAGGCGAACACCTCACCGGCCTCCAGCTGAGCGGCGGCCTTGCGCTTGGCGTCCTCGTTAGCGCTCATCCAGATCGGGCCCAGGCCGAGGGCGGTGACTTGGAACGGATACCAGTAGCTCAGCCCGTAAAAGCCCAAGATCTCAGCGAACTCGCTGATCCGATAAGTGTCCCAGCGGCAGTCCTCGGCTCCGTACTCGGCAGGCGTCAGCAGGGAGGCAAAGATGCGCTCCCGTCCGACGTGATCCAGAAAGTCCGAGTACCACGTCCGCTCGTGGTCGTCGTGCTTGAGCCGGGCCTTTCCGCGGGACTCGAAAAAGTCGACGGTCGCAGCCATGATCTCCCCGGAGCGGGGGTCTGGGTAGCGGCGTTCCAGCTGGTTGGGATTAAGCAACATGGCGGCGGCTCCCGGGGGGATTCCTATCAAGACGAGGGTGACGGTACTGCAATAACGCAACCATCGGGGCGCACCCGACAAATCACCACTGTTGGTCTACCGCCCAACCGACCTAGCATCAGCTTTGTGTCAGAACTAAATACCGCACGCGGAGCCATCGATACCTCCGATCTGGGCGTCACGCTCATGCATGAGCACGTGTTCATCATGACCACAGAAATTGCCGAAAACTATCCCGAAGCCTGGGGTGATGAGGAAAAGCGGGTAACTGACGCCATCGCCCGGCTCAACGAGCTGAAGGCCCGCGGGGTGGACACCATTGTCGATCTCACCGTCATCGGGCTGGGCCGCTACATCCCGCGCATCGCCCGCGTCGCGGCGGCCACCGAGCTGAATATCGTTGTCGCGACTGGGCTTTATACCTACAACGACATCCCGTTCCGTTTCCACTACCAGGGGCCCGGCGGGATGCTGGGAGGCCCGGAGATCATGACCGACATGTTCGTTCGCGACATCGAACAGGGCATCGCCGACACCGGCGTCAAGGCGGGGATCCTCAAGTGCGCCACCGACGAGCCCGGCGTCACGCCGGGCGTCGAGCGCGTGCTACGCGCCGTCGCTCAGGCGCACAAACGCACCGGGGTGCCGATCTCCACGCACACCCACGCGGGACTGCGGCGCGGACTGGAACAGCAACGCATCTTCGAAGAAGAGGGTGTCGACCTGAGCCGGGTGATCATCGGCCACTCCGGCGACAGCACCGACATCGGTTATCTGGAGGAGCTCATCGCCCCCGGTTCCTACATCGGCATGGACCGGTTCGGCATCGACCTGATCTCGTCGTTCGAGGACCGGGTGAACATCGTGGCCCAGATGTGCGAGCGCGGACACGCCGACAAGATGGTGCTCTCGCACGACGCCAATTGCTACTTCGACGCGCTGCCCGAGGATTTGGTGCCGGCGGCGATGCCGAATTGGCATTACCTGCACATCCACAACGACGTCATCCCCGCGCTCAAGGAGCGCGGGGTCACCGACGAACAGCTGCACACCATGCTGGTCGACAACCCGCGCCGCATCTTCGAGCGACAGGGTGCTTATGAGTGAGCCGGTCCCCCCGATCGGCACCCAGATTTCCGCCCTGGCCGAACTCGCTCCGGACGAGCCCGCGGTCACTTGCGACGGGGTGACCATTTCCCGCGGCGAACTCGACCGGTCGACGAACCGGTTGGCCCGGGCCTACGCCGGGCGCGGCGTCGGCCTCGGCGACTACGTGACCATGGTGCTGCCTAACTCGATCGAGTGGATTCAGGCGGCGGTCGCGTGCTGGAAGTTGGGCGCGGTGCCCCAGCCGTTGTCCGCGCGGTTGCCGGCCGCGGAGCTGCGGGGCCTGCTGGACTTGCGGCCACCCGCCTTGCTGGTAGGCCGCGAGCACCCTGAAATATTAAGTGTGCCAGCCGGTTTCATTCCCGACCCAGCGCTGTCTGACGCAGCATTACCGGAAGCGGTTTCGCCGGTGTGGAAAGCGATGGGGTCGGGCGGCAGCACCGGCCGGCCCAAGCTCATCGAATCCGGCGGCGACAGCCGGATACCGGCGGCCATCGGCTATCCACTCGGCGCGCAGGACGGCGACACCACCTTGGTGCCGATCCCGCTGTCCCACAACACCGGCTTCACCACCTCGACGGTCGCGTTGCTGATGCGCCATCATCTGGTGTTGATGAGCCGGTTCGACCCGCACCAGTTCCTTCGGCTGATCACCGACCATCGCGTCACGTTCCTGACGACGGTCCCGACGATCATGCAGCGGGCGCTGCCGGTCTACCACGCCGACGCGCAAGCCTACGACCTTTCGTCGATCCGGCGGTTCTGGCACATGGGGGCGCCGTGCCCGCCGGCCATCAAGCAGGCCTGGATCGACCTCCTGGGACCCGAAGTCGTCTGGGAACTTTACGGTGGCACGGAATTACAAGCGCTGACCTTCATCTCCGGTGACCAGTGGCTGACCCACCGCGGGTCGGTCGGCGTGGTGGTCGCCGGGGAGATGAAGGTGCTCGACGACGACGGCAACCCCTGTCCGCCCGGCGTCGTCGGCGAGATCTACATGCGGCCCAGCCCCGGCAGCGCACCCACCTACCGGTACGTCGGCGTGACGGCGAAGAGCCGCGACGGCTGGGACTCCCTGGGCGATCTAGGTTATTTCGACGCCGACGGGTTTCTGTACCTGTCGGACCGCCGAGTCGACATGTTCAACGTCGGCGGCCGCAACGTCTACCCCGCGGAGATCGAGGACGCCCTGTCGGCGCATCCGGAAATACTGTCCTGCCTCGTCGTCGGAATCCCCGACCCCAATTCCGGCGATCTGGGTCAGGTGCCGTACGCATTGGTGCATACGGCTGACGGGTCTGCGCTGGACGCCGCGAGCGTGCAGGAGTTTCTGCGCGAACGCATCGCGTCATACAAGGTGCCGCACACCGTCGAATTGGTCAGCATTCCGCTGCGCGACGACGCCGGCAAGGCGCGACGGTCGGCCGTGCGTGCCGAGATCATGGCCCGCTTGCAGGCGCCCGAGGTTCGCTAACCGGGGTGCCACTTGGCGCCCACATCACAGCTGCGCTGTCCGCTGCTCTGACGTCACTAAACCGCCGCCGACAGCGCACGGAATCGCTTGAAACACAGCAGATTCGGCGTTAACCGGGAGCATTTCACCAGAGAGCGCCGCACCGAACAAAGTGCTTGACATTGCGGCGCAACGACTTTCGGTCCAGCGGCCGGACGGGCAAACCCCGCTGTGCCAGTTGCACTAGCCTCCCGGCGTAGCATAGCTGGCACGGGGGTGCGGATTCCGGCTCGCAGAGTGGTGGATGGCGCGATCCGTGGGAACGTGGCAGACGATAAACATCGCTTATCAATCCATCCGAGATACATCTTGGACACAAGTCGCAAGGATTGGCACCGTGGACCCTATCCGGTGGTCCGCGAGCTGGATTTGCTCACACGATCTCAACTCCACGAGCCACCGGACCCAAGGCATCCGGCGGCCTGCCCAACATCCCCCGGCGCGGCGGATCACCGGATAACCAATCGAGGAGCAGTAGCAATGATCAACAACATGATCGACCGGTGGATCAGGTGGCGATACAACCGATGGGAAGTCCGTATCGCGGAGCAGTTGGAGCGCAAGCTATACGGCGGCGACCGGTTCGACGTTTATGAGCAATCATGACCGAAAAGACAATCGGCCGATGCGGATCTTGGGCATAAAAAAGACCGAACCCCGAAGGGCCCGGCCAGTTTTTGCTCTCTCACTTCCACTTGCCGTATGTCCGCACGCGGCGAGGATCTGCGAGATGGACTGAGCCGCATGGGCATTTGTACGGCTCCCGCGCCAGCGCCTTACCCTTGCCACGCTTGGACCGCTGCTGCATGGGGCGTACGACGGCTCGGGCCTCGCCCCGGCTAGTGAACGCGTCCTTATACAGGGTGGCACACCGGCTCACCGCGCCGAGATCACGGCGCGATCGCATCCGCCTCGTCATCTACCTGACGTGTTTCGGCTGGCTTCTCGCGTTTTTCCCAGCGCCGCAACGCTTCCCGGCAGGGCGACTCGACCAGGGCGTAACTGACGGCGGCGATCGCGAAACCGAAGATCAGCGTCAACACCAACACCATCGGCATCCGGCCGGTGAACGGAAACGTCCCGATCACCGGGAACACCATGGCCAATGCGGCCAGATGCCATATGAAAAGTCCGTAGGACCACCGACCCAGGGTGACCATGCCGGTAGTGCCCAGCAGCCGGTGTGGCGTATCGAGCCGGTCCAGCACCAAGGGCGCGACCAGTGCGAACGCCACCAGGGAGCCCATCGCCGCCTTCACCGCGAACTGCGTGGCGGTGCCCGGAATCAGCCCTTCCGGACCGGCCAGCGGAGAAGCCGCCACCAGATAGGCCAGCACCGCTACGACGGCCATCGGCACGCGGCGGCGCGCCAGCCGATGCGGTAACCCGATCCCGCTGTAAGCCCATTCCGCCAGCAACATGCCCGCGGCGAACCAGGAGAAGAACGCCGGCGGCCAGTTCAGCGGATTGATCCCGGAACCCGCATGCGCCAGAGGCACCCAACCCCAGGCCCAGCTGAGCGCCGCGAGCGCAGCGATCACCGACACCCGGGCACGGACCGGGATACGGCGGGCCAGCAACGCGAGAATCGGCAATGCCAGGTAGAAGCAGACCTCGACCGAGAGGCTCCACATCTGGGTCAGGCCGCCGGTCAAGGTAAGCGGCACATAGATCTGGGTGAGCGTCAGGTTTGCCAACCACACCGTCAAGCTGGCGTGATCGGAGTCGGGCAGCAGCGACAGGATCACGATGACCGCAACGAGATAGGCCGGCATGATGCGGACCACCCGCGACCGCAGGTAGTGGCCCGTGCGCGGACGCGATCCCAGGTCCCTTGCCGCTGCCGCATGTCCACGCCACAACAGGAATCCCGACAACGCGAAGAACACTGCCACCGCCAGATCGAAGCGGCCGAACAGCCTGCCGCTGACACCGCTCGAGTGTCCTGTCTGGAAAGCGACGTGCGTCACGACCACGCCCATGGCCGCGCATGCGCGCATACCCTCCACGGCGGGCAGGAAGCTGCGGACACCTCCCACTTGCTGGCCATCGGTCACGGTCACAGTCTGCCTGTCTGTGGTGTCGAGGGAATCGGGTACACCCGGATGACCCGGGCAAAGTGACGATAGGTTCGTAAACCGAGACCTTAAATTCTGCTGTTAGGGTCGAACGGGTTTGCCACTGTTTGGTCAGGTCGGAGCGGGGTGTGGCCGGCGAGTCTAAGACCTTTAGGGACCACTAGGAGGACACGGCAACGTGAACCGAGCAGTCATGTTGCGGTTCGCCGCATGCGGAATCATCGGACTCGGAGCCGCCTTGCTGATCGCCGCGTTACTGCTTTCGACGTACACCAGCAGCAGGATCACCAAGATCCCGCTCGATATCGACACCACGTTGGTCAGCGACGGCAACGGCACCGCACTCGACTCGGCGTCCTTGTCCGGTGACCACCTCGTCGTCAACCAGAATGTGCCGCTGGTGTCCCAGCAGCAGGTCAGCGTCGAGTCGCCCGCCAACGCCGACGTGGTCACGCTGCAGGTCGGCAGCTCGGTCCGGCGCACCGACAAGCAAAAGGACAGCGGACTGCTGCTGGCGATCATCGACACCGTCACCCTCAACCGCAAGACGGCGATGGCCGTCTCGGACGACACCCACACCGGTGGCTCGGTGCAGAAGCCGCGCGCCTACAGCGACGAGAACCCACCCACCGCGATCGCGCTCCGACACGACGGGTTGTCCTACCGATTCCCGTTCCACACCGAGAAAAAGACCTACCCCTATTTCGATCCGATCGCGCAGAAGCCGTTTGACGTCAACTACGACAGCCAAGAAGACGTCAACGGGTTGACCACCTACCGCTTCACGCAGAACGTCGGTTACAACCCCGACGGCAAGCTGGTGGCTCCGGTGAAGTACCCCTCGCTGTACGCCGGCGATGAGGACGGCAAGGTCACCACGTCTGCGGCGATGTGGGGTGTGCAGGGCGGCGATCCGGCAGAGCAGATCACCATGACGCGCTACTACGCGGCGCAGCGGACCTTCTGGGTGGACCCGGTGTCGGGCACCATCGTCAAACAAACCGAACGCGCCAACCACTACTTCGCGCGTGACCCGCTGAAGCCAGAGGTGACGCTGGCCGATTACCGCGTCACCTCGAACGAAGACGCCGTCGAATCCCAGGTCAACGCGGCCCGTGACGAGCGCGACCGGCTGGCGCTGTGGTCGCGGGTGCTGCCGATTACGTTTACCGCGGTCGGCTTGATCTCGCTGATCGGCGGTGGATTGCTCGCCTCGTTCAGCCTGCGGACCGAAAGGGCGCTCACCGACCCCGGCCTGGACCGCGCCGATCAGGACTTCTTCGGCCGCAGCGGGCTCGAAGAACCGGTGCCCGGTGCTGAAGCCGAGACCGAGAAGCTGCCCACCCAGCGCCCCGCCGCGCGCCCGGATGCGGCCGAACCGGGATCGGAGCCGCCAACCCTGCCATCGGAAGAGCCACCCGATTCCGGACCGCCCGAAGCCGGACCACCGGAACCCCCCGGCTCCTCGGCCGGTCCGCCCGAACGCGCCTAACTTCCCGACGTGCGTTGGACCCGGCCGGGCTACGCGCTGCTTTTGGCGCTGCTCGTGGTTGGGCCGCTACTGAAGCCCGGATACCTGCTGCTGCGTGACGCGGTGTCGACGCCACGGTCCTATCTGTCCGATACCGCCCTGGGGTTGACCTCGGCGCCGCGGGCGACGCCGCAGGATTTTGCGGTGGCGCTGGCCTCGCATGTGGTCGACGGCGGTGTGGTGGTGAAGGCGCTGCTCGTCGTGGGCCTGTGGCTCGCGGGGTGGGGTGCGGCCCGACTCGTAGCGACGGCACTGCCCTGTGCTGGCGCGGCCGGCCAGTTCGTCGCGATCACGCTGGCAATCTGGAATCCCTATGTCGCTGAACGGCTCCTGCAAGGTCATTGGAGCCTGCTGGTCGGCTACGGCTGCCTGCCATGGGCTGCGACGGCAATGCTCGCGCTGCGGTCACCCGGCAGCGCGAGCCGACCCGGCGGGCTTTTCGAGTTGATCTTCTGGTTCGCGTTGGCCGGGCTCACTCCGACCGGGCTGCTGCTCGCCGCGACGGTTGCTCTGGTCTGCGTGGCCGCACCCGGTGCGGGCCGGCCCCGTTGGCTGTGCGCCGCCGTGACCTTGGGCGCCGCGCTGGTGGCGGCGCTGCCCTGGTTGACGGCATCGGTGATGGGTTCGTCGTTGACCAGCCATACGGCGGCGAACGCGTTGGGCGTGCACGCGTTCGCGCCTCGCGCCGAGCCCGGTCTTGGCACGCTTCTCAGCCTGGCCAGCCTGGGTGGAATCTGGAATGGCGAAGCCGTACCCGCTTCGCGGACAACGCTTTTCGCGGTGTCGTCGGCCCTGGTACTGCTGGGGGTCGTGGTGGCCGGGCTGCCGACAGTGGCGCGTCGTCCGGCGCTGGTGCCGCTGCTGGTGCTCGGGGCGGTGTCGGTGCTGGTACCGGCCGCGCTGGCGACCGGTCCCGGCCTACACATGCTGCGCGCGGTGGTTGACGCCGCGCCCGGGTTCGGGGTGCTGCGCGACGGGCAGAAATGGGTGGCGCTGGCAATGCCCGGATATACATTGGCGGGTGCCGGCGCGCTGGTGACGCTGCGCCGGTGGCTGCGGCCGGCAGTGACGGCGCTGGTCTGCTGCCTGGCGCTGATCCTGGCGCTGCCCGACCTGGCCTGGGGCGTCTGGGGCAAGGTTGAGCCGGTGCACTATCCGCCCGGGTGGGCCGCCGTGACAGCGGCGATCAACGCCGACGCGAGGACTGTCGCCGTCTTGCCCGCCGGCACCATGCGGCGCTTCGTCTGGTCTGGTCAGGCACCGGTGCTCGATCCGCTGCCCCGCTGGGTGCGCGCCAACGTGCTGGCCACCGGTGATCTGGCCATCTCCGGGGTGACCGTTCCCGGGGAGGGCAATCACGCCCGGGCGATACAGGAGTTGCTTTTGGCGGGGCCGGATCCTTCCGCGTTGGCCCCGGCCGGCATCGGGTGGTTGGTCGTCGAATCGGACAGCGCCGGTGACATGGGTGCGGCCGCCCGCACCCTCGACGCGCTCACGCCGGTCTACCGCGATGACGAACTCGCTCTGTATCGGATCGACGGCGACACCGCCGGTGCAGCTGCCGGCCGCCGCCGCGCGACGGTGATCGCACATCTGGCGTGGCTGGCCCTCTTGATCATGGGTGCCGGTGGCGCCGTGCTCACCGCGGCGCGGCGCTACACCACGCCGTTGACGAAGTAGCCGGCTCGCACCGCTTCCAGCACGCTGCGCATCGCATCGGCGCTTTGCGTCCAGGAGAACTCCCCGCTACGCGTTTGCGCCTTCATGCCGAGTTGGTCACGCAGTACCGGATCCGACAGCAGCCGATCCAGCCGATCCACCAGCTCGGTGCGAGTGTCCACCAACATCCCCGTCACCCCGTCTACGATCGAGTCGGACAGTCCGCCGGAGGATCGGTAGCCGATGGTGGGCACCCGGTGCTGGGCCGCCTCGATGACCGCCAGGCCCCAGCCCTCCTTGCGCGAAGGCAGCACGTGCACCCAGGATCTTTGCAGCACATGGTGTTTGGTTACGTCGTCGATGTGGCCGTGGAAGGTCACCGCGTCGGAAATGCCGAGCGCGTGCACGTGGTCAACGAGCCGCTGCCGCCACCAGCCGTCGCCGACGATGTCGAGATGCAGGCGCGGTATCCGGGGCCGCAGCTGCGCGACGACGTCCAGTGCATCCTCGATCTGCTTGTGCGGCACTAACCGCGACAGCACAACGACTCGCGGCCTGGCCGCGCGCGGGCCGGACAACGACTGCGCCGGCGCCTCGTCGAGACCGTTGCGCACCACCGCGATCCGCTCGTTGTCCACACCGAGAGCGACCAGATCACGGGCTGACGGCAACGACACCGTCAGGTACTGATTGCGCCGGTTCACCCGGGGCGACAGTGTCGACTCGACAA
>Ga0210393_10003920_pt1 | contig 11858 bp, 7 predicted proteins | sample IncBWC27OmetaG_FD_160068 | JGI IMG/M metagenome (GOLD analysis project Ga0210393, IMG submission 160068) | Forest soil microbial communities from Barre Woods Harvard Forest LTER site, Petersham, Massachusetts, United States - Inc-BW-C-27-O ... | reverse complement strand
AGAGTGACAGAGGACACCGGAGGGTTCGGTAACTCGTTTGATCTTGCGGACTTGGGGCGCAGTGGGCAACGCCCTTACATTTGCTGTGACAAGCACTATCGCGAGCGGCTCCCCTTGGAGCGGCGGCTTGAGCGCGATTTTGAGGGATTGAGAGTAGGATTGGGTAATCGAGTGGATGCGATTTGAAGGAGACGGCGTGGAACCTTTGATTTCGATGCGGAATTTGGAGAAGTCGATCGAGGCGGGGCCGAACAAGTTTTTCTTGCTGCGGCGGGTGACGCTGGACATTATGCCGGGCGAGTTTGTGACGATCATGGGGCCGTCGGGCGCGGGCAAGTCGACGTTGCTGAGCATCATCGGGATGCTGGATAGTTCGTGGACCGGCGAATATTTCTTCCTCGATCAGCCGGTGCACCGGCTCAACGTAAAAAAACGGAACGAGCTGCACAAGGCGAACATTGGATTCGTGTTTCAGAGCTACCACCTGATCGACAATCTCACCGTGTTCGAGAATCTCGAGATTCCGCTTTCGTACAAGAATGTGCCGCACAAAGAGCGCGTCAGCATGGTCTGCGACGCGCTGGATAAATTTAATATCGTCGGGAAGAAAGATCTTTTCCCGAGTCAGCTTTCGGGCGGACAACAGCAGCTGGTCGGTGTGGCGCGCGCGGTGATCCAGAATCCGAAGTTGATTCTCGCGGACGAGCCGACGGGCAACCTGCACTCCGAGCAGGGCGACGAGATCATGCAACTGTTCAAGCGCTTGAACGAAGCAGGCACGACGATCATCCAGGTCACGCACTCCGAGAGAAACGCGACTTACGGAAACCGCATCATTCAGCTCAAGGATGGTTGGGTCGTCAGCGAAGGCAAGCCGGAGAACCAAGCATCGGCAGTTACTTCGTAGCCCAGCGCGCTACGACTGCGACTCGACGCGGCGCAGGAGCCTTCTAGATCAGCCGAGTAGCTACCCTCATGAAAATCGTTCCGGTGATGAAAGTCGGTGATCTTCAAAGGTCGCTGGATTTCTATACGAAGATTCTCGATTTCAAACGCAAATGGCCAGGTCATGAGAACGAGGAGATGGCGAATGGTGTCATCGACCTGACGCTCGATGGCGCTGACTTACAGCTTTCGCGTCATGCGGGGGACGGCGTCTTTGGTTCGGTGAACCGGGTGTTTGTCGATGACGTCGATGAGCGGTATGCGACATTTCGGGCTCGCGGCCTGGACACCACGCGTCGGCCTGACTCTCCCGTTCATACCGCGCCGGTCGACCAGACCTGGTGGCTCCGCGAATTCGCGGTGACTGACCCAGACGGCAATAATCTTTGCTTCTGTATGCCCAAGAAATAGAGTTTTCAGAGCTTTGCTGCCTGCATTCGAACGATCCCTCCAGAGCATCAACCCCAGAGAGTGGTAGTGGAAACGGTTTCTTGATTTGGGCCGTTGAACCAGGTATGTCCGGCGTTTGGCGAGGCTGAGCGGGCGGATAGGGCGGAGGGTGTTTTGGGCGACCTTTTGCAGGATTTGCGGTATGCGGTGCGAATGCTGGCGAAGGCGCCGGCATTTACGGCGATCGCTATCCTCACGCTGGCCTTGGGGATCGGGGCGAATACGGCGCTGTTTTCGGTGATCAACAGCGTGCTGCTGGCGCCGCTTCCCTTTCCGCAGGCGGACCGGCTGATGGCGCTGTTCACGAGGCGCGTCGCGTTCACCACGGCTTCGATTTCCTACCCAAATTTTCTGGATTGGCAACGGAATAACCGGACATTCGAATCCTTGGCGTGCTACCGGCCCGACGATTTCAACCTGACGGGCGCGGGGCAGGCGGAACATCTTCTTGGCGAGATGGTGAGCGCGGACTTTTTCTCGACGCTGGGGATTCAGCCGGCGAGCGGGCGGTGGTTCACGGAGGCGGAAGATCAGCGGGGCGGCGCGCCGGTTGCGGTGATCAGCGCGGGATTTTGGAAGCGCAAATTCGGGTCGGCGGCGAATATCGTCAACGGGCGAATGACGCTGAACGGTGTGGACTACACAATCGTCGGCGTGATGCCGACGTCGTTTCATTTGCGATTGCAGAATTTCCCGCCCGACGTCGAAGTCTACGTTCCGGTGGCGCAGTTTAACGACCCGACATTCTGGGATCGGTCGTCGGGTTACAGCACAAAGGCAATCGGCAGGCTGAAACCGGGCGTGACGGTGGAGCAGGCGCGAACAGACATGGATTCGGTGGCACAGCAACTCGCGGCTGCGTATCCGGTGGCGGACAAGGACACGGGCATCACGGTGATGACGCTGAAGGACAGCATGGTGGCGGAGATTCGGCCATTTTTGCTGTTGCTGATGGTAGCGGTGGGGTTTGTGCTGCTGATCGCGTGCGTGAACGTGGCGAATTTGTCGCTGGCCCGGTCGATGAGTCGCAGCCGGGAATTCGCGATTCGGACGGCGCTCGGCGCGGGTACGAAGCGGGTGCTGAGGCAATTGCTGACGGAGAGCGTTTTGCTTGCGGCGGCCGGCGGGGCGCTGGGTTTGCTGCTGGCAATCTGGGGCAAGACCGGGGCGTTGAGTTTGGTGTCGGATTCCCTGCCGCGAGCGCAGGAAGTTTCGCTCGACTGGCGCGTGCTTTTGTTTACGTTTGTGATTTCGATCGTATCGGGAATTCTTTTTGGCTTGGCGCCGGCGATTCGAACGATTCGTCCGAACGTGCAGGAAGCGCTGAAGGAGAGCGGGCGCGGGTTTACGGCCGGCAAACACCGAGCGCAGGGATTGTTTGTTGCGGTCGAACTGAGCATGGCGGTTGTACTTTTGATCGGCGCGGGGCTGATGTTGAGGAGTCTTTCGAATTTGTGGGGTTCGAGTCCGGGATTCGATCCGAGCCATGTACTCGTTTTCGAGATTTCGTTGCCGCCGAAACTGGCGGGTGCGGCTCCCGATGCAGTGCGGGCCCAATTGAGGGAGGCGCACCGGCGGATCGCGGGTATCGCTGGAGTTGAGAGTGTGTCGGAATTGCGCGGATCGCTGCCGATGGGGACCGACTCGGAGGATCCGTTCTGGATCGAAGGGCGGCCGAAACCGGTCAGCGAGAGCGATCAGAACTGGGCGATTTGGTCGGAAGTCGAGCCGGAGTATTTGACGGCAATGAACATCGGGCTGAAAGAGGGGCGATTCTTTACGCATCAAGACTCGTCGACGACACCGCATGTGGCAGTGATCGACGAAGAGTTCGCGAAGAAATTTTTTCCGGGAGAGGAACCGATCGGAAAAACTTTCACGGACGACTACCTAGGCGCGACACAGATCGTGGGAGTCGTGGGTCATGTGAAGCAGTGGGGACTTGACGACAACAAGATTGCGATGCACGCGGAGTTTTATGTTCCGTTCGCGCAGCTACCGGACAAGTCGATGAGCGACGTCACGAGGCGGACGACGCTGGTGATGCGAGTGAAGGGCGACCCGGAGAGTTACGTCGAAAAGGCCCGGCGCGAGCTGGCGGATATGAACAGCGAGACGATTTTGTTTTCGCCGAAGACGATGGCGAACATGGTGTATTCGGAATCGGTGCTGGCGCAGAGATTTTCGATGACGCTGCTGGGAGTGTTTGCGGGGATGGCGCTGGCGCTGGCGAGCGTGGGGATTTATGGCGTGCTGTCGTACATCGTGGGGCAGAGGACGCGGGAGATCGGGATTCGGATTGCGCTGGGTGCGCGGAGGAGCCATGTGTTGCGCTGGGTGATGGTCGAGGGGGCGCAGATGGCGGTGGTCGGAGTTGTCGTTGGCGTTGTGGCGGCGCTGGGGTTGACGCGATTGATGGCCGGGCTGCTGTACGGGGTTAGTGCGATAGATCCACTGACGTTTGGTTGCGTGGCGGGGGTGCTGCTGATGGTGGCGCTGGTGGCTTGCTATATTCCGGCGTATCGGGCGATGCGGGTGGATCCGATTGTGGTGTTGAGGGAAGAGTAGTTTCAGATTGGCAGGTTTGAAGGTTGCAGGTTCGGAACTGATGGCGCAGTCGCGCGGTCACGGGCGGCCTGTGTCGGGCGGGGCGGGCGGATTCGAAGTGGAGGCCGATATGAGAAATCTTTGGCAGGATTTGCGGTTTGCGGTGCGGATGCTGGTGAAGTCGCCGGGGATGACGGCGGTGGCGGTGTTGACACTGGCGCTGGGGATTGGGGCGAACACGGCGATTTTCAGTTTGGTGAATTCGTTCGTGTTGCGGCCGATGCCTGTGCCGCGTGCGGAGCAGATCGCGTACCTGACGTTTGAAACAAAGGATGGAACGCTGCAGAACAACTTTTCGGTGCCCGAGTTTCAGGACATCCAGCGTGGGGCGGGCGCGGCGTTCAGCGACGTTTTCGCCTACCAGATCGGGACTGGCGGATTGACGATCGGCAAAGAAACGGCGCCGGTCACGACGAACTATGTGTCGGGGAATTTTTTCAGCGGACTGGGATTGCAGCCGGAGATTGGACGATTCATTTCGGAAAACGAAGGGAACGCGGCGGAGATAACACCGGTGATCGTGCTGGGGTACACGTGCTGGAAGACACGATTCGGCGGCGACCCGAACGTTGTAGGGCGGTCGGTGATGTTCGACGGCCGGCCGGTGACGGTGGTGGGCGTCGTGAAGCGCGAGTTTCACGGGCCGTACGCGCTGCTGGATACGCAGGTGTATTTGCCGCTGGGGATGTTGATGGCGGACCCGACGAATCCGCGCGACTACGTGACGAATCGGGAACAGCGCTATCTCGTTTTGTACGGGCGGATGCGGCCGGGAGTGGATATTGCGGCGGCGCAGCCGGTGTTGCGCGTGCTGTCGGAACGAATGGCGCGGGAATATCCGAAGAGCGAGACCGGGATAGTAGTGGAGGCGTTTCCGGAGCGATTGTCGCGGCCGTATCCGGATCGCGACAACACGATGCTGGAGCTCGCCACGCTGTTTTTGATTCTGGCGGCGCTGGTGCTGGTGTTGGCTTGTGTGAATGTGGCGAATTTCCTGCTGGTGCGATCGACGGTGCGGCAGCAGGAGATGGCGATTCGGGCGGCGATGGGAGGTTCGAGGTCGCGGCTGATTCAACAGTTGCTGACGGAGAGTTTAGTGTTGGCGCTGGCTGGCGGACTAGCCGGCGTGCTGGTCGGGATGCTGTCGACGGATTTGTTGAGCGCGGTGAAGCTGCACACGAGCTTTTCTGTGGTGTTGGATTTTCAGTTTGATTGGCGCGTGTTCTTGTACGCGTTTGGAGTTGCGCTGGTGACGGGATTGTTTGTCGGAGTTGTGCCGGCATGGCGTGCTTCGAACGGGGCGATGCTGCAAGTGATGCGAGATGGCGGGCGGACGGTGACGGCGGGCCGGAGTTGGCTGAGGAATGGACTCGTTGTGGCGCAAGTTGGCGGTTCGCTGATGCTCCTGATCATCGCGGGGTTGATGACGCGGAGCCTGGGAAATGTGCGGCAGATGCAATTGGGATTTAGCGCGCCAGGCATTGTGGATTTCACGATGGATCCGATGGAGATCGGATACGACCAGGCGCGAGGGACGGAGTTTTACAAGGCAGTGGTGGAGAAGGTGCGGATGCTACCGGGTGTGAAAGCGGCGAGCGTGGCGTTTTCGGCGCCGATGGGCTACTACCAAAATGGGGATTCGATCGAAGTGCCGGGGATGGAGTTGGCTAAAGGCGAAGCGTTGCCGGGCGCGGGGATGAATCAGGTTTTGCCGGATTATTTTGGAACGCTGGGGATTACGCTCTTGCAAGGGCGCGACTTTAACTATGCGGATGGCGTGGACAAGCCGCGTGTGGCGATTGTGAATCGGGCGATGGCGGAAAAGTTTTGGCCGAAGCAGGATGCGATCGGCCATGAGTTCACGATGGCGAGCGACCGGGCGCACAGCGTGCGAGTGATTGGAGTCGTCGAGAACAGCCGGACGACGAGTTTGACGGGGCAGGTGCGGCCGTATCTTTATGTGCCGCTGACGCAGAATTATTCTTCGTTGGCGACGCTGCAGGTGCGCGTGGAGAACATCAATGCGCCGGAGGGAATGATCGGCTCGGTACGCGAAGCGATCGCGTCGGTCGCGCCGACGATGCCGGTGTTTGATGTGCGGCCGCTGTTGCAAGCGATGGATACGCTGAATGGGTTTCTCGTGTTTGAGATGGCGGCGCTGCTGGCGGGCGTGCTGGGGGCGCTGGGATTGATTTTGGCGGTGGTGGGAGTGTTTGGCGTGATTTCGTTTTCGGTGAGCCAGCGGACGCATGAGATTGGGATTCGAATGGCGCTGGGAGCAGAGGCGAAGACTGTATTGGTGATGGTGTTGCGACAGGGCGTGGTGATTGTGGCAGTTGGACTGGGATTTGGGATTTTGTTGGCGGCGGTGATGGGGAGTCTGGTGGGCGGATTTTTGGCGGGGGTGAGTCCGTTTGATCCGATCACATATATTGGCGTGACGTTGGGTCTGACGTTGGTGGCGATGCTGGCGTGCTATTTGCCGGCGCGCAGGGCCACGCGAGTGGATCCGATGGTGGCGCTGCGGTACGAGTAGCGGCGTGCGTGCATGGAGTTTGAGGTTGTCATAGACTGTTGAACAGAAATTGAGTGGCTTTCACGATTTAACGACGGAATTGCGAGTGGCGATCTGCGAGCTGAATGAAAACTTCTTCTGGTCATCCGTACCGCGTACTGATTGCTGACGATCAAGCTGATATTAGGGATGCGCTGCGTCTTTTGTTGAAGCGCGAGGGGTATGAGACGCAGGGCGCGCAGTCGCCTGCCGAGGCGTTGGCGGCGATCGAGGCGCGCGAATTCGACGCGGTGCTGATGGATTTGAACTACACGCGGGATACGACTTCGGGGCAAGAAGGACTGGATTTGCTGCCGCGGGTGCAGATGGTTGACGGCACTTTGCCGGTGATTGTGATGACGGCGTGGAGCAGCGTGGAAGTTGCTGTGGAAGCGATGCGGCGCGGCGCGCGGGATTTTATTCCGAAGCCGTGGGAGAACAATCGGCTGCTGGCGGTGCTCCGGACGCAGATCGAGTTGCGGCAGGCGCTGCGGCAGGCCTCGCGGCTGGAGGCGGAGAATCGACTGCTGCGAGCGGAATCGCGGCCGACGATGATCGCGGAGTCGGCGGCGATGCAGCCGGTGCTGGACATCATTGGGCGCATCGGGCCGTCGGATGCGAACGTGTTGATCACGGGCGAGCATGGGACGGGCAAGGAGGTTGTGGCGAATACGCTGCATGCGTTGTCGCCGCGGGCTTCGTCGCCGATGGTGACCGTGAACGCCGGCGGATTGTCGGAAGGCGTGTTTGAGAGCGAATTGTTTGGGCATGTGAAGGGCGCATTTACGGATGCGCGGTCGGATCGCGTAGGGCGATTCGAATTGGCGGACAACGGGACGCTGTTTTTGGACGAGATCGCGAACGTGCCGCTGAAGTTGCAGGCGAAGCTGTTGCGTGTGCTGGAGACGGGCGAGCTGGAACGCGTGGGCTCGTCGAATACCCGGCGCGTGGATGTAAGGGTGATTGCGGCGACGAACGTGGATGTGAATGCGGAGGCGGCTGCGGGTAGATTCCGCCAGGATTTGTTGTTTCGGTTGAATACAATTGAGATCCATCTGCCGCCGTTGCGCGAGCGGCGCGAAGATATTGAGTTGCTGGCGCAGCATTTTTTGCGGAATTATGCGCAGAGGTATCGGAAGACGATTTCGGGATTCGATGCTGTGGCGACGCAGGTTTTGCATGAACATCCATGGCCGGGGAACGTGCGGGAGCTGGATCATGCGATCGAGCGCGGCGTTTTGCTCGCCACCGGGCCGCAGGTGAAGGTGGCGGATCTGGGATTGCGCGCGGCTTCAGGTGCGGCGGCAAAATTGGAAGAGATGAGTCTGGATGATGTGGAGCATCATTTGATCCAGCGGACGCTGTCGCGCTATGACGGCAACGTCAGCCAGGCCGCGAAGGCGCTGGGGTTGAGCCGCAGCGCGATGTATCGGCGGCTGCAAAAACACGGATTGGAATGAGTCGTATAACCTACGAGCACCGGATCCAGCTGCTGGCGTTGGCGGCGGGCCTGCCGGGTTCGTTGATCGCGCTGATTTTGCTATCCACCGGCGACTACACGTCTCGCACGGCGTGGACTCTGGGAATCCTTATTGTTTCACTGTGGCTGGGCTTTGCGTTTTCGCTGCGGCATCGCGTCGTTTTTTCCCTTCAGACACTTTCGAATTTGTTGGCTGCGCTGCGGGAAGAGGATTTTTCCGTGCGCGGGCGCGATGCACAGCGCGACGATGCGATGGGCGAAGTGATGATCGAGGTCAATGCGCTCGGTGAGACGCTGCGTGAGCAACGGCTGGGAGCGCTTGAGGCGACGGCTCTGTTGCGCACGGTGATGGAAGAGATCGATGTCGCGATTTTTACGTTTGACAACGAGAACAAGCTACGACTGGTGAATCGCGCGGGGGAGCGACTATTGGCGCGGCCGTCGGAACGGTTATTGGGATTTACGGCGGGAGAGTTGGGGCTGGGCGCGTCGCTGGAGGGCGAGGCGGCGCGGACGATGGAGTTGAGTTTTCCGGGTGGATCGGGGCGTTGGGGGATGCGGCGCGGTGCGTTTCGCCAGGCGGGATTGCCGCATCATCTTGTCGTGCTGAGCGATTTGAGCCGGGCGCTGCGCGATGAGGAGCGGCAGGCGTGGCAGCGGCTGATTCGCGTGATGGGTCATGAACTGAACAATTCGCTGGCGCCGATTCAGTCGGTGGCGCAGAGCCTGGAGAGCGGGCTGGCGGGCATCGCGAATTCGCCGGAGGGGCAGACGGGCGCGACGGCTGGCCTCGTGGACGACATGAAGGCGGGATTTGGGATTATCCGGTCGCGGACGGAGTCTCTGGGGCGGTTTATGGCGGCTTACGCGAAGATCGCGCGGCTGCCGGCGCCAAAGCTGGCGCCGGTGGATGTAAAGGATTGGATCTGTCGAGTGGCAAAGCTGGAGACGCGGGTGAAGTTGAAGGTGGAGGAAGGGCCGACGATTACGATTTCCGGGGACGGGGATCAATTGGAGCAACTGCTGATCAATCTTGTACATAATGCGGCGGATGCGGTGAGAGAGGCCGGCGGGAAGGGTGGAGCGGCGATTGGATGGGCACGGCAGGACGGGTTTCTGAATGTGTGGATTGCGGATGACGGGCCGGGGATTTCGAATCCGGCGAACCTGTTTGTGCCGTTTTTTACGACGAAGCAAGGTGGGACCGGGATCGGGCTGGTGTTGTGCCGGCAGATTGCCGAGGCGCATGGCGGGACGTTGACGCTGCAAAATCGAAAAGATGTGAAGGGCTGCGAGGCGCGGCTGCGGTTGCCGTTGTGAAGAAGATCCGATCTGACGCCCGGGCAAGCTGGGGCACAGCGTGATGCTGCCCTAAAACAGCATGATTTAGCGAAGAGATTTCAGGTCGAATTGCGTAGTCGCGGTTTTTCCGTCCGGGGTATTCACTTCAATTGAAATTGGTTCGTTGGCGATGCTCTTGGCATCGTATTCGAGCCAGACTGTCTGCCCGTCAAGAGTTGAGGGGGAGTTTTTCGTTGCGGCTGAATAGACTGGCTGATTGTGAATCGACTTCGTCGGGATGGTCTTGCCGTTCTGTTTGAGGGCGAACTGGAACTTCTGCCAGAAGTTCTCGGGACGGAGGGCGTCGGTCTGTTTTGGATCGTGGGAAACAGTCGGTGCCTGGGCGCCGCGTTCCTTTTCGGGATAGGCGGCGGGGAGGACCAGGCTGACGCGGATGACGATGGTGTCACCGCGCTTGTGGTAGGCGGCGAGAGATTGCTCCTCGGAAAAGCCACTGCTTCCCTTTCGACGAGATTCATCCACGACCTGTGAAAACGGTGTAAGCACCTCGATTTCAGAGAGATGCGGGGTACCACCTTCCGCGGTTCCGCTCGCTTGCTTGGCGTACGGATCGAGAAACTCAGCGGTGAACTGGTCGTTGCGCTGGCCCAAGACAAACGCGTCGTGGAGGGCCGATGGAGAAAGGGTGGCTTCGTAAGCTCGAGCTACCGGCGCAGATAACACCAGCGCAAGTGCCCCAAGCAGGACGCAACTATCGCTCTTCGACATGAAGTTTGGATGTTAACACACGCGGGGCTGGCCATTTTGCGGTTAGTACTAGGTGGACGGTTGATAAATGGTACGGTACGGGAAAACCTGTAGAGAGGCTGGAAGTCCTTAGGGCTGTAGGCGATGCGTGGATTTCGAGCCTAAGGTGAAGTATGCAATTCTTGCTGTTTGGGCGCAAAAAAAACATTTAAACCTGACCTTTAGGACAGGGAGAGTGCTTCAAAAAGGGACACTTAGCGGCGCGGACGGTTGGTCATGCGCGTGCCCTATTGGCGTGGCATGGAAGCGGCTAGTACAGATAGCCAATCCGGACCGTTACTCGACCAGGTTTCCCAGGCCCCCGTCGTATCGACTCCCTCATCGCAGGACGCCACTCCGCGGTGGCGCGAACGCGTCGCCGCACTAAAGAACATGCCTCCGGTCTTCCGGATGGTGTGGGAGGCTGCGCCCGGGGTCATCGTTGCGAGCCTGACATGCCGGGTCCTGGTGGCGCTTATCCCGCTAGCAGCGTTGTACGTGACTAAGGTCATCGTCAACGACATCGTTGACTACCGGCAGCATCAGACCGCACTTCCTCACAATTTCTGGTACCTGGTTGGATTGGAATTCGCCCTCGCCGGCCTGCTGGCGGGGGTTTTGATCCGTTTGGTCGCCTACTCCGAAGTCGTTCTCGCCGACCGCTACAGCAAGCACATCAGCACGAAAATCATGGAGCATGCCTCGAAGCTCGATTTGACGACCTTCGAGGATCCACTCTTCTACGACAAGATGGAGCGGGCGCGCGTGCAAGGCACGGACCGCCTGGTGATGATCCAGTCGACCGGCATGTTGATTCAGCAGCTTGTGACAACGATCAGCATGGCGGGCGGAATTATCTTTTTGTCTCCGTGGATTTTGCTGGTGCTGATTGCCTGCGTGATTCCGGCGTTCATGGGCGAGACGCACTTTGCGTTCATGGGCTATTCGCTGAATTTCAAGCAGACGCCTGCCAAACGCGAAATGGATTATCTGCGCATCGTGGGTGGCAGCAAGGAAAGCGCAAAGGAATTGAAGCTGTTCGGCCTGGCGAATTATCTCGTTGGCCGATACTCGAAACTTTCCAATCAACTCCACGCTGAGAACGTGAATCTGGCCAAGCGGCGTTTGCTGGTCGGCACTGTGTTCACCACGCTGAGCGCGCTCGGATATTACGGCAGCTACGCGTTCGTGATCTACAAGACGGTCACGGGCTCGCTCGACATCGGAACGTTCTACTTCATGGTCGGCGCGATCGCGCTGGCGAGTTCGAACATTCAGTCGGTGTTTACAACATTTTCGACGATCGCCGACCAGGCGATGTTTATCACCGACCTTCTCGACTTCTTCAATCTCAAGCCGCGCGTTTTCTCGAAGCCCAATGCCCTGCGCGCGCCGCGGCCGATTCGGCTCGGCTTCGAATTCCAGAACGTTTCGTTCAATTATCCCGGTCAGACGCGCCAAGTTCTGAGCAACGTCAGCTTCAGCCTGCGGCCGACGGAACGCATCGCATTGGTGGGTGAGAACGGCCAGGGCAAGACGACGATCGTGAAGCTGCTCACGCGGCTTTACGACCCAACGGGCGGACGGATTTTGCTGGATGGTGTCGACCTGCGCGATTACGACCTGGAAGATATTTGGAAAGAGACGGGCGTCATCTTTCAGGATTTTGTGCGCTACGACATGACCGCGAGCGAGAACATCGCAATCGGACGGATCGAAGAGCAGGACAACACG
>Ga0210393_10003918_pt1 | contig 11863 bp, 6 predicted proteins | sample IncBWC27OmetaG_FD_160068 | JGI IMG/M metagenome (GOLD analysis project Ga0210393, IMG submission 160068) | Forest soil microbial communities from Barre Woods Harvard Forest LTER site, Petersham, Massachusetts, United States - Inc-BW-C-27-O ... | reverse complement strand
CACTAAGATCCCCCCCCCGCCAATCTATGACCCGCCTGCGAATGTAATGGAAGCCTTTACCATTAGGCTGATTGATCGAGTGACATTGAACCTTGTGTCATTGCGAACGTGTTCGCGGGAAAAGATATGAAATGTAATAACACGGCATCCAACTAACGGTTCATTTCGAGCATTCGTCACTGTCTGAGGATTGCTTGTCACCGGGTTGGCGCGCTTCGGCCCTATCGTACGCTAATTCGACTCGTTTCAGTTACTTGTAGTGAAATAGCTCTCGAACTCAAGGGTGAGATCGAGTTTCTAATCCCCTTTTATCGCAAATGGAACGCTGGTTGCATTATGAGCGTTGTGCGTTTTCGGAGATGCAGAGGATTTGTGTCGAACATGTTGAAGTCCGACCGCGGGGTCAAGAACGCCAGATGCGATATTGGGGGAAACATGCACCGACTTGCGAAGGTTTGGATCGCGCTGCTGATGGTTCTGTTCACGGTTTCGGAACTTCCCACAAAAGCCCAAACCAGTAAGGGGACGCTTGCAGGCGTCGTTCGCGATGCTTCGGGAGCGGTCATTGCGAACGCTGATGTTACAGTAACGAACGAGCAGACCACAGAGACTCGGCAGACCAAATCGAATGCGGAGGGTGAGTATCGCGTCGATGCAATCAGTTCCGGGTCTTATTCAGTCCGCGCAGAGGCGGCCGGATTTCAGTCGATAAACATCAAGGGCCTGAAGGTAAATCCGTCAGTGATCACATCCTATGACGCGATTCTGCCGGTGGGAACAGCCACCACCACGGTTGAGGTCCAAGCGAATAGCAACACGATCAATACGGATAACGGGCAACTGGCGTCGACATTGGGAAATGCCGAGTTGACCATTCTTCCCATCTTTTCACTGAATCCGATCGAATTGGTCGCCACGCTGCCCGGTGTCCAAATGGTGAATGCGCAGTTAAACCTGGGTGGCGTTGGTGGCAACTACGAGCAGATTGAAGTAAATGGCGCCCGTCCCCGTTCCAACAATTTCATGATGGATGGGCAGGACATTAACGACGTCGGAATCGGCGGGCAGGCGTTCCAACCCCAGGTTCCTGATATGTTTCAGTCGGAGACGGCTCTCACGAATTCTGCGTCTGCAGAATTTGGACGCTCTGGCGGCGCCGTAGTGAATCTGATCACGAAGAGTGGAACCAACAAATTTCACGGTTCGGTCTTTGAGCTTTACCAGGGGTCGGGGCTGAATGCGCTGGACGGGCAGACCCGGCGGGGAACTGTGCATGGGCCGCCGCCTCCAGGCTATGTCCCGCCCACGAAAGCCCGGTTCGATTCACACAACCTTGGATTTACTCTCGGCGGACCAATTTGGAAGAACAAGCTCTTTGCGTTTGGAGGGTCGCAGTGGTTCCGTTTTTATGGCAACTCGCAGTCAAGCCCGATTGAATTGCCGGACTCGGCCGGCTACGCCATCCTTACCTCGATTGGCGGACCGAATGTCGCACTGTTGCAAGGGTTGCTGAATAGCGGTTCTTACCTCACCCAGTACAACAATCTCGGACCAAGCGAAGTGATCAATGCAGGGCCGCAGAATGGTTGTCCCGCCGGCGGATGCCTGGTCACGACGGCGATGTTTCAACGGCCGCCAGTTCCGCAGCAGGCGCCGGATACCCAATACCTGGTGAGGGTGGACTTCAATCCGCGGCAAAGCGATTCGTTTGCCGTCCGCTATCTGCACGACAATTCAAATTTCACCCCTGACCTTGGTTTGAACGATTCCGGTCTTCCGGGATTTGACGGTCAGGTTGGTGGACCGTCGGCACTCAGTATCGTGACATGGACTCACGTTTTTGGCCCCACAGTTCTGAATGAATTCCGTGCGTCTTCGACACGCATCAATTTCCTGTTCTCAGCAACTCCGGAAACGTTGGCCAATCCGCTGTCAAAGAACTACAACCTTAATTTCACTGATAACAATCTACCCGTTCTGGGTATTTCTCAGAACATCCCGCAGGGACGCAAGGAGAACTTCTATCAGTTCCAGGACACGGTGACCTGGACGGTCGGAAAGCAGTCTCTGCGGATCGGTGCAGATGTTGGCCGCATCCTGGAGACTGACCTTGTAGCACAGAATGCCCTCGGAGAGTTGAGTATCGCAAAGGGCAACGGTCTGAGCGCAATGGGGAACTTCCTCAACGACTACCTTGGACCATCGGGAACAGCGACCAAGACGTTCGGGCCGACACGGTTCGATCCGCACATTTGGAGATCGGGATACTTCGTCCAGGACGACATCAAGGTTACACCCGAACTTGTTGTGAATCTCGGGCTGCGATATGACTATCTAACCGATCCATCCAATTCGCTGCCATTCCCCGCAATCGACGTAAACAACCCCTTTGCTCCGATTACTACGGTTTATAAGATCCAGACCGACACCGCCAATTGGGGACCGCGCGCCGGCTTCGCCTACTCCCCGCAACAAGTCAGATGGCTTGCCGATAAGACGGTCTTTCACGGAGGAATCGGTATTTTCTATGACACCGACTTCAGCAACATTCCAGTGAATTCGGCGCAAGCGGCTCCAAACGCGACCTCGACGACTTTGATTTCAACGCAGGGATCCGGCCTTGGAAATGCGCTCGATTTGCTGAGCACAATCCAGCCTGGTCCGGTCAACCCGCTTTCTTCGGTACAGAGCGCGGACAAGAACCTTGCGAATCCCCGGACCTATCAGTGGAACCTTGGAATAGAGCGCGCACTTCCTGCGCAGCTAAAGCTCACCGTGAATTATGTGGGTGCACGGGGAAGAAAGCTGTATGCCAACCAGCAGTACAACTACTTTGACCCGGATACGGGAGATCGGCTGAATCCAAGCCGTGGCGCGATTAATGCCCGTGCAAATTCAGCAGCTTCACAGTATGACAGCGTTCAGACGGAACTTTCCCACCAGTTTTCCCATGGACTCTTCTTTCGTGGGGCTTATACGTTTGGCAAGAATTTGGATAATGGCTCGGAGGTGTTCACCACCTTTGCTTCGCCGACATCTTATCCTGCGAACCTTGCCCCGAACGGTCGAGCCCAGGAATGGGGTCCCTCGGTCTTCAACTTCCCTAACTTCTTCTCGGTTACCTACGGTTGGGCCCCGCGCGGATTGCACTCAGATAACTCTTCGGCTAACTTACTCTTGGGCGCAATTACCCGGCACTGGATGATCTCCGGTGTGACGCAGCTTCAATCCGGACCCCCCAGCACATTCAACCTCTCCGGTCTCGACACGAACGGTGACGGAAGCGCGTTCAACGATCGCCCACTGCTTACCAGCAAGAGCGCGCCGGTCGACTCAGCCGCGATTGATGCTATCTATGTCGATGCAAATGCTCCGGGGACTTACTACGACCTGAATCAGCTCAACTCCACGGGGGCCGAAGTGATAGTAAACCCTGACACGCAACGCTGGACGATCCCATTCGGGCCCCAGTTCCTGCATCAGGAAAATGGACGCAATAGCTTCAAGAATCCCGGTACCACGCTATGGAATCTTGCCGTTCAGAAAGACATTCCCATTTCATGGTCGCGTTTTGAGGGATCGGCGTTTCAGTTGCGCGCAGAAGTGACCAACGTTGGAAATCACAACGATGTGAATCCGCTCAACAACAACATACTCCAAGTCGGTACGAGCAATTTTCTGAACGTGCCGAACGCCAGAGCGAGCACAGCGAGAAACCTGCGGTTCTGGGCGAAGTTCACGTTCTAACTCAAACACAACCGATGACCGGAGGGGCGCTCTTCCGAGCGCCCAGCTTTTTTGGCGTGCGCCGGCCATGGCGCCGCAGTGCAGCGCAATGGGGTGTGGGGACCAGATTGCGTTCTCTATAGCCTGACAACCAGTGGCAATGACGTGGAGAGCCTGGCAAAATCGAACCCAGAACTGGAGAAGTCACAGAATTTCGGTTCGACGGGTCTCGGCTTCAATTCCTCGCGTAGTTGTACCTGACCGATTTCAGCAAAGCCGATAGCCGTAAACTATCGGTTCTGGAACATGTGCAAGAGTTTGTCGCCACTGCGGCTTCGTTCAAGGTGGCCAGTTTTTACGAGCGGTTCGCTTCAGTTGAACGAAAAACCGGCTGCTCGTAGGCTTGACTCCCATTCAGCGGGCGGCACCCAACCCGAGTTCAAGTTGACGCGTAGCGGACTATACAGACAAGTGAATTGCACTTGGCGATTATTCGCTCATCGTGCGCTACGTTCTCCTGTCGGTGGCCTTTTCATGGCTACTCTCATTCCGGCGAGGGTGCGAGAGTAACGGGCGGTGTGATCGCCCACCCATTCCCAACAGTGTTCAATACTTTCGGTGTGGCCCTCATTCGGGAGCGAGAGGCGTCCCCCGCTGGTCTCCTCCGCGCTTGAGGGTGGAGGCCGGACTTCCCGGCCTATGAACGCATACGAGATCACCCAGAATTTAGGCGCTTGGCACGCGAACTTAAATTTCCGACCCAGTGAAAATTCCATGTGCGCAGACATTGTCGTGGCCATGTCCTGGACAGAATCTAGCCTCCGTTCGCAATTCGACCTTCGCGTATTGCTGCTGGAACACAGCGCTGCCGCTTTTGGGTGATTAGGCTGAGCCGAATTGAACCGAGAGCTCATTTGACATGGACCAACTCGCATCTCATTGGGGATTGTTTCTTCACCGGCTATGTTTGCGCGACCGGAGAAGTCATTTGCCGACGAGGACCCGATCTGTCGACTTGCCATCGTTCAACGTGGCCGCATTGGTAGTTTCACATAAGAGGCCAAAGCGCTCTGTCAAAAAACGGTCCACGTCACATCGCCCACTGACGGGTACCGGCGGAATGTCGCAGCGTCTGCACCGGCGATAGCGATCCGGATCTGATGGCCTTTTCGCAAGAGTATGGATGTCGGCCACATGCCGATCTTTAAGTCGGCAGGTTCTCCGGGGGACGAGCGGCAAGGCGTCACGGCGGGAACTGTTGGAGGCTGAGCCAGGTGAGCTGTAAGGGCGTCTGTGGGTACCCATCTGCTTGCGGTCGATCGCCCGCAGTTCGCCCTCGTCCAGGACTATATCGCCCGGTGGGCTGGGCGGGCGGGAATTCTGTAGGCCAACGGCTATTCGTTGGCAGCTGTGAGCATGTGGCAAGCCAGCGTACATGAGTTCCCGTAAAACATCTTGGCATTTACCGATGCACATTCGTCGAAGAGTCGGCTAACCGAACGCTAACGTTTCAGAGGACCTATCCAGCAGTTGCCGCTAAAACATGTTTCGTGCGCGGTCTGTCTGTTTAACGCCGTCATTCACAAACGAGGAAGTGTTCAAGGAAGAAGGATGTCGAGAGCATAAAGATCATTGATGGAATGAATCTCAAGCACGATGGGTGAATCGTCGGGGGTAATGCCCGTCAACGCGCTATAAATCGAATCAGTGTGCAAAATGTCGTTGAGTCCGCCGAGGCGTTGCAGCGCATGGGAGCCAATCTGCAGGCGATAGACAGGCTGGCCGGATGCGCCAAGATCCTGGAAGTAGAGGGTCTTTCCGTCCCGGGACCACAACGGATTATGCAAGGTAGCACCGCTGGCCAGCGTTTCCCATGTGCGCTTGCCGTTGTCGAACATCTTCATGTCGAACATCTTCAATTGATGCGTATCGGCACTCAGAGCGGCCATGCGGCGTCCATCGGGCGACCAGCGTGGCCAATAAAGTCCGGTCGAGCCAGGAACATCCGAAATCCGTCCTGTATTCAAATCCAGAATATGAATTGCGGCGCCTGGAGAAGTCGTCCCGCCGGCGGCGGTGGGAACTTGCGGAAATGTCGGTTGCGGTCCAAATGCGATCGAGTTGCCATCCGGCGACCAATCCGGGTCGTCGCCTGACATCCCATCAGGCAGGAGCCTCCTGGGATCACCGCCGGAAGCCGACACCATGAAGATGTCCCCGGGCCGGCCCCCATCTTTGTCCATGAACACAATTCGCGTGCCGTCGGGCGACCAGCGCGGCAGGTCGGCGTGGATGGGAGTAAATGTCAGGCGCAACTTCTCGGTCCCGTCCGCCTTGCTTCTCCATAACTCCCCTTCGGGATACGTCACATACGTCATCCATTTTCCGTCGTTGCTGAAACTCAGCCGGTGCGCCGAGAGTCCCACGAGAAATGGGACAAACTGCGACGAGCCTGCGTCGAATCGGAACAGATTGCCCCTGTATTGGATGGAGATGACGAACAGCCGTTTGCCGTCAACACTCAACCGGGGGCGTATTAGTTGGGCCGGCCCGATGCCCAATGGCACAGGGCCACGCGGAACTTTGTGCAGGTAGTCGTTCTTTTCCCGGATGGCCCAGATTTCGTTTTTCCGCTCGTGGACTGACGCGAAGATGAAGTATCGCCCGTCCGCCGCCCAATCGCCCCATCCCGTCTCGGTCGAAGGATCATTCCAGCCTGAAAGCAAGGGATGGAGATGAGAGCCGTCAGACGACGCTTCCCAAATCGAGTTCAGGCTTGTGGTTTGGTTGGTTACGGTAAATCGGAAGACTCGACCATCCCTCGACCACCGGAAGCCGGAGGCGAATCCCGGAGTGGTCAGCAGCTTTCGCGAACCAGTCCCATCCGAATTGGCGAGAAAGACATCCGTGCCCCGACCATAGATGAAACCCTTTCCATCGGGTGTCCATTCCGCATCCTGGCCGGTGATATCCGCCAGGCGCCGGGGTGAGCCGCCCAGCACCGAAAGAATCCACATTGGATGATCGACCGGCGCTTCGGGAGAACTCCCAATCAGCAATTGAGAATGATCGGGTGAAATGTCGCAAAGGAAGAAGCCTGTGAGAGAAGTCGGGATTTCCGCCGTCTCCTTGTCAAATACGGACGCCTGGTAAAGACGTTGGGCCTTGCTGGCTGGTGGATGGGCGGCAAAGAAGACCCGGGTTCCATCCGTCATGACGTCTGACAAGACATCGACGCGGCCGGAATCGGTCAACTGTGTATAGCTCACGATCCGCGGAGGCGGCAGGGCGGGACGAAGCCATAGAAACAACAGAAATCCCACAACGACAACGCCGCAAAGGACGCTCACGTACGCAGGGCGAAGAAAACGGGCAGGCACGGGATCGAGCTTCGGTACTTCGTGTAATGCCAGGCTGCCGCTGGTTGCCCACTCTCGACTCCCGCTTTCGGCTGTCTCACGGATGCGACTTGGGCCGTCGTCCGCGAACTCAGCGGCATGCGCCTCTGGTCTTTCATTTACCTCTACGCTGAACCGGTAACCGCGCCCGGGCACTGTGACGATATACGACTGTTGGTCTCCCAGTGCCTTTCGAACCGCCGAGATCTGAACCGTCAGGTTCGATTCTTCCACGAAGCTGTCCGGCCACAGGGCTTGCATGAGTTCGGCTTTGGAGAGCAGGCGCCCGCGATTCCTTACCAGTACAAGCAGCGCGTCATAGGTTTTCGGTGTGAGCGCCAAGGGCTTGTTGTCTCGGAGCAAGACCTGCTGAGCCGAATCGAGCACGAAGGGACCGAACTCGTAAATGCACTGCTTTTTGAATTCCATTGGCCTTGGGGAGGGCCTTTCGGAAGAATTTTAGTCCGCTTTTAGGACTTTTGGACCGCGAAAGTCCCACGATGCTTCTCGTGGCGGCTCGGTCCGGGAACTGGCAAATGCGCCCAGTTCTTCACCATCGTGACCGGGGGCTGCAATTCGTTACCCAACACCCGGCTCCGCGCGCCGGCCAGGAGGATAAAAATGAGCGAATCAATCACCGGCATTAGAACTGGTTTCGAGGAGAAGACAAACGTAGTCTTCGATCTGCACCAGCCGCCTGTCGGGGCTATGGAAGGAAACGGCTCCTACAATCGGAGCGCCAAAATCCAGGAGGGCGGAGTAGCAGCCTCCTTGCCTCTGCTTAAAGAAGCAGTTGAAAACATCACACTGGTCGATGCTGACGCTCCGATCGTCATCGCTGATTATGGATCGTCCGAGGGAGAGAACTCGCTTGCTCCCATCGGTCTCGCGATTTCTACCTTCCGTCACCGCGCGGTGTCCAGCCGTCCGATTGTGGTGTACCACGTCGATCTTCCCATCAATGACTTCAACTCGCTCTTTCGGGTTCTGTCACGCGATCTTCGGGGTTATGGGCAAAATGAGCCCAACGTGTTCTCCGCCGCCGTCGGACAATCGTTCTATGAGGCGGTGCTTCCCCCCGATTCGGTCGATTTCGCGTGGTCTTCTTTCGCCGCGCTCTGGTTGAGCCGGATCCCAGCTTTGATTCCGGGGCACTTTCTCCCTCTTCGAGCTGCAGGATCCGTTCGTGCGGCCTTCGAACGCCAGGCCGCTGCCGACTGGGAGGAGTTTCTCCGGTACCGCTCTGTCGAGCTTCGTCCGGGTGGCCGAATGATGCTCGTGCTTCCGGGACTGGATCCCGATGGATCGGTAGGCCTCGAACCCCTTTTTGATATTGCAAACGACGTTCTTGCGGACATGGTGAAGCAAGAGTGCCTCACTTCCGCCGAGCGCGACCAAATGGTGATTGCCTCCTATCCCCGACGAAAGGTGGAACTGCTGGCGCCGTTCCATCCCGAAGGGCATTTCCATTCGCTCACAGTCGAGGTCTATCACGAGACCAAGCTTCCCGACGCCGCGTGGCTCGAGTTTGAGAAACACCAGAATCCGAATGAGCTTGCGTCGGGACGGACCCACTTCTTTCGTTCCGCGTTCGCCCCGACTCTAGCCCTCGCGCTTCAGCCGGGCAGAGACCGCCAAGCGTTCGCCGCCGCACTTGAGGACGGTCTAACGCGCCGTCTTGTTGCCTGGCCTGAGCCACTACACATGACGGTTCAAAGTCTCGTCCTGTGCAAGCGATGTTGACCGCCGACGGCTGTGCTCCATTGAGCCGTCGCTGCCGCGTCGGAATCGGCTCTCTCGTCCTACGAGGAATCATGTAGCACCCGCGTGAAAGAGTCGCGCACCGCTGTGGCTTGTGCCCCAACGAGACTTTGTCATCGCGGACGCAAACACCTACTCATGAATCGCGCGATTCCGGCATTCCGCCGAATCGTGTGTACCGCCGCCCGGTTCGCCACCCGGTCTACCCGAGGTGGAAAGCACTGCGCCGGCGGTCATCGATCGTGAGTCAACCAACCTAACCCTACAGCCGCGGGCGGCAAGGACGAATAGCAGCCAGGCTGATAGCTCAACCGAGAGGAGACATACTGTGACCATAAGAATGATCGTGAAGAACCACCTTGTATCCATTGCCGCGCTCTGCTTGCTGCTTGGGACCGCAGCAATGGCGATGGCTCAGCCCACCAACGGCGGAGAGTCGGCAGGAGCTGTGCCGCAACTGGTAAAGTTCACTGGCGTCTTGAAAGATGACCTTGGCCACGTAAAAACAGGCATGGTCGGCGTCACCTTCGCCGTCTACAAGGACCAGGATGGCGGATCGCCGCTCTGGCTCGAGACCCAGAACATCGAGGCTGACAGCGAGGGCAAGTACTCGACTCTCCTTGGTGCAACCAAGCTCGAGGGCCTGCCCGCCGACCTGTTCAGCGCCAAAGAACCCCGATGGTTGGGAGTGCAGATCGAAGGAGAGGCGGAACAACCGCGAATCCTGTTCGTGAGCGTACCCTACGCGTTGAAAGCATCAGACGCCGCCACCATCGGGGGTCTGCCGCCGTCCGCATTCCTGCGCGCACCGGCGTCCGGAATAAGGAGTGAGAATAATTCCTCCACGGCGTCCGGTTCCGCCGTTACGCCAAAATTCTCCGGTTCGGGAACAACCGATTTCCTGCCGATCTGGTTGAACAGCTCCACGCTGGGCAATTCAACGGTCTTCGAAATTGGAGGCAAGGTTGGAGTTGGCACCACAACACCAGCCACTACCCTGGACGTGAAAGGCGCAGCCACCGTCGAGGGAACAAGCCACGTGACCGGCGCGGCCGGTATCGGTGCAGCACCAGGCGCGTTTCAGCTTCTAGTCGATGCGCCCAACCAGTTAGGAGAGCAGATCGATGGGCCAGTGGCAGGCGTGGGAGCAGGCCTCGATTTCCAGACCACCGGGACCGGCGGCAAGAGCTGGGAGCTCCTGGCGACCGGCAAGACAGCGGCTCAAGGTCCGAACAAGCTCAACATCCGTGATCTGTCCACAGCAGCGGATGTCCTGACCCTCGCCCCGGGCGGACTGGTCGGAATCGGCGACACCAACCCGGCAACAGTACTACAAGTCACGGATAACAACGTCGCCTGCTGCGCTGTGAGCACGGTGCTTGCTGCCGACGCCTTCAAAACCGGCACTGCCGTGTTCGGAGACGTGACCGGCACCAGTGGCTTGTCGGAGGGTGTCCTCGGCCAGATTTTCACCTCAACCACCGGTTCTGCGGCTTTGATGGGTGAGGCCCAGGGAGCGTCGGGGCAGACTTCCGGCGTCTCGGGCTTCAACCGAAGCAGCGGCCGATTCGCTGCGGGTGTCGTGGCCGGAGAAGAGGCCAGCAGCGGCGTTACCCTCGGCGTGAATTCGGTGACCGACAGTCCTAATGGCACGGGTGTTCTCGGTGTGGGCCAGGGAATAAGCAATACCGGAAGCTCTTTGATCGGGTGCTGCGCGGTGGGCGTGTGGGGAGACACTCGGTCGAACGTCTTCGGAGACGCAGGCCTAATCGGTACCGCAGACGATGCTCGTGCCATCTTCCTGCAAAACAACAGCCCCAGCGGTGTGCCCACGGCCTTCATGTTTCAGGGAGCGGCCAACCAACTCGCTTTGCAATCCGGCGGTAATGGTGGATTTTGCACCATTGACAGCAACGGACATGAGAACTGCAAGAATGGCTTTTCAACCATAGCTGCGGTGGCCGGAGGGCAGCGTCAGGTGGCTCTCTATGCCATGCAATCGCCGCAACATTGGTTTGAGGACTTCGGAAACGGCCACCTCGCGAGTGGCACGGCCACGGTGGCTCTCGATCCCACCTTCGCCGAGACGGTGAATGGAGCTTCGGACTATCACGTGTTCCTCACTCCCGGGGGAGACTGCCGCGGCCTTTACGTCAGCGGCAAGAGTGCCAACGGTTTCGAAGTGCGTGAGCTGGGCGGTGGCCAGTCCAATGTGGCTTTCGACTACCGGATCGTGGCCTTGCGCCGCGGCTTCGAGACCGTGCGCCTTGAGGATGTAACCGAACGCTCCAACAAGATGAATGAATCGATGCCCAAGCCGGTGTCCGGATCTCCGTTCAAGCTTCCCAGTCCGCCCCCGGCGCCGTCCATAGCCGTGCCGTCCGTGGCCCCGGGAGTTGCGGCGCTCAACGAGCATCGATAGTCCAACCCATGGCCGGCCTCCGTCGGGATGATCGACGGAGGCCGGAAATCGTCTTCATGTTCCAGACGTCGAAGGCATTTTGAATGGCTACCTGAGCCATGACCCTGTCTGCGTGAGGATACACAAATCCAATTCCACATCCGTATACCGTGTGTGCTCTGGTCCCGACTTTATCTGACCTATAACTAGGACTGAAAGGTCGGCCAGTATCAGAGCCCTTCGGTCGCCATCAGGGATTTGAACTCGAACGGGTGACCTTCGACCGCATACGTCTTCGCGCCATACGGTTTGAATCCTGTAGGAACGTAAACGTCGCGCACGCGACGCGGATCAAACCAGTCTTCCAACGTTGCACGCCTGCCGCTGTGGCCGAACTTGCCGCGATACCAGACGTCCCGATGTGAAGGCACTGTGTAATAGCCGGTGCTGCGTCGCGTTTGAGCGTAGGGTAAGGATCGGTGCTCACGGAAATTGGCAGAATGTCGTACTTCTCATCGGATGCGTGCTGTAAATGCTTACTAGATAAGTTCAGCGTTCGCTGAGGCTGCAAACACTT
>Ga0210393_10003917_pt1 | contig 11863 bp, 12 predicted proteins | sample IncBWC27OmetaG_FD_160068 | JGI IMG/M metagenome (GOLD analysis project Ga0210393, IMG submission 160068) | Forest soil microbial communities from Barre Woods Harvard Forest LTER site, Petersham, Massachusetts, United States - Inc-BW-C-27-O ... | reverse complement strand
ACCCGTGATGGACCCAATCGCTGAGATTCGAGTGCGGAGCCAGGCTGCAACCGGAGGCACCAAGCAAGAGACAGAGAGAAGCAATCTGTCCCCAGCGTGGGCGCACACGCCGGCTCTGAGCGCGGCAAAGCGAACGACGGCTGGCGACAGCAGAATTCAAGCTTCCATGCCTCTACGTGCCACAGACAGGCGCAATCCCGGCGCCGGGTGCCCGATTCGACGGCACGCCTTGGATAAGCTCGGCAGTCTGATCGGATGGTAATGAGAGAATCAGAGGTGACGCACGGGGGATCGCGCCTAGCCGATCCGAGTCCGGAACGCTGCAAAGCGGCGCAACCTTTGACGGCAATGGGAGACCGAGTGAAGTGGCCAATGCGTTGCTGAATTCGTCGCGCGCGAACGAACGGAGAGTGCATCGCGACGTGTCACTAGGCCCGCAACAGGACCCGCTCGGTGGGACCATCGAGGATCGTTGAGCGTCGTTCGTCGGTCGGGAGGACCAGGATATCGACGCTGTTCCCCTTTTGCTTTCCGGTCGCGAACGTCAAATCGTGAGTCCGCGCGTGGCCTGATAGTTCTCGGCCCGTCGAATCGAGGTACGAATAGCCCACCGCGACGCAATTTGCCTGTGGCCAAAAGAACAGGGGCGAGCCGGCCAATTCGAGCGAGATCAACTTCCCTTGGCCAGGGACACCGTGTTTGAGGAGCTGATACTTGCGCCGCACCCCAAGAATTCCGTACCCAAGAAAGGGAACTGCCACAATAAGCCATCCCGCGATCGAGACGATGACAACAGCGCGCGGAAGGGACTCTTCTGCTGGCTCGAGCCCGACGATGGCCGCCGCGCGGCTCTCCACGTCATATTGAACCGTGACTGGCTCGCCTTTCTTCCAATGTTCGACCTTGGCGACTGACAGGGTCATCATCGAGCCTTCGCGCTCAGAACCATCGACTCGGTACCGAAATTTCACCTGTCGTGGCTCGATCCCGTTCAGCGAGAAGCCGTCGGCCCTTTCGATGCTGACGATTTCCCCCGGACCCTGTTTGCCGGTGGACGCGGCCTGGGAAACCTGCAGTTGATTCACGAACGGGGCAAACACGAAAAGAAACACAACCCCTTGGATCGCCGGAATGACCAATGCGGCGATCCCGAACAGGAGCGATCGCGGGCGCTCCTGCACAGCCAGCCAAAGGGCGCGCCATCCTAAGGTACGCGGAGCTTCGGAAATCATGGCGATCGCGCTCGCGGAAAATGCTACCCGCGGCGGCACGTTACGCCGCAGAGGATTAACTACCGGTCGATTTCGCCCATCACGATGTCGAGCGAGCCGACGATCGCCGGGATGTCGCCGAGCAAAAAGTCTTTGCAGATGGGGGCGGTGATCGAGAGGTTGCAGAAGCACGAACTCTTGGCCCGTGCGCGGAGTGGGTTCGCCTCTCCGTTGCCGATGACGTAAAAACCCATCTGTCCGCGAGGGCATTCCGTTTCGAGATAGACTTCGTCCTTCGGGAGCTTGGTGGCCATCTTGTAGGGAATACGGTAGCTCCCTTGGGCCGTCGGGTACTTGGCGATCGCCTGTCGCACAAGGCGGATGGCTTGCACGACTTCGAGCATTCGCACGTAGAAACGGCACCAGTTGTCGCCCAGCACAACCTCGGGCGGGGCCTCTTTGAACGGAGCGACGATGACGTCGAATTCAAAGCCCTCGTACATCTTCGTGTAAATCGGATCGCCGTCGCGGCGCAAATCCCAATCGACGCCGCTCGCGCGGAGGACGGGCCCCGTGCAGCCGTAACTGATCGCCATCTCAGGCGAGAGGATTCCCAAACCGGCGGTGCGCTTGATGAAGATCTGGTTGCGGGTCAGAAGCGTGTGGTATTCCGTAATCCGCGGTTCGAGCCAATCGAGGAACAGGCCGACGGCATCGATCCAGGAGAGGGTCAACTTGGGTGACTTGCCCGAGAGCGAAGCCAGGCCGGGCGGAATGGTGATCTTGTCGGGCAGGTCGTGCGTCGCGCCGCCCATCGTGAGATAGCTATACGTCAGCCGCGCCCCGCAGGCTTCCTCGAAGAGATCGAGCACAATCTCCCGTTCGCGGAAGGCGTACAAAAACGGGCTGAACGTGCCGAGGTCGAGGCCGTAGGCGCCCATGCCGACCAGGTGACTGGCAATCCGGCCCAGCTCGGCGATCAGCACGCGCAAGACAATCGCCTTCTCTGGCACCTCCATCTTGACGAGCTTTTCGACCGCCAAGGCCCAACCGAGATTCATATTCATCCCGGCCAGGTAGTCCATGCGGTCGGTGTAAGGAATCCATTGCGGCGGCGCCAGGTTTTCGCCGATCTTTTCCGCGCAACGGTGCAGATAGCCAATGTGAGGCGTGACTTCGTGGACGACTTCGCCGTCGGTTCGCAGCAACAGCCGCAGCACGCCGTGAGTGCTGGGATGCTGCGGCCCCATGTTGACCAGCATCTCGTCCGTCCGCACGTCGAATTCGATGACGCGGGGATCTTCCAGTTGCATGCTCATGTCAGGCTCATTTTGATCGTGTGCCACTGCTGAACTTGTTCAGCAGTGTGTATTTCGACCGCCGGCGTGTTCCCATTCCTCGAAGAGCACTGCTGAACAAGTTCAGCAGTGGCACATGGAAAGGTTAGCGCCCCCGGATTTCGTGGTACTCCAACGGCATCTCGTAGTCTTTGCGGAGTGGGTGGCCGACCCAGTCTTCCGGACAGAGGATTCGCCGCAGATTCGGATGACCGAGGAAGCGAATGCCCATCAGATCGTAGGCTTCCCGCTCGTGCCAATCGGCGATGCCCCAGATATCGGCCACCGAGTCGACTTCCGGAATCTCTCCCACCTTGTCGCCCTTCCAGCGGGGCAGCTTGACCTTCAGCGTGATTTTGTGCTTGCGCGGATAACTCGACAGGTGGTACACGACCTCGACGTGAGGCTCGTGACCGTATTTAGGGGCTTTCTTCGGATCGGGCTCGCAGTAATCGACGCCGCAAAGGTCATTCAAGTGGTTGAGCCGGAGACGATCGTCGTCGCGGCAAAAGAGCGACACCTCGTGGATGGCGGCCGGAGCCACTTCGACCCAGGGATCGGTCGCCTCCAGATTTACTCCCGTGATCTTGGCCGCCCCAAACTTGTCGAGCAGCAACTGGTGAATTTCTTGAGCGTTCATGGAACCCGCACTTAAGGGCTGGACGGCTGGCTGGGACAACCTGGAACAACTACGGGCCGCGAGATGACTTGGGGCTGTGAACTAGGCGATGTCAACCGACGGTTTGCGGGACACGTAGCGGCTCGGGAGCGGCGACCCTCGGAGTCCCCGATTCCATCGGGAAGGTCGACCGGCGTGTCACCGCGCGGACCCAATCAAGATCGCCGCGCTTCCAAACGTACGCGAAGCCGACAAGCAGAACGGCGAAGAAGACCAGGATATCGAAGAAGCTCAAGACAGCCAGGTGGAAAGCGGTTCCCGAAGTAATTGGGGTCACCGCAACCGACGCGGGTGCGTTGAGTAGCTTTTCGGTGATCATGGCCCGGGCTTCGGGATTGATCCGCGGGTCGGCCAACTGCGTGGCGCCGGCGTAGATCAGGGCCCAAGGAAAGAAGAAAGCGACTTCGACGTCGAAGATGATGAACAGCAGCGCGACGACGTAAAACCGGAGGTCAAACTGGATATAGCTCGATCCAATCGTCGGCTCACCGCATTCGTAAACAGCGACTTTTTCGGCCGTCGGGAGGTTCGGGCGCACGAACCAGCCGATGATCAGGGGAATGGCCAGAAGAACGACGGCGACCAGGCCGAAGATAATGAAGTGCCCGACGAGATCTGTCATGGATCTAGAGTGGCTTTCGGTGCCCGGGCGGGGAGAGCGAAGCTCCTGCTGAGCGGCCTCGTTAGACGAAATGTAAAACCGGGTCAGCGGGAGCTTCGCCCTCCCGAACGCTCACTTCTTGTCGCCACCTTCACCGGGCTTGGGGCCGCGGACCGAACCTTCCAACAGAGACTGCCGACCGGCGAATCCGGCTTCCAGCTCATGCCAGAACGTAATGTCCCCCTCGCCGAGCTTCCAGCATAAATAGGCTTCGCGACCCTCGATCTGCGTGAGGAAGTCGATCAGGCCGATTTTGGCATCCTTCAGTTCGACGCCCAAACGACGCAGCTCGTCGCAGAATTCCTCGAGGCGATCGTTCTCTTTCTCGATCTCCTCTTCGATCTGCTGGACCTCTTCGTCGTACGGGTTGTCCTCGTCCCGGCGATGCCCGGGGAGGCGACGGATTTCCTTGAGGCGGTCCCGACGTTCCTCGATCTCGTTCTTCAACCGAACGATGTCGTCGACGATCGCACGCACCAAAGGCAACATCGCGTTGGCTTCGGCGACGGTGAAGTATTTCTTGCTCGCAGCAGTGTTCATGGCTATGACCTCGCGGTTGCCAATCCCAATCAATGCTCGCCCGCAGACGGCTCGAATTCGAAGGGACTCGGCTCCCCTTGCACCCAAACCGGCTGATACAAAACTTTAGACTCGGAAACGGCTGTCGGGTTCAGTGTCGCCTGGCCCCAAGCCACCTGCAGGGGAAGTTTCGCGTAATCGACGATGCATCCGTCCCGGCTATAGCAACTGAGGTCAAAATTCGACCCCATAAAGATGCAGTCGACGGGACAAGGGTCTACGCATAAGGCGCAGAACATGCACTTCGTATAGTCGATCGTAAAACCGTCGATCCGAAAGCCCTTGCCCACCGGGGCCTTTTGTTTCTCGATATAGATGCAATCGACCGGACAGGCGACCGCACACTTTTCGCAGCCGATACAGGTTGTCAGGTCGAAGCGGTGAAATCCGCGATACCGAGGCTTCACCGGAACGGGAACTTCCGGGTACTCGTAGACTTCCGTGAAGGTCCGCCGGCGATACGTCTTACCCATGATTCCAAGGGTGACAAACAACCCCTGAAATATGGTGACAACCGCCACCCAGACGTTTCGGAACCACTGGATCATGACCCGCCTCGAGATCCTGTCGGTGGGTCACGTCCGTTTTCAGTCGGACGACGGCCCACCCTCTGCTTTAGGGCACCCTCACTCGAAAAGAGTCCGGCAGTCAAAGAGCCGGCAGTGGGGATAACTTGTCCGCCCCAAAAGAGCCGACTCCCCACCTTACTCTCATCGACATTCTCGCACGCGGATGCGGGCGATTCTCGCGCAAAAATCCTTGAAACTTCATCGAATTATAGGACGCTAAGTTGCCAACGCAAGGGAGTCAGAACGCGTCGATTCTGCGTTCGTTCGTCATTTGCTGTGCTCTTTCGTCGCCGATTTTTGCACGCCACTCTCATCAACTCTTCAATCACCTCTTCGTGAACTCGACCAGCCGGCGCAGGACCTCCGAGGCGGCCCCCGAGTCGATCGCCGCCGCTCCCGCTTTCACCGCTTCGCGCGGGTCGTTGCTACGTCCGGCCGCGATCAGTGCGGCAGCCGTGTTCGCCAGCACAATGTCCCGCGCCGGTCCGTGCTCGGCGGCCAGCAGGCGTCGGATTCGTTCGGCACTCTCCGACGGAGAGTGCGCAGAAAGATCGGTCACGCGACACTCCGCGAGCCCCAATCGTTCGGCCGACCATTCGCAGAGGTCGACAGTGCCGTTCTCAACGCGTAAGACTTTGGTCTGCCCCCAGAGGCTCACCTCGTCGAGTTCATCGTTGCCACAGACCACCAGCGTCCGCTTGGTGCCGAGGCGGGCGGCGGAGCTGGCGAGTTTTTCGGCGACTGCGTTTCGTCCGGCCCCCAAGACCTGGAACTCGGCCCCCGCGGGATTGGTGAGCGGACCGAGCAAGTTGAAAATCGTGCGATAGCCCAATTGGCGACGGACGGGGATTGCGTGTTGCATCGCGCCATGGACGAGCGGCGCGAAACAAAATCCGACGCCAATTTCGTCGATGCAGCGCGCCACCCGATCGGGTGTGAGGTCGACACTAACTCCCAAGGCCTCGAGTACGTCCGCTGACCCGCTGCGGCTCGAAAAGCCGCGGTTCGAGTGCTTCGCCACGGGAACGCCGCAGGCCGCCGTCACCAGGGCCGTGGCTGTGCTGATATTGAAGGTCTGGAGTTCGTCGCCACCGGTGCCGCAGGTATCAAGTAAGCCGGTGCGGTTCGATTTGATCGCCGTGACTCGCTCTCTCATCGCCCGGGCCGCGCCGACGATCTCGTCGACGGACTCTCCCTTGAGTTTCAGCGCCGTCAACAGCATTCCCAACCCGACGGAAGAGGCGTTGCCATCCATCACCTGCAGCACGGCGGCGTGCATCTCATTTTCCGTGAGGCTGCTCTCCCGCAGCAGAATTGCGATCGCATTGTGAATTGCGTCGGCCATTCTTAGTTTTCTTTACCGCGATCAGGAAACCGATCTGACCCAAAACTCGGGACGCGAGCATGTCCTAGATTCCCCTTTCCATCCTAGCGGCGCCTGCGCAGCGGGCGATAGTCGGGGCGGCGGCCGGTTCGGGGGTTCTCACGGCAAACCGTCGCGGTGGGGGAACGCTTTCCGTAGAATGAGCCCGTCCTGCTCCGATCGACATCAAGGAGCAGTTCGCGTGGCAGCGGTTACCCCCTTGCCCACGACGCCAGAGCGGACCGGAAAGGATCCCCATTGCCGCAAAAGCTCATCATTGACGCGGACCCCGGAATTGGCGATGCGCTGGCCATCGCGCTGGCGCTGTTCGATCCGGAGATCGATCTGATCGGCTTGACTGCGACGGCCGGCTGCGTGACGGCGCGGACCGCGACGCGTAATGTCCAAGCCATTGTCGAGATGTTGGACCCGCTCAAATGGCCGCGTCTCGGCGGCCTAATGTCCGATGTCCCCGTTGAGGCCCCGCCGCTCGATCCGGCGGGCGACATTGTGATGAAAATCAACGGGCCTTCCGGGCTGGGTGATTTCGACGTGCAAGTCGCCGACCTGCATAACATTCGCGATCCGGCCCGCGTGTTAAGCGAGCTGGTGAAGGTCGCGCCGAGCGAAATCACGTTGTTGACCCTGGGCCCGCTCACCAACGTCGAGCGAGCCTGCGATCGCAATCCGGACTTTCTCTCGAACCTCAAGCGGCTCATCTGCCTGGGTGGCGCGGTCGATGGCGGCGGCGACGTCACGGCCTCGGCGGAGTTGAACATTTATTGCGACCCCGAGGCGGCCCGCAACGTGTTGCGCCTGCCCGCTACCAAGTCGCTGATCCCGCTGGAGATCAGCCGACAAGCCGTGCTGATGATGAGTCAAATTCAAAAACTCTTTGACGAGGCGGGCAGTCGTCGCTCGAAGTTCTTGAACAACATGCTGACCTACGCCTTCCGCGCGTATCACGAGCACTTAGGTCGCGAGGGTTTTCCCCTGCGCGAGGTAGTGGCGCTGGCAGCGGTGACGCACCCCGAACTGTTCGAGAGCCGCCGCCTCGCGGTCGACGTCGAAATCTCCGGCGAGCTGACCCGCGGAACGACTGTCGCCGACCGACGGATGACGACTCCCGTGCATCGCTTGAATATGGAAGTTCCGGTTCGCGTCTCCGAAGCCGGCGTGCTCGACTACTTCCAAAAGACATTCGAACTGATCCTCGGATAATGTCTGCCCCCCGCCTCGACCCCAACCCGACTGAGGCCTCCCCATGAAAACCGTCCTGTTGCATACTGCGTTTTGCCTGCTCATCATCGGAGGTGCCTCGACGGCGCCGGCCGCCGAAGGTCGAGAACGCATTTACCTGGGCACTTACGGTCAGGGGCCCAAGGACGGGGTATTTGTCGCCGAGTTGGATTTGGCAAGCGGGCAGGTCAGTGAGCCACGCTTCGCGGGTCGCGCCGCGAATGCGTCGTTTGTGGCCTTGCATCCCGATCATCGACACCTCTACACGGTGGCCGAAGTGTCGTCGCTGGGAGGCCGCCGAACGGGCGGGGTGATCGCATTCTCGATCGCGCCGGAAACGGGGGCCTTGCGACAGATCAACGAGCAGGAATCGGGCGGAGCCGGCCCGTGCCACCTGGTTGTCGACAAGACCGGCAAACATGTGCTGGTCGCCAATTACGAGGGGGGATCCGTTGCCGTGCTGCCCATCGACGAGCGCGGCGGCTTGAAGCGGGCCTCATCGATCCAGTTGCACCATGGCAAAGGCCCGAATCCCGCGCGGCAGGAAGCGGCCCACGCACATTCGGTCAACCTCGACGCGGCGAATCGCTTTGCCTTCGTTGCCGATCTGGGACTCGACAAGGTCTTCGTCTATCGGTTCGACGCGGCCGGCGGCAAGCTGTCAGCGAACCAACCACCGACGGTGAAGACGACGGCAGGGGCCGGACCGCGGCACCTGGCTTTCGACCGCACCGGACGATTTGTTTACGTGATCGATGAACTCGACAGCACGATCACGACTTTCTGGTACGACGCCGAAAACGGCACATTGTCGAAAATCCAGGTCGTCTCGACGCTGCCCAAAGACTTTCATGGCGAGAACACGGCTTCGGAAGTGGCCGTACACCCTTCAGGAAATTTCGTCTACGGAGCCAATCGTGGGCATGACAGCCTAGCGATCTTTTCTGTCGACCCGGTCAGCGGCAAACTAACCCCCGAAGGGCACGAGTCGACCCAAGGCAAGACTCCGCGAAATTTCGCGATTGATCCGACTGGTGCCTTTTTGCTGGCGGCCAACCAGGATTCGGATTCGGTCGTCGTCTTCCGCATCGATCCGACAACCGGCCGCCTCCGGCCGACCGGTCAACGGCTCCAGGTGCATCAGCCGGTGTGCATTCGGTATCTGGCGCTCTAGTCGTCTCGGCTCGTTTGCTACGAGTGAGCGGCGCGCGGCCATCGTGTCTCTGCCGGCGCCATTCCAGGCGGAATTGCGCTCAAAACACAGCATTTCGCTGTGTTTCTGGCTTTGGCACAGTCGTTGCTTTAGTCCCCGGTATCAGTGAATTCCACGCGATTTCACTTTGAACCTCACTCTGGGAGAGAACAATGGACAACCTCATTCATATGGTTCCTGTGGTTAGCGCGATCGGTTACTCGCTCGTCTACTTGCTCGCCGGCGGCGGGGTCTTCGGCGCGTTCGTGATCTTCGTGGTCGCGAAAATGCTCGGACAGTAACACAGTAAGGCTGCACACACAGACGACGCAAAATTGGTGCAGGAAACGGAAAGACGAGGGCGCTAGTCCGCCCTCGTTTTTCTGTTGGCAGTCAGCGCTCACCGCGGATTTTCGGAATCACCGAGGATGCGAATCAGATCGGTTCCGTAGTCGGCGAGTTTCTTGTCGCCAATTCCCCGAATGCTCCGTAGATCATCCAAGGTCGTCGGCCGGTGACGCGCCAAATCGCGGAGCGTCGCGTCGCTGAATAGAATGAACGGCGCTTGGCCGCGTTCGGCCGCTTTGTCCCGGCGAAACTGCCGCAGCACTTCGAAGACTCCGCGATCGACGCCGTCCCACGAATCGTGGGCCGCCTGCGACGCTTTGCGGGGCCGCTTGGTCGGCCGCAACAGTCGCGGCGTCAGCTCACCCTTAAGCAGCCGCCGACCATCCCGCGTGATGGTTAGGACGTTGTATTCGCCGCTCTTCGCCAAGAAGCCTTGGCCTACGAGCTGCTCGATCCACACGCGAATACTTTTCTTGTCCTCCCCTTTCAGAATCCCCCAAGTGCTGAGTTGGTCGTGCGCGTTGGCGAGAATCCGCTGCTCGCGGGCGCCAGCGAGGACTTGGGCCGTGTAATCGCCGCCAAAGTTCTCGCCCAAGCGATGCACGCACGACAAGATTTTTTGTCCCAGCACGAGCGGTTCCTCGGCCAGATCGAGTTCCGCCAGGCAGACGTCGCACGCGCCGCAGTTCTCGGCTTCCAGATCCTGACCGAAATAGGCCGTGAGCACGCGGTGCCGGCAGGTCACTCCGTTGCAATAGCCGTCGATGGCTGACAACAACGCGACGGCCGCGTTGAACGCGGGCTCGGGCAGGTCCTCCTGCATTCTTCGCCAAGTGCGAAAATCGCCGGCGGAATAAAACAGGCAACATTCGGCTTCCAATCCGTCGCGGCCGGCGCGTCCCGACTCTTGCAGGTAATTTTCCAGCGACTTAGGAGCCGCCGCGTGAATCACATAGCGCACGTCGGACTTGTCGATTCCCATGCCGAAGGCGACCGTGGCGACGATGATCTTCGCTCGATCCTTGATGAACGCATCCTGATTAGCTTTGCGGACTTCGTCGGGAAGACCGGCGTGATAGGGAAGGGCTTTGCAGCCCGCGGCTTGCAGGTCGGCACACAGCTCTTCGACGTCGGTGCGGCGAATGCAGTAGACAAGACCTGCGTCGTCCGGATGGCGGTCGATCACTTCGCGCACTTGCCGCCTCAGGTCCTTGCGAGGTTGCACGCGGTACACGAGGTTCGGCCGGTCGAACGAGCCAATCAGGATCTGTGGTTCCCGCAGTTGCAGCTCGCGGACGACGTCGTCACGCACGCGACGAGTGGCGGTTGCCGTGTAGGCGTGCACCGCGGCCTTGGGGAAGACCTCCTTCAATCGCCGTAGCGCGCGGTATTCCGGACGAAAATCGTGACCCCATTCGCTGATGCAGTGCGCTTCGTCGATGGCGAAGAACGACACGTTGGCTGCCTTGAGAAATTCGAGCGTGCGGTCTGTCATCAACCGCTCGGGTGACAGGTACAGAATCTTCACGCGGCCCGAACGAATCTCCTCAGCGACACGCCACTTTTCGGCGGGTAACAGCGTGCTGTTGATACAGGCGGCGGGCACTCCGCAGTCGCCGAGGGCGTCGACCTGGTCTTTCATCAAGGAAATCAACGGCGAAACAACGACGGCCAGGCCCGGCTGACAAAGAGCGGGCGCTTGAAAACAGAGTGACTTGCCGCCTCCGGTCGGGAGGACGACCACCGAATCGCGGCCGGCGACGACGGCCTGCATGGCCTCCGCCTGCAACGGCCGGAAGGCATCGTATCCCCAGTACTTCTGCAGGATGCCGCGCAGCTCATCCCTGGGATGCAGTTCGTCCATGGGATTGAGGTATAGCCGGTCGTTGCCCCACCGCTCAACGCTTGGCAAGCGTTTTGCAAATCACCGCCTTGTGTCGCGAATCTTCGAGGTGGGAATTCACACCATGATCAAACCGGTTCAAAAGCGCCTGATGCTAGAGGGCGAGAAAGAGCCGGCCACTTCGGCCGCCGACTTCTTTCCACGCAAAATGACCCTGCCGACGCTGAAGAGGGCGGCCGCGGTTTGCGAAGGCTGTCCCCTCTATCGAGACGCGACGCAGACCGTATTTGGCGAAGGTCCTGCCGACGCGCAGTTGGTCCTGGTCGGAGAGACGCCCGGGGATCAAGAGGATTTGCAGGGGAGACCGTTCGTTGGCCCAGCCGGTCGGCTGCTCGATGAGGCGATCGCGGAAGCGGGTCTCAACCGTAAAGAAGTTTACGTCACCAATGTTGTCAAGCACTTCAAATGGGAGCCGCGGGGCAAACGGCGGTTGCACAAGAAACCGAGCGCCCGGGAGATGGCCGCTTGTCGTCCGTGGCTGGATGCCGAGATCGACCTCATTGAACCCCGCGTGATCGTCTGCCTCGGGGCGACGGCCGCTCAAGCCCTCTTAGGCCCTACCTTCCGAGTCACCCGGCAGCGCGGCCAAGTGTTGAAAACGGCCCGCGGAGCGAAGGCAGTCGCCACCCATCATCCTTCCGCGATCTTGCGCGCGCCAGATCCAACGAAACGGGATCGAATGCGACAAGAACTGGCCGCGGATCTTTCGATCGCGGCCAGTTTGCTCGGGCAGGGTGATTGAGCAGCGTTTCTTGGGGCGACGATCCTAATGGGGCAGGATC
>Ga0210393_10003916_pt1 | contig 11863 bp, 6 predicted proteins | sample IncBWC27OmetaG_FD_160068 | JGI IMG/M metagenome (GOLD analysis project Ga0210393, IMG submission 160068) | Forest soil microbial communities from Barre Woods Harvard Forest LTER site, Petersham, Massachusetts, United States - Inc-BW-C-27-O ... | reverse complement strand
GCGACTCGTTTAGCGCCCTATGCTGGAGAGACCGGGAAACTCGGGGGCCGGAAGCGGCGGAGGGTCGGATGACCGCAGCGACGGCGTGCCAGACGTGTGGCGCTGAGCCGCTGGAGAACGCCCGGTTCTGCCACGGCTGCGGCTCACCGGTCACCGAGCAGGACACCCATGCGGAGTACAAGCAGGTAACCGTCCTGTTCGCCGATGTGGTGGATTCGATGGACATCGCCTCTGCCGTCGGGGCGGAGCGGCTGCGCGAGATCATGACCGAGCTGGCCGATCGCTGCGCGGCGGTGGTGCAGCACTTCGGCGGCACGGTGGACAAGTTCACCGGTGACGGGGTCATGGCGGTGTTCGGTGCGCCGATAGCCTTGGAGGACCACGCAGTCCGCGCTTGTCTTGCGGCCTTGGGGGTTCAGGAAGAGGCGAAGCGGCTTGCCGTCGAAGTAGCAGAGCGGGACGGTGTGGACCTCCAGTTGCGGGTGGGCCTGAACTCCGGTCAGGTGATTGCCGGTGAGATCGGTTCAGGCGCTTGGGGTTACACCGCCGTCGGTGAGCAGGTCGGGATGGCTCAGCGGATGGAGTCGGCGGCTCCACCTGGTGGGGTGATGCTCAGCGCATCCACGGCGCGACTTGTTGATGGGGCAGCAACTCTCGGCGAATCTGAGCTGGTTCAGATCAAGGGTGCCGACGCGCCGGTGCGCGCCCGTCGGCTATTGGCCATGGGGGAACGGCAGCGCGCTGTCGGGCGGGCTGAGTCGAGTCTTGTCGGTCGGCGCTGGGAGTTGTCCGCTGTTGAGGGTTTGTTGGACCGTGCCGTCGATGGCCACGGCGCGGTGGTCGGCGTGGTGGGGCCACCTGGCATCGGCAAGAGCCGTCTGATCCGCGAGGTGGCGGCGCTGGCGGGTCGCCGCGGTGTGGAGGTGTTCACCACCTTCTGCGACTCGCATACCAGCCAACTCCCCTTCCATGCCGTCGCGCGGCTGCTACGCGCCGCCTTCGGTGTCGGCGATCTTGACGCACAGGCCGCCCGCGATCGAGTGCGCGCCCGCCTTCCGGACGCAGACCCCGAGGATTGGGCGCTGTTTGATGACCTGCTGGGCATCGCCGACCCGAATGCTCCTTTACCGGCAATTGACCCCGATGCTCGTCGGCGGCGGTTGACTGCTGTGGTGAACGCAGCCTCGTTGGCCCGCGAAACCCCGGCGGTCTATGTCGCGGAGGACGCCCATTGGATCGATGAGGTCAGCGAGTCGATGCTGGCCGAGTTCCTCACCGTGATCCCGTACACGCCCTCGCTGGTGCTGGTCACCTACCGCCCCGAATATCAGGGTGTATTGACCCGGGTGGCCGGTACCCAATCCATCGCCCTTGCACCGCTGAGCGATCCGGAGACCGCGGCACTGGTCTCGGAGCTACTCGGTCCGGACCCCTCCGTTGGCGGCCTGGGCCAGACGATCGCGGACAAGGCCGTTGGTAACCCGTTTTTCGCCGAGGAGATTGTGCGTGAATTGGCCGAGCGTAGTGTGCTGCGTGGGGAGCCGGGCGCATATGTGTCGTCGACAGATGTTGCTGAGGTCAGTGTGCCTGCCACGTTGCAGGCGACCATCGCCGCGCGCATCGACCGGCTCGACCCGAACGCGAAACGCACGCTGAGTGCCGCCGCGGTGGTCGGCTCCCGGTTTGGCCTCGACCTGCTCACCGTGCTGGGCGTCGAACCGGTGGCTGAAGACTTGGTGGCAGCGCAGCTCGTCGATCAGGTCAGCTTCACCCGACAGCCCGAGTATGTGTTCCACCATCCGCTGATTCGTGCGGTGGCCTACGAGGCTCAGCTCAAATCGGATCGCGCCGAATTGCACCGGCGACTTGCGGCCGCGATCGAAGCCCGCGAGTCGGAATCGGCCGATGAAAATGCTGCGCTGATCGCCGAACATCTGGAGGCCGCCGGTGAGCTGCACGCCGCCTATGGCTGGCACATGCGCGCCGGGACGTGGGCGACCAACCGTGACTTCGCCGCAGCGCGACTGAGTTGGGAGTTTGCCGAAAAGATCGCCGACGCCGTGCCCGCCGAGGACCCCAACCGGACACCGATGCGCATCGCCCCGCGCACCATGCTGTGCGGAAACGCCTGGCGAGTCCATGAACGTGTTGCTGGTGCCCGCTTTGATGAATTGCGGCAGCTGTGCACCGCCGCCGGGGACAAGCCGTCATTGGCCATCGCAATGGCAGGGCTGGTGGTGGATCACGCCTATCAGGGCCGGGTCCGCGAGGCGTCGCAGCTGGCATCGGAAGCCGTGGCCCTCATCGAGTCGCTCGGCGATCCGACCTTAACGGTGGCCCTGTCCGGTGCGGCGATCCTCGCCAAGACGGAATGTGGTGAGTGGCCTGACGTGCTGCGGTGGTCACAACGGGTGATCGACCTGGCCGACGGCGACCCCTCCAAAGGGAACTTCGTTTTCGGGTCCCCCTTGGCGTTGGCCTTTGCGACGCGGGCTGTCGCCCGTTATTGCCTGGGTCGTCCTGGATGGTGCGACGACCTGCGCCACGGAGTGGCCATGGCTCGCAGCGCCGACCCCATCTCCTACGCCACGCTCGTCACCCACAGCTACGGCTTGGGGATCATATTTGGCGTGCTGAGGTCCGACGATCGCGCGGTGCGCGAGACCGAGGATGCCCTACATATTGCCGAACGGTCCGGTGATGATCTCGCGTTCGTCTGGGCCCGGACGACACTAGGTGTTGTGTTGGTGCACCGCCAGATGGCTGGCGAGCGCGATCGCGGCAACAAGCTCTTGACCGCAATCAGCGAAGTGGTCCGACGCCAGGAACATAACCTGGCCGAGCTACCGCTCATCGAGGTCTACTCGGCGCGTGAGAATGCTCGGCGTGGAGACCGCGATGACGCCATCCCGCTCATGCGCGTCGCCCTAGACAAGCTTTTACGCAACGGACAGCAGCTTGTGTGGGGCATTCCCGCGACGGGTGTTCTGGTGGAGATGCTGCTCGATCGCGGTGCCGAGAGTGACGTGGCCGAAGCCGAATCCGCAATCACTAGGTTGGCGGACGCGCCAGCCGACGACGGACTGGCTGTACGCGAAATCTGGCTACTGCGACTACAAGCTCTCCTGGCACGGGCTCACGGCGATGGCTCGGCTTACGCGCACCTGCGGGATCGCTACCGCGCCATGGCCACGGAGCTTGGCTTCGACGGGCATATCGCCTGGGCCGAGGCAATGCCATGACGACGGTCAGACCCGAGGGCTGTCCAGCTTGTCTCGAAATAGATTCTTGAGCTCAACCGGTCAGCGCATCACTGGGACGAGAGTAGCCGGTTGTTATCCCCAGAAAATGGGATCGGCTCGGCTGTCGAGGTAGTCGAGTATGTCTTGGATTCGGGGGCTGGGGTCGAGTGGTTGGCAGCGGTGGTATTTGAGGTTCTGGTCGCGCCAGTAGAGGGTCCACAGACCGGTGGTCCTGGTGTAGTGCAGGCGGGCGATCGGGAAGCGGGTCCAGTCGGGTCCGAGATCCTCGCGCCACGGCGGTCGGCATTCGCAGATGGTCAGATGTCTTGGGGCGACGTCGCATTCGATGCGGATCTCGTTGCGGATGTGTTCGGGGACCTGGTTGGTGCACCAGCGTTGGACGCGGGCGACGTCAAGCTGGGGAAGTCCGCCGGCGGGCACGTGGTCATGATCGCAGCACAGGACCGAACCGGCTACGCAGGCCTCAGCGGCATCGGCTGTGGCCAGGCGGTACCGAAGGCCTCAGCCGGGGTGGTCCAGCCGAGCACCCGCCGGGGACGGTGGTTGAGTTTCGCGGCGACAGAGTTGAGGTGGACCTGGGTGAAACTGCCCAGGTCAGCGTTCTTGTGAAGATATTGGCGCAACAGCCGGTTGGTGTTCTCGTTGGTGCCGCGCTGCCAGGGATGGTGCGGGTCGCAAAAGAACACCGGCATCGACAGCGCCTCGGTAATCGCTGCGTGGTGGGCCATCTCGAGGCCGCGGTCCCATGTCAATGACCGCCGCAGGTGCACCGGCAGCCGACTCATCTGGTCGATCAACGCGCGGGCGACCGCCTCGGCTTTATGTCCGTCGGGCAGCGCGACGACCATCGCGTAACGGGTAGCGCGATCCACTAGGGTTGCCACCGCTGAGGGGCGCGTTCCGTACACGAGATCACCCTCCCAATGCCCGGCCACCTCACGATTGTCGGCCTCGACGGGACGCTCCCGGATGGAGACGGTGTTCCGGATCTGGCCGCGGCCGTACGAGAACCGCTTGCCCAGCGGTCGCCGTATCGAACGATCACTGCGTAGACGGTGAAACATGCTGGCGTCGAATACTTTCCGTGACGGCATGTACACATCCCGGTAGATCGATTCGTGTGAGACGCGCATCGCCACATCGCCGGGATGCTCCCGCCGCAGCCACTGGGCGATCTGCTGCGGCGACCAATCATCATTCAGTTTGGCGGCGACCACACCGCGCAACTCCGCATTCGCGGCCAACTTGCTCGTTTTCGGGCGCCGCGCCCTCTCGAACGCAGCGGCATCGGCGGCCAGTGCGCGGTAGGCGCCACGGCCACCGTTACGGGCAATCTCCCGCGACACCGTCGACGACGGTCGATCGATGCGCCCCGCGATCGACCGTGCCGCCAGGCCGGCCGCGATCCCGCGCGAGATCTCCTCACGCTCGACCAGGGTCAGATGATCGGCCCTGCGCTGTCGAGGAACCGGAGGGATCCCGCCAGACTGACGGAGAAATCGCCGAATCCGAGGCAGCGTTTCGCCCAGCGTGCGCTCCATTTCCCGGATCGAATCACCGCGGCGCCACATCACCCACAACAGATTCTGCTGCTCGACGCTGAACCCGACCGGACCCACACCCATCCCCGCCTCCACACATCACATCATTGACTACCTGCTGTGATGCACTGACCGGTTGAGATCGCCGTCTGTTTCGAGACAAGCTCGGCGGGCCTCCGGACCTACCGCCGTCATGGCATCGCCTCGGCCCACGCGATATGTCCTTCAAAGCCAAGTGATGTCGCCATGTCGCGGTAGCGATCCCTAAAGTCCCCATAGGCCACGGCATCACCGTAAGCCCGCGCCAGAAGAGCGCGGAGTCGCAGCAGCCAGATGTCGCGCAAAAGCAGACCCTCATCGGCTGGCGCAGCCGCTAACCGCTCGATCGCCGCCTCGGCTTCGGCCACGTCACCGTCGGCCCCGTGATCGAGCAGTGTCTCTACCAGAACACCCGTCGCAGGAATGCCCCACCCCAGCAGTTGTCCGTCGCGGAACAGATGGTCGACGGCAGCGCGCATGAGCGGTATTGCCTCATCGCGATCTCCACGCCGAGCCCGCTCACGTGCCAAGTGCACGTTGACCATCGGTACATCGCACAGTTGTTGTCTCTGGCGTACGAAGACGTCGCTGACCTCTGCCAGCAGCTTGTGTCCGCGGTCACCCTCCGCAGCCGTTTGGCGGTGCACCAGTGCACCGCCCAGCGTCAGCCGGGCGAGGGCCAACGCGAAGTCATCACCGGATCGTTCGGCAATCCGCAGGGCATCCTCGATCGCGCGCACCGCGGAATCGTCGGGCCTCAGCACGCCACTTGGTATCCCCGGGAAGTAGACGAGGCTGACGACTATGGCGTAAGACATCGGGTCGGCGCTGCGGGCCAGGGCCCGGCCGTGGCGCAGGTCGTCGCGCCATCCAGGACGACCCAGGAAATACCGGGCAACAGCCCGCGTCGTAAAGGCGACCGCTAACGGAGACCCGACAATGAAGTTGCCTTTAGACGGGTCACCGTCGGCCAGGTCGATAACTCTTTGTGACCACCGCAGCACGTCACACCACTTGCCGCTTTCAATCTTGGCGTAGGTGGGCGTGAAGGACAGCCCCACCGTCAGGGTCGGATCGTCGACCGACTCGCTGAGGGCCATGGCTTCCGACGCGAGCTGCGACGCCTCGCGCAGCCGGTCCTGGAATGCGTGATCCATCACCAGCCCTGCCATGGCGATGGCCAGTGACGCCTTGTCCCCGGCGGCGGTGCACAACTCACGCAATTCATCGAAGCGGTCACCGGCAACGTTCACATGGACGCGCCAGGCGATCCCGCACAGCATGGTGCGCGGGGCGATGCGCATGGCGGCCCGGCGCGGGTCATCGGCGGGTAATGCGTCGGCGATCGCTTGGGCGCGCTCCCAGGACAGGCGGGCGGCGGTGATGTCGCGGTTGGTCGCCCACGTTGCTGCGCGCATGTGCCAGCCGTAGGCGGCGCTCAGGTCCCCGGCGGCTTCAAAATGTTCGGCGATCAGCGCAGCGTTCTCCTCGGCTGCTGTCGGGTCACGTGATTCGATTGCGGCCGCGACGTGCCGGTGCAGTTCGGCGCGATCCGATTTGAGCTGAGCCTCATACGCCACAGCGCGAATCAGCGGGTGGTGGAACACATACTCGGGTTGGCGGGTGAACTTGACCTGATCGATGAACTGGGCTGCCGCGAGGTCGGCAACGACAGGTTCGACGCCTACCTGTGTCAGCAGGTCCAGGTTGAACCGCGAACCGATGACAGCGGCTGCGCTCAACGTGCGTTTCGCCTCCGGCGGAAGGCGATCGATGCGCGCGGCGATCGTTGCTTGCAGTGTGGCAGGGACATTCACCTCGGCAGCCTCTGCCGTCGAGATGTATGCGCCGCGCTGCCCGCGCAGCACACCACGCCCGGCCAGTTCGCGAATGATCTCCTCGGCGAAAAACGGATTACCGGCGGCCCGCTCGACGACCGTCTGGCCTACCTTGCTAACAGTGGGGTGCCGCCCGACCAGCTCGGTGATCAATGCGGCAGACTCCGAATCGCTCAGCGGCGCAAGGGCTACCGTTTGTGCGCCGTGCACTCGCGCCAGTGCGCCTTCATACTCGGGTCGGTAAGTGGCCAGTACCAGCGAGGGCGTCTGCGGGATAACGGTCAGGAAATCGGCGATCATCGACTCGCTGACTTCGTCGATCCAATGGGCGTCCTCAACGACGTAGACCGCGGGCGTTTCCCGAGCCAAGGAAGCGGCATTCAGCAGCGCCGTCAACCGTCGCCGACGGGCATCGGGATCGATTGCTGGTAACCCAGCATTCGCGTCGGCGATGCCCAGTAGGTCATGGAGCAGCAGCAAGTCCTCGGGGTCCGCGTCAGGAACGCGGTCGCGCACTCGATCGCGAGCGGTCTGCCCGTCAAGACCCTCGACGCCGGTGGCCGCACGGAGCAGGCGCGTGACGGCATGGAAGGGGACCTGACTGGTATGCGACTCGCAGAAGGCGGTGAACACCTCCACACCACGGGCGGCTGCCATCGCAGCGACTTCACGCACGAGGCGGCTTTTACCGATGCCGGGTGGACCGACCACACCGACCACAGCGCCATGGCCGTCGATGGCACGATCCAACAGGCCCTCGACGGCCGACATCTCCCACCGCCGACCAACAAGATTCGACTCAGCACGCCCGACAGCGCGATGCCCCTCCGGCACGCCCAGCAGCCGCAGGGCGCTGACCGATTGATCGGTGCCCTTGATGCGGACACGCTCGACTTCACCGAGAGTCGCCGCGCCCTCGACCAGCCGCGCCGTGGATTCGCTGAGCATCACCCCACCCGGCGGTGCCACCGATTCCATCCGCTGAGCCATCCCGACCTGCTCACCGATGGCGGTGTAACCCAAAGCGCCCGAACCGATCTCACCGGCGATCACCTGACCGGAGTTCAGGCCCACGCGCAGCCCCAGGTCAATCCCGTCGCGGACTTTGACCTCAGTTGCCAGCCGTGCGGCTTCGTCCTGAACACCCAATGCGGCCAGGCAGGCACGAACAGCGTGGTCCTCCAACGCCACCGGCGCGCCGAACACCGCCATGATCCCGTCGCCGGTGAACTTGTCCACCGTGCCATCGAAACGCTGCACCACCGCCGACGCGCGGTTGACCAGCTCGGTCATGATCTCGCGCAGCCTTTCCGCACCCACCGCCGCCGCGATGTCCATCGAATGAGCAACATCTGCGAACAGCACCGTCACCTGCTTGTACTCGGCTGCGCTGTGTTGCAAGCCAACCGGAGTGCCGCACTTGTTACAGAACTTCGAGTCCGACGGAAGCTCCGTGCCACACGATGCGCACACCAACCCGGTCGAGGTCATGGCATCGCCTCGGCCCACTTCATATGCCCCTCAAAGCCGAGGGATGTCGCCATCGCGCGGTAGCGATCCCGATAGTCGCGGTAGGCGGCCTCGTCACCGTGAGCCTGTGCCAGCAGCGTCCGCAGTCGCAGCAGGGTGATCTCGGCAATGGCTAACTCGGGGGAGACATCGATCTTCGCCAACTTATCGACCGCGACCTCAGCCTCCGACATGTCGTGCGTGGACGCGTGCTGCAGCAGGGTCTCGACCAGGATGCTGGTGGCGGCCAGGCAATACGCGAAGTGCCCCCCCTCGAAAAGCTCAGCGGCCGCATGCCGCATCAAAGTCAAAGCGCCACTGCGGTCCCCCCGCCTCGCCATCTCACGGGCGACGTACAGGTCGATGAGCGGGATCTCCGCGTGGCTGAACCGGCCTTGCAGTGCCATCTCTTTCGCCGAAGCAAGCATCTGTACGCCCCGATCACGCTCCGCCTGGGAGCTCCGATGGACGAGGACCAAACCCGTCGTCTGGCGGTCGACCGTCAGCGCGAAATTGTCGGCGGATCGCTCGGCGTTTAGGAGTGCCTCGTTGACTTCGTGCAGCGCACAGTCGTCAGCCAGCAGCATGCCGTTGGGTATGACGGCGGTGTATTTGTACGAGACGACGGTGGCATGAGACATGGGATCGGTATCCCGAGCCGTCGCCACCGCGCGATCGAGGTCGTCACGCCAGCCCGGAAGGGCCAAGCAACACCGAGCCACGCCGCGGAATGTGAGCGCCGCGGCCAACGGTGAACCGATGATTAGGTTGCCTCTCGTGGGATCCCCCTCGGACAAGTCGATTACCATCTGCGACCACCGCAGCAGGTCGCCCACCTCACCCACCTTGCCCTTGACCATGAGCGGGAGGAACGACAGCGCGATGGTCAACGTGGGGTCGCCGATCGACTCGAGCAGCGCCATAAGTTCGGAGGCCAGGCGCGACGCCTCGAACACGCTCCGTGCGTGGAGGGTGTCCCCCAACCGGCCTCCCATGCCGATCGCGAGTGACGCCTTGTCCCCAGCGAGCATGCACAACTCGCGCAGCTCGTCGAAGACTGCGATGGAGCTGCCCTCCCGGACTCGGAAGCCGTTGGCGCACAGCAGCGTACGGGGCGCGATCCGCATCGACAACCGGTTGGAATCGTCGGGGGGCAATGCGTCTGCGACTCGCCGCGCCCGCTCCCAGCTCATTACCGCCGCGGCCACATCGCGGTTAGCGGACCACGCGGCGGCTCGCATATGCCAGCCGAACGCCAGGTACAGGTCTCCCGCGGCCTCGTAATGCTCAGCAATTAAGGCGGCGTTCTGGTCGACGACGGCTGGCTCCCGCGCTTCGATCGCCGCGCCCAGACGGCGGTGCAGCTCGGCGCGATCGGCCCTCAGCTGTGATTCGTACGCCACCGCGCGGATCAGGGGATGACGGAACGCGTACTCCGCATGAGGCGTGAAGCTGACTTGATCCACCAGTTCAGCGGTGATCAGCTCATCGAGAACGGGATCCGCTCCCAATACGGCGAGCAACCCACTCTCAAAGCGCAGTCCGATGACCGCCGCGGCACTGAGGGTGCGTTTGGCCGCGACGTCGAGCCGGTCGATCCGCGCCCCGATCGCCGCCTGCAGCGTGGCGGGAACACTAACGTCGGCCGTGTCCGCGGCACACTGGTATGCGCCGCGCGCGCCGGTGAGCACACCACGGTCGACGAGGTCGCGCACGATCTCTACTGCGAATAATGGGTTCCCCGAAGCACGTTCGGCGATCCGGCTCGCCAATGCGGTCGCCGAAGGGTCCGTTCCCAGAAGTTCTGCGATGAGCGAAGACATGGACCCGTCTTCCAGTGGTGTCAAAGCAATGGTCTGCGCCCTCGACGTCCTACTGAACGCGCCGCGATAATCCGGCCGGTAGGTGATCAAGACAAGCGAGAGCGTCTGCGGCACCACGGCCAAGAAGGCGGTGATCAGTGACTCGCTAACCTGGTCGATCCAGTGTGCGTCCTCGACCACGTACAAGGCCGGTGTTGTGCGAGCCAGCGCCGTCGAATTGACCAGTGCCATCAGCCGTCGCTGGCGGGCGTCTGCAGCGATGTCGGGCACGTCGACGGCCGGGTCTCGGATACCCAGCGCATCGTCAAGAAGGACGAGATCTGCCTCATCCGCACCGGCAGCTTGTGCGCGCACCCGCGCTCGCGCCTCCGCGGCGTCGGGCTCCTTGTCTACTCCCAGCGCCGCACGCAGCAACCGGGTCGCAGCGTAAAACGGAACTTCGCTGGTGTGAGACTCGCAGAACGTCGAAAAGACCTGCACACCACGGCTTTCGGCGATAGCTGCCGCTTCGGCGACGGTGCGGCTCTTGCCGATACCGGCAGGCCCTACGACAGATACGACACTGCCGCGGCCGGTGACCGCGCGATCGAGCATCGCCGTCAATGCGGACAGTTCCCAGTCGCGTCCCACGAGTTTCGACACCTCGGGCGCAATGCGGGTGTGCCGTGCCGTCAAGGAGATCAGACATCGGGCTGGCACCGGATCGGCGATGCCCTTGACGTTCACCATCGTCAGTTCACCGAGCGTCGCTGCATCCCGCACGAGCTGTGCGGTGGGATCACTGAGCATCACCCCACCCGGTGGAGCAACTGATTCCATCCGTTGTGCCATGCCGACCTGCTCGCCGATGGTGGTGTAGCCCAACGACCTTGAGCCGACTTCGCCAGCGATCACCTGACCGGAATTGAGTCCTACACGCACCGCGAGTTCGACACCGTCGTGATCGCTGACCTCAGCGGCCAGTCGGGCGATTTCCCCTTGAATGCCCAGCGCAGCCAAACACGCTCGAACAGCGTGATCCTCCAGCGCCACCGGCGCGCCGAACACCGCCATGATTCCGTCGCCGGTGAACTTGTCCACCGTCCCGCCGAAGTGCTGCACCACCATCGCCGCGCGGTCGACCAGCGCGGCCATGATCTCGCGCAGCCGCTCCGCACCCACCGCGGCCGCGATGTCCATCGAGTGCACCACGTCGGCGAACAACACCGTCACCTGCTTGTACTCCGCTGGTTGAGTGGCCTGGGTGACTTGCGTACCGCACTCGCTACAGAACTTGGCTGCCGCGCTCAACTGGCTGCCGCAGGACCCACAGGAGAGGCCAGCCGCCGTCAGCGCGCCGCGACTACTGTCATCCACGTCAGTATCGTGTCACCACTGGTCAACGCTGTCCGCCATATCGCCGTGCCACCTCCGACACGAAGTTTTGAGGCCTTGATATGTCGTGATATTCGAGACGGGTCCGGCCGGTTCCTACGGTCAAGAAGCGATTACTGCCGCCAGGTACAACTCAGGTCTCATCCAGCAAAGCCGGTCGCTTATTGCAGCGGCCGATCGGTGATCTGACCGGTGTAGATGCCGTCGGCCACATCGTCCACCTGGCGGGCCAGATCGGCTCGCTGGTAGTGGCGCAGATGCCGGGCGGCGATCGCCAGCTCGCGGGCGACCTTGCTGCGGCGCTTGCGCTCGGCCTCGGTGACCTTCACGGCGTCACCGGCTTGGCCGCGAGTGCTCGCTCACGTGCTTCCTTCAGCTTCTCGATGAAGTGATCGATGGTGTATTCCACGGCGGGACGCGAAGAGGAATACCGGCACGAACACAATCCCCCGCGCTCTCCTTGATCAGGAGGGCTG